>Ga0315288_10001428_pt1 | contig 31030 bp, 22 predicted proteins | sample YL17G11_20_MG_FD_203454 | JGI IMG/M metagenome (GOLD analysis project Ga0315288, IMG submission 203454) | Sediment microbial communities from Yellowstone Lake, YNP, Wyoming, USA - YL17G11_20 | ecosystem: Environmental > Aquatic > Freshwater > Lake > Sediment | place: USA: Wyoming | collected...
GAGCCCTTGCCTGCGGCGCCTTCTCCTACAGAAGCGTGAAATCGATCCTTTCAAGCGGCCTCGACCGGATCGACGAAGAAGACGACGAAAGGCCGGCGATACCGCCGCACGACAATGTGCGGGGCTCCGGCTACTACAACTAAGGAGGATGAAATGCTCATCGAGCAGACTATCGAGAAGATGAATGCAATGAAACTCTTCGGCATGAGGGATGCCCTTGCCGAACAGATGGAGCTCTCCTCATACAACTCGCTCTCCTTCGAGGAGCGGATCGGGATGCTCGTCGACAGAGAGTGGATAGACCGGGAGAACAGAAAGCTTGAGCGTCGCATGAAGGCGGCGAAACTCAAGATACCCGCCTCCATGGAGGACATAAACTACCGGGCCAGCCGCGGGCTGGACCAATCCCTCATGCGCTCACTCGCCGACTGCCGCTGGGTTTCGTCACGTTCCACGGTGTTGATAATCGGTCCGACGGGAACCGGCAAGACCTACCTATCATGTGCGCTCGCTGACCAGGTCCTCCGCAAGGGGTACTCATGCCTCTACTTCCGGGCACCCCGCCTCTTTAGCGCGCTGTTGATGGCCCGCGCCGACGGCTCCTGGCCCAGATTCCTGTCAAAACTCGAAAAAGCGGACGTTTTGGTGGTCGACGACTTCGGTCTTGCGCCCCTTACCGACGGCGAGAGGCGCCAGTTCCTGGAGGTCCTGGAGGACAGGAGCGGCTCGAAGTCCACCATCGTGGCCTCCCAACTACCGGTATCCTCCTGGCACGACGTCATCGGAGAACCCACTGTCGCCGACGCGATCCTCGACCGCTTGGTGCATAACGCGCACCGCATTGAGCTCAAGGGCGCCTCGATGCGCAAGCAGCGGCCGCAGAAAGCAAAAGAGAAGGGGAAGGATGAGGGGCGATGAGCCCGGCAGACTGCGCTCGCCTACGGCTCACTCCGCCTGCCGGGCTCAAGAGTGGAGGGTTGTTAACCCAAGTGTCATCAAGTAGGGAATTCAAGTTGTCGTTGGAGCGGTCCCGACGAAAAGTGGACAAGTCGGATCGGCGCTGGTAGAAAGGAGGTTGGCACATTGAGAACAGACGTTATTCTTGTCGAAGCCGGACAGTCGAAAAAGGAGTAGGGTTCCGGCGTCGCTTCGCTCCGGGAGTGTCCACGTTCGACAGGAATTGGTGTCCACTTTCACAGGAATGCACATATTGGTGATAAACGGTTGCCAGAAAACACCTGAAAGTCTATTTGTAGTCAATCTGTAGCAGAAATCTGGAAGCAAAATGAAGGACTTGGATAAGTATCACCCAGGCTGTTCGGGAGACAATCCAACCGCAAAACTCGCGCGGGCGGAAGTCCTTGTCACGGGCGCGACAGGGTTCATTGGCAGCCTGCTCGTACGTAGGCTAGCCTCAATGGGATGCCGGATTAAGCTGCTCGTTGAGAACCAGTGCAATTCGGATTTAGCTGAATACGATGTTCACCAGGGCGGTCTATTCTCAAATGATGCTCTTGCACGAGCGAGCAAGAGCAGCGAGATTGTCTATCATCTTGCGGCATTTACAGATCCGGATGCGAAATCGAGCGAGGCTGTCGAACGTTGCTTTGCCATCAACGTTGAGGGAACGAAGAACCTGCTTAGTTCGCTTGGTCCTTCAACAAAGCAGGTGGTTTTCTTCAGCACTGTTTACGTCTTTGGAAATCGAAATGAGGATGTAACCGATGAGAGTTCCCCTGCTGACCCGAGCACTCCTTACGGACACTCAAAACTGGAGGCCGAATATCTAATCCGGGAATGGGGATTGAGCCACGGGGTTATGACAACATGCCTGAGGCTTCCTCTTGTCTACGGCCCCGGCAACAAAGGCAACATCCTTAGGATGATAGAGGCTATCGAAAGAAGGCGTTTTCTTGTCGTCGGAAAGGGCGAGAATAAGCGAAGTATGGTGTACGTTGAAAACGTAATAGATGCCGCAATAGCGGTGGCTTACCAAGAAGAGGCAGACGGCGAAACCTTCATAGTAACTGACAGTACGGATTATTCAGTGCTCGAATTATATCAGACTATCTCGAAATACCTGGGGATTAAACCGCTACCGTTGCGAATCCCGATGGTCATTGCAAGACCGGTAGGAAGGGTTCTTGATCTGGCTGGCAGCGTGGCTGGCATTAAGCTGCCAATAGATTCGCACGTTCTGAAAAGACTGACGGCTTCGCAGGTATTCTCGTCGAAGAAGATAGAGGCAGTGTTGGGATTTCGCCCCAGATACGATCTCCGCGAAGGTATGGCGGAAACAGTTCAATGGTACAAGGGTAGCAAATGGCAGTGATTTGGATTTCCCTTATCGGCTGCTTGACCTCTTTCTTCACCGTCTATCTTGTACTCCACTATTCCGATCAGTTGGGTTTGATAGATATACCCACCACACGTAGCTCTCACGAAAAGCCCACTCCTCGAGGTGGAGGGTTGGGCATCATCATGGCACTCACTGTATCGCTCACGATATATTTTGCCGTAGGTCATTGGGGGGCCGATAGTCGAGCTTTCGTCGGGCTTATAACTGGAATGTTAATAGTTGGCTTCATCGGTTTCCTGGACGATTTAAGGAATCTTCCGCTGCTGGTGCGTTTGACTTCTCAATTGCTTGCAGCCACCATTGCAGTTATTGGGATTGGCCAATTAAGATCAATCGACGTCCCCTTCCTTGGAGAGCTCCATTTGGGCATCCTGGCCGTTCCGATCTCCATACTCTGGATTATAGGCATTACCAATATATACAACTTCTTAGACGGAATAGACGGGCTAGCCGCCGGGGAAGGCGTCCTTGCGGGGGGGTTTCTAGCATGCATTGGTGTTGTAGCCGGGAACACCTCTGTCGGTGCCATCGGAGTATTTATTGCTGCCGCAAGTCTCGGGTTTCTTCTGTTCAACTTTCCGCCAGCAAAGGTCTTCATGGGCGATTCTGGAAGCACGACTCTTGGCTTCACTTTTGCGGCGACTGCCATAATCGGTTCAAATAGCGCTGCAAATCCAATTCCTCTTTTTATTTTCGTACTCCTGTTAAGCAATTTCCTGGTCGATGCAATCTTTACGCTTGTCAAACGAATCGTCAGAAAAGAACGCTGGTATCTTGCGCACAAGGAGCATTTCTACCAGCAGGCCGTTAGTTCGGGTTACAGCCATAGGCAGGTCACGCTATTTGAATACGTCCTAGAGTTGCTGCTGGGTGTCAGTGCCATTATCTATGTTCTTTGTGAAGACAGTGTACGAATCTCAATTCTGCTTCTGTGGATTGTTATCTATGCGGGTCTCTGCATTTGGCTAAGCTTTTCGGGGGTATTGAAAGCGGAGTGAGCATTGCGAGATAGTAATGACTCTTCTGATGGCTAAGCTTCGTCATGGAAGGCAGGCAAGAAGTCTCGAATCGGCCCGAAACTGAAATCCCGAAGCAAGCGCCTCAGCTTGTCTTCTGCAGTCCTGAGGCCAAAATAGTGCGTAAACCGGTTCTTGGGGTCGGGCTTGAAGCGTGGCTGATTGGGATCCAATTCCCATGGGTGTATATAGACAACAGCCGGGTGGCCCTCTTCGTTGATCTTTCTTATAGCACGGTGGGTAAAGGAATAGGGGTAGAGACGAAAATAACCTCCCCCGGCAACGGGCCAGTTTTTACCGAGTATAGCGATTGTAGAAGCAGGTATCTCGACTAGATGATAGTCTCCAACGCTTATTCGATGTATGAAGCGGTCGCAATTTGGAATACCATAACGCAGCCTGTATATGGGGTAGATACTGGCATCATATTTGAAGCCCATCTCCGCGAGAATATCTAGAGCCCAAAGTGAGTCTTCTGTTACAGTGAAGGCAGGAGCTCGATATCCTTGCACGCTTTCTCCCACTAGGCCTTCGAGCATTTCCAAGGTGCGCCCTACTTCCCACCTGAACTCCGCGGGAGTCATTCTGTATACAAATCGATGAGAATAGCCATGGCAAGCTATCTCATGACCTTTCTCATGGATTTCTTTGATAATCTCAGGGAATCGTTCAGCAACCCATCCCAGGACAAAGAATGTGGCACTCACTTTGAATTCCTCAAGAATTCCAAGCATCTTTCCTGCACAAAACTCAAGCCTGCTCTCAAGTATGGGCCACTTCTCCATACCGAAAAGGGCGTCAAACGCTGGGCTGTGGAAGTATTCTTCTATATCCACAGTCAGGATGTTCCTATTGTTTGTAATCACTTTAGACTCTATCGTGGTCCGCCCAGCTGATATTCCAGTTGTGACAATCCTGCAACAGGCAAGTATCAAATTTGCCTGTATTATTCCTTACCCCCAGATAGATCTTCTGGGGAAAGAAGCGGGCTGGGGCTTTGAGAAAGCCCAGTTTGCGAAGCTGTTTTTCGTAAGCCCCGCCCGTCATCATCAAGCATCCCGCAATGTCCATATCATTCTCTGTAAAGTAGTTCAAAGCAGCTTTCACCAGTGCATACACGATTGTCTCTTCCTCCGGCAAGACCAAGAGATCAACGATATAGCCGATCCTGATGCCAAAATCATCGACCAGCTTCAGGACTGCGTAGCCGGATAGCTCGCCAGCTTGTTCTGCGTATAGAATGCAGTACTTCTCGGTTGGATTCTGCACAAATCTCCAGTTCAGATAAGCCGCGTCTCGGATAACAGAAATACGTGCAATACCGCTGCTCCGCTTCCATAGAAGGTCGGCTTCTCTTCCGAAGTGCTCTACTCGGCGTACGTAATAGTTGCTGGCGCTGGGTTCCCTTATTGAGCCGCTCGTAAAAAGCCAATAACCGGCCCTTGCAAATGAATCTATAAGTCGCGCAATTCGTTCGTTTTCAAACCTGGACCTGACCAAGCTCCTGATACTTATCGGCTTAACGAGTATGGGGAAGGGCTTGCACAAGTCAGTCCATCCAAGATTGTTTATGAAACCGTGATGTGAGTTTTCGTTTGGGAACCCGTACGTAAGCGGGATGCCGCTTCCAGCAGCCACATCATATACGGCGTTCGCAAGCTCCACGAATATCCCCCGCCCTCCCCAGTCGGGGTGGACCATGGTATCCAAAGAGAAACTGCCGATAATCTCCTTGTTGTCAACTTTCATGCGAATGGGAGATAGGGCATATTGCCCGATGATATCTCCCGCCGCAGATTCCGCAAGCATGATTAGCTTGAGGTCAATGCCGTTCTCCAGATATCTCCAGGCCCACTGCGCCGAAGGCATCTCAGTATTGAATACCGTCTCGAACAGTTTTATTATGTACTCTTCATCGCCCGCGCGATACGGCCGCATTGTCCATGTGTCACTCATTGTTCGATTACCCTACCAATTGAGTAATATCAGGGGGTCTTGCTACACGCAACCCACGCCCGTTTCTTCCATAATTATCGCAATTTCCAAATGAGGTTAAGGCCCCACAACGGTAGCTTTCCGGTAGCGATAACAGTAGCAATCATGACAGGGAGTACATGTCTATATGCCACTTTCCTTGTGATATCACCAGACGCACAACTCCAACCGTACTAACCATACTGCATCGCAACCGCAGATACTATTCCCCAATCTTTTTTACTTGCTGAGTGTCTCAAAGATACTGATAGTTCGAATACAAGTACGAGCAGCAGGCCCGGGAGAAGAAGACGTCGAAGGACACGCGTATTCCCGATTCGCGCCCAAAGGTCACCGAGCTGAAGTGCATGGTCAGCGTCAGGTTCGGAGCGAAGACCGGTATCTTTGACATCGTTATTACCGGGGGCGAACCAGTCCTCACCCGTGATGTAGCCTAGGCGTATGCCGAGGAATACCTTTCAAACAGCCAGCTCGCGGCGATCCAGCAGATAAGCGAGGCGAGGAAGGAAGTATGAAACCGTGTCCAGGAGGTGGAAGAGCAGCTTCAGAAGGTGGCCACTGAAGCGAAAGTCCCCCCGGCCTCGCTCATAGTTTCCTATCTGACTTCAGCTTCGCGGCCTCCTGTTCTAGCTTCTGACCCTTTTCCGAAAGGGCATCGATCTTATCTTGGGCGTGCTGCTGACGGCCGGGCGAGTAATACGGGAATCCCGATAGCGGCATTGCCACGTGCGTATCGAGGTATTCATTCATCGTTTTTACTATCTGGTCCAGGATATCGAGCTCGGCTATTCGCAGGTCCGCGTATTTCTTGTAATCGCCAACGCCGTCAAGGCCCCTGATTTTCACGAACTCCGTCTTCGCGACTTGAGTTGTCTTCAAGAGCTCGTACCCCGCGGCCCTGGCCTGCTGAACATCACCTGCAAAAGTTGACGGAATTGCGCCTATCGAAATAATCTTAGTATTCCATACAGAAGTCTTAGACTCGAAACTCTTAAGTTGGTCGTCGCCTTTCTTCATGTACTGCTGCGCCCGCTTCGTATCTGAGCCGCAGCCCGTCACCATTACGGCAACGCTAACGACCAGGAGAAACACCAACACCAGGGTGAATACTTTCTTCATGTTGCTTCCTTTTAAAAGCACACTGTCACTGTAGTAAGCCGACATTTCCCATGCACAGCGGGGAGTGCCGAAATCATAACATGAATTGAGCACGTTCCAGCATGGGTGCGGGGCGCAAAGCGAGCGAGCCTCACCTTGTTGGCGGGAAACCACAGCTACTCAACTGTAAAAGCGTCCATTTTGATATAATCCATGCCTATGAAAAAGGCCATACTTGTAGTCGGGATCTGCGTTGCAGCAATACTGGTGGCACTGGGGCTGATCGGGCTCTTCAGCTCGTTCAGGGCTTACGGCGAGCTGAAGACCGCCAGGGACCTGATTTTCTCTGCCAGGGACAGCCTGGAGAAAAGGGACATAGGATCCGCCGCCTCAGGTTTCGCCCGGGCCCGGGAGCACATCAAGAAGGCCGATTCCCAACTTCATGCACACAAGTTCAGCGTCGGTTTACTGAAGATAATCCCTTATGCCGGAACACAAATCAGGGCCTTGGACCGCTTTGTTCAAGTGGGGGGGCATCTCTCTCAGGCCGGCACCCTGCTAACCGGAGCGATCCGCGGGGTTCCGGGTGTTGATGCGGCTTCCACGCAGGACAATGCGAGCATCGGGACGATGGTTGACGTGCTGACCAGGCTGGGGAATGACCTGGCGCCCGTGGAGAAGGAATTGCTCTCGGCGCAGCAAGAAAGCCGTGCCATAAAGACCGGTTGGCTCATAGGGTCCGCCTCCAGGATGAAAGTGGAGCTGGACCGGAAGCTGGACGCGGCACTCGAAAGCTTGCAGAAGGCGCGCAAGCTGATGGCCACTTTATCGGGCATCATGGGTGCGCAAGGGGGCCCACCTAAGAACTACCTGGTGCTCCAGCAGTCTTGCTATGAGCTAAGAGCATCGGGCGGCCTGATATCCACATACGGGATTTTGGAATGTTCTCATGATTCACTCAAGCTGGCCGATTACCAGCGGTCCTTGACCTTGCCGGTCGGGCTGGCCAATGGTGAGGGCTTTCCGCCCCTGCCGCCCCTCGGCGGCTATCTCGCATCATTCGGTATAGCAGAGCCCACCTTGGAGTTCTATGATGCGGGATGGTGGCCTGATTTACCTGAGACTACAGGCGTACTTTCCAGGATTTGGGGCAAGAACGGGAAAGCGCCGGTGGATGGTTATATCGCTATTGACCCGTTTGTCATCCAATACTGGCTCGAGCAGACCGGACCGCTCGAAATGCCGGAGTTCGGCGAGACGGTTACCGCCGAGAACATGGCGGAACTGATTCTCCATAATCTGGAGATAGAAGGGAATGTGGCTTTTCTCAAGAGCCTCGCCGCAAAATTCTTTCAGAAGGTAACGGAATTAAACCCCGACCAGTGGTTCTCCCTGGGGCGCGCTTTTGGCCGGGCATTGACGGAGAAGCATATGCTTCTTTACTTCAAGGACCCTGGAGTCCAGCAGAGCTTTTCAGAGTTGGACTGGTCCGGCGAGGTCAAGCAAACGGATGGCGATTACCTGATGGCCGTGGACTCCAACGTCGGCGGCCAGGAAGGCAAAGCTTACAAGCCGAACCAGTGGCTCAAGCCGAAGATGAGCGTGGAGGTCACCCGGCAGAAAGACTCAACGTTGCGACACCACGTTACCTATACCCTTGACTACAAATTCAGCCCACAGAAACACCGTCTGGATTACAATTCATACTTGCGGTTGTACGTGCCGGAGGGTGCGGTGATAGAGGGCGCGGTTGCCAAAGCGGCATCTGGATTTGTGGTCTCAGGCAGCGACTCCGGGAAACGAGTGTTCGGCAAGTTAGTCACTGTGCCGATTGGCAAGGTAGAGACCGTGGTGTTTGATTACGTAACGCCGAATTACAGGTCGATGTTGATCCAGAAACAATCCGGCCAGGTGAATTTGGATGTCGACTTCTTGTATATTGAAGGTGGCTCGATAAAGAAAGAACAAGAAGTGAGACTTGTTAACAAAGCGAGATTGGATTTCAATCGATGACCTGGTTGGGCTCGAGGCCGGGTTCGCCCGTCTAGGGGCAGCCTACCTGCGCCCTTTTCCCATGCGCTTCTTTTTACCCAGCCGGTTGTAATCGTAGTCGTAGTATTGCCGCCTGGATGCCTTGATCCTGTTCAAGACAGTTCCCATTAGATTGATGTTCGGCCCCGTGAGGAGTTCCCCGGCCGCTTTCAAGGAAACGCCGCTTGTGGACCCGGACGCGGCAACGAGGATAACGCCATCCACCCTGGAAGCGAGCACCAGGGGGTCGGAGAACATGACTATGGGACTCGAGTCCAGGATGATGAGATCGAAATCCTTGTCCAACCCGGCGAGTATACGCTGCATGCCGGAAGAGTCCAGCATCTCTGAAGGGTTGGGGGGGAGAGGTCCGGAAGGCAAAAACTTCAGCAACTCCATGTCCGTGTCCACCAGGGCGTCAGCCAGTTCAGTGGTACCCAGGATCACATTGGTGACCCCGCGCTCCGAAGCTGTTTCTTCAAGAGGATGAAACTCATTTCTGAGATCAACATCTACCAGCGCGACCTTTTTGCCGGTTGCGGCATAGGCGCGGGCCAACTGGAGGCTCAGGAACGTTGTTCCCGCATTGCGGTCAGGGCTCGTCAGCAGGATGCTCTTGAGGCTTCTTTCCAGGTCCAGGCACTGGATGTTCGTTCGAAGCGTCCGGGTCTCCTCCAGGATCCTGGCCTGCTCGCCTGGCTCCTGTTTGAGATCCCCTGGCTTGCCGGAAGTGACCTGTGGGATCTCACCGAGCACCGGTTTTTCCAGCAGCGTCGAAAGCTCGTCTTTCGATTTAACGCTCGCGTCCAGGTGTTCGAGCAGAACGGCTGCCCCGAACCCCAGTATCAGCCCCAGGAAACCGCCGATTATCCCATTGCGCAAAGGTCTGGGCGAAGCCGGTGATGATGGATTCAACACCGCCGGTTCAACTTGCTTTATCTTGTAAGTGACATCTTTTCCTTCCGTCTCTCGCAAAAAGGCCATAAGGGACTCAGCCACGGCATTTGCCATCTTCTTGGCCATCTGCCGGTCTCCTGCATTGGCGCTTATCTCGATAAGCTGGGTGTCGGCCAGGACCTGGCTGCTCACGGATTTTTTAAATTGGAGGACAGTTTTTTCATGGTTGACCATCTTAGAGGCTCTCTCGAGAACAGGCCTGGAGGGTATGATCTCCTTGATAGTATTGATGGTCAGAACCACCTCTCGGGGTATCTGGATACCGGGGTACTGATCGATAAACTGCGCCAATACTCCATATCTGGGTTGAGTCTGGGTGACCATCAGCGTGGTGGAAGCCTTATAGACAGGCTTTTGCATATAACTGAAACCAAGCGTTGCGGCGAGGATCACCACTGGGACGCCAAGTATTACAAGAATCCGCTTCCTGATGATCGCCAGGTAATCTTTCAGTTCCATAAAGGCGTTGCTCCTCCCCTTCAACCCGATTAGGGTATTTTTTCATAATGACACAGTTCAGGCAACATCGGCCTGCGGACTATTGATCAAGGCTGATCACCATCTCACTGGCCAGTTGTTGCTTCCCGTTCGCCTGCCCGATAGAATCGACACGGCAGCAACAGATCGACGGTGCTTGTAGTTACATGAACTCCGGAAAGGAAGGGCAGCACCTGTTTGTGATGGTCAATTAAGAGCTATAGCTATCCCAAATAGAGGCATTTGACATTGAACGCCGTTCACCTACTGGGAAGAGACTGATGTATCGGCTCCAGGAGTTAGTTTCAGACAAGAAATTGATCAAAATAGCAATAGACGCAACTGCAGTTGGTTTCAGTTTCCTTCTTGCGCTAGCTCTTCGCTTTGAATTCGTTATCCCACAGGAATACCGTGCGCACTTCTTGCCAGCAATACCTGCTATTGCACTGTTATACCTTCTTGGCAACTACATAATGAGGATATATTCAGGACACTGGAAATATGCCAGCTTCGATGAGCTTATATACCTCGTGAGCGCTGCTACTTTATCCACAGTCTTACTGGTGGCGGCAGTATTATCGATCCCCGGCGTAAGGAAATACGTGCCCGTATCGGTGGCGGCGATAGGAGGGGTGCTCTCCCTCTTCACTATGGCCTTCGTACGGCTACAATTCCGTTTTCTAAGCGAGAGGAAGCTGCGGCGGGGTGAGCGGGGAAGTAAAAAAGTGCTACTGATAGGAGCCGGGGAAGCCGGTGAGATGGTGGCGCGCGACATGCTGCGACTTCGGGAACACGACTATAGTCCGGTCGGTTTCGTTGATGATGACCCGCGAAAACGTAATCTGGTGATCCAGGGTGTACCTGTTCGCGGTGGAAGAGAAGAGATACCAAGAATAGCCAAGGAACACGATGTAGACGAGATATTCATCACCATGCCATCGGTAGCGGGTGAGAAGATAAAAGAGATGCTTCCTTACTGTGAAGTGACAGGCGCGCAGATAAAGATACTGCCGGGTATCTTCTCGATGATGTCAGGCGATATAGGGGTCGCCGCGGTACGCGAGTTGAGGCTGGAAGACCTCCTCGGGCGCGAGCCGGTCTCAACAGACGTTGCTTCTATCTCCGCTTACGTCAAAGACAGGGTGGTCATGGTCACCGGCGCCGGGGGTTCCATCGGCTCGGAACTGGCTCGCCAGCTCTGCTGCGTAGGCCCCAGCAAGCTCCTGCTCCTGGACAACGACAGCACCCGCCTCTACGAGCTGGAGTTGGAGATGGCGCGCCATACAGCGGCGTGCCCCGGGGAGGTCGTGGTCGCTGACATACGCGATGCCGACAGGCTCGAGGCCGTCTTCAGGTGCCACCAGCCCCAGGTTGTCTTCCACAGCGCGGCCTTGAAGCATGTCCCCTTGATGGAGTTCCACCCTGGCGAGGCGGTCAAGAGCAACGTCATGGGAACGCGAAACCTGGCACGGCTGGCAGGCAAGTATAACGCGGAACGCTTCATACTGATCTCCACGGACAAGGCCGTGCACCCGGCAAGCGTCATGGGGGCCACCAAGCGTGTGGCCGAGCTGCTCATCAAAGGCTCCAACGGGAGCGATGGGACGCTGTTCACCTCGGTGCGGTTCGGCAACGTGCTCGGCTCTCGCGGAAGCGTGGTGCCGCTGTTCCAGAAACAGATAGAGGAAGGCGGGCCGTTGCTGGTCACGCATCCCGAGGTCACACGCTACTTCATGACAATCGAGGAAGCGGCCGAGCTTGTCATACAGGCGGGCGCCTACACCGAGGGCGGCGACGTCTTCATCCTGGACATGGGCGAGCCCGTGCGCATAATCGACATCGCTAACCAGATGGTGCGCCTGCTGGGTAGAGGCAAGGACATCGAGATCCGCGTGACGGGGCTTCGCCCAGGGGAAAAGCTGGAAGAGCGGCTGCTGTTCCAGTCAGAGGAGATGCTCCCGACCCCGCATCCGAAGATCAACAAAGCGGTTCATGATTTCGACCTGCCGCGGGATTTCGAGGCGCAGGTCGACGCTCTGATAGAGGCGGCGGTGGGGGATGATGGGGATGATGTACGCGGCCTGCTGTCGGGCTTGCTGCCGAGTTATCAGCCTGGCGCGGTAAAGGCTGCGGAGAAACCTGACGCGAAGGAGCCCGTATTGAGGCTCGTTGAGTAAACCCGCACACCGCAGCGTGCGAATACTCTGGATGCCTGGATGAACGTTCTCTTCACTTGCCCTGGAGCAGAGTGAAACCCTGGCGGTTTCGGTCAAAAGGGCTCCGGCGAACGAGCCGGTAAGAAGACCGTGGTATATGGAGCAGTTCAGTTGACAAAACAGGTGGAAAAGACGGAAGCGGCCAGGCAGGAATCGTACCCCGCCCTGACGGTCACGCTCATTGTCCTCGCGACGGCACTCCCCATCATCGTGTTGCCGGGGGGTTACCTCGGGTTCGCGCCTGTTCGCCAGTGGCTTCTCACTTCGATGTCGCTGCTCGCAGTGGTCATCCTGGTTGCCTACTGGCTGAAGCGCAGGAGAGTGACTCTACTCCTGACCGGGGTGGAAATCCCCTGGGCGGCGCTTCTTCTGGTGTTGTTGATCAGCACTTTGCTCTCCAAATACATGGTGACCAGTATCTGGGGGTCGTTCTCTTTTCGGGAAGGCCTCGTCTCGTGGGCCGCGTACTTCATAGTGTTTTTCCTCGCCGCACAGGCGTTTCGCGAGAAGCGCAACTGCAGCCGCCTCGTCCGTATGCTCAAGTACGCTAGCGTAGTAATCGCAGCTTACGGGATCCTCCAGTTCGCCGGCGCGGACCCGCTGAAATCCCTGGTGCCGTCTTTCCAGGGCAAAGCATCTTCTTTCCTCGGCAGTCCCGTCTACCTCGCGGGATATCTCGTCCTGGTCGCGCCCTTGTTCCTGTGCCTGGCCGCCAACCCTGAAGCTCCGAAGAAGGAGCGACGGAGCAACATTCTCGTATTCGTGTTCTTGATGATTGCAGTCGTCCTGACAGCCTCAAGGGCAGCATGGATAGCTCTGGCGCTTGTCGTCGCGCTTGTGGTATCCTACGCGCTTTTTAAACGGGGAAGAACGGCTGTCAAGGCTTTGCTCGTCGGTTTCGGCGGGGTGCTGGTTGTAGTTGTCGTCATCTTCGGTCTTGCTTCAGGTGTTTCCGGCGAGTTCAGAAAGAGAGCGTTCTCATCGGCGGAAAATATACTGACAAAAGATTCCATAAGAACGAATACATTGTTTAGAGCGTTCTCTGTGATAGCCAGTAAGCCGTTACTTGGACACGGCCTGGGAACCTACGAGTTCGTTTTCCCGGCGCACATAGATGTCTCCTGGGAGAAGAACAACAGTCATGACCCGCTTCCCGACGACCCGCAAAACATCATTCTCGGCATCTCCGCTTCCGCCGGTCTGGCCGGGCTCGCAGTATTCGTCTGGCTCATGTTGAGCATATTCGCGCAGGCCGTAAAACGGATGGTCCAGGCAGACAGGCAAACGCGATACCTCCTGGGAGGTTTCCTGCTGGGAGGTCTGGGCTACCTGGTACATCTGCTTTTCCACTCCAGCATCATCGCGACCACTGCGCTGTTCTGGATTTTCGTCGGCTGCGCTCTGAGCATGCCGCTTGTCGGAACGAAAACGCAGGAACAAGAGGAAGAAGCTGTCGAGGAGCCAGTGACCCCGGCTACCGAGCGCAGAGAAAAACTTGCGAGACGGGTTAAAGAGATAAACATCCCACCAGACCGACCGGGAAGGCTCGTCCTGGCGTGGTTGGGTCTGGGTGCCGCCCTGTTAATGTACGGTGCTTCAGTTGTATTCCTTATTCGTCCGGTAATCGCAGATGTTTACCTCCGAAAAGACCGACCGGGAAGGCTCGTCCTGGCGTGGTTGGGTCTCGGGGCCGCCCTGTTACTGTGCGCTGCTTCAGTTGTATTCCTTATTCGTCCGGTAATCGCAGACGTAGACCTCAGAAAAGCCATGGACAATTCAGCGTCAGGGAAGCAGATGATTGCCGCCCAGGACGCCTCGCGCGCGGCATCCCGGGACACTCGTTATGGTTTCGCAAGGCTGGTTGAGGGGCAGGTGCTCTTAAAGAAGGCAATCGCGACCGAAAGCCCCGACCTGTTCAGGAAAACAGAGGAGAAGCTGGGTGCTCTCGTCAAGGACTACCCCGACTGGGAGACCGCCGCGACCGCCCTGGGTTACGTCTACCTCACGGATTTTGAGTCCTGGGCGAAACGCCCATTGCCCGAGAAGAAGGAACTGGTTACTAAGGGGAGGCGAGTGTTCGAGGCCATTGTCAAGCGCGACCCTGAATATGCCGATGCCCAGGTCAAGCTGGCGAGGTTCGAGTTGTATTCGACCTTCTATGACAATGCGTTGAAAAGGCTCAAAAGGGTGATCGAGCTCAAGCCCAACTGGCCGGAGCCTTATACGGTCGCCGGCAACTGCTATCTCTGGAAAGGAAAGGGCAAAATAGCCTCCAGGTATTTCCAGAAGGCACAGGAGCTCTCCTCCGCACCTTCGCCCTAGGAGCCCCGACCAGAAGAAATACGAGCTGCCTCTCTTATGCAATGCGGTCTGGGCCTTTTTTACGTCGAGTCAAGCGAGCAGTAGTACAAGTTTTCAGATAAACAGGAAGTCGATGGCATGGAACATGTGATCTCCAGCGAGCGCAACTACACGATGGACATCACCCCGATGGTTACCATTGTGCTTCCCTGCTACAACTACGCCAAGTACCTTTCAGGGGCCGTGTCATCTATCGCAAAGCAGACCTACAGGGATTTCGACGTCATAATCGTCAACGACGGGAGCACGGACAACACGCTTGAAGTGGCCCGCGAGCTCCTCGAGAAGTACAGAAGCAGACTGAATATTACGCTCATCGACCAGGAGAATCAGGGTCATCCGTCGGCGACAAGAAACACTGGTTACTCATTCGCTAAAGGTAAATATTACTTCGCCCTTGACGCTGACGACATGATTAAACCCGAGTATGTGACCAGGGCCATCGAGATGTTCGAAAAATACCCCGATGTTGACATCGTTTATCCCGGCTACCAAGCCTTTGGTGGCTCAGACTGGTTCCACATTCCTCCTGATTTTGATTTTGATAGCCTTAAGTATTGGGACTATATCCCGTATTCTGCCGTTCTCAGAAGAGAGGTTTACGAACGAGTCGGGGGTTATGACACCAGCCCCTCTCTTCGAATAATGGAAGACTGGGATTTCTGGCTGAGGGCTTACAGGGAAGGCTTCAAGTTCAAGCCAATAAAAGAAGCGCTCCTTCTGTATCGAACCCACCGCAGAAGCTTGCATACCTCACAAAAGAATTGGCCTTCTTTTGCCGCCAGCATCAGGCTCAACAATTTGTCCCTGTTCGATGAGTTCGACATCGAGTGGGCCAGGAGAATCCTGGACAGCGCTGAGATCAAACCGTACGAAGGCAAGAAGATACTTTTCATCGTGGACCATTTCCCACCAGACGTTGGTGGGGCCGAGAAGTTCGCGATGGAGTTGGGGATAGAGTTCGCAAGACTCGGTTTTTTAGTTGACGTCGCCACATTGAGTCTGAACAGGGGTTTCTATTACTGCAACGGGCTTAACATCTTCGAGTTCGAATACGAGGTAGGACCGTATGTGCCCGACGAGAAACCGGAGTTCGACAAGCTACGGGAGTTCGTTGAGAAAGGTGACTACGACCTTATTCTAATAAAGGGTGGAATTCGCAATTGGGCTATATGGTCGCTCGATGAGCCCGAGAAGTATCCGACAGTGTTCGTACCCATGATCAACAAGGAATCAGTTGGTTTTCTCAATGTTGATGAAAAGGCCAGAAAGAAGCTCGTCGAACGCCTGAAGAGTGCGAAATCGGTAATAAGCCTGACCAAATCCGGCCATGATGCTGAGTTCTATCGTGAGAACGACATACCTTTCAATGTCATTCCGAACGCTGTTAACTTCGTGTCCCCCACAGTTGATTTCAGAAAAGAGATGGGGATACCCTCTGACACCAAGGTCCTGCTTTGTATTGCCAGCTACTACGAGGTCAAGAACCAACTGTGGCTGGTCGAAAGCCTGAGGCACGTGCCTGGCAACTGGGTCCTGGTGACCATGGGCCGTGTGATGAATCAAGATTACTACCACCAGATCCTGAGCGAGGTGAGAGACGACGGCAGGTTCCTTGTTCTTCACCAGCAGAGCAAGGGCATCGTTGCGGCTGCCATGGAACAGGCGGACCTGCTGCTGCTGCCGTCTCAGGCCGAGGTCTTCGGCAGGGTGGTGCTGGAGGCGATGAGCCACAGGCTGCCGTGGATTGCTTCGACCAACTGCGCCGGCCTGAAGGAGGTAAAGGGCGGTAACCTGGCTCAACTGGAGTGCAAGGTCGACGAAGGAGCAGCCGCTCTCTCCACAAAAAGAGGCGAGGCTGTTCAGGGCGCCAGAGCTCTCCAGAGCCCTTTTGTCAAAGAACTCCGCAGCCTCCTCTCCGATCCCACCGAGCGGGAGAGGCTGGGAGAAGAGGGCTACCGGCAGTGGAAAGACAGCTACCAGTGGAACGATTTCGTTGGACGGTATCTGGATGCGGCCGGGCTCGAACCGGACCCCGGCTGCGCCGTCGACTTAAGAAGAAACACGATGGACACCGAACCCGCGATGCCCGAATACATCGAGCTAGTGCGTTCGGAAAAGAGAGAACGCCCCCTGGTAAGCGTGATACTGATAACCTGCGAGCGCCCCGAACAGTTGAAGACCGCCATAAGGAGCGTGCTCGACCAGATCTACGAGAACTTTGAGGTCATGGTCGTAAACGACGGTGGAATGGACGTATCGGGCATCATAAAAGAGTTCGATGATGAGAGAATAATCTACCGCCGCAACAAGGAGAACCTGGGTCCGGCCGCATCGAGGAACGCCGCCATCAGCAAAGCCCGTGGCAAGTACATCGCTTACCTGGATGATGACGACATCTACTACCCGACACACCTGGAGACGCTGGTTGACGCCCTTGAGTTCTCGGAAGAGCCGGTGGCGTACACAGACGCCTACTTCGTTACCATGGTCTGGGAAAGCGGTCAGTGGCACCGCAAGAGCAAGGACCTGCGGTACTCCGAGGATTTTACCAGGGATACCCTCTTCGCCAGTAACATCGTGCCCATCAACTGCGTGATGCACGACGCGAAGCTGTTCGTGGAGGTGGAAGGCTTTGACGAGAGCCTTTGGTTGCTCGAGGACTGGGACCTTTGGATCCGCATGGCCCAGCGCTGCGACTTCAGGCACATTAAGGAGATCACCTGTGAGGTAAGCAGCAGGGCGGACAAGAGCCATATGATCAATGCCAGGATAGACGATCTGCCGCTGGTGACCAGGACCATCAACGACAAGTACGACGGCCTGGTGTACAGGGCCAGGGACAAGGTAAACAAGAACATGCTGGCCTTGCTGGCAAGGTTCGAGATCATGAGGAACTTCTCGGTGACCGACGCGCTGAAACAACTGGAGAACGCGCTTGATGATTACGCAGAGAACCCCAGGCTGGAGTACATCTGCGCGCAGATCTACCGCGGTGAAGGGGATCGGGAAAAAGCGAAGGAGCACCTCGAAAGTTGCCTGAAGCTTGACCCCGGCCACAAGCTAGCCAGGAAAGACCTTGTCGAAGTGGACCAGGAGCTGGTTGAAACGGGTGGCAAGGCATCCTCGATCGCGCAACTGCCGGATGCGGAGATCGAGCAGATGCCTGAGAGGGAGCCTTCGGAGGAGCGGGGCCGCATCCCGATCGTTGTACCCGTATCCCACCGCGAGGATGACACGCGAGCGATGTTCAAACAGCTCGACACGGTGACCTGCAACTACTCTTTGATAATTGTAAACGACGGTTTCGATGACCCCGATTTCCTTAAAGGGCTCGATCCGAGGTACTACATCGAGAACACGGTCGAAGAGGGAATAGTGCACTCGATCAACAAGGGTATCGAACTCTTGAACGCGGATTATATCGCCGTCCTGCGCAGCGATGTCCTTATCAACGAAGTGGGCTGGCTCGACAACGTGGTTCACTTCATGAGGCAGAGGCCCGACGTCGGCCTGGTGGGGCTTTCCGGCAGGCACAGCATTACAGAGAAGGGGATTCCCGACCTGATGACCCCCGTATCCAATCTGCGCGGGCACCCCGACAGCTACAAGCCGACCTTGAGGTTCACGGAAGTCATCGCTATCGACGATGCGGGTTGGGTTATGAGGAATCTCGGCTTCCAGCTCTCGGAGGATTGCGGGGACACCAGCCTTCATGCCGTTGACCTTTCTCTCAAGTACATTGAAGCGGGATTCCGCGTATACGTTGCCGCGATCGAGTACGCATATACGAAGGACCGCGAAGACAGCGCTAGGCGGTTCGCGATCGCCCTGACCGACGAGGCTTACGTCATAAATAGAATAAAGGAGCTCGAGAAGGTCGCCCAGCACGTGAGGAATCTCGAGGCGGATATCGCCGCCAGGGACGAGGTACAAAATGCAGCTGCCCAGTACGCGAGGAATCTCGAGGCGGGTATCGCGGAAGCCACCCAGTACGTGAGGAAAGTGGAGGGCGACTGGCAGGACAGAGTCGAGGAGCTCGAGAAGGTCGCCCAGCACGTGAGGGATCTCGAGGCCGATATCGTCGCAAAGGACGACGCGCTTGCAAACATCATCGAGCACGAGGCGCAGCTTGAGAGGGCGCTGTCCGCAAGAACAACCACCAGGTTAAAGAACTTCATGACGCGTCGCACGAGAAAGAACCCCCCGCTGCAACCATAGCCTCGCGGCCGACAGCAGCCCAAAGCGCCGTGGCGGCCGACAGGCTTTCAATCTCTTTCGTCAGTAGTCCGTTACGATGATGGGGACTGAGTATTTTCTGGGGATTCATACAGGAAATCGAGTGCACATACCAGTCCTTGAATGGAAGGTCCGTAAGGTCTGCGACGCCGCGAGTAAGGTTGGGCAGATAGAGAACGGCAGCGAGAGGTGCAACAGGCACATAGAGGCCCTGCTGGCGCTGGCCTTGACGGGACAGGTCCCCGATGAGGTCAGGGAGATCGACATACTTGGTGTTGTTCAGGAGGTCGTCAAAGAAAACGCGCCTTACATCACGAGCAAGGGAATCGAAGTGCGGCATGGGGGCGAGCTGGGGAAGGTAATTGCGGACGACATGCACATGGTCCAGCTTTTCTCTAACCTGCTGTCAAACGCTGTTAAGTACAATGACAGTGATGACCCCGTGGTCGAGGTTGATTACGAAGGCCGCGATAAGAGTGGGGCTCACCACTACCGCATAAAGGACAACGGTTCGGGGATACTGGTCCCTTCTACGGGGCTCAGGACCAGGCATTCCGGCCGGGCCGGTCCCATAACGAGCGGGGGCTGACTTCCCGGCGGGGATGGGCCCTGACCCTCCCAGAGGCAGCCACTTCCAGTAACGACTCACCCCCGGGATTGACTTGATAGATATCACCGTAATGATATTATGACCATAATATCATCGACCCGCAGACTGGAGGTTTACATGGCCGAGGACGTTTACGTAGAACTGGCGAAACACCTGGACAAAGCGGTTGCCGGCGCCCCGATGTCGGCGACGCTTCTGGAGATCCTGAAGATACTCTACCCTGGCGAGGAAGCGGGGATAGCGTGCAAGCTAAGTATCTACGAGAACAGGACGCTCCAGGAGTGTCAGGAGAGAATACCGGAGAAGGCGGACAGGCTGGGCGAGATACTGGACCGCATGGCGCACCGCGGCACGGTCCTGACCGAGCAGAAGCCGGGACGCGAGAGGATATACCGGCTGCTGCCCAGCGTGGTCGGTTTCGCGGAGGCCCCGTTCCTTTCCGGTGAAGATACCCCCGAGAAGCGGGCTCTCGCACCGCTGTGGAAGAAATACATACTGGAGGAGTTCGGCGGCGAGATGGCCCGGGGGGTGCCTCTGATCAGGGTGGTGCCCATCAGCGAGTCGCTCAAGGACGAGGCGGAAGTGCTCCCCTTCGACGCGTTGAAGCAGAAGCTCGAGGAAGCATCGTTCATGGCCGTCGCGCACTGCCCGTGCCGGCAGATCGGGAAGTACCTGGGCGAAGGCTGCGAGCGCCCGACCGAGAACTGCATGCACTTCGGGAGCATGGGCCGGTACATCGTGGACGTGGGCATGGGGCGCCAGATATCTAAAGACGAGGCGCTAGAGATACTCAGGAGTGCGACCGAGGAGGGGCTCGTCCACGTGTGTGACAACGTGCAGGGTAGCCTGCACACAATCTGTAACTGCTGTCCATGCTGCTGCGGGTTCTTCCGGGCGAAGCTGGCCGCCGGGCACGACACGGTGTCCCGCTCCAACTACGTAGCGCGCGTCGATTCCGAGACTTGCGTTTCGTGCGGCACGTGCGAGGACAGGTGCCCCGTCGGGGCAATCAGCATCATCGACGATGTCACCCGGGTTGACGCGGAAACCTGTATCGGGTGCGGGGTATGCACACCCACCTGCGGGGCTGACGACGCGATCCGCCTGGCGCTGAGAGATGAGATCAAGCCGCCACCGGATATCCAGGAGTTCCTGACCGCCAGGATGAGATAGTAACTCGAGGCTTGAGAGGTAGCACGCGTATGAATTCGGAAAAACGATTAGCCCCTTTGCTCAGGTAGTCACAGGTCAACGCAACTCTGGGGTCAGGCACCCGGTTGCATTGTAGCTGGAAGGGGATCTAATGAGTCGAACGCAACAGGGAGCCAGACCCCGGCGTCGTAGGGGTAAGGTCCTGGTGTGTTGGATCTGACCCCAGGTGTTTACAGGTCAACGCAACTCTGGGGTCAGGCACCTGGTTGCATTGTAGCTGGAAGGGGATCTAAAAAGTGGGGTCAGATCCCAAAATTTGAATCTTTAGATGAGGTGATTCGTAATCGATAAGGTAATTCAAATTTTGGGATCTGACCCCGGGTGTTGCTTGACCCCGGCGTCACACTGGTGTGATGTGAAAAGGGGATAATCGTTTTCGGGAAAAGAGGGGATGATGGGCGCCAGGTCTGACAGGAAAAGCAGAAGCCGGGAGAAGATACTCGAGTCCGCGGGCGTTCTTATGCGGGAGAAAGGGATCTCGGGCGCAAGCGTCGCGAACGTGATGGGCGGCGCCGGGATGACCGTCGGCGGGTTTTACGCGCATTTCCCTTCAAAGGACGAGCTGGTCGCGGAGACTCTGAGGGCCGCCCTTCGGGAGTCGCGCGGCCGTTTGAGCGCTGCGGCGGGGGAGAAGCGGGGCGCCGATTGGATCGACGCGGTCGCCAGGAGCTATCTCTCGAGGGCGCACAGGGACGTGCCGCATGCGGGATGCCCGCTCCCCGCCACAATGGGCGAGCTGGCTGGTGCCTGCACCGGGGTGAGAGAAGTCCTGGCTGAGGAGCTGGACTCTACGGTTGAGGAGATGGAGTCGCGGCTGAGGGACGAAGGGGCGGAGGACCCGAGGGGCGAGGCCATGGCGGCGCTCGCCACCATGGTCGGCGGGCTGGCCCTTGCCCGCGCGTCGAGGGGCACGCCGTTATCGGATGAGATGCTGAAGGCGTGCCGGGCGCACATCGCCCGGTGCTCGAGAGGCTGAAAAACGCAACAAAGGTGCCACCGGTTGTGCGTCAGTCGCCGCGGAACTTCTGGATGCCGCTCTTTGCCCCGCTTTTTGCCTTCGTCCTGAGAGCATGCACGTGGACCGGATGCGTCCTTACGTCGAACCTCACCGTCAGTACCCGGACGATGAAAGTGAACGCGATGCATACTACCGCCGCCACCCATGCATGCGTCTTGAAGCCTACGCCGAGGGCGAGGAACACGGTGACCCCGGCGGCCGCCACGACCCCGTAGAGCTGGCCGGGTTGAAAGATGACCGGGTCCTCTCTTGAAAGGACATCCCTCAGCAGGCCGCCCCCCGTGGCGTTGATGATACCTATGAGACCGGCGGCGTAAACGGTCAACCCGAGGTTGATAGACTTCTGCGAGCCAACTACCGCGTACAGGCCGAGCCCCATGGCATCCGCAACCAGTATCACCACTTTCAGGTGTTTCTCGATTTTGTCGCCTACAAGGACTGCGATGAGTACGGCCGCAGCGACCGCCGCGAGGTAGCGCCAGTTGGCTACGGCGGCGGGTACCTGCTGCAGGAAGATGCCATCGCGGATGAGTCCGCCGCCCAGGCCTACCGCCAGAGCCATGGCCGCCAGTCCGGTTAGATCGTAGTCTTTCTCGTACGCCACAAGCCCCCCGGTCAGGGCGAAGAGGAAGGCGGCGCCGTAGTCCAGCCAGGCGGGGAGAACGAACTGGCCTTTAAGCATAGGGTCCTCGCTGTCTCATCTTCACTCGAGGCTCCACCGTTGCCAGAATAATATACTGCACTGCCGTCATGTCACAAGACCGCCCGGGCAGGGAAGAGCTATTGTGAGAAGTGGCCGGCGGTCGGCATGCCCGGAGTCGTCTTATATACAGCCGCAGAGTAGAAGGGATGGGATTCCCGGGAGGGGAAGGTTAACTCTCCTGGATAGCAGAAAAATGGAGTGAAGACGGTTGAACTGTATATATATAATCCAGGGTGTGGCCTTCGAAGATAAGTGATGGAGCGCCGCACGGGCGTACGGCTTGAGGGTAGCGTCGCCCGGCAGGTATGGACGCGGAAAAGGAGCATGATGGATAAAAAAGAGTTGCGTTCGATTGCTGCGTCGATGATGCCCGAGGTCCGCGCCGACCTCGAAAGGCTGGTACAGCTACCGTCCGTTTCGCTTCCGGGCTTTCCGGCAAAACCGGTACGGGAGACCGCCACGACCGTCGTAGACATCCTCAAGGCCGCCGGGCTGGCAAACGCGCGCATCGAAAAGCTCTTCGAGGGCTACCCGACTATCCTCGGAGAAGTACCGGCGCCCGACGGGGCTCCGACCGTGATGCTTTACTCGCACTACGACGTCCAACCCCCGGGACCCGAGGGAGAATGGAAATCGCCTGCTTTCGAACCCACCGTGCGTAAAGGGCGCCTCTACGGGCGGGGGGCTGCTGACGACAAGTCAGGAATAGTGATGCACGCGGCTGCGATCCGCGCCTTCGGAGGCAAACCGCCGGTCGGGATCAAAGTCGTGATCGAAGGCGAGGAAGAGACTGAAAGCCATCTCGATGACTACGTCCTCGAGAACCCCGAGCCGTTTATCGCGGACATAATAATCGTCGGCGATATCGGCAACTGGAAGGTCGGTGAGCCGACCCTGACGACGACCCTCAGGGGGCTCGCAGTGTGCACGGTTGAGGTTAAGACGCTCAAGGGCCCCGTCCACAGCGGGATGTTCGGCGGCCCGGCCCCCGACGCCCTGCTCGTCCTGATCCAGTTGCTCGCCAGGCTTCACGACAGGAAAGGGAATACCGCGATAAAAGGAATACCCCTGGGGAAATGGGAAGGGCTGGATTACCCCGAAGACGTCTACCGCGAGACCGCTGGCGTGCTGCCGGGCGTGCCCCTGGTCGGGGACGGGACCGTGTCTGACCGCCTGTGGGCGCAGCCGTCGGTGACCGTGATAGGCCTGGACGCGCCGGCTGTTGAGGGCGCTGCGAATGCCCTGATCCCGGAGGCCCGCGCGCAGGTAAGCATGCGGGTCCCGCCGGGGATGAACTCAGAGGAGTCGAGGAACAAGCTGGCCGAACACCTGAAGGCATCCGCTCCCTGGGGGGTCGAGGTAACCGTCACGGAGGGGCAGGCAGGCCCGGCTTTCAAGGCAGAGACGGACGGACCAGGTTATGCGGCGGCGAAACGTGCGATGAAAGAAGTGTACGGCAAAGAGAGCGTGCTCATCGGCCAGGGCGGTTCGATACCGCTGATCAGCAACCTTGCGACGATCGCCCCCGAGGCCGAGATAATTCTCTGGGGCGCTGAGGACGGCGCGTGCGCGATGCACTCGCCCAACGAGAGTGTGGACCTCGCGGAGCTCGAGCGCTGCATCGTGGCGGAAGCTCTGCTTCTCGAGTACCTGTCAAAGCAATAAAACAGACCGGCGGGGAAAAAGCGTAAGAAATCGAGAGGGGGAGGCGATGGCGGAAGACATTAGAGGCGCGGTAGGTAAGAAGTACCTGACCTGGACTACGGTGTGCTTCATGACGGTCGCCTGTGTGGCCAGCGTCCGTAACACGCCCAGCATGGCAGTATACGGATGGGCGGCCATCTTCCTGTACCTCATACCGGCGATAGTCTTTCTCATTCCCACGTCGCTCGTGTCGGCCGAGCTCGCCAGCGGCTGGGAAGGCGGGATATACGGATGGGTGAAGGAAGGGATCGGCCCCCGCTCCGGTTTCCTGGCCGTCTGGAGCCAGTACGCGATGACGCTCACGTACTACCCGAGCCTGCTGGCATCAGTGGCGGCCACCCTGGCGTTCGTGATAAATCCGGACCTCGCGTCAAACGGTTACTACACCGCCGCTGTGATCCTGGTCGTATACTGGATCGCCACCATAGTGTCGTTCCGTGGCGTCCAGGCCAGCGCCGTCCTGTCGAGCGGTGGGATGATCATAGGTACGCTTATTCCAGGAGTAACGCTGGTCCTGCTGGGTGTGATCTACCTGATCAAGGGAGCGCCCAGCCAGTCCGCAGGCACGAGCTTCCTGCCGACGTTCACCGGGATCTCCAGCCTCGTCCTCATCGTTAACAACTTTCTCTCGTACGCGGGCATGGAGGTGAACGCCGTCCACGTGAACGAGATGCGCAAGCCGAGTAAGGAGTTCCCGAAGGCGATGTTCGTCGCTTCGGGCATGGCCGTGGCCATCTTCGTGCTGCCGGCGCTCGCGATCTCGTTCGTGGTGCCGGCCAAGCAGATCAGCCTGACGGCGGGCGTGATGCAGGCGTTCCAGCAGTTCTTCAACTACTTCCATATCGGCTTCCTGACGCCGGTATTCGCGGTACTGCTCGTATGCGCGATGCTCGGCGGCATGATCGCCTGGCTGGCCGGGCCCAGCAAGGGCCTGCTCATGGTCGGCCGCGAGCAGGGTTACCTGCCGCCGGTCCTGCAGAAAACTAACAGGAACGGGATCCAGTCAGGCATTCTTATCGGCCAGGGGATACTGGTGTCGATCATCGCCCTGATGTTCGCCTTCATACCGAGCGTGAGCAGCGCATACTGGATCCTCTCGGCGATGACGACCCAGATATACCTGATCATGTACGTGCTGCTGTTCGTGACGGTAATGCGGCTGCGCAAGAGCCAGCCCGAACACCCTCGGGGTTACAAGGTGCCGGCATTGACGCTCGTTGCCGGCGTCGGCCTGGTCTCCTCGATCCTGGTGTTCTTCGTGGGGCTCATACCACCGTCGCAGTTCGGCAGTAGCAGCAACCCCGCAGTTTACGCGGCAATGCTACTGGGCGGTGTACTGTTCATCGGGCTGGGCATTCCCGGTCTCTTCCTGGCACTCAGAAAGCCCTCCTGGAAGCGCGAGCCCGAACCTGCAGAGGTCGCGGAGGAAGGAGGTGCGGCATGAGCAACGGCACCGGGGCCACCGGCAACTCACTGTGGAGCAGGACGTGGTTCAAGTGGCTTGTCGCTCTTGTCATCATAGTGATCGTCGCGGTGATCGCGGTGGTCATCTGGGACAAGCCATTGGCTAACGCCAGGGCCAGAAAAAAAGCCCAGGAACTGTATGATAAGGCGAAGGCCAGGGGGTTCGAGTTGCCTCCCGAGAAGGACGCGGTGGACGGATTTGTAGACCTCTATGGAACCGATGGCGGGGCCACGGCCGACACTGCCGGCAGCGATATATCACGCGCGCTGCTGGCGCTGAACGTTAACCGCTCGGGGGAGGTCAACCAGCGGCCAGGCGGAATCGACCGCGATCTCCTCGAGTTCGAGTGGCTGGTGTTGCAGGTCTATCGTCCAAAGGAAGCGGCGAAGTACGGTGATTTTATCCGGAGTCTGAAGGACCAGAATACTATAAATTAGGCCCCGCGGAATCGAGGGTTCTCCGTTCCGTTATGTCGTAGATTCAATGGGTGCAAAAACCTCAGAAAAAGATAAGAGTTCGCACCAGATAGGGCTTATTCCCTGTGTAGCGTTCTGCGTTGGTACGATGATCGGCGGCGGCGTATTCACGTTGTCCGGGCTGGCAGTCGATAAGGCGGGGCCGGCCGCTATCCTCGCGTACCTCATCGCTGGCGGCGTCATGCTTCTCTCCGCGCTGTCGTTCGTGGTGGTGTCGAGCCGCTCGAAGGCCGGCGACTCCGGCTACGCCCCGATTGGTGAGATACTCTCTCCGGCCTGGCGCTTTGTGGTCATGTGGGGCTTTTACCTCAACGCGGTTATCTGCACCGCGTTCGTTCTCATCTCTTTCGGCATGTACCTGAACGAGTACTTCGTGAAATCGCTGGGACAGGTGGCTGCGGCGCTCATCGCGGTAGCGGCCGTAGCCCTTTTGAACCTCGGGCCGGCTGACCTGGTGGGCAAGGCGGAGACGTATCTCGTCGCCCTGAAGGTGAGTATCCTGCTGGTGTTTATAGGGTACGGACTTGCGGCTATCGGCGCGGTGCACTGGACGCCTTTCGTGCCGAACGGAGCGAAATCCGTGTTCGCGACCACTGCCCTGTTATTTACCGCCTACACAGGGTTCAACGTGGTGACCAACATGGCGGGCTCCGTGCGGGACCCGAACCGCACCGTGCCACGCGCCATCGTGATCTCGATAGCGATCGCCGCGGTCGTCTACATGGGCGTTATCGTGGCAATGCTTGCCAGCGGCCAATCCAACTTCGGCGGTGCGGGGCTCGGCAAAGCCGCCACGGCGCTCATGGGTTCGTGGGGAGGTCCGCTGCTGGCTTTTGCCGCTTGCGTGTCGACGCTCTCCGCCGCGAACGCGAACATACTGGGGGCCAGCGAGTTGATGATAAGGCTCGCTGGCCAGGGCGATATCCCGATCGCGGCCGGCCGGATGTCGAAACGCGGCCACCCGGTCTTCAGCGTGATGCTCGCCGCGGGCATAGCGGCCCTGCTGATCGCCTTCGCAAGGAGCGGGGACCTGATAGTGGCGATGTCGAACGTGACCGCCATCGTCGCAATGCTGGTCGTCAACGTAGGAGCGTTCAAGCTCGCGCTGAAAGGTTGGCCCGGTGAAGGGGTGCGCCTCCCGGGCGGGGTGACCATCCCGGCACTCGGGTTTGTGGCGGCCGCCGGCCAGTTACCGTCGCTCGGCCTCAAGGCGGTGCTGATCGGCCTGGCCATGATACTGGCCGGATACGTCATGTTCGCACTTCGCAGGAAGACGTGGCTCGCCGGTGAGGTGGCCGAGCTCGAGCGGGGCATCCAAGAGCTGGAGACGCCGCTGGCAAAAGCTCTGCGAGGCTTCACGAGGACCGTGAAGGCGAAGATACCGTAAACCGCCGGCCCAGAGCGTCGATAGCGGAGGGCCGGGCACTGTGCGAAGCCAGGGTCAATCGTTGCGGCCTGCCTTTTTCACGGCGCGCTCTGCCGCTGCGTCCATGATCCTGAGGGTCAACGCGGGGAATACCTTGAGGGTCAAGTATTGATACTCCGACGTTAGAATATAAACAAGGCTATCGTTTTAGCGCCCGCCATTGAAACCTCGACGGAGCGAACTTAGACTGGAACCGGTTTTCCTGTTCGCCAGTCTGACCCTGTGGAGGACCTGTGGATCGAGACAGTCTGTCGCTGGTGAGGTGCGACGGATACGAGCGCCGGATGGTGAGGGAAAGCGTGGCGCGGGCCCTGGAACTGCTCGGCGGCCCGGAGAGCATCGCCGGGCCGGGGGAGTCCGTCTTCATCAAGACCAACGCTGTGATCGCCGCCTCGCCTGAAAGCGCCGTGGTGACCCACCCAGAGGTGGTGCGCGCGGTGGTCGAGGAGTTCATGAAGGTCGCGGGAAAGGTGACGGTCGGCGACAGCCCCGGCGGGCCGTTCACGCCCGTGCTTCTCAGGAGGGTCTACGGGAAGACCGGGATTGCCAGGGTGGCCGAGGAGACCGGCGCGGAGCTTGCGCTGGACACGGCCACGGTGGAGGTCCCGTTTCCAGACGGGAAGGCAATGAAGCGCTACACCCTGTGCAGGTCGATGGTGGAGGCCGACCGCCTCGTCTCGGTGGCGAAGTTCAAGACACACCGTTTCATGAACGTGACCGGGCCCGTCAAGAACCTTTTCGGCTCTGTGCCGGGGACGACAAAGTTCTCGTACCACTCAAGGTTCGAAAACGACCGGGATTTCGCGAACCTGGTGGTTGACGTACACCTGGCCGCAAGGCCCGCCTTCCACGTGCTGGACGCGGTGGAGGTCATGCACGGCGAGGGGGCGCGCGCCGGCGAGAAGAAGAAGATCGGGGTTATCGCCGCGGGGAAGAACGCCTTCGCGCTGGAGTCCCTGATACTGGAGCTCGCTGGCCTCCAGATGGCGGACAGCAGGCCGCTGGCGGCCGCTATCGAACGGGGCATATGCCCGGAGGGCACCGGATGGTTCACAGTCCTCGGCGATGACAGGCATGAGCTCGCGACAGGCGGCTTCCGCCTTCCGGAGAAGAACTTCTTCAGCGAGCGCGTACCGGCTTCCATCGTGGAGAGGTTCAACAGGGTGCTAACCGTGAGGCCGAGGCCGCTGCCCGATAAGTGCACCGGGTGCGGCGGATGCGCGGAGATATGTCCGCGTCAGGCGATAACCGTGACCGGGGGGCTTGCTGTCGTGGACCCCGGGAAGTGTATCAGGTGCTTCTGCTGCGACGAGCTGTGCGAGTACGGGGCGATCGGCATAAAGCAGCCCATGTTGCTACGGATGGCGCACAGGCTCGGTGGTTAAATGACTCTGCAGAGCGGCGACGATCGAAGCGGCAGCGTTCAGCCGCACCCCGGCCCGCATTTGCAGGCCGGCTGCTTGCGTCCCGTCAGGGCCGCCAGAATCATTGCGGTAGCGCAGCCGACGCCGCTGTCCACACGGATTGCGCCTTCCGGGCAGTTCTTCGCGCAGGCGCCGCACTCCATGCAGGAGCCGCGGTCGGCGAGACGCGCCAGCCCGTCCCCGTTCTCGAACACCCCGTGCGGGCAGACGACGGCGCACATCCCGCAGCGGGTGCAGAGAGCGGGGTCGTATTCGAGCGTGTTGTTCCCGGTCGCTGTCAATCTCTCATCCTCTCATGCTGCGCACCAGCCTGTGCGCTGCGTTGATGATTATACCGCTTACCGCCATGCCCGCCATGACGGGGACGTAGGTGAAGATCTCGCGGCGGACCATGCTGGGCGAGGCGAACGGTGTGGAGCCCGTGAAGTTCAAGCCCAGTAAAGCGGTGATGGGAGGAAGCGCGAGCGCGTACGAGACCGCGCGCAAGGCGCGCCCTGCCCGGCCGATACCGTTTCCGCCATGAAAAGCCGAGGCGGCGGCGGTGGTGAGGCCGACCACAGCCCCGAGCGCGAACCCCTTCACACTGAAGTCCTCACCGGGCAGCCACGGCAGCAAGACGGGAAAGCCTGCCACTCCGGCGATGCCCGCCGCGGCGATCCCGGAGGCTGCCACGGCCCCGTCGGCGAAGTATGCGGCCACCGAGGCTCCAGCTAACAAGGGGAACGCGTGTACGGACTCAAGGGGAATAAGCACCACCCTGTCAGGCAGGTCGAAGCGGATCCGGCGCATCTCCGGGGTGGCCTCTCCGGCCCTCAGGTACTCCCGGATATCCCCTGCGCGGACGGGCCCGTACTTCACCCTGAACCCGGAGCGCTCGCGGACCTCGTGGGCCGCCACGCCGGTGGCTCCCAACTGCGGCAGGATCAACTGGCGTGATTCAACGACGTCCGCAAGGCCGGTGCTCTCGATCCGCTCCACCAGCTCGTCGGTCCCAAACGTCCCCTTGCCGGCGGCGCACCACACGTTGATCCCACGTGTGTCGAGCACGAGTATGTACGCGTCCAGCCTCTCGAGCCCCTCCCGCAGGGCATCAAAGGAGAGCCTGTAGTTAGCGCTCACGAAGACCGGGGATCCGGGACCGGGCTCCTTGAGACTGTACAGGCCCGGCTCGACCCGCCAGCCGTTTCTCTTCACGCCCAGGCGCGCCAGCACGTGAACGAGCCTGTCCGCCCGGGTGATGGTAGAGCTGGTCGCCATTGACCCGCGGGAGCCGCCCGTGGTCGCGACCGCCGCAATATCATCCTGTTCTCTCATACAGTCACCTCCGTGAGAGTGCCGCATCGCCCGGCAGGCCCGGACCGTGCGTTTTCTGTTAAACGATCAGTCCCTTTGCTCAGGTAGTCACAGGTCAACGCAACTCTGGGGTCAGGCACCTGGTTGCATTGTAGCTGGAAGGGGATCGAATGAGTCGAACGCAACAGGGAGCCAGACCCCGGCGTTGCATTATGGCGGGCATACTGAGTAAAGGGACTAATCGTTTCTATTGTACGCCCCGCGATTGCGCCATAGCGCACAGCACAGTGGTCAATCGTCCCGGCTGCCATCTGCTCTTTTCCTATCGACGTTCCTCTGCTTTATCTTCTCCATGAGGTCCTGCGCGCGCCGCTTCGCCTCGCGCTGTCCCTCGTCCTCGGGCTCCCAGTAAGGCTGCAGTATCTTCCAGGTTATCTTTCCCGACAGGGGTGGCTCCGGATAAGCTCCCGTGTCGTAAAGGCTGTAGCCCATGAACTCGACCGGCTCCTCCTGGTAGCACGACCACACGGCCTTACGGACGAGTTCGGGGTCCCCCTGGAACTGCAGGTCCACGAGGGTCAACTGTTCGCGGAACCTCTCTATCATCTCGCGTGAGATGTTGTACAGGAAAGGGTGGGGCGATTCCGTGCCGATTATCCTCTGCTTCTCGTCCACCCCGTTATCGAAGAGCGCCTTTATGGCCTCACCGGTCAGGTGCCCCTCCGACTCCGGACCGCCCATCACCAGGTAGCGGATGTTCGGGTTGGAGACGACGTTGCAGATGACCTTTTCGAGCCCGATGTTCTCGGTCTGGAGGGTGCCGGATAGCGCGGCGCCGCTTTCGGCTCCCACGCGCACCAGCCGCTCGATCTCCGGGGGCACCTTGTCCTGTTCCCACCTCAGGATGATGAGGACCGCGACCGGCGAGCGGTCGTTGCCCCTGATGTAGC
>Ga0315288_10001429_pt1 | contig 31030 bp, 21 predicted proteins | sample YL17G11_20_MG_FD_203454 | JGI IMG/M metagenome (GOLD analysis project Ga0315288, IMG submission 203454) | Sediment microbial communities from Yellowstone Lake, YNP, Wyoming, USA - YL17G11_20 | ecosystem: Environmental > Aquatic > Freshwater > Lake > Sediment | place: USA: Wyoming | collected...
CCAGGATGATCTCGCGCTCGCGGAAGCAATAGAGGAACACTGTCATCGCGCCGATGTCCATGGCGTGTGTGCCAAGCCACACCAGGTGGGAGGCGATGCGGCTCAGCTCGCAGAGGATAACGCGCAGGACCTCCGCTCGCTCCGGCACCTTGATGCCCATCAGCTTCTCGACCGCCAGGCAGTAGGCGAGGTTGTTCGTCATCGGCGAGAGGTAGTCCATCCGATCGGTGCTCGTGATGGCCTGGTAGTACTTGTGGGACTCCATCTGCTTCTCCATGCCGGTATGGAGGTAGCCGATGTCGGGCGTGCAGTCGGTCACGGTCTCGCCGTCGACCTCGAGTATGAGCCGGAGCACCCCGTGCGTGCTCGGGTGCTGCGGACCCATGTTGATGATGAGGGGTTCGGGACGGCCGACGGGCGGGCTGGTCATATCTGGTGGTACCCCCTCAACGGGAACTCCTTGCGGAGGGGATACCCTTCGTAGTCCGCGGGGAGGACGATCCGGCGGAGGTCAGGGTGGCCGTCAAACCGAATGCCAAAGAGGTCGAACACCTCGCGCTCCAGCCAGTCCGCTCCCCGCCAGACCACCGTGACAGTAGGAGCGCGGCAGTCGTTCTCGGGGACGCGAACGTGGACGGTCATGCGCCGATTGTGCGCCAGGGAGAGCAGTTGGTAGACAATGTCGAAGCGCGGCTCCTGCCCTGCCCAGTCGACGGCAGTGAGGTCGATGAGGAAGTCGAAGTCGAGCCCGGGCTCGGTCTTGAGGAAACGGCAGACGTTGGCAATGGCGTCCCGCTTGACCTGGATGTGCCTGTCTCCCCGGTCCTCCCAGGTCCTCTCGAAGGCGCTCGGGAACGCCTCTCTCACCCGCTCCGCGATCTCCGCCAGTGGCTCAGCGCTCATCGGCAACATCCTTGACGGACAGACCCATGATCTTCTCGTGCAGCTTGAGGATCCCGTGCATGAGCGCTTCGGGTCGCGGCGGGCAGGCCGGCACGTAGACATCAACCGGCACCACCTTGTCCACGCCCTGAACGATCGCGTAGTTGTCGAACACTCCCCCGGACGATGCGCACGCACCCATGGCGATAACCCACTTGGGCTCAGGCATCTGGTCGTAAAGGAGTCTCACCACGGGCGCCATCTTCACGCTGACGCGGCCGGCCACGATCATCAGGTCGGCCTGGCGCGGGGATGCGCGAAAGACCTCCATGCCGTAGCGTGAGAGATCCGTCCGCGCCGCGCCGGTAGCCATCATCTCGATGGCGCAGCATGCCAGACCAAACGTCATCGGCCACAGCGAGGACTTGCGCGACGCATTCACCAGACGGTTCAACGTAGTGAGCAGTATCCCGTCGGGCACATGGGTCTCTAGTCCCACTCGAACCCCCCCGCCCTCCACACGTAGACGTACGCCGCAGCCAACAGAGAGAAGAACACGCCCATCTCGACGAGCCCAAAGAGCCGCAGGTAGTCGAACAGGACAGCCCAGGGGTAGAGGAACGCGGCTTCGACGTCGAACAGGATGAACAGCATCGCGACGACGTAGAACTTCACGGCGAAGCGCCGCCTCGCGTCCCCGACGGGCCAGACACCGCACTCGTAGGCGCCGGCCTTCGTGGGGCTATCGCGCCGCGGACCCACCAGCCGTGCAGCCACCACCATCCCCACGGCGTTCGCCGCCGAGACCACCAGCATGACCAGTACTGGGAAGTAGCTATCCAGCATGTCGGCGCATAGGCTTCCGCGCGGCCCGGGTGGCCACCTGCACCACGTGAACCAATGTGCTGGCGCGCCACGAAGTTCCCGAGTCCTGCGCCTCGGTCTGAGCAACACCTCCCCACCTGGGCGCCGCGGAGCAGGGGCTCCTCTGGGCGCCGGTGAATACGCGATATGCGCGGCTATGCCGGCCGTGCGGCTGGCGAGTGTCACTACGTTGGGAGCGAGCCCATGGCCCGCGAACGCGCAGTTGTTGTCGGCGCCGGTGGGATCGCCGGTGCATGGCTCCCGCCGCTCAAGGCGGAGAGTGTCGATATCGTCGCCGTGGTCGACGTGCGCTTGAGCGCTGCTGAGCAGAGGATCGAAGAGTACGGCCTGGATGCCGAGGCATCTACGGACCTCAACGCCATGCTCGCGAAGCATGGCCCCGACTTCATCGTGGACCTCACGGTGCCGGAGGCGCACTGTGAGGTGACCTGTACGGCGCTCCGAGCGGGTGTTCACGTGGTCGGCGAAAAGCCCATGGCGTCCAGCATGGAGGAAGCGCGGGCGATGGTCGTCGCCGCTGAGGAGACCGGCAAGCTGTATATGGTGAGCCAGTCGCGGCGCTGGGACAACATGCACGACATCGTCCGGCGCGTCGTCCTTGGTGGCGGCATCGGCGCCGTTACGACGGTGGACTGCGACTTCTACATTGGGGCGCATTTCGGCGGGTTCCGCGATGTGATGGACAGCCCGCTCATCCTCGACATGGCCATCCACCACTTCGACCTCGCGCGGTTCATGACCGGCCTCGACCCCGTGGCGGTCTACTGCAAGGAGTTCAACCCGAAGGGGTCTTGGTATCGCGGCGACGTGTCGGCGACCGCGATCTTCGAGATGACCGATGGCGCTGTCTTCTCCTATCGAGGGAGTTGGTGCGCCGAAGGATGCCACACGAGCTGGAACGGCGACTGGCGGTTCATCGGTGACGGAGGGACGCTCGTGTACGACCACGACCAGTTGCCGCACGGCGAGGTCGTTGCCGGCGACGAGGGCTTCCATCGCCCACTTGCCAAGCTCGTGATGCCGGAGCCGCGCGTCGAGTACGGCGGGATGCATGGCGCGCTGCGCGAGATGTTGGCCTACCTCCGCGACGGGACGATGCCCCAGACCGAATGTCACGACAACATCAAGTCCCTCGCGATGGTCTTCGCCGCGATCGAGAGCAACACCAGGGGGGAGCGCGTGCCTGTGCGCGCCTTCGAGTGAGTCGGGTGGCGATGGCGGAGGAGCGGGCGATTGTCGTCGGTGCGGGAGACGTGTCAAATGCCTGGTTCCCGCCGCTTGCGGCCGAAGGAGTCCGCGTTGCCGCGGTGGTCGACATCCGTCTCGAGGCCGCCCGTGCTCAGATCGGCCGCTACGGGCTCGAAGCGGAAGCCTCCTCGGACCTCGCGGCGATGCTGGGCAAGTACTCCCCCGATGTCGTCATCGACCTCACCGTCCCGTCCGCCCACTGCGAGGTGACGTGCACCACCCTCCGCGCCGGGGCGCACGTTCTCGGCGAGAAGCCCATGGCGACCTCCCTGGGTGACGCCAGACGGATGATCGCCGCCTCGGAGGAGACGGGTCGGATGTTCATGGTCAGCCAGTCGCGGCGCTGGGACCGGCAGCGAGACGTGGTGCGGCGGGTGGTGCGGAGTGGGGCGCTCGGGGCCGTCACTATGGTGAACTGTGAGTTCTGCGTCGGCGTGCACCCCGGAGGCTTCCGGGAGGAGATGGCGAGCCCGCTGCTGCTGGACGTGGCCGTTCACCACTTTGACCTTCTGCGCTTCATGACGGGTCTTGAGCCCGCGACGGTCTACTGCAGGGAATACAGCCCCATCGGCTCCTGGTTCCGCGGTGCGGCCGCGGCCAGCGCCGTGTTCGAGATGGAGGGTGGCGCCGTTTTCACGTACGTTGGAAGCCGGTGTGCCGAAGGTTGCCGGACCAGTCGCAGCGGCGACTGGCGGATCGTGGGTACCCAGGGCACCGTGGTGTATGAGAACGACGAGGCGCCCCACGGCGAGCTGGTCGTGGGCGACGAGGGCATCGATCGGCCGGTGACTCCGCTATCCATACCCTCGCCTGTCCTCGAGTTCGAGGGTATGCACGGCGCGCTTCGGGAGATGCTCGCCTACCTTCGCGGCGGCCCGGTCACCCAGTGCGAGTGCCACGACAACATGCGTTCCCTCGCCATGGCGCTCTCCGCCATCGAGAGCAGCGCGCGCGGGGAACGGGTGGTCGTGCAGGGGACGGGGTAGCGGGCCTTGGGCAGGCGGGGCCGTGACTGACCCCACCGCCCGATGGTGCGCCGCCCGAACAGCCGCGCCCCGCCCTACTCCTTCGGCCACGTCGTGCCAGGCCAATCGTCCGTGCGGAACGGGGTGGCCGCCAGGCCGGCACCGTTGTAGAGCGTGCAATCCGGGTTGTCCGCCCAGCCGTAGCGGACAGCTACGGGGTGCGGCACGCCTGGGTTCCACACCTCGATCCTGTCATTGCCCACTATCTTCGCGAGGGCCCACACGAGCTTACGGTCCCGCCCGGCGATGGCGAACCCATGCAGCACATCGCCCTTAGCGACGAGCCCACCATCCGCGTGGTCGAAGTGGAGGACCATCTTGTTGCCCGCGCGGTCGGCGTCGTCGCACTCGGGACCGAAGTACGGAATGTGCTTGTGGTAAGTCCTCGCGAGCGCCCACAGCGCCAGCCGCTTGCCCACATCCTGCTTGTTGCGCGGATGGATGTCGGCAGCATCGCCGATGTCGATGATCACGGCCATGCCGGTATCGTCGAGCTTGAGGGTGCGGAGCTGGGCCTCACGAAGCTCCGCCCAGGCGCTCTCCCCAGGCGCGTCCTGCCGGGCCATGAAGTTCGCAAGCTGCACAAAGAGGAACGGGAAGTCGCCCTCGTCAAACGCATCGCGCCAGCACTCGATCATCGCGGGGAACAGCGTCCGATACTCGTAGGCGCGGCCGGCATTGGACTCGCCCTGGTACCAGATGGCTCCGGCGATGCGGCAGGGCGTGAGCGGGGCGATCATCGCGTTGAACAGGCTCGCAGGCTGCCACGGATTGCCCGGACCGGCGGGGGTTCCGGGTTGCTGTGGCGGCTGCTCGCCCTTGGCTTTGGCCTCCTCGACCTTCTTCTGCCACTCGGGCAACGTCACTTCGTTGTACTGTTTGATGGCGGCCGGGTAGTCCGCGATGATCTTGTCCCAGTTGGTCACCATGTATCGCAATTTCGGGTCCGCCTCGAGCACGGCACGGCTGGTCCACGACTCCGCGGGCGTACCGCCCCAGGAGGTGTTGATGAGTCCGATCGGGATGCCCAGCTCCTTGTGCAGATCCCGTCCGAAGAAGTAGCCGACCGCCGTGAACCCGCCGACGGTGTCCGGACTGCACACGGTCCACTGCCCGTTGAAGGTGAACTGGGGCTCCTGCGCCGTCACGGTCGGCACGGTGAGCAGTCGGATGTTGGGGTAGTTGGCCGCGGCCTTCTCCTGGTCAACGTTCACTACGGCGTTCACCGGGAACTGCATGTTCGACTGGCCGGAGCACGCCCACACCTCGCCTATCAACACGTTGTCAAAGGTCAGCGTGTTCTTCCCCTGTATGGTCATCGTGAGCGGCCCGCCGGCATCGCGCTTCGAGAGCAGTACCGACCAGTCGCCGTTGCCGTTGGTGATCGCTGGGCGCGAGTCGTCGCCCAATGTAACAAGAACCTGCTCACCGGGGTCCGCCTTGCCCGCTACGCGGATCGGCACTCCCCGCTGAAGCACCATGTTGCTACCGTAGACACTTGAGACCCGGACATCGGCCAGCGCTGCCTGCGTGCACAGCCCGATGCCCAGTAGCACCACCACAACGATCGCTCGACGCATCTCTCGCGCTCCCATCCCTCAGCTAGCGCCCGGATGTGACTCCGGGCCAGTCATCGGTGCGAAACGGCGATGCCGGAAGCCCCGCGCCGTTGGCGAGGTTACACACCGGGTTGTTCGCCCAGGCGTAGCGCACGGCCACCGGCTCGGGCACCTCGTCGCTGGACACGAGGACCGCATCGCCGTCGATCCGCGCGTTCGCCCAGTGGAATACGCGATCCGCTCCCGCCACGGCGAACCCTTGCAGATCGCCCCCCATCGCCTGCAGTCCGCCATCGGTGTGCGCGAACAGCAGGCGTACGTCTCGGCCGAGGATCTCCATCGACTCGTAGAGGGGCCCCGAGTAGACGATGTCCCGAGCATAGGCTTTCGCGAGCGCCCACAGCGCCAGCCGTTTCCCGACGTCCTGCTTGTTCCGCGGATGGATGTCCTCTGCCTCCCCGATGTCGATGATGACGGCCATGCCCGTGTTCTCGAGTGCGAGTGTCTGGAGCTGCGCTTCCCGCAGTTCGGCCCAGTCACTCTCCGCGGGTTCGTCGACCACAGGCGTGAAGTTGGCGAGTTGGACGAAGTAGAACGGGAAAGCGCCCTGGTTCCACGCCTGCCGCCAGTCCTCGATCATGGCGGAGAACAGCCGACAATACTCATGGGCGCGGTCGACGTTCGACTCGCCCTGGTACCAGATCGCCCCGGCGATGCCGAAAGGCACAAGGGGCGCGACCATCGCGTTGTAGAGGCTGGTGGGGCGGTGTGGGCTATCGTTCCCCTGAGGCGGCCACGGTTCCCATGGCGGCTCCTCACCCACCGCCTTGGCGCGTTCCACGGCCTCTCGCCACTCGAGCATCAGGACTTCCTCGTAGTGACGCATCTGCTCCGGGAGCGTCCGGATGTTCTCCTCCCAGCGCGTGAGGTATCCCCTGAGCATCTCGTCCGACTCGAGCCGTGATCGGCTCATCCATGACTGCGCGGGTGTACCGCCCCATGAGGTGTTGATCAGACCGATCGGCACATCGAGGGCCTTACTCAGCTCCCCGCCGAAGAAGTAGGCCACAGCGGAGAACCCAGGCACCGTCTCTGCCGAACAGACCTGCCATTCGCCCCCGCAGTCCTCCTCGGGCGCGTCCGCCACCGTGTTCGGCACGGTGAACAGGCGGATGGACGACCGGTCTGCATCCTGTATCTCCGCTTCGGCATCCATCGAGTCGCGCACAGCCCACTGCATGTTCGACTGGCCCGAGCAGACCCACACTTCGCCAACCATGACATTGCAGAACGATCGGCTCTCCCCCGCCTCGACCGTCAGCGTGAACGGCCCGCCGGCCTCCATCGGGCTTAACTCGGCCATCCATCGCCCATCCGGGTCGGCAATGGCGCACTCCTCGCGCTCGCCGGCCCGAACGACGACCCTCTTGCCCGGCTCAGCCCGACCCCAGACTGGGATCGGGATGCCTCGCCGCAGAACCATGTTGTCGCTGAAGATCGAGGGAAGCCAAAGGGACGTGTCACACTCCGACATCGATCGCTCCACGTTGCACGAGTGTAGTGACAGGCGAGAGGTGCCGCCGGCACGGCCGGTATGTTCGGCTCCCGTGGCCGTGGACCTGCGAGTAGCGCCGAAGGGAGCCGTTCGGCCGGCCGGGAACGAGGTCAGCTACGCCAACGCCGCGTCGAGCGCCGCCACGAAGCCGTTGACCTCTTCCGCTGTCACCGTCAGCGGAGGGAGTATCCGGAGGACGGAGTCGCCGATGGCGTTCGCGATGTACCGCGCCTCGAAGAGCTTCTTGCTCAGCGCCTGCGCCGAGCCATCGCTGACCTCGATACCGAGCATAAGGCCTCGGCCCCGAACGTCGCAGATCCGCGGGTGCGCCGTGGCCAGCTCACCGAACCGACGCCGCGCGTAGTCCCCCACCCGCTTCGAGTTCTCCACCAGCCCCTCTTCCTTCATCGCGGCCACGGCCGCGAGGCCGGCGGCACAAGCGAGGTGGTTGCCGCCAAATGTGGAGGCATGGTCACCCGGGCGAAGCACGTTCGCCCGTTCGTTGCAGAGAGCAGCCCCCATCGGGAAGCCGCCGCCCAGCGACTTCGCGAGGGTCATGACGTCGGGCACCGCGCCGTCGTGCATGTAGCCGTACCAGTAGCCTGTCCGCCCGAGGCCCGTCTGGACCTCATCGAAGATGAGAATGGCATCGTGCTCGTCGCAGAGCGCGCGGAGGTCATTGAGGTAGCCATCCGGAGGCACCCGCACGCCGCTTTCCCCTTGCACGGGCTCAACGATCACCCCGCACACCGTGTCATCCATCTGTTCGGCGACTGCTTGCGCGTCGCCGTACGGCACGTGGACGAAGCCGGGGATGAGCGGCGCGAAGGGCTCCTGGTACTTCGCCTGGCCCGTCGCCGCGAGGGCGCCAGTAGTGCGCCCATGGAACGAGCCGATGGTCGAGATGATCTTGGTCGCCGTCGGCCGCCCCTGCTGCTTCGCGTACTTCCGAGCGATCTTGATCGCCGTCTCGTTCGCCTCGGCGCCGCTGTTGCAGAAGAACACCTTCGTGAGGTCACACGTGCTGGTGAGCAGCTCGGCCAGGCGCACCTGCGGCTCGATGAGATAGAGGCATGAGGTGTGCATGATCGTCGCGGCCTGCTCCTGGATGGCGGCCACGACCTTCGGGTGGCAGTGCCCGAGCCCGCACACGGCGATCCCCGCGAGGAAGTCCGTGTAGCAGTTCCCCTCCAGGTCCCACAGCTTCATGCCCTCACCACGCACGAATGCCACCGTCATCCGTCCCGGAGTGGGCATCATGTACTGCTGATGGAGCGCGAGAAGCTCCTCTGTGGTCATGTTCGCTCGTACCTCTTCCGCGGGATCACGCGTCCGGCACCACCATGGTGCCGACGCCCTCATCGGTGAAGACCTCAATGAGGATGGCGTGCTCGATGCGCCCGTCCACTATATGCGCCTTCTCCGCGCCGGCCTTTACGGCATCGATGCAAGCGCGGAGCTTTGGAATCATGCCACCCTCGGCGACGCCGTCCACGACCAGACCCTCGGCCTCGGCGACGGAGAGTGACGCGATGAGCGAGCTCGGGTCGGCGGGATCGCGCATCACGCCCCGCACGTCGGTGAGCATCAGCACCTTCTGCGCCCCCAGAGCCGCGGCGACGCGCCCTGCCGCATGGTCCGCGTTGATGTTGAGGCTCTCGCCGTCCGGCCCGACCCCGATCGAGCATACGACCGGTATGAAGCCCCGCTCGGTCAGTGTCTGGAGGATGGTGGTGTCGACCGCCGTGATGTCACCCACAAAGCCCAGGTCCACGGCGCCGTCCGCTGTCTCCATGGTCTTCCGAGAGGCCGAGAGCAACCCGCCATCGCACCCGGAGAGGCCGACGGCCTTCCCGCCCAGTCGCTGGATTCGCGCTGCGATGTCCTTGTTGACCCGTCCGGCGAGCACCATCTCCGCGATCTCCATGGTCTCCGCGTCGGTCACGCGCTGGCCCTGGACAAACGTCGGCTCCTTGCCCAGCCGGCGCATCATCGCCGAGACCTGCGGCCCGCCCCCGTGCACGACGATCACCCGCACCCCGACCAGCGACAGGAGGACGATGTCCTGCATCACGGCGTCGCTGAGCGTCTCGCTGGCCATGGCGCTGCCGCCGTACTTCACCACGAACGTTGCGCCGTGGTACTGCCGGATGTACGGCAGCGCCTCGATGAGAGTGCTGGCACGAACCACATGGGGTGACGTGTCGTGGCCCAATGCTCCGGTCCTTTCCCCCAATACCGACCCGTAGGAGCGACTTCAGTCGCGATCCCGGATCGGGACGTCAGCCGCAGCGCCGCACTGGGATCGCGACTGAAGTCGCTCCTACGTGTGGTACTCCGCGTTGATGCGGACGTAGTCGTAGGAGAGGTCGCAACTGAGCATCCGCGATGCCCCCTCGCCCAGCCCCAGGTCCACCGCGATGACGACTTCATCGCACCGCACCGCGGCCTCCGCGGAGGCCCGATCGAACGCGGTCGGCGCCCCGCTCTCGAAGAGCAGAACGTCCCCGACACGAATGGTGGTTCTGTACGGGTCGACCTCGGCCCCTGAGCGCCCCAGCGCAGCGGCGATCCGGCCCCAGTTTGGGTCGCCGCCGAACACAGCCGTCTTCACCAGCAGGGACTCGGCGATCGCCCGCGCGCCCAGTGCCGCGTCCGCATCCGTGCGCGCCCCGGTGACGCGCACCTCGATCACCCGCGTCGCCCCCTCGCCATCCGCCACCAGCTCGCGGGCGAGGCGCTCGCACACGGCGTTCAGCGCTTCCGCGAGAGCTGAGCGGTTCGCTTCGGAGAGTGCAGCCCCCGCCGCTCCATTGGCCAGCATGAGCACACAGTCGCTGGTGCTGCCGTCGCCGTCCACAGAGATGGTGTTGAAGCTGCGGCCGACCACGTCCCCGAGCAGGGGCTGCAGGATCGCGGCCTGCGCCGCGATGTCCGTGGTGAGGTAGACGTGCATCGTCGCCATGTTCGGGGCGATCATGCCCGAGCCTTTGGCCATGCCGCCGATGTGGACGGCTCGGCCTTCAATCTGCGCCTCGACGGCACACGCCTTGGGCCGGGTGTCGGTCGTCATGATGGCGCGAGCGGCATCCTGCCAACCCTCAGGGCCGGCCTTGGCGACCGCCTCATCGATGGGTTGCGCCATGCGCTCGGGGAAAAGCCGCACACCGATGATCCCCGTCTGCGCCGCCAACACCTCGCCCACGAGCCCCGGTCGGTGGCGCGCCAGCGCCTGCTTCACGGTGTTGACGATCGCCTGCAGGTCTTGTTCGCCCTCAGGGCCGGTGCAGGCATTCGCACACCCGCTGTTGCCAAAGGTGGCCACCACCGGCTTCCCGCAGCGAACGACCTCGCGCGAGTAGCGGGCCGCGGGACTGATGAATGCGTTCTGTGTGAAGACGCCCGCTGCCGTGCAGGGACGATCCGCCACCACGAGCGCTACGTCCAGGCCCTGCTGCTTGATCCCGGCCCGTACGCCCGCGGCCGCAAAGCCCCGCGGCGCGCAGACGCCCCCATCGATCCACTTCATCAGCAACGATGCCTCTCCGTCTCCGCTACGCCGGCACGGCGGCCATCGCGCGGCGGTGTCGCTCCTTGGCCTGGTACATGAAGGCCTCCAGGCGCGTAGCGCTGGTGGACTGCTCGAGGCCGTCGTAGACCATGTTCAGGAACGGGAACCCGTCGTGGTCCTCGCGGACGCGCTTCATGATGGCATGGGACACCGTGCCCGGCATGCACGTGAACGGCATTACAGACACAATGCCCGCCAACCCCTTGAGCGCGAAGTCCAGCGCCTTGCCGACGGTGAGGATGGCCTCGCCCTCGAACGACCGGTGGACGTATGGCGCGGCGATATCGAGGACATGCTCCGTTGTGGGCTCGTGCAGGTTCCGCAGGAAGCCGTCGAATGTCTCGACAATGGCGTGCTCGTCCCGCTTCTGGAAGTGGTCCTTGATCTTGTTCTTGCCCCAAAGCTTCAGGTCGCGCCCCAGCCAGGCCCGCATCCCACGGCGCAGGTTCCGGTAGAGGAACCACTCGTAGGCCGGCGCCGCCCAGACCTCGCCCCCCAGTTCCTCTATCTTCGCTACGACGTTCTGATTGCTGAAGGCGTTCTCGCGGACGTAGAACTCACCCACAAGCCCGATGATCGGCCGGGGACAGCTCCGGTCGGTCGGGACCGCGTCGAAGCGTCTCCGACTGCGCCGCATGGCCTCAACGAAATCGCCACCGGATGCGATGGTCTCGGACACGTCATGGACACACTCCCAGTGCACGCGGTCCGTCTGCCCCGGCTCGACCTCGTAGGGTCGTGTCTCTCGCGTGGCCTTGAGGAGGACGTCCATGCACACGATCCCCCGCCACGCCTCCTGCAGCAGGCGTCGCCCGGCGATCCCGCAGTCGCTATAGAAGCTGCTGGCCTGGTTCGGTGCGAAGATGGGCACATCGTGGTACCCGAGTTGGTCCAGGACCATTCTCTGCAGGGCGTTGTACTGCCCGAAGCGGCACGGCCCGCCCGAACCGCCCATGAAGAAGGCGTACTTCGTGCGGTCGAAGTCGGGCCGCTTGACGACCTTCACCATGTCGCCGGTGGTGACGATACACGGGAAACACTCCTTGCCCGAGGTGAACTGGCGCCCCCAGAACAGGGTCTCCTCGTCGGGCTCGGGCAGCACCTCAGCCGGCAGACCGCTGGCTCGCATCGCGGCGGCGACGGCGTAAGCATGGGTGCTCATGTTCGGGACAAGGACGGTGCGCCGCTCACCCTTCTTGATGTTGACCGGCATGAACCGGCGTCCCTCACCTGCACGCCCATCCGCGTTCTTGATGCTCTCGAGGAAGGCTTCGCAGCGCGTGATCATCCCGGCATCGGCGCTGTGCTCGTCGACCTCGATGATCAGGCACGGCTTTCCGCCCAGCCGCTCACGGAAGTACTTGTGGATGAAGGAGTCCGGCCCGCACCCGAAGTTCGTGATGTAGACCGGGAACAGGCGCTCGTCGTGGGCGATGATCTCCGCAGCGGCGAGGATCCGCTGCCCGTACCGCCAGTACATGTTCTGCCACTCGCTCGGCAGCTCCACCTCGTCGAGCGGCAGGAAGTCCATGGGGATCGCGTTCGTCCCGATGTCCCGCAGCTTACGCGGGATCTCCAGGTTCGCGCCCAGGTCGGAGCCGTTGTAGGAACGGCTCACGACCACGAGGGCTCGCTCGTTAGGCCCAAGGTTAGCCAGGAAACGGCGGCCGCGCTCCCGCACCTCGTCCTGGAACCACCGCAGGGCGTCGAGCCCGGCATCCACCGCGCGGCGAATCTCCGCGGAGGACCGGGCCAACTCCCCGCCGAGCGCTGAGAGGGCCGGCACCATCTGGCGCTTACCCAGTTGGAGGTAGATGGGCGGGTCCAGGACCTTGACGCCCCGCTCGGTCAGCGGCGCCGCGGACCGCACGGTGTAGCAGAAGCTCTGCACATAGGGGCAGACGAAGCTGTCGGTCATCCGGGCGTCGTCCAAAGGTAGGTTGATGACGCTCGGGATGAACAGGTAGTCGATGCCCTTGTCCAGGAGATCCAGGACATGCCCCAGTGCGACCTTCATCGGGAAGCATGTCTCCGCGACGGACTGCTCGGCGCCGGCATGGATGATCTTCTTGCTCGTTGGCTCGGAGAGGACGATCTCCATGCCGAGCTCCGACAGGAACCCATGCCACAGCGGGTACAGGTCATGAAACAGCAGTGCACGCGGCACCCCCACGCGCGGCGCGTCCGCACCGGGCGAGCGGGACGGTGTGTGGGACGCGAGGAGCAGCTCGGCTCGCTCGGCAAACGGGTCGGCGGCGTCGGCTGCTCGTCTCTTGCGGCGATCCACGTCGAACTTCTCACAGCGGCTGCCATAGAACAGCGGCCGCTCGCCCTGGACTACCACTCGGTTGATCTCGCACTGGTTCGGGCACTCCTTGCACTCGAACGAGGTGATCTCATAGGACCGTTGAGTGAGGTCGAAGCCTTTGAAGGCGCTGGGCCCGTCCGGGTGCTCCTGCTTCGCGATAATCGCGCAGCCGATGGCGCCGGTGACCTCGTGGTGCGGCGGCACGGTGATCGGCTTGCCCGTGACGGTCTCGAACGCCGCCACGACCCCCTGGTTCGCGGCCGTGCCGCCCTGGAAGAAGATCCGTTCCCCGACCTTCCGTCCCTGCACAACCCGGTTCAGGTAGTTGTACACGATGGAGTAACTCAGCCCGGCGACCAGGTCCTCGGTGGCGGCGCCGGCCTGCTGGTGCTTGACCAGCTCGCTTTCCATGAACACCGTGCAGCGTTCACCGAGGTTGATCGGCGCTTTGGACTGCATGGCCAGGTCGCCGAACTCTCCCCTGATCGAGATGCCGAGCTTGTCTGCCTGCTCCTCGAGGAAAGAACCCGTCCCCGCGGCGCAAACCTTGTTCATCTCGAAGTCGATGATTGCGCCGTTCTCCAGGCTGATGTACTTCGAGTCCTGGCCGCCGATCTCGAAGATCGTGTCTACCTCGGGGTCGATCGTGTAGGCGCCTGTGGCCTGAGCGGTGATCTCGTTCCGCACCACGTCCGCTCCGATGAGGTCGGCGATAAGATACCGCCCCGAGCCCGTGGTGCATGCGGCTCGGATCTCCACCTTGTCTCCCAGCTCCAACCCGACCTCATAAAGCCCCTGCCGCACCGCCTCGATGGGCCGGCCGGCCGTCATGAGGTAGCGCTTGGCCAACACGCGGTTACTGACGTCCAGCACGACCACGTTCGTGCTGATCGAGCCGACGTCGACACCGAGGTAGGCCGGCACTCTCTGCCCGGGGGCCACCTCGACGGCATCCACGCGATCCGTGCGGAGGATCCGGGACCCAGCGAGCCGCAGCGGTTCCAGACGGCCGTCGCCCGCCTCCCCCGCTGATGCCCGAGCCTCGAGCACCGCGAGACCGCTCCAGTCCGGCAAGGGCGGGCTCGCCTCCTGCATCGCATGCAACACGGCGCCGATGGCCCCCGTCACCCCATAGTGCTCCGGAATGACCAGCTCCCCGCGTCCTAGCCCCAGGACATCCTCCAGCGCCCGCGCGATGCCCCTATTGGCCGCAACTCCGCCCTGGAACGCGATCGGGCGCTCGAACACGCGAGCCGTGCCCACCGTGCTCTTGAAGTTCCGGGCGAGGGCATAGCATAACCCGGCAACGATGTCTTTGACAGGTGTGCCCTTTTGCTGCAAATGGATCATGTCGCTCTTGGCGAACACGCTGCACCGCCCGGCGACGCGAGGAGGCGAGTCGCTCTCGAGCGCCATCTCGCCGAACTCCTCAATGGAGAGCCCCAGCCGCGCAGCCTGCTGGTCCAGGAAAGAGCCCGTCCCCGCAGCGCAGACCGTGTTCATCGCGAAATCGGCCACGGTGCCGTCGGCGTCCAGGCTGGGGTCGGGCATGAAGATCAGCTTCGAGTCCTCGCCACCGATCTCGATGACCGTCCGAACGGATGGCTCGAGGAAGCGGGTCGCGCGGGCCTGCGCGATGACCTCGTTGACGAACAGCGCGCCCAGGGGTTCGCCCACCAGGCGGCCTCCCGTGCCGGTGGCCGCGATGCCGACCAGGCGATCGGCCAAGCCGTTCGCCGGGCGATCGGCCAAGCCGTTCGCCTCTCGATCCGGACCGAGCTGCTCCAGCGCCGCCCGCAGAACGTCGAGTGCCGCCTCCACCGGCTTGCCTCTGTGGCGCCGGTAGCAGTGGTGGACAATGATCCCGTCCCCAGACAGCACCGCAAGCCCAACGCTCACGGAGCCTACGTCGAGGCCGAGGAAGAGTCTCTCGTCACTCATTCGAGGCGTTTCCCTGCATGGCGAACGGCTTGGCCGATCACCTTCGAGCGATCCGTACTTCACAGGAGGCGAACGGCTTGGCCGATCGCCTGGCGAACGGCTTTCCCGACCGCCATTGGAGCGGGTCTCTACAAGCATCGGATTATACCCGCGATGCACCGCCCGACGCAAAGACGGCCGGCCAACAACCGCGTCGCTCGACGGGCGATCGGCTAAGCCGTTCGCCTGGCGGTGTCACTACCCCACGCGCCACGCGTGTACGATAGGCTTGTCACCGTCTGCGAAGGGTTCGAAGAGGTAGAGGAAGCCGCGCTCGCGATCGTAGCAGCAGGCAGCCACATGCGACTTCATCTGGCCGTCGGAGATGTGGAACAGGCGGTCATCGAGGTCCATGGTCGCGTAGGGCTGGGGCTCCCAGGGCTCCATGGTGCCGGCCGCCACGGCGGCGAGATCGTCCGGGTCGTAGAAGAGGACGCGGCTGACGAAACCGCTGCTCCACCAGCCGCGCATGTTCTCCGGGTCTTCGGGGAATGGCGGCTCCTCGGGCCAGATCGTGCCATCCGGCAGGCCATACCAGCACTCACCGGTCCCCTTGGTGCCGACGAACACCACGGCCGTCGCGTCCTCGGTGGTCAGCCATGCGCCGCCGGGCCACTCATCGGCGTGGTGGTAGTCCGCCATCGTGTGGTACGGTTCCACGTCGGTCGCGGTGCTCGAGTAGAGCAGGAGCGGCGTGGCGTCCAGCACCGTGCCGTCGGGAGGCGGATTGCCCTGGTTCCAGGGCCCGATGGCGAACAGCGCCGGTCCCTGGCCGCCCCACCCGCCGTCCCTGAACCGTCCCGTGGCCAGCATCATCCCAGGGGTGTGCTCCGCCGCCCAGGACGCAGGAATGTCGAGCATGTAGTCGTTGACGCTGTAGTAGGAGTAGTCGCCGATGCGCCACGCCCCCTGGGAGCCCGTCAGGTCCAGCTCACACCATATATGCGAGGGTACCCGGAGGTCATCGGACTCCTGGAAGTGCTGGCCCCAGCAGAGATACAGCTTCCCGCTCGTCTGCGGGCCTTGAGCCGGAAGGTACGCCATCCCCACCCGCGGGATCTCCTGGAACCTGTCCAACTGCCCTATCCCCTGGCGCACATCGGTGAACGGCCGTAGCGTCGTCGCGGTGGGCAGATCCTCCACATTCCGAGTCGCGGAGATCACGGGTGCGGGGATGCTGATCTCGGAGACCTGCTTCTCCCAATCGTGCCCGATCCCGTAGATGGAGCCCGGGAAGCCGTCATCTGTCCCCGATGGGTCGCCCTCCGGGTAGTAGGTCGCAGCATCGCCGCTGTAGCCCCAGCTCGAACCGCCGGACGGCTCCGGCAGCCGGAACGCCCCAAGGTACGTGAAGTCGCTCGGCTCGATGAGACCCGTGGGGATGGGCCCGGAGCTGCCCCCATCGTCGCCGTTCCCGCCAGCCGGGGTCGGCGCCTGCGCCTGACAGCCGAAGCCGCCTCCCAAGAGGACTACAAGGGCGAGCGCGGACAGATAGCGAGGTGTCATGGCAGGCCTCTCTTAGCGGTCTGGCGCGCCAAGAGGACCCAGCCCACGAGTCCACTTGGAGCCAGCCGGGTGGACCGAGACGTCAGGTGGGTCCGGGTCCGGGAGCAGCTCGTCCCAGGTGACGTCGAACCCCCCACTGGCGCGGCTGCCCCGCGGGATGATCCAGGTCGCCGGGAGGTCCGCCGCGGTAGTCGAGCCGGGCATGGCGAAGGTGCCCACCCACTCCTGCTCCGTGCTCGCGCCTTCCGGCGTCGTGATCGTCTCCGTCCCCTTGACCAGCGCGTCGAGGAGTAGCGTGTACCGGGCGGCGTCAAGGTCGAGCGTCAGCATGAGGCCGATGTCCCCGAGCCAGTCCGTGGTGGTCGCGGCCGCGGGCGCTGTGCCCTCGGCATCCACGACGTGATGGTCGCCCGAGTCATCAGTCCACTCGCCGTAGATGTCCCACGACATCGTGCCCTCCTCCTCGAAGACCACGCACGTCCCGAAGGGTGTGGTCATCGTGGCCGGCGTGCCGTCGATCTCGTCACGGATCCGCTGCGTCAGGCCCCGTCCCGTGAAGTCCGCCTCGATCGTGCCTGAGTAGCGGCCCGCGACATGAACGTCCCAGTCGGCGTTCGCGAAGAACCGGGTGAGGCGGAGCGGGTTGCTGTTGAGCCCGTTCACGCGAACCACGACGTCACCGACGTCGGACGCACCCGTCGGCACATCGGCACTGACGGCTGTCTCCGTCCAGTGCGTCACGGTCAGAGGTGTGCCGTTCAGCAGAACCTGTCCCTCGGGCCGCCCGAAGTAGCCGGTCAGGTTCACGAAGGAGTGCGCGTAGACGTTGCTGGCGGGGAGGAGGTAGCCCCCGGAGAGGACTGGCCGACCGCTCGTCTGTGTCTCTCCGGCCGTAGTCCGCTCGTATGTGAGACGGCCGGGCCCATGGGGCATCGTGAAGGAGATCGTTCGGGTCCCCGCAATGTGGGCGTACACTTCGTCGAGAGTGAATGGGCGGTTCGGGGGGATCTGGGCCTCCACGTCGTTCAGGCCAAGCAGCCGGTCAACGAAGTAACGCGCCAGATCGGCGCCCTCGACGCGCGGGCAGATCCCATCCCACCCGACGACCACTTCGGCCCCCTGCGCTCCCAGGACACCGGCGATCGTGCCCGCGGGATCCATTCCGTGGCAGCAGTTGAGGTAGACGATGGCACCGGTCGCCATCGGGTCACAGTAGTGCTCGAAGAACCGCGTGGTCACGGTGAACGCCCGTCCGCTCGGGTCCCCTTCCGTCGTCCAGAACCCGATCCGGCCCGCCTGCAGATCGCCCCCGTAGCGGAAGCCAGGTCCCGCCGCCCCATCGAAGGTCTCGCTCGTCTGGAGGCAGTAGAGGTTCGGCGTGTCCCAGAGCGTGCTGACTTCGGCGAATCCGCCGTGGCCCTGGAGGAAGATCAGCCCGTAGCTCGGCCAGGAGCGGAACCAGTCAACAGTGGCGGCGGGAGCAGGGGCGGGCACATCGTAGCCTCCTGCATCCGCGGCCTCCAGCACGGTGTTGACCGCGTCGGTCACGCTGGCGAGGTCCGAGGTACCCGCCGGATGGCTTGTCGCCGCTGTGGCTCCAGCCGTCGCCGGGATGAACCGTGAGGCAACGGGGTCGCTGTAGGGCGCGGACTCGTGCCGCGCCCCACGTGTCGGAGCTGCCGACGCGACCTCCCCCGCCTGGTCGTCCGGGTGGAAGATGTGGAACACTCTGGTGTCGTAGATCAGCGTAACATCGTTCGTGCCGGGGTGGACGTTCGCTTCCTGCACATGGGGCTGCGTGCGAGCCCACTCCGCGAACGCCGTGGCTGCGGCAGGCCATGCCTCGGCCGCACAGACCGCGTCGAACTGGTCGCTTGCGTCCTGAGCGGCCTGTACGGTGGCCGCCAGTTCCCCATCCGTCGGTCCGCCGCCGTCGCCGCCACCGTCACCGGGAACCGTCGGACCACCGCACCCGGCGAAAGCCACCAACAGCAAGGGGGATAGCAGATAGAGCCGCAACATCATCCGGCTCGCCTCCATTGGCCCGACCTGTTCGCAAAGCGTTGGCCCGGCGCTTACACATTCGCGATGGGCTGTCTGGACCCTCCTCCGCCGGCTGCGGGCGCTCCGTTCTGGGCCGCGCGAGCCCCCGCAAGCGGATGGAGGGTCGGCGCCTCGCCGACCGCAGCGCGAAGCGATGCGGCCCCCGCTCCTCTCCAAGGCGGTGATGGCGTTGGCGCAGACCCTTTGAGAGCGGGACGCTGGGGACACGTGAGGGAGCACGCCGGAGGGGCCGAACGAGCGGGCTGTGCGAAGTCCGGCCCTGTCGTCGGAACGACGACGGCCTCGGACCCTCCACGGAGAGCGTCCGCCTCCGGCGGACAGGGCCGGACTTCGCACATGGACCGTGCTCGTTCGGCCCCTCCAAGGGCCTCGCCGGCCTCCCCTTCATGCCCCCACGGGCATCGCCACCTGCTGCGCGTTCGCCGAGTGGTTAGGGTCGGCGTGATACGGTGCGGCGATCGGCGTCAGTTGCTCCCGGTCCGCCGTCAGCGCCGCACGGTCGGTCAAGCCTCCGGGGGGCGCTGCCCGCGCGTCACGCCCCTACTGGCAGCGGCACCCGCTCCGCGTTGGTCCAGTGGTTCGGGTCCGCGTGGTAGGGGGCCGCGTTGGCGTCGTGGCCTGTCGCCAGGGGGATCGTGAACGGGGCCCTCGCCAATGGGCCTGCCGTGGGCACGGACCTTACTCGACCAGGCGGTACCGCGCCAACACCGGGCCGTCGTCGCCAACCGACACGACATAGAGCATCCCGTCACGGCCCCAGTAGATGGGTGCCTCCTCATCGATCTCACCATCGATTGGCAGCAGCTCACTCCGCAGCCGGCCACTCTCGCCGTCGCAGACGCCCACTTGCCACTTGGGAGTCTCTCCGGTGCAGTAGTATCGAACCACGGCGTCGCCCTGCCCGACGCCGCCGAGAACATCATCCAGGAGTGAGCATTCACGCGGAATCCGCAGGCGGCACCGGGTGAGCCGCCCCCCGCTGGCGTCGTACCGGGCCGCGTCTCCTCGCCTACGGCGAACCACGAGCAATTCACCGTCAGGCATCACACCAAACGTGTTGCCCCAGTTGAAGGGGAACACTTGAGAGAGATGTCCGTCCGGCATTCGCCGTGTCAGTGTCACACCGAACGGCTGCTCCTCCGGGTCGTCGGGGTCGTCTCGCATCTGGCCCGGCAGGTCGTCGGTTCGCTCCACGAGGTACACGTTACCGGCGCTGTCCGCCACCACACGCATCATCCCCGATACGGGGGCGAGTGCGGGGAGGTCGGTCAGCACCTGCCACTTCCCTTGGCGGTCCACCCGGATGAGTCTCGCCGAGGCGCTCTCCGGCCATACGAGCGCGACGGCCGAGCCGTCCGGAGCCGTGTCCATACCCACGATCAGGCAGTACCAGGAGCTGGCACTGTTCCGGGCACAGGCCTCCACCATCTCGGCATCGTAGGGAATGCGTGCGGCGAGATCCCCCGCGTCGTCAAACGCCCACAGGGCACGCTCTTCCCACGCATCGACCAGGATACGGTCCGGACCGGCGGCGAGGCATCGGCGGACACTCGTGTTCGTCCAGCAAGCCGGGAGCGTGGCTCGGAACGCGGGATCGCGGACCCACCTCAACAGCGGGCCGGCTGGATGAGTGCCAGCCGGGGTGGGCGGGCGCGGCATGGCAAGGGGCGGGGGCGGCTGTGGGTCACGCGTAGCCATGGACACGGCCCACGCGCTCGCCCCGGCGACAGCAGCGGCTAACAGCACGTAGAGCCCCCTTCTCGACCAATGCACGGCTAGCACCCCCGTCACTCGCGCATACGGGCTGGTGCCTCCCTGAGCCGGAAGCGGGGACAGTCCACGACACCGCCCTCCACCGCGCCGGGACAGTCCCCGTTTCCGGGCCCTCAGCCCGCCCGCAGCTTCAGGTCCCGCGCGGCTTTGGCCTCATCCAGCCGGGTTCGATACGCGGTCTGCGGCGCGCCGCGGACGAGGTCGGGCGACTCCTTGCACTCACGTGCCACCTGCAGGAAGGCATCCACGAGCCCGTCTAGCGACTGCTTCGTCTCCGTCTCCGTGGGCTCGATCATCATCGCCTCGTGCACGATCAGCGGGAAGTACACCGACGGCGGATGGATGCCGAGATCGATTAGCCGCTTGGCGATGTCCAATGCCCTGCACCCGTGCTCACTTGCCTGCCGCTCGGCCGACAGAACGAACTCGTGCATGCACGGGCCCTCGTGAGGGATGTCGAAGGCTTCCGCCAGCCGTTCGCGCACATAGTTCGCATTCAGCACGGCCCTGCGAGTGACTTCGGTCAGGCCTTGGGCACCGTGGCTGAGGATGTAGGCATACGCGCGGACGAGGACGCCGAAGTTGCCGAGGAAGGTATGCACCCGCCCGATGGACTTCGCGCGGTCGTAGTCGAGGTCCAGCGTCCCATCGGTCCTCTCGGTGATCCGGGGGACCGGCAGGTAGGGCTCCAGGATGGACTTCACGCCAATCGGCCCCGCGCCCGGGCCCCCGCCGCCGTGTGGTGTCGAGAAGGTCTTGTGCAGGTTGAAGTGCATCGCATCGAAGCCCATGTCGCCCGGCCGGGCGATGCCCATGAGGGCGTTCATGTTCGCACCGTCGCAGTAGACAAGGCCTCCCGCGTCGTGGACCATCGCGCAGATCTGTTCCACTTCCCGCTCGAAGAGGCCGAGGGTATTCGGGTTGGTCAGCATCAGCCCGGCCACGTCATCCGACAGGGCGGCTCTCAGCTCCGCCGGGCCCATGAGCCCGCAGGGCCCGGATGGGACGTGTGTGATCGTGAAGCCGCACCGCGCCGCAGAGGCGGGGTTCGTGCCATGCGATGAGTCGGGGACGATGATGCGAGTCCGCTGCGCCTGCCCGCGACCAGTGTGGTAGGCCCGGAATGCCAGCAGCGCGCTGAACTCCCCCTGCGCGCCAGCGGGCGGTTGGAGGGAGACGCAGTCCATCCCACCGATGGCGCACAGCATGGCCTCCAACTCCCGCATCAGCCGCAACGCGCCCTGAAGCTGCTCGGCCGGCTGCTCGGGGTGGATGTGCGAGAAGCCAGGCAGGTGAGCCAGGTCCTCGTGGAGCCTTGGGTTGTACTTCATGGTGCACGAGCCGAGTGGGTAGATGCCCGTGTCGATGCCATAGCACTGCTGCGACAGGCGCGTGTAGTGCCGAACGATATCCCACTCGTAGACCTCCGGCAGAACTGGGGGCGCGTCGCGGAGTGCGCCTGCCGGCAGCAGCTCGCCGACCGGCTGCGCGGGCACGTCGCATTCCGGCAGACGACATGCCATGGCGCCGGCGGTCGCCCGGTCGAAGATCAGTCCCTCGTCAGGCACGGGACACACCCCCCAGCGCCCGCACGAAGCCGTCTATCTCGTCTCGAGTGCGTTTCTCGGTGACGGCCACCGACATGTAGTGGCCGTCGCCAAGGAGTGACGAGACATCCACGCCTCCGATGAACGGCCCGGTCTCGGCCAAGCGTGCCTTGATCTCCCCGACCGGCACCGGGCAGCGGACGACGAACTCCTTGAGGAACGGCCCCTCCGGGAACGCCATCGAGAAGCCGGGCAAGGCCGCGATCGCGCGGGCGGCGTAGTGAGCCTTCTGCAGGCAGAGGTCGGCGACGGCACGAATGCCCCGCGGTCCCATGGTCGCCAGGTAGATGCCGGCGGCGACAGCACATAGGGCCTGATTGGTGCAGATGTTCGAGGTCGCCTTCTCGCGACGGATATGCTGTTCGCGCGTCTGGAGGGTGTTCACATAGGACCGACGGCCGAGGGTATCAACCGTCTCCCCGACGACGCGGCCCGGCATCCGGCGCACCAGATCGCGCGTGCAGGTGAACAGGCCCAGCCCCGGCCCGCCCAGGCTCATCGGCCCGCACATCATCCCTCCCTCTCCAACGGCAACGTCGGCCCCGTAGTGGCCCGGCGGGCCCAGGAGGCCCAGGGAGACCGGGTCGAAGCTTACGATGAGCAAGGCCCCAGCGGCGTGAGCTAGGGCCGAGACTTCCTGCATCGGCTCCAGGCAGCCGAAGTAGTTCGGCTGCTGCACCACGATCGCCGCGCAATCGTTGCCGGCGTCCAGAGCTACGGCCGCCAGATCCGCGTGGCCGTCCACTGCGGGGACGGTGACGAGATCCACGGTCACGCCAGCCAGAGTCCGGACGCATTCGAGGTACCTGGGGTTCACGGCGCCCGCGACGACTACGCGTGAGCGACGGGTGGAACCGGCTGCCACCAGCACGGCCTCCGCCAGCGCCGTACCGCCGTCGTAGAGCGACGAGTTCGCGACATCCATGCCGGTGAGTTCGCAGAGCATCGTCTGGAACTCGAAGAGGGCCGCCAGCATGCCCTGGCTCAACTCGGGCTGGTAGGCGGTGTAGGCCGTAGTGAACTCACCCCGAGCTACCAGGTGGGATACCGTGGCCGGCACGAAGTGGTCGTAGACCCCTCCGCCCGCGAAACACGGCGCTGTCAGTCCGTCCAGATTGGTCGCTGCCAGCCGGCGGCAGCGGTCTTCGACCTCCAGGTCGGACAGCGGCCCGGGCAGATCCATCCGCCCGGCGAGACGCAGCTCCGGGGGGATTGTACGGAACAGCTCATCGACAGAGCCGACCCCCAGCGCCGCCATCATCGCCGCCGAGTCGGCGTCGCGAACGGAAGCCCTCCCCATCCCGCAGCCTTCCCTTTCAGACAGCCACCACGGCCCGCCCGTGACGGATGAACGGCAGTCCCACGACGACGGCCTTTGCCAACCCCCCGGTGGTCTCGACCTGCACGGGTGTATCGGGCTGAGCCAGGTCCGCCCGGACATAGGCCTGAGCGATGGCGCATCCTAGCGAAGGCGAGAACGTCCCACTGGTGACCTCCCCGATGCGCTGCCCCATGGCCTCGATAACCGCGCCGCCGTAGGCAATCCGCCGCCCGGTCAGTCGCAGCCCCGCTCTTCGCCGAACGGGCCCCATCTCGCGGGCGCACAGGTAAGCCTCTCTACCAATGAAGGCGCCCTTCGCGGGCTTCACCGGCCACTTCAGCCCCGCCTCGACCGGTGAGATCCTCTCGCTCAACTCCTGGCCATGGAGCGGCAGGCCGGCCTCGATCCGCAGCACGTCCCGAGCCCCGAGCCCGCACGGCTGTGCTCCGGCCTTGATGATCGTCGCGAAAAGGTGCTCCACGTCCTCCTCGGGGCAAAGCACTTCGACGCCGTCCTCGCCCGTGTACCCTGTGCGGGACACGAAACAGCTCACGCCGGCCACACGGGCGCGCCGCCCCGACATGTGCCGCAAGCTGTCCAGACCCGTGTTCGCCAGGGACTCAACGAGGGACACTGCCTCCGGCCCCTGGACCGCCAGCATGTCCCACTGCTCGGAGAGGTCCGTCAGCGCGGCACCACTGGCCAGGCGCGGTCGGATCCAGGCAAGGTCGGCTTCCGCGTTGGCTGCATTGACAACCACCAGGTACTGCGGCTCCGGCGTCATCTCACGGTAGACGATGACGTCGTCGATCACCCCGCCATCATCGTTGAGCAGAAGGGAGTACTGAGCGTCACCGGGGTCCAGCGTGGCGGCGTCGTTCGATAGGAGGTACTGCACGGCCCCCAGAGCCGCAGGGCCCGTGACGCGCAGGATGCCCATGTGGCTCACGTCGAAGACCCCGGCACTCGTCCGGACGGCGCGCGTCTCGGCGAGCACGCCCGTGTATTGGACGGGCATCCACCATCCGTGGAAGTCCACCATCTTCGCCCGGAGCCGCTCATGCATCACCGCAAGGCGGGTGCTCCTCAATGTGCTTCCCATCCATCGCCAACCCCAGGCGATCGGCCAAGCCGTTCGCCGACCGGGGGCTTAGCCCCGCAGCCGCCGAGCCGCATCCTTCGCGTGATAGGTGATGATGATGTCTGCTCCCGAACGGCGGATGCTCGTAAGGATCTCCATCGCCACGCGGTCGCCGTCGATCCAGCCTCGCTCGGCGGCCGCACACACCATGGAGAACTCGCCGCTCACGTTGTAGGCGGCCAGCGGCACGTCGAACTCCTGGCGCGCCAGAGCCAACACATCGAGGTACGACAGAGCGGGTTTGACCATCAGGATGTCGGCGCCCTCAATGAGGTCGAGCTCCATCTCACGCAGGGCCTCGCGCTGGTTCGGCGGGTCCATCTGGTAGCCCCTGCGGTCGCCGAACGCCGGCGCCGAGTCGGCCGCCTCGCGGAACGGACCGTAGAAGCCCGAAGCGTACTTCGCGGCATACGACATGATGGCGATGTTGGAGAAGCCGTTGGCGTCGAGGGCCTCACGGATCGCCAGCACTCGTCCGTCCATCATGTCTGAAGGCGCGATGATGTCGGCGCCGGCGGCGGCTTGCGACACCGCCGTGCTCGCCAGCCGGGCGAGCGTAAGGTCATTGTCCACTTCCTCACCGTCGAGGATCCCACAATGACCGTGGCTCGTGTACTCGCACAGGCAGACATCGCCGATCACCATGAGCTCAGGCGCGAGGGTCTTGATGGCCCGCATCCCCTCCTGCACCACGCCGTGTTCGTCATCGGCTCCGCTGCCGCGCTCGTCCTTCTGCTCAGGGATGCCGAAAAGCAGCACAGCCGGGACGCGCAGCCCAACGATCTCCTCGATCTCCTCGCCGAGGCGGTCCACCGACAGCCGGTAACACCCGGGCATCGACTCGATCGGCTCCCGAACGCCCGCCCCGTAGGTGATGAACAGCGGGTACACCAGATTGTCCACGCTCAGCCGCGTCTCGCGGACCATGCGACGGATCGCCTCGGTACGACGAAGCCTCCGGGGGCGAACCAGGCCGGGTGTCGGCACATCGTCAACCGTGATCTCTCGCGGCATCAGAGATCTCCTACGGGTCTGGTTGTCTTCGCGGGCTCGCCGGCCGGCGGAACGGTCGGCGCAGGTACCGTCGCGCCGCCGCCCTCACGCGGGGGGGGCGGCATCGTGTTCGCGCCCTGCGGCGGCGCAACCGTGGTGCCCGTGGTGCCCGCGGGGCGCGCGGGCCCGGCTCCGACGTTCCCGTGTGTGCCCTGCTTACCGCCAATGCCCTCCCGGGCCAGCTCACTGCTCAGCCGCGCAGCGGCACTGGCGTCCGCGGCGGCGCCGGCGTTGACGCGGTAGCGCTTCTCTCCGGTCGCCGGGTCGGTGATCTCCTGAACGACGCCCTCCCGGCCGCTCGCGCGCAGTTGCTCCAGCAGCGCTCGGGCTTCATCGGAGCTGTATGCTCCCACGGCGATGCCCGTCAGCTCGCCCAACGGCCCCGCGCCATCGGTATACCCCAGCTCGGACAGCCGTCGCAGGCGGGCCGCCTCCTGCTGTCTCGCCCGTTCCACCTCATCGGCCGCGGCGCCGTCCTCCGGGGCCTGGTCCTCCTCCTCATCGTCCTTGTCCTTCTGGGACATGATCAGGGCGCCGCCGCGCGTGGGCCCGGCCTGGGCGTCCTCACCCAGAAGGAAGCTGACCTCCGCCGTCTCCGGCGCGTCATTCCGCCCATACACACGCTCGAGAACACCGTCGGAGCGCTCTCGGAATACCAGGTCATCCGCTGCGGTCCAGGTTGCAACATCCCGCAGCTTGACCGCCCCGGCGGACACCTTCGTGCCCAGAGACTTCGCGTACGCGTAGGCGACGCCGAACACTAGGAGGAGGACAGCCGAGACCCCAAACCAGAAGACCAGGGGACGCCACCATACCTCCGCGCGTTTGAGGTCCGCGAGCCCGCTCACTGGCATATCACTCCTTCTCGCCTCAGCCAAAGCGCCATCGCTGTGTAGACGCCGCCCGCCCGGCCGACGTTCCGGTATCTACAGTGTACATCGCGTTCGCAGCGAGGAGGTTCGGCGCTAACAGAGAGCTTCCTCGATCCGGTCCAGGCCCTTCGTGATGGTCTCCATCGACGTGGCGAACGACAGACGCGCGTACGTGGGCGCGCCGAACGGCGTTCCAGGCACCAGGGCCACCGCCGCCTTGTCGAGCAGATACCCGGCCAGGTCCATCGAGTCGCTAAGCACCTGGCCGCCGAAGTCCCGGCCCATCACCGGCGCGAAGTCCGGCATGGCGTAGAACGCTCCGCGGGGCCGTGAGATGCGGCAGCAGCTCATCGCGGCGAGGCGGTCGTACATGTACGTCCGCCGCTCCTCGAAGGCGCGGCGCATCTCCTCGACACATTCCTGAGGCCCGGTCAGCGCGGTATAGGCCCCGGCCACGGCGAAAGAGGCCGGGTTTGACGTCGCGTGGTCCTGGATGGAGGCCATGGCGTCGGTGACATCCTTCGGCGCCAGCGTCCACCCGATCCGCCAACCGGTCATCGCGTAGGTCTTCGAAGCCCCGTTCACGTAGATGGTTCGGTCCTTCATCTCCGGCCGCGCCGTCAGGGCGCTCTCGTGCGTGAGCCCGTCGTACAGCAGTTGGTCGTAGATCTCATCCGAGATGACGATGAGGTCGTTCTCGACGGCGATGTCGGCCAAAGCGTCCAGCACTTCGCGGGCGTAGACGTTCCCGCACGGGTTACTCGGGCTGTTGATCACGATGGCGCGGGTACTGGGGGTCAGGGCGGCCCGCACCTTGGCGATGTCGGGCGCGAAATCGTCCTCTCCCCGCGTCTCGACGAACACGGGCTTGCCGCCGGCCATGCAGACCTGCTCGGGATAGGTCACCCAGTAGGGCGAAAGGATGATGACCTCGTCACCGGGGTTCGTGATCGCCTGAAAGGCATTGTAGAGCGAGTGCTTGGCACCGCACGAGACCAGGACCTGTGAGGGCTTGTACTCCACGCCGATCCGTCGGGTGACGTCCTCGGCCACAGCGCCCTGCACCTTGGCGAGCGTCTTCGGCGCGTACTTCGTATCCCCGGCGGCCAGTGCCTGAGCGGCCGCGTCTTTGATGTGCTTGGGTGTGTCGAAGTCGGGCTCGCCGGCGCCAAAGCCGACCACATCGACGCCTTGAGCCTTGAGCTGACTGGCCTTGCGGCTGATGGCCAGAGTGGCCGACGGGGAGACGTTCAGCGCCCGGTCGGAAAGCCTCATGCGGATTCCTCCTGCTACTCACATACGTACTCGGCGGTAGCGTAGCCCACGCCACTGGCCTCGTCAACGGACCGGGAACTGGTGACAGCCACCCGTTTCGCCTACCGCGTCCGCGAAGGCCTACGGCTTTCGAAGACGAAATGGGTGACAGTCACCAGTTTCCCAGTACGTTGGAGGCCGCGATGCTTACCATCGACTTCCCGTTCAACGGAGCGATCCTCAACCACCGGCACGGGCGGATCGACGCGGACGGGCTGTCGGTAACGGTCCGCGGCTCGTGTCCGCCCTACGGCCACGTTACCGTGAATGGCATCCCGGCCCGGATCGACGGGCACAGCTACACGGCGCCTCTCGCACTGGCTGCCCTCGAGACAGACATCGTGGCCCGGTACCGAGGCGCGACCGGCGAGATGACATGCTCGGTGCGCGTCGTGTTCGATCGGCACTCGTTCCCGCGGTATCGCGTATGCCTCGACGACAACAGCTACTTCCTGCGCGACATCGCCCGTAAGGGCTACGACTCCATCTTCGACTGCCATTACCTCGCCCTGCTGCAGCGCCTGCACCGGGAGTACGGGGCGAAGTTCTCGTGCAACATCTACTACGAGGCGGATGACGGCTTCGCCCTCCATGAGTTCCCCGACCGGTACCGGGGCGAGTGGGCGGGATGCGCCGACTGGCTGGGGCTGACCTTCCATGCGCGGGCCGACAAGCCGGACCGTCCCTACCAGTACGCCTCGCCCGACATCCTCCTCGCCGACATGGACCTCGTGCTCCAGGAGATCGAGCGCTTCGCCGGTCCCCAGAGCGCCATCATGCCCACCGTGATCCACTGGGGAATGGTGCAGCCGGAGGCGCTGCCGGCGCTGTACGCCCGGGGTGTCCGCACGCTCTCCGGGTACTTCAAGCGTCTGGGTTGGGGCTACGATGTCCACTACTGGCTCGATGACGCTCGGTGTGGGTATCTGGAGGGGCATGGGCGGCTGAAAGACTTCGAAACCGGCATCGTGTTCTCGCGCGTGGACATCGTCGTCAACGGCACTCCGCTCGACCGGATCGCGCCCACCCTCGCGTGTGCCCTCGAGCCCAAGGCGGACGCCGAGGTCATCGACATCCTCACGCACGAGCAGTACTTCTGGGACTTCTACCCCGCCTATCTCCCCGACCACCCGGAGCGCCTGGATGCGGCGCTGCGGTGGGTGACGGACCGTGGCTACCGGCCCGTGTTCTTCCACGAGGGGCTGATGGGCGCGTCGGTGTAGTCGTCCTGGGGCCATACCAGCCCGGAGTGGGGAGCGGAGCCGACCTCGTGGATTGCTCAGGTCCAGCCGAGAGCGCCGAGCGCGCCGCCGATGGCGTCGCTCGCCCTTCGCCCCGCCCCGCGTCGCGTGCGCTGACCGGGCGGGTGCTTGTCTTCTGCCTGGCGATGACTCTGATCTCCGCCCTCTGGACGAAGCGCGCGGAGATGCTCGCCTTCACCTGCCAGGGGACGGAAAGCACGCCGCCCATACCCGCCATCGCGGGCGTCCTGCTGCTCACCGCCTACACCGGGTACCGCCGTCGGCGCAACCGCCCGACCTGGAGCCTGCGCGAGGTCATCACGACCTATGTCTTCCTCTATATCGCCTCCATCATGCTGGCCCCCGGCACCGTGCGCCAGTTGCTGCCTTGCCTGACGGTGCCGACCTACTTCGTGACCTCCGACAACATGTTCGACAAGGTGGCGGAGTCACTGCCGCCCTGGTACGCCATGCACGACGAGGAGGTGGTGCGGCAGTACTTCGAGGGCGCCGACCCCGGCCTCGGTCCCACCGGGTTCGAAGGGACACCCCTGGTCGGCAGCGCCGCCTCCTCGCTCTACCACGACTTCGCCGCTACCGGAGTCGTGCCGTGGCAAGCATGGGCCGTGGTGCTGCTGATGTGGACGGCTTTCTACCTGTGGATCCTCGGCACGTACTTCTGCATCACGATCCTCCTGCGCCGGCGCTGGACCGAGGAGGATCGACTGTCCTATCCGCTCACCGAGATCCCCTTCCGGATCACGGACGTGCGACGCGGCGAGCGGCCCTTCTTCCGGGACCCCATCATGTGGATCGGCTTCGGTGTGACGGCCCTGTTCCACGCGCTGAACATCGCGAATGCCTTCAACCCGTCCGTGCCGGCCCCTGGAAGAGTCATCTTTGCGGCGCCGCTGTTCCCGGCCTACCCCTGGAACTACCTGGCGTGGGTCGAGGTGCACCTCCGCCCCGAGCTCGTGGGCCTGGGCTACCTGGTGCCCATCGACATTCTCTTTTCCACTTGGTTCTGCTTCGTCGTTCTGGCGCTCTTCGGGCTCGCGAACTACGCGCGCGGCTATACCGTGGCGGGGCAGCCGTTCTTCGCGTCGCAGGCGGTGGGGGCCTACATCGTGATCGCCGGCTGGGTGCTCTACGGGGCCCGGCGACATATCGCCTCGGCGTTCCGGTCGCTGGGCAGAGGCCGCATGGGGCCGTCCGACGAGCCCGTGCAGCCCCGGTGGGCGGCGCTCGGCGCGGTGGGGGGGCTGGTCGGGCTGCTGGCTTTCTACCACGTGGCGGGGATGGGTTGGCTCCCTGCCGCGTGCTTCGTCTTCCTGGGGCTGTGCTTCTGCGTGGGATACGTCCGGATCCGCGCCGAGACGGGCATCCCGATGGTCTGGAACTACCCGCTGAGCCAGCTCAAGCTCTCCACTGTGGAGGTATTCGGTTCCGACGCCATCGGGAAGAAGGGCGAGTTCCGGAGCCAGTCGGTCGCGTGCAGCCTCACGTTCCTTGAGCTGGGCATGCACTACTCCCTGGTCGGCGCGCAGCTTGAGAGCTACCAACTGGCCGACGAGGTGGGCCTGCGCCGAAGTGGGATGCTCCGCGTAGTCCTTCTGGCGATCGTGGTCGGCCTCGCCGCATCCTTCTGGATGCACCTGACGACCTACTACGACTATGGCGCCCTGGTGACCGAGCAGGCCACGCCCCAGGGCGGCGGGCGGACTATGTTCGCCTACTGGGAGTACACCCGCGTCACCACCTGGCAGACATCCCCTGCCCCACCGGACTCCGGGCGGCAGATGGCCCATCTCGCGGGCGCGCTGATCACGAGTGTCCTGGTCGTGCTGCGGTACCTATGGCCGCACTGCCCGATCCACCCGCTGGGCTACTCGATGGCGACCGCTCCTCACGGCCCGGTGAACTGGGCGCCGGCCTTCGGAGCCTGGCTCTTCAAGTCCACGGTGCTGAAGCTCGGCGGCGTGCGCGCCTACCGCCGCTTCCTCCCCGCCGCACTTGGCATGGCGCTCTCGCACTACTTCATCGCCGGCATCGTCTTCGGCATCATCGCCCCCCTGAGCCCCGAAGCCCACGAGGCGCTCAAGAGCAACGTCATCTGGTTCTCGTG
>Ga0315288_10001430_pt1 | contig 31009 bp, 25 predicted proteins | sample YL17G11_20_MG_FD_203454 | JGI IMG/M metagenome (GOLD analysis project Ga0315288, IMG submission 203454) | Sediment microbial communities from Yellowstone Lake, YNP, Wyoming, USA - YL17G11_20 | ecosystem: Environmental > Aquatic > Freshwater > Lake > Sediment | place: USA: Wyoming | collected...
TCACCCATTTATGGAATGTTCAGCAACAAAACTAATGACAAAGAAGATCGTCTCACAGATATTTCATCGATCATGGACCTAAAGAATTGGCACTATTATTTTTTTTATGCTTCACCGAGAATTGCTGCAAATGAGATTTTGGGATTGACAGAAAGGTTAAAAAGGTTTAAGGTAGTAAAAAAACTCATTAATTATGAGAGGCTGTTATGTCAGATGAACTGAAGATCGTCCTTGAAGACGTGAAAGAAAAGTTTGATACCGTGATCGAGGCTTTTAACATGGTGAGGGAAAGGCTCGACCGTCACGAACAGGCTGAGGAGGGACGATTTCAAAGACTGGAAACAGAAGTCCTATCGATAAAAGCTGACGTAACTGAGATTCGGCAGGATTTGAACGAGCACAGGAACAACACTGAACTTCACGCCACAAAGAAAGAAAAGGCTTCCTGATTTTCCAAAATAATCCCGTTTCCCTCCCTACCGCTAACGAAATTCCAAAGTTTATGGCATGCAATGAAAGGAAAAACCAGAGAACCTCCAAAAGGTTAAAATTGAAGTCTTATGGTGGGGATACCGGCAGGGATTTCATTTATTACTAACAAAAAAGACCTGCTAATTTTGTGTAAGCCCTTAATTTTATACTGGAGCGGGCAACGGGGATCGAACCCGCGACCCTCGGCTTGGGAAGCCGATGCTCTACCAGCTGAGCTATGCCCGCTTTTTAGTCTCTTAGTCCGTAGTCCCTTAGTCCAATGTCAGAGATCCAACTTCCACAATATAAGAAATTATTGAGCATTGGTCAAGGGATTCAAGTAGGGAACGGTTTGAAACCGTTCCCTACTCTTCAGACCACCTTCAGATCGACAGGAAGCCAAGTCAAAATTTCTGCTCCCTGGGAGGTGACCAAGACCATATCCTCGATTCGAACTCCTCCCCAATCTGGGATATAGATACCAGGTTCGATCGTAAAAACCATCCCCTCCTGAATCAGATCTTTATTTTCCTTATTCACCCCTGGGTTTTCATGAACGGCAAGGCCAATACCATGACCTGTCCCGTGGCCGAAATATTGATCGTAACCACATTTTCGAATATGGTCCCTTGCCGCCTCGTCTACTTCATGGATAGGGATACCGGGTCGAACCTTCTCAATCGCTTTGTCATGAGCCTCCTTCACAATCTGGTAAACCTTTTCCTGTTCTGAGGATGGTTTGCCACAGACTACGGTACGAGTCTGATCGGAGTGGTACCCCTGAGCCCTTGAACCAAAATCGATAAGAATGAAGTCTCCTTTTTCAATTCGCTTCAAACTTGCTCTTCCATGAGGGAGAGCAGATCGTTTCCCGGATGCGACGATGATATCGAAGCCAGTGGCCTCAGAACCATGACGTTTCATAAAGAATTCCATCTCAAAGGCGATCGTACTCTCCATATTGCCCTCTTTAAGCATTTCCATGATGTGGAGAAACGTGTCCGAGGAGATATCAATGGCGTTTTGGGTCAAGGCCAATTCTTGGGCATCCTTGACAGTCCTCAAGTTTTTTATCTCATCTTCCAGCGGAATGAGCTTGGACTCATTGGCCAACTTCTCTGAAAGGGATTGATAGGATGAGAAGGTGAGAGAGGTCGATTCAAAGCCTATCTTTTTTAATTTTAAGTCTAATAGGAGGGAAACGATCCCATCGATTTTCTTTTTGTAACGGATGATCTGAGATTCCTTAACTTCCTCTTCGGACTGCGTCCAGTATCGGGGATCGGTAAGAAAAAAGGCCTCTCTTTGGGTCAGGATGAAAGCACCATCACTCCCAGTAAAGCCGCAAAGATAACGAATATTTTCAAGACTGCTGAAAAGGATTCCATCCAAATGGTTTAGTTCCACGATTTTCCGAACAGATTTTAGACGTCCCTCGTAAAGAGAATTTTCCATCAAGATCCTTTCTGTTTCCGAATATTACCTAACCATTTCTCGAGATGGCGAAGCTTTTCTTCCATCGAAAGGGGGCGGGGAAAATTGGGAGGAGGGGAGGGATGCAATTTCTCTCTCAATTCGTTTACCTTCCTTTGTATCTCTAGGTCAGATGGATCTTTCTCAGCAAGGGTTTTAAAAATTTCATATGCTTCCTGAAGATGACCCTGTTGAATATAGATTTTTGCCAGCGTTTTTGTCAGGATTCGTTCCATGGATGATCCCTCTATAAAGAGTTTTTTAAAAGTTAGAAGATAATCCCCAAAAAGTCAAGCCACAAAAAGTCAAGCCACTTGACATAACATAGAAGATAAAATAATATTAAGAGGTTTTTCTTAAGAAGGGGGAACGTTATGGAGAAGAAATATCTATTTTCACCAGGGCCAACGATGCTCCCACCGGAGGTGCTTCTTAAGATGGCAGAACCTATCATGCACCACCGGGAGCCGGAGTTTGAGAAAATCTTCTCTGAGATTAGGGAAGGATTAAAATACCTTTTCCAAACGAAGAATGAGGTGTTAATCTTTACCTCTTCCGGAACTGGTGCGATGGAAGGAGCGGTCTCCAATCTCCTTTCTAAAGGGGATAAGGCGTTGGTGGTTCGGGGAGGAAAGTTTGGTGAGAGATGGGGAGAGATCTGCAAGGCTTACGGAGTTGAATTCATCCCTATTGATGTGGAGTGGGGCAGGGCAGTGGATCCTGAATGGATTAAAGAAATACTGGAATCTGATCCTTCCATTCGGGCTGTTTATACACAAGCCAGTGAGACCTCGACTGGAGTGAAATATCCCATCAAAGAGATTGCAGAGATCGTTAGGGAATACGATGACAAGATCATCGTGGTGGATGCAATTACAGGGATCGGTGTATTCGATATCCCAATGGATGCATGGGGGCTTGATGTGGTCGTCAGCGGTTCTCAAAAAGCCTTGATGCTTCCGCCGGGGCTTAGTTTTGCTGCTTTGAGTGATAAGGCATGGAAATTTGTTGAGAGATCGGACTTACCCAAATATTATTTTGACTTTAAGAAGGAGCTAAAGTCAGCGAAGAAAAATCAGAGTTCGTATACTCCGGCTATTTCCTTATTCATGGGTTTGAGAGAGACGCTGAGCATGATTCGGAAAGAGGGCCTGGAGGGTGTTTTCTGGCGACATGAGAAGTTGGCCTCTGCTACCCGTGCAGCGGTGAAGGCTTTGGGCCTTGAGCTATTTGCCCCGGAAACACCCAGCAATGCCCTAACTGCGATCAAGATTCCGGCAGGCATCGATGGATTGAAATTGCAGGATCTGTTTTTTGAGAAGTTTGGAATCACGGTGGCGGAAGGCCAGGATCGGGCAAAGGGCAAGATCATTCGAATCGCCCATCTTGGATATTATGAAAGACTGGATATGGTCATGGTTATTTCAGCCCTGGAGATGCTTCTGAAGGAGATGGGCTATGCCTTTGAATTAGGAACAGGTGTCAAGGCAGCCGAAGAGATATTGATGGCCCCTTAGAGGATAAAGGTTGGAGGAGCGTCCCACTGAAAGTTGGAGGATAGAGGAGCACTTCGTTTGAGGGAAAACAAAGAATTACCCTTAAGCCTCAAGTCCTGCATAGCAGGACGATCCTTTAACCTCTAACAATAAGAGGCGAAGCGATCCTTAAACAAAGTGATCCTCAATCGGAGAGGTGGAATGGAAGAGATTAAAAAAGTGTTGGTCAGTGATCCTTTATCGAAAAAGGGATTGGAAATATTAGGAAAGGCCAAGAACCTCAAATATGATATTAAATCAGGTCTCCCACCGGAAGAATTGAAGAAGATCATCACGGAATATGATGGGATCATTATAAGAAGTGAGACGAAATTGAAGGCTGAGATTATCGAGGCCGGAGACCGATTGAAGGTCATTGGGAGGGCAGGGATTGGTTTGGATAACGTAGATCTTTCTGCGGCTACCAAGAAGGGCATCGTGGTGATGAATACTCCTCAGGAAAATGCCATTGCGGCTGCAGAGCATACGATCGCCATGATGCTTTCAATCTCGAGAAAAATTCCCCAAGCAACAAGTTCAATGAAGGCAGGCAAATGGGAAAAGAAAAAATTTATGGGGGTAGAACTTTATAATAAGACCATTGGGATTATTGGAATAGGGATTATCGGGACGATCGTTACGGACCGGGCAAGGGCCCTGAAGATGAGGGTAATTGCTTATGATCCTTATATTTCAAAGGAAGTGGCAGAGAAAAAAGGAGTCGACCTGGTATCTTTGGATGAGTTGCTGACCCGATCTGATTTCATCAGCGTTCACACTCCCCTTACAGAGGAGACGCGAAACCTCATCGATAAGAATGCGTTTCGAAAGATGAAGAATGGGGTGATTTTGATCAATTGTGCACGAGGAGGAATCGTTAACGAGAAGGACCTTTACGAAGCCATTAAAGGAGGGAAAGTGGCCGGAGCGGCATTAGATGTTTTTGAGGAAGAGCCTGCCATTGGAAATCCCCTTTTTGAATTAGAGGAAGTGATCAGTACTCCCCATTTGGGAGCCTCTACCGCGGAGGCCCAAGAGAATGTGGCCATCGCCATTGCCCAACAGATGGTTGATTATTTAATTTTGGGGGAGGCTCGAAATGCGGTGAACCTTCCGATGGTCAGCCCGGATATCCTCCCCTTTATGAAGCCATACCTTAAATTGGGGGAGAAACTCGGAAGCTTTTTAGGCCAGATTTCAAACTATGCCATTGAAGAGGTGGTGATCGAATATCATGGTGAGGTAGTGGAGTATGGGACAAGGCCCATCACAACCTCGGTCTTGAAGGGCCTCCTGACACCCTTTGTGCGTGAGACAGTCAACTTCGTCAACGCTCAGGTTATAGCCAAGGAGAGAGGGATAAGGATCACAGAGTCCACCAGTGACGACGCAGAGGATTTTACAAGTTTGATTGCCATTACCGCCCGATCGAAGATGGAGCAAAATTATATTGCCGGGACACTTTTCGGGAGAAAAGAATTGCGGATCGTCAAGCTTAACGATTTTTTCATTGAAGCCATTCCAGAAGGTTATATCCTGTTAGTCAATAATTATGATAGACCCGGAGTAATTGGGAATATCGGGGCTGCCTTGGGAAGCCGAAATATCAATATTGCCACCATGCAATTTGGTCGGGACCAAATGGGGGGTAATGCGATCTCGCTACTTCATTTAGATACCCCCTTACCCACAGGAATGTTGGGTGAGATCTTGAGACTGCCGAATATTATCTCAGTTCGCCAGATTCAACTGTGATTTATTTAAGAAGCGGAGCCCTGCACCACGTAGGATGCAGGGCAAGGCCCTGAGCCCTTTACGGTGCAGGGCAGAGCAGAGCCCTGAAACCTCACATGGTTCAGGGGATGAGGGTGAATATGGCCAGTGTCGTAATCGTGGGAGCCCAATGGGGAGATGAAGGCAAAGGGAAGATCGTTGATCTGTTGACTCAGTATTCGGATATGGTAGTGCGATTTCAGGGGGGGAATAATGCTGGTCATACGATCGTTTTAAAAGGGGAAAAGTTTATCCTCCATCTTATCCCTTCGGGTATCCTTTACGAAAACAAGAAATGTATTATCGGAAATGGGGTGGTGTTAGATCCGGCAGCATTGCTTGAAGAGATTTCCGAGATTAAGAGAAGGGGATACTTCAAAGATGATTCACAATTGATGATCAGCGAGCAGACTCACCTCATCCTCCCCTATCATCGGAAGATCGATGTTGCCAGAGAACGAATCTTCAAGATTGGTACGACGGGTCGGGGGATCGGACCAGCCTATGAGGATAAGGTGGCCCGTTGTGGTATTCGAGTGGTTGACCTGTTGGATGAAAAAATATTTCGGGAAAAGTTAGAACAGAACCTCACCCAGAAAAATATCTATTTAGTTCAAATATTAAAGGAGAAGAGTTTTGAGTTTTCAGAAATTTTTGATGAATACCTTCATTTTAAGAGGCAACTTGAGAAATACGTGAGGGATACTTCCTTCGTCCTTTATGAAGAAATTCAAAAAGGGAAGCATATTCTTTTTGAAGGGGCACAGGGAGCCCTTTTAGATCTGGATCATGGAACCTATCCTTATGTCACTGCCTCCAATACCGTGGCGGGCAATGCCTGCGCAGGCTCAGGAATCGGTCCAACCATGATTGACTCAGTGATCGGTGTGGCAAAAGCATACACTACTCGCGTAGGGGAAGGCCCCTTTCCCACTGAACTGAAAGACCATTTAGGGGAGAAAATTCGTGAAAGGGGAGGGGAATACGGAGCAACAACAGGGAGACCAAGGAGATGTGGTTGGTTTGATGCGGTCATTGTCAATCATTCCGTTCGGATCAACGGTATCCAGAGGATGGCGATCACTAAGTTGGATGTATTAAATGATTTTGATAAGATCAAGATCTGTGTGGGTTACCGCTTGAATGGGAAGGTCTATCATCATGTTCCTTCGAACCTTGAAATGTTGAAAAAGTCAGAACCTGTCTATGAGGAACTGGATGGATGGGAGACGGAAATTAAAGAAGCGAGAAATTTTTCGGAGCTTCCTCCCAATGCACAGCGTTATATTCGAAGGATTGAGGAGTTGATCCATACAAAGATTACGATGATTTCTGTGGGTCCGGAGAGGAATGAGACGATAGAGGTTCAGAGCCCTTTTTTAGAGAGAGCTCTGAAAAACTCATAAACGCTCTCGTGATTACAGAGATTTCAGGCTTTTCCAGAAATCTCTGAGATTTTGCTTGACAATTCAATAGGTTTTCTCTTACTTTGAATTTTAGATGGGCCGTTAACTCAGGCGGTAGAGTATCTGCCTTTTAAGCAGAGAGTCGCTGGTTCGAGTCCAGTACGGCCCACCATTACTGATAATCCATTGCAAATTGAAAATTGTAAATTGAAAAATTAGCAATCAGAATTTGTCACTGTTCACTTTGCATTTTTCATTTTGCATTGAGAAATGATTTTTTTGGGGAGAAGTCCCCATCGTCTAGCCAGGTCAAGGACATCGGCCTTTCACGTCGATAACAGGGGTTCAAATCCCCTTGGGGACGCCAGAGAAAAAAGGGTAGCAGAAATCGCTACCCCTTTTTACATAAATAACACAAACATTATGCCTTGAGCGGGACAACAGGGGTGAACTTGTCCTGAGTCTAAACGAAGGAAATCCCCTTGGGGACGCCAGAGAAAAAGGGGTAGCAGAAATCGCTGCCCTTTTTTACATAAATAACACAAACATTATGCCTTGAGCGGGACAACAGGGGTGAACTTGTCCTGAGTATCATCGAAGGAAATCCCCTTGGGGACGCCAATAAATTGCAAGGGGTTGGCGATTTCAGTCAACCTCTTATTTTTTCTCATGTTCACAAATTAAAACCCTTATCAGCCGAGAAATGATTGAAGAAATTTTTACAAATCTATACAAAATAGATATTCCCCTTCCGAAGAATCCTCTAAAAGCTATCAATTCATATGTGATAAAAGCCTCCGAACGAAATTTGATCATTGATACAGGGTGGAATCAAGATGAGTGTATGAATGCCATGCTGGCTGGCTTGAGGGAACTTGGAGTCGATATAAAAAAAACGGATTTTTTTATTACTCATTTACATTCAGATCATCTTGGCCTCGTTTCAACCCTCGCCCCAGATACTTCGAAGATATTTTTTAACCAGCCCGATGCGGATCGGTTTAATTCCGGTATCCGTTTGAATGATTTTGTTAACTTTGCTCGATTGAATGGGTTTCCTGAAGATGAGCTTCAAGCGGCCATTCAAAGCCATCCCGGTTTTAAATACAGATCAAAGGCTCACTTGGATTTTCATATTTTAAAAGAAGACGATACGATAAGCATTGGAGACTATCTCTTTAGATGTGTTGAAACCCCTGGCCATACTTGGGGGCATATGTGTCTTTACGAACCCAACAAAAAGATCTTCGTAGCTGGAGATCATATACTTAATTATATAACGCCCAACATTCAATTATGGTCTGATGACAGGAACCCTTTAAAGGAATATTTGGCCAGCTTAGACAAGGTCTATGGACTCGATATTGAACTCGTATTGCCCGGTCATAGGAGTATTTTTAGGAATTGTAAAGAGAGAATTCAAGAGTTGAAATATCACCACCAGAAGAGGCTGGATGAGATTATTTCTATTTTAGAAAAAGGGAGCCAGAATGCTTTTCAAATAGCATCGCAGATGAGCTGGGAAATTATCTACGACTCTTGGGATCTGTTCCCAGTGACTCAAAAATGGTTTGCTATCGGAGAGGCGATCTCTCACCTGAAATATCTTGAGGAAAAGAAAATAATACAAAGGGAAATGGAGGGCCAGACGATCATTTTTCACCCCTAACTAACTTGAAGAATTCAGAATACCCCTGAGCACCCAAAGAAGAAGCTCTGGATGACCCCAAGCCAAGGAAGGCTTAAAAATGGCGGGATAAGACATTTATTGTAAGCTTTCACGCTGGCAATATGGGGAACTTATCCTGAACATCGTCGAAGGAAATCCTCTTGGTGCGACTAGTTAATTCAGTGAGGACCTCGATGAGCGTCGAGGCTTTTTATTCATTTACTGCACGAATGTCCTCTAAATCGTGGCTTCTCAATTCCTCGGTGATTCGAAATTCCCGGTTCGTTGCGATTTCTCTTCCTGATTTTGATAAGCACCCTTCTGAGAAATTTCTCTTCTACTAAAACCACATCGACGTACAGGTTCCTGACAGGACTCTCTTCTTTCACTCTTATGGATCTCTAATGAAAACAATCCTTACCTAAACTAGGGCCCAACCATACCTAGGGAGTTCGAGGTGTTTATCGTGTGTGCAACGCGGTGGGACGCCCAAACTCGAAGTCCTAGTTGGCGAGAATCATAGAGGGGATTCGATTGAGAAATGAGACCAGCAAGACTTTTGAGGACACGAAATAGTATTCCATCCTATCGGCCTTTAACGCCCGAATTGGATAATTGAAGGGGAAAAAGGAGAAAAATCCCACATTAAAAGTTTAGGGGGCAGAGATATTACATTATAATTATATTTAAAAATCAATAGGTTAAGTTACGTATAAGTTTTTTCTTGACAAAAAGTAAAGATATGGTATTTTACATATTAGATGTAACATTTCACATTTTACTGATTGATTATTGATATGGAGAATATAATTCCTTTGGCGGTGAAGAGTAGTCTTTCCTCGTTGGACACAAGCAGTCTTTCTTCGAAAGTCTATGAACGGTTCTTGACTGCCATTGTCCGCCAAGAATTACAAGCCGGTCAGTCTTTGGATGTTGAAAATCTGGCTAGGTCATTCGGGGTCAGCAGAACTCCTGTTCAACTTGCTATCGCAAGGCTTGCAGACCTTGGACTGGTTGAGATTAGGCCACGCAAAGGAACGTTTGTTGCAAGGCTGACTGCACAGGACGTACATGAGCTTTTTGAGGTGCGAGGATTGATCGAAGTCAACGCCGTGAGGAAGGGAGCCAAGTTAGCAACTGACAGTGAGTTGATGGCGCTGAAGGGGCTTGTTCAGGGACTCCAGGGGCTTTTCTCGGGCGATCAGTATATCGACTATCACGCATTCTTAGAACAAGACAGACAGTTCCATTCTACGATTGTCACCCTTGGAAAGAACCGAAGGCTGGTCTTGATGTACAACCAGGCCAGGACACTGATTGAGCTGACAAGGGCCTCAGCGAACAAACAGATAGGAGGTGCGGCGATTACCCATGAACGACACATGGCGATTGTTGAAGCTTTAGCTGCCAGAGACGGAGAGAACGCGGCCGTAGCAGTAGAAAAACATATTCAGGAAAGCGAGCAGGCTATTATAGAAAGACTGCATTTTCCAACAGGATGATTCCCAGCCGATACCACCTGTAAGTATCCGCCCATTTGGGTCATTCTGTAGATAATGAGATTCAGGACTGAACTGACATGACTCGAACAAAGATATTCTTCGAAAAGTACGGAATCTACGTTTTTCTCTTCCTTATTGTTTTTTTCTCTTCATTGGTTTCCCCTGCATTCTTAAAACCTCAAAACATTGTTAACATCCTCAACCCAGCCGCTGCATTGGGCATGGTTGCGATCGGTCAAACGTTTGTCATCTTGACAGGAAGGGGTGGTCTTGACTTATCGGTCGCTTCAGTGATGGCCACCGTAGCGGTTATCGCCGCGGCGTACACCGGGGGACAGGATTCGCAACTTTTCCCTGCCGTCACGATCTGTTTATTTTTTGGCATTTTGATCGGGCTGATCAACGGGATCCTCATTACGAAGCTACGGGTGCCCCCGATCATGGCCACTCTTGGAATGATGATCATTCTCTTGGGGGGGAGGTTCCTCTATACAAAAGGTATTCCTGAAGGTTCCTATCCTCCAATTCTTCGCTTCTTAGGGACAGGGTTCGTAGGCCCCATCCCAACTTCTGTCCTCTCTCTTGCGATCATGGTGGCCATTGCCACCCTGGTACTGAAGAAGACGGTATTTGGGCGGCAGGTCTATTCCATCGGAGCGAATATTAATACGGCCATTCTCTCCGGATACAATACTGATTTGATCCTCATGACGATCTACATGATCTCGGGCCTCATGGCCTCAATCGCAGGGCTCTACATCGCAGGCTGGATAGGCGTCGCCGACAATTGGGTCGGTCAAGGCTATGAAGTCGATTCCATTGCGGCTGTCGTGATGGGGGGAACCTCCTTCGAGGGAGGACGGGGTGGCGTTTTGGGAACGATGGCCGGTGTGCTAATACTGGTAACGATCTACAATCTCGTCCTGCTGCTCCATCTTCCGGTCCAGACACAATACATGGTCAAAGGGGCTGTGATCATCATCGCCGCCTCTTTCTATGTTCGAAGGGGGATCCGGTGACTACTCTTAGGGGAAAGGGGGTGAAACAGTAGAGTCAAAATGGTGGAAGTTTTTTTATAAGAATTTTCATAAAACATTGAGGAGGTGTTGTTATGAAGAGATTAATTGTGACTCTAATTATTGTTGGCGTTTGTGTAGGTTTAACAGGAATCCTAACCGTGGGAGAGGCGGGTGAGGTAGACTGGGCTCGGTCAACACTTTGGAATCCATATCCGCAGCAAATGGTGGACACTTCCAAATACAAAAAGGCCCCACCTTACACCATGGCCTATTGCAATGCCTCTCTGTCAAACCCTTGGGCAGTCGTCGGCGTCCAGACCATGAAGTACGTGGTTCACCAGAACAAAGATAAGATGAAAGATTTTCTCTTTACGGACGCTATGGACAAACCCGACAAACAAATCGCTGATATGGAAGACCTCATGGCCAAGAAGGTCGATCTCATCATCATCCGGGCGGCCACTGAAGCGGCCCTTGATCCCATCGTCACGCGCGCTCACAACCAAGGACTTCCGGTCATCTGTTTTTCCAGAAAGGTGAAAAGCGATAACTTCGTGAGCTTTGTCGCTGCGAGCAACTACACCATGGGCCGTGCGATGGCTATTTGGCTTGCTCAGTACTTGAAGGGGAAGGGTAACATCGTCGTCTTAGCGGGATTCGCAGGGGCAGGCTCCGCTGAAGAGAGATGGATCGGAATACAGGAAGCCCTGTCCGTTTACCCAGGGATCAAGATCCTCCAAAAGGAATATACCCAATACTCCATCTCAAAAGGCAAGACCGTGATGCAGGCCATGATCCAGTCCTTCGGGAAGAAGATAGACGGTGTCTTATGCGTGGGCGGAAGCGAGGCGCTTGGAGCCATCGAGGCCCTGCAAGAGGCCGGGATGAAGGTGCCCATCACCGGGGAGCCTTTTAATGGCTTCATGAAAAGGGTACAACAGCATGGGTTTCCAGCCCTGGCAGTCGATTTTTCGCCAGCGATGGCTGGGGAGTGTGTGAGTCTGGGGTTGCAGGTTCTCCAGGGCGTCTCAGTGCCTCATTACTATCAAGGGAAACGGTTCCTGATCACGACGCACGATACACCGGATATCAAGTCCGATATCGCGTGGAAGGATGCAACTTTCCCAGACAGGCCTGACACCTTTGTCTTTGGTTACGGGCTTCCACCAGTTGAATGGCTCAAGTGAAAAGAAGAAGGGGGACCTCCTTGGTCCCCCTTCCTTTAGCGAATTTCAGAGATATGGCTGCAAACGTTCTTGAGATGCAAAAAATTTCGAAGGCCTTTCCCGGAGTTCAAGCCCTGGATAAAGTCGATTTTAGCTGTGTCGCCGGTGAGGTGCACGCCCTTGTCGGAGAAAACGGAGCCGGGAAGTCGACATTGATGAAGATTCTTGCAGGAGGATATCAACAAGACCAAGGGAAAATCCTCCTGAGGGGAAAAGAGGTTTCCTTCGCGTCTCCCAAGGACGCCCAGAGACATGGTATTAGCACCGTCTATCAGGAATTCAACTTAATCCAGGATCTTAACGTTGCTGAGAACATTTTCTTGGGTCATGAGCCGGTCAAAGCGAGGGGGTTTCTTATCGATACGCGCCGGTTGTATCAGGTGGCCAAGGAGCTGCTACGTAGCCTCGGGACAGAGATCGATACGCGAGCGAAGGTCAAGAATCTCAGTGTCGCCCAGCAGCAGATGGTGGAGATCGCCAAGGCGCTGGGCCTTGAGGCAAGCATCCTCATTATGGATGAGCCTACGGCTGTGGTTTCGGGAAAAGAGCTGGATGCATTATTTCGCACGATTCGATCCCTGAGGAACGATGGGAAAACGATCATCTATATTTCTCATCGAATCGATGAGATCTTCGAAATTGCAGACCGTGCCACCGTGTTGAAGGACGGGCACCTGGTCGGGACAATCACCCCCAAAGATGTGAGCAAAGGGGACCTCGTCAAAATGATGGTGGGCAGAAGTCTCTCGGAGGTGTTTCCTTCAAAAGAGCTGGGGCAGAGAAAGGAAATTCTGACCCTGAAGAACGTGTGCCGAGGAAAGATCCTCAGGAACATCTCTTTCACCGTTAACACGGGAGAAATTTTAGGGGTGACCGGACTGGTGGGCTCAGGCCGTACAGAACTAGCAAGGGTGATCTTTGGGGTGGATTCTTTGGACGGTGGGGAGATCTATTTGGACGGAAAAAAACGAACCAAAGGCACCCCTGAGAAGTCGATCTCCGGTGGCATCGGGTTCGCGACTGAAGACCGAAAGAAAGAAGGCATTTTCTCCTGTCTCTCTGTGAGGAAAAATCTGACGAGCCTCGTCCTTGGTAAAGTCAGAAGATGGTGCTTTGTGAAAGAGGGAGAGGAGAAGAAGATCGCCAAAGAGTCCGTCAAACGGTTCAACATCATGACCCCTCATATTGAGCAGGAAGTTCAGTATCTGAGTGGAGGGAACCAGCAGAAGGTGATCCTTGCTAAATGGATCAACGCCGATTCGAAGCTAATCATCATGGACGAACCTACCCGGGGCATCGACGTGGGAGCGAAGGCCGAGTTCTACACCGTTATGAGACTTCTGGCCAGGCAGGGAAAAGCGATCCTCATGATTTCGTCAGAGCTTCCTGAGGTCATCGGGATGAGTGACCGCATTCTCGTCATGCATGACGGGCAGATCATGGGGGAACTGTCTCCCTCTGAGGCGACGGAAGAGTTCATTCTGATGATGGCAACGGGCCAGCTCAGGAAAAACAAAGCAGAGGGGGAGCTCTGTGAGTTTTAGTCATTTGAGACAACACTGGGCGACTCTGATCGTCTACGGGGTCCTCATGACGCTGATCTTGGCGTCAAGCGTGGCCTCGGATGTGTTTCCGACTTCTCGAAATTTCAACAACCTCATCCGTCAGGCTGTAGCCCTTGGGATAGTGAGCATTGGTCAGACCCTGGTCCTACTGACCGCAGGAATCGATTTGTCTGTTGGATCCGTCATCAGTCTAACGACCTGTTTGACCACAGGGCTCATCCACGGTCGCGGAGACTTGGTCCTGCCGGTGATCGCGTTGGTCATTGTGGCAGCTCTTTTCATCGGCTTTTGCAACGGCGTCCTCATCGTCAAGACGCACGTCTCCCCTCTGATCGTGACGCTGGCGATGATGTCTGTTGTGCAAGGCGCGGTTTTTCTCTACACCAAAGGCCCCGTGGGGGAGGTTCCTCAATCATTTTCTTTCTTCGCCTGGGGTAAATTTGGGTTTATGCCTTTCCCTATTTTCATTCTGGCAACGGTCGCGGCGGCGGGAATTATTCTCCAAAGGCAAACGACTTTCGGCCGATCCCTGTTCGCCATCGGAGGAAATGAGGAAGTTGCCAGACGTTCGGGGATCCGTGTGGATCGGATTAAGGTTGCCACGTACATGATTTGCAGCTTTGCGGCAGCCTTGACAGGCATCTTTCTCTCCAGCCGGATGGGGCAGGGGGATCCTCTGGCTGGTGAGCGGTACATGATCGATTCCATCGTCCCTGCGCTGATCGGCGGAACCAGTCTAATGGGAGGCAAGGGAGGTATTGTCGGCACGATCGCTGGGATTTCCATTTTAACGATCCTGAGTAACATTCTTAATCTCTTAAATGTTGAGACTTATTGGCAGTGGGTTATGACAGGATTAATCGTTATCATCGCAGTTGCCTGTTGTGGAAGAGTCAAGACCTAAGCATGGGAGTGGAAGGGTAAGGGAATTTCAAGGGTATGTGAAGGAGGGGAACATGGGGAATAAGAATGATGATACGGGGGGAAGGGTTGTCAGAACCGTGTGTTCCACCTGCTATTGTGGGTGCGGGGTTTTTGTCCATGTGAAAGACGGGAAGGTCGTCAAAATCGAAGGCGATCCTGACCATCCCAACAATAAAGGCGAACTCTGTCCCAAGGGTTTGGCCGGTATCGAACTCCTTTATCATCCCGATCGCCTAAACTACCCGCTGAAGAGAAAGGGTAAAAGAGGGGAAGGGAAGTGGCAGAGGATCTCCTGGGATGAAGCCCTGAGCACGATCGCTGACAAGTTGCAAGGGATTAAAGAAAAACATGGACCTGAGTCGATATGCGTGGCGACCGGTTCCGGACTTTATGCAAATATGGGCATGATTGGATACTTTGCCTATTTGCTTGGGACCCCCAATATTTCCGGAAGCGGGAACATCTGTTTCGTACCTGCTGCGATGGCTGCTCAGGCGACCATCGGGCATGCCATCGCCATTTTTGCCAACGAAATGATCAGTGAAGATGCCCTGGAGGCCAAGTGCATCCTGCTGTGGGCTGCGAATCCGAGGTACAGTTTCCCCTATCCCATCGGAGAAGGGATCTTCAAGGCAAAGGAGAGAGGTGCGAAGTTGATCGTGGTCGACCCCCGTCCCACGGACTATGCGAAAATAGCCGACCTCTGGCTCCAGGTCAAACCGGGAACAGATGATGCCTTGGCCCTGGGCATGATCAACGTCCTCATCAATGAAGAACTGTATGATAAAAAATTCGTTGCCGAGTGGACCTATGGTTTTGATGAACTGAAAAAACATGTACAGAAGTACCCTCCCGAGAAAGTATCCAAGATCACGTGGGTTCCAGAAAAAGATATTGTCGCGGCAGCGAGGATGTTTGCCCGGACAAGGCCTTCGTCTATTTGCCAGCGTGTGCCCATCGATCAAAATTTAAATGCCGTGCAAACCTCCCGTGCGATTTTGATCTTTAGAGCGTTGTGTGGTGACGACTTTGATATCAAGGGAGGAAATCTCCTTCCCGGAGAGAAGAACATCATCGGGGAGTTTCCCCACTGGAAGATGGTGAGCAAGTTACCGCGAGAACTGACTTCAAAACGGATTGGGGCTCAGGAGATTCCCCTCTCGAGCGGTGCCGATGCCGAATTCGTCTATGTTCACCCTAGCCTGTTAGCCAAGGCGATCGCCACGGGGAAACCTTATAAGATTCGAGCTCTGATCACGAGCGGCCACAACCAGATGGTCTCGGATACGGATACGAAAATGATCGAGGAGGGTCTAAGAAACCTTGATTTCTCGGTGATCATGGACCTCTTTATGACGCCTACGGCAGAACTCTATGATATGGTCTTGCCCGCAACGTCGTGGCTTGAGAACGATGGTCTCCGGGGCCACCCAGGATATCCTTACGTTACCCCGATCTCTCACAAAGCGATCGAACCTCTCTATGAGAGATGGTCTGATCTTAAGTTCTTCATCGAGCTGGCCAGGAGGATGGACCTGGACATTCCCTGGAAAAGCGCGGAGGAGTATATCGACTTCAAGCTGAAGGATGCGGGGATCACCTTCAAAGGCATGGAGGGGATCAATTTTTTGACGAAGCCCAAAGAGTATCAGCGCCACCTCAAGGGGACCTTGGAATTCAAGACTCCGTCTAAAAAGGTCGAGCTTTATTCTACCTGGCTCGAACAATGTGGGTTCGACCCTTTACCGCATCATAAGCCACCTCCACAGACGACACCGGAGTTCCCACTGATCCTTAACGGAGGAACAAGGAAGCTCGCCTTCGTTCATTCTGCGGGGCGCCAGATCCCAAGCCTGCGCAAACTGGCCCCCGAACCAATCATTGAGATGAGCCCGAAGACGGCCGGAGAAATTGGAATTTCGGATGGAGACTGGGTCTGGGTGGAAACGATTTACTTTCGGGATAGGGAAAGGGCAAGGTTTAAGGCCAAGCTGGTCGAGGGATTCCTTCCCCAGGTTGTCTCTGTGGATGGTCAATGGTGGTTCCCTGAGCGAAAAGAACCGGACCACGGATGTTTTGAGTCCAACATCAATGTTGCTATCCCGGGCGATGTATACGATCCCATATTCGGATCCACCAACCTCAAAAGCATTCCCTGCAGGGTTTATAAAGCCGAGGCACCTAACCCTTGAGAAGTAGTGTTTTGTCTATCTCGAGGACACAAAGAAGGTCATTTAGAAAATAGTGTCAGTATTCCAAACAGCTTTATTATTTTATGAAGAGGTGGAAAGGAGGAAACTGTGAGATACGGAACCATGGGCGTCGATTTTGAGGAGAGAGTCAATTTTGAAAGGCTAAGGAAAGAGCGTCTTGCCAAGGCCAAGGTCGCTTTAGAGACGAGCAAACTCGGATCTCTGGTTTGTTATGACTTCGACAATATACGCTATATTACGGGGACGACGATCGGAGAGTGGGCGAGGAACAAGATGAACCGCTATTGCATTCTGCCCAGAGATCAAGAACCCCTTCTCTTCGATCCAGGAGCCCCTGCCAAGAAGATCGCTTGCCCCTGGATTGCGGACCGGACATTTCCTGCGGTTGGGTCCATGAGGGGCGCTATCCCCACCGAAGTTGGAAGTGTGGAAAAAGTGGCCCAGGACGTTCACAAGTGGCTCAAGGAATATGGGGTTGAGAAGAAACCCGTCGGGATGGATATTGCTGATATCCCTCTTGTGAGGGCTCTGGAGAAATTAGGACTGGAAATCACAGATGGACAACAGACGATATTGGAAGCGAGGATGATCAAAACAAAGGATGAGATTGAACTCTTGAAAACCTCTGCGGCGATGGTGGATGCCGCTTTCGAAGAGGTGGTCCGCACGATACGCCCGGGGATAAGAGAAAACGACCTGGTAGCCGCTGCCAACTACCTTCTCTATAAGCTGGGGTCCGATGATGTCGAATGCGTCAACAGCGTTGCGGGCAAGAGAGGCATACCCCATCCCCATACCTTTTCTGACCGGATCATCCGGCCCGGGGAATTTGTATACCTGGACATCATGCATTCCTACATGGGGTATCGGACATGTTATTATCGAACGTTCGCCTGCGGAAAACCCACCAAGCCTCAAGTGGAGGCCTATGAAACTGCCTGGAAGTGGTTGAAGGATTCGATCGCTGCGGTCAAGCCGGGTGCCACAACAGCCGATGTGGCGAAGGTATGGCCTGAGCCCGGAGCCTACGGCATGAAGACAGAAGAAGAGGCTTTTCTCCTTCAGTTTGGACATGGAGTAGGGCTCAGCATCTGGGAGAAACCCGTTATCTCGAAGCTCTTCTCCCTCCAATATCCTTATCCGATCCAGGAGGGAATGGTCTTTGCCATGGAGACCTACTGTCCATCGGCCGATGGAAAGGGATCGGCAAGGATCGAGGAAGAGGTGGTGGTGACGAAGAATGGGTGTGAGCGCATCTTCGGATACCCCATCGAGGAATTGATCTCCTGCGGTTTGCCCGGCACGATGGCCTATATAGGATGAGCGAGGCCAAAGGGACCTATGATACGATCTACCTGAGAAAGGAGTGATGTCCTATGATCAGCGGCGTGCATCATTTCAGTTTTTCAGTCAAAAATTTGGACCGAACCATCGAGTTCTATACGAAGATCCTGGGACTGAAGCTTCAGTCGAGAAATCGAAACAAGTATGAGACCCTGGGGTTAGCACTCTTCGGCAATAAATGGGGATTGAATCAGAAGCATGCTGATCTCGAGCTTGCCGTGGTCGATATTGGTGGGACAAGGGTTGAGTTCATTGAATACAAAGATCCGGAGGCGAAACCGTACCATCAGAACCCTTCCATTGCCGGGTCCGCCCATCTCGCATTCAAGGTGGACAACATAGAAGAGACGAGAAAGAAATTGGAGATGGCGGGTGTGGAGTTTCACTATCCCATTCAGAGTTTCATGGAGCAAGGCAAGATCGAATGGAAGTGGTGCTATTTCCGGGACCCCGACGGGATTATCTTAGAACTTGTAGAACAACGGCAACCCTGGAAATGAGACCTCGCTGAAACGGGGACGAGGGGAAGATGGAAATAAGAGGGAGGCGTCCGGTTTGTAAGGCAAAGAGGGCGAGTGGCTTGTGAAAAGGATCTATGTCATCGAAGATCTATGCAACGGGTGCCGGCTTTGTGAGACCTTCTGCTCCTCTTTGAAGAAGGGTATCTTTGGGGGGGAGACGTCGCGAATCAAAGTGTTGAAGCTCTTCCACGAAGAATGTGACATTCCCATCATCGATTGTGACGGGAGATGTATACGGCCCCTTGGCGACAAAAACGAGCCAACATGTGTCTCTTTTTGCCCGACGGGAGCATTAATCTACGAGGAAAAAGAGGGAGCCATTTCGAAAAGGACGATGTACGAGGTTTCTAAAAGGGAACATAGTCTTTTCAAAATCATCGGTCCCTGGAAGTGGCCTTTTCCGTGGAGGAGGCCGGGCCAAACCAAAGCCCGCTCCGATGGCGGAGGTTCACCTTGAAAGTTAGAGAAAATAAGGTCCAGACCATTCTCCGGGTTGATCTTTCGCGTCGCACCTCGTCCTTGGAGACTCTTCCCGAGGCTTGGACGCGAGATTACATCGGCTGCCGTGGGATGAATGCGAGGTTGCTTTTTAACGAAGTTAAGGCAAAAACAGATCCCTTCGGACCGGATAACATCCTCTATTTGGGCACAGGCCCGCTGGATGGGTTGCCCATCGGGATGGGGCGAATGTCCGTCGCTTGCAAATCGCCTCGTGGAACCGTGGCTGAAGGGAGCTTCGGAGGATTTTTCGGTCCAGAATTGAGAAGGGCCGGCATTGATTATTTGGCGATTCAGGGCCAGGCGGATTACCCCGTCTACCTCTATATTGAAGATGGCAACATAGAGATACGGGATGCTCGCCACCTCTGGGGCCTTTTGACCCATGAGACGGATGCCACGCTGCACAGGGAGCTAAAGGATCCCGACGTCCAATTAAGGTACATCGGCCCGGCGGGAGAGAATTTAGTCCATGCGAGCCCGATCTTCGGGAATTTAAATAATTGTGGCGGCCGCGCTGGATGTGGTGAAGTCATGGGGAGCAAGAAACTGAAGGCCATAGCGGTTCGAGGACACCAGGGTATCCGTCCGGCTGATTATGATGGATTCGTTGAAGCGTACAAGGTCTTTCGGAAGCGATTGGACCTAAAGACCTCCCGAGACATGTGGACCCCAGTATGGTCGGCTTATGGTGCGCCCGTCCTCGTAAGGCTCTTCGCAGAGATGGGAAACTTGATGACGCGAAATGCTCGGGAAATGCAGTGGGATTACGAAAAAGCTACTGCCGTCTCGGGTGAGAAGTTTTTGACACATTATGTCACGAAGGCGAAGTCCTGCTGGTGCTGTCCGTGGCCTGCCTGTCAGAAGCTTTACGAGATTAAGTCAGGCAAATTTCAGGGCTTTAAGGGAGGCAATTACTGGGCTGGCCAACCGGTAGCCTTTGGATCGTTGATCGATAATGATGACTTAGAGTTCATCCTGGTTCTCTCCGGGCTCTGCAATCGGTACGGGTTAGATATTTTCCATATCGGGTATACCCTCTCCTGGGCCATGGAATGTTTTGAAAACGGACTGCTCACCAAGGAGGATACGGACGGTTTAGAGCTCCGGTTCGGCTGTAAGGATCAGGAGGGTCTGATTGAACTCCTTCGGAAGATCGCCATGAAAGAGGGCTTCGGCCAACTCTTGGCCCTCGGATGTACGGAGGCCTCGAAGATCGTGGGAAAGGGGTCTGAACGCTTCTGCCTCAGTGTGAAAGGGTTGGAACTGGAGGGGATTGCACAGAGAAGCATGTTGATGGTTGCATTGGGCATCGCGGTGAGCGAGGTTGGTCCCGATCATACGCGATGGTATCCCCCCTATCCCTGTCATCCCAATCTGCTCTCCGAGAAGGAACTTGCCGAACTGGGCATTGACCTCGATCTCAAGCTTGCCTTTCAGACCCGGAATCCGAAAGAGAAGGGGAGACTCCTTCGATGGTTCACCATCAGCCGTGGCGTTGTTGAATCGCTGCCGAGTTGTGTTTTTCTCATCCGCGATACCCTGGGGTTGGATATGAGGCCGTGGTGGAACCTGTTCCAGGCGGCTACAGGAATCGATCTCCCCTATCGGGATTTCATGACGGCAGGAGAGCGGCTGCTCAACCTGGACAGGGCCTTCATTGTTCGAGAGGGTTTCCGTAGAGAAGATGACCGTCCCCCGATCCGGATGGCGACAGAAGACGTGCCGTATTTCGGGTTTCGGAAACTGGAGCCCTCGCTCTTTGATCCCATGCTGGACGAATATTATGAGGCCAACGATTGGGACCCTGAAACCTCCATTCCGAGGCGAAAGAAGTTGGAAGAGCTGGGCCTGAAGGATGTCGCCGACGAGTTGGCATCCCTTTCTCTGGACGTCGGATGATGAAAGAGCTCCACTTACGATATGCAGGGTCTGTCCTGCCTGTGACGGGAGTACTTGACGAACATTACAAAACCCAGGCCAAGACCTTACGTGATTTACTTACTGAATTGGATAGGAAATATGGGGGATTTTGTGAGATCTTCGTGAATGGTAAGACCGGACAATTGAACTTTAATGCGATGATCTACTATGGTGGGCCTGGAAAGGTGCCGGTGGCTGTGATCGATCTGGATCAACCGGTCGAAGATCATGCGAAAATCACCTTCTGGTAGGGTTACCCAGTCAAAGGGCTTATCTTTTTCGCCCAACTTCACTCCGTGGTGTATTTCGGCAGGCAGAGCGGCTTCTGCGAAAACATGTCAAAGGAGATATTGGATGGAGATTCCAAAGAGCTTATTGATAGAAATGCTGGAGAAGATGCTGGAGATTCGATACTTCGAGGAGAAGATCGTAGACCAGTATGCTCGCGGGAATGTACCCGGGTTGGCTCACCTTTACATCGGGGAAGAAGCTGTTGCGGTGGGAGCCTGTACCTGCCTCAAGGAGACGGACCTTATCACCAGCACTCACCGGGGCCACGGTCACTGTATTGCCAAAGGGGCCGATATGAAACCGATGATGGCTGAGCTGTTTGGGAAAAGAACGGGATATTGCAAAGGCAAGGGAGGGTCCATGCATATCGCCAGCCTGAGCCTTGGGATGCTTGGGGCCATGGGGATCGTGGGAAGTGGTGGTCCCATCGCAAATGGTGCTGCTTTGGCGGCGAAGATGAGAAAGAGCGGCCAGGTCGTCCTTTGCTTTTTTGGAGACGGGGCCTCCAATACGGGGGCCTTCCACGAAAGCGCCAATTTCGCAGCCCTCCACAAACTTCCGGTGGTCTTTATTTGTGAGAACAACCTTTATGGAATCTCCGTTTGCATGACTCGTCATACAGCCCTTAAAAATATCGCTGACCGAGCTGCCGGTTACAATATGCCAGGTGTCGTTGCGGATGGGATGGACGTCCTCGCCGTGTACAAAACGGTCGGCAAAGCGGTCGAGGCAGCGCGGGATGGAAAAGGTCCTACCCTCGTCGAATGTAAGACTTATCGATTCCGCGGACACTTTGAAGGGGACCCGAACTTAGGGGCGAGGTATCGCAAAGCGGAGGAGGTTGAAGAGTGGAAGACCCGATGTCCAATCAAACGATTGAAAGAATATCTTCTTGAGAAGAAGATCGCCAAGAGAGGTGAGATTGATCATTTGGAGAAAGATGCCAGAGAACGAGTCGAAGACGCGATGGCTTATGCGAATGCATCGCCGTTCCCCGAGGGCAGGGAGACCCTCGAGGATCTTTTTGCATAAAAGGGAGGAGAACCGGATGCGTGAAATCACTTTGAGGGAAGCCCTGAACGAAGCTCTGAAACAGAACTTGCAGAGGGATGAAAGAGTCTTCATCATGGGAGAGGACGTGGGTTGTTTTGGAGGCATCTTTCAAGTGACTGCGGGTCTGATGGAAGAATTTGGGCCAGACCGTGTTATCGATACCCCAATCTCTGAATCGGCTATTGTGGGCGGAGGTATTGGTGCCGCTCTCAACGGGATGCGTCCGATCGTCGAACTCATGAACATCGACTTTACCCTCGTGTGCATGGATCAGATCGCAAATCAAGCCGCAAAGATGCGCTATATGTTTGGGGGCCAGATGAATATTCCTCTCGTGATTCGCACCCCTTCCGGTGCGGGCCGAGGGGCAGCAGCTCATCACTCCCAGAGCCTTCATGCCCTGTTCATGCATATTCCTGGTCTTAAGATCGCCGCACCCTCGAACCCCCATGACGCCAAGGGATTACTGAATACGGCCGTTTCTGATGAAAATCCCGTTCTATTTATCGAAGACAAAATGCTTTACAACATGAAAGGGCCGGTGCCCGAGGAATATTACACGATCCCTTTTGGTCAAGCTTCGATCCGACGAGAGGGAAGGGATATCACCATCGTTGCCACCTTTCGTATGGTCAATAAGGCGTTGAGTGTGGCTCAAGAGCTTTTGAGTAAGGGCATCAATATCGAAGTCATCGATCCTCGAACCTTGTGCCCTCTGGACAAAGAGACCATCCTTGCCTCCGTTCGGAAAACCGGAAAACTGATCACCGTGGACGAAGGCACACGATGTAATGGTTTCGGGAGTGAGATCGCTGCGATCGTGGCCGAGGAGGCCATTGAGTGCCTGCAGGCACCGGTCATCCGTGTGAGTGCGCCGATGACCCCTGTCCCCTACGGTCCGACGCTGGAAAAATTTTACATTCCCAGCGAGGAGAATATCAAAGAAGCCGTCAGCAGATTGATGGGCTACGGCTAAGATGGGGACAGTTCTTATTCCTCAGGGTAATCCAGGCCTACGGGAGAGAAGCTATGGCGACCGAAGTGGTTCTGCCCGCACTAGGACTTACCGTCGAAAAGGGAAAGATTCTCGAATGGTACAAAAAGGAGGGTGACCCTGTTCAAAAGGGTGAGCCCATCTTCTTGGTGGAAGCCGACAAGGTGACGACAGATGTTGAATCGCCGAGCTCTGGAGTTCTGTCAAAGATTTTGATCCCGGTCGGAGTCGAAGTGCCCATCCTAACAGTGGTGGCGATCATCACCGAGCCTGGAGAGAAACTGGCGGCCAAATGGATGGTGGAAGGCCCAGCTTTCTCCACGGCCGAGACCAGTGCAGAACCCCCAGTATCGCCTGGCGAGAGGCCCAGGGCAAAAACAGGGGTCCCAGGCGATCGAGGCATCGTGCCAGCGGCTCGAAGAAAGGCAAAGGAATATGGCGTTGATCTAAGCCAGATTTCAGGCACTGGGCCCGACGGAGTCATTTTACTGAAAGATGTGGAGAGAGTCCTCGCCGCCGAATCAAAAATTTCTGTGGTGAAGGCTTCGACACTTGCGCGCAAGCTCTGTGAAAAGGAAGAAGTTCCTCTTAAGGAAATTCTAGGAACGGGTATAAGGGGGCGGATCATGCAGGCTGATGTGAAGGCCTATCTCGAAGGACCGACAGCCACGGCTGCCGGACCGCCGTTGGGGAGCACCATGCCCATGAGCACCATCCGGAGGGTCATTGCCCGCCGGATGTCCGAAAGTGCCTTTAACGCACCACACATCTACTTCTTTTCTGAAGTCTGGCTCGATCCCCTTCTTCAATTCAGAGAAGAAGTTCTGCCAGTCTTCGACAAGCATTTCAACCTTCGCCCTTCGATCAACGACTTCTTGATCAAAGCTGTGGCTTTAAACATCGCCGATTTTCCGATGTTGAATGCCCAGTTGAAGGGCGAGGAGATTCATATCATGCCCGAGATCAACATAGGGCTGGCGGTCGCAATGCCTGAGGGCCTGATCGTACCTGCTATCCCTTGCGCGGACCGAGCCGGACTTGTTGAGATCATTCGGCATAGAGCCGACCTTGTTGCCCGGGCCAAGGAGGGGAAGCTGACACTCCAAGAAATCGAGCGAGGAACCTTCACCATTTCGAGTCTGGCACAGTACGACATTACCCACTTCACCGCCATTCTCAATCCTCCTCAAAGTGGAATTCTGTCCGTGGGCAAGACGGACGAGAAGCTGGTGCTGGTGGAGGGTCAGGTGAGGGTGAAACGTATCACTCGGGTTGGCCTTTCCGTAGACCACCGAATCATCGATGGTACGACGGCGGCGGATTTCCTTCAACACCTCAAGTGGAAATTGGAGCATCCGGCCTTCACCTTCATGAGCCTTTAGACAATAGAGGAAAAGAAAATGGATGACCTTTGTATCATTGGTGCCGGCTCGGGAGGGTATGTGGCAGCCATCCGGGGTGCCCAGCACGGCTTAAGAGTTCTTTTGATCGAGAAAGACCAATTAGGTGGGACCTGCCTCAATCGGGGATGCATTCCGACGAAGTGTTTTATCCACGACGTGAAAATTTTGACAGCGGCCAAGCGTTCTCCGGTCATGAAAGGAGCGGATCGGGTTTCCATCGATATCGACAAGATGGTCCTTCGTAAGCGACAGGTAGTAAAAACGATGGTGGACGGATTGGCCATGATCATGAAGGGGCACGGGGTTAGGGTGGTCCAAGGACAAGGAGAACTCTTGGCTCCGGGTCAGGTTCGGGTGCGTACCATGGATGGCCGTCGATCCGAAGAGTCTGTAAAATACGTCATCTTAGCAACAGGTGCAAAGCCAGGGACCCCGCCCTTTCTATCGGTCGATGGCCATTTTGTCCAAACGACCGATGAAGCGCTTGATCCTAAAGATCTCCCTGCCAAACTGCTGATTATCGGTGGAGGTGTGATTGGCTTGGAGATGGCCGCCATCTACCGTTTGCTGGGGTCTGAGGTCACGATTCTGGAATTGCTTTCCGATATTATCTATAACGAGGATGCCGAAATTCGGAAGGCCATGAGGATGCTCATGGAGCAGCAGGGCGTGAAGATTCATCTCGAGGCGAAGGTCAAGGAGGTGAAGATCCGGGAGGAGAAGGTGGAGATCGATTATGAGAACCAGAAAGGTCAAGTTGAAAAGCTCCAGGCCGATCGGGTTCTCGTCGCTACTGGTCGCATCCCTGTCCTGGAGGGTATCGATGTCCAGAAGCTTGGACTCGGGATGAACGAGCCTTTTATCAAAGTCAATGGAAAATTTGAGACCAACCTGCCTGGGGTCTATGCCATCGGAGATGTAGTGGGCGGCATGATGGTTGCCCATAAAGCCTCGGCCGAAGCAGAGGCGGTTTTAGCGAACATCTTGGGACAACCCAAACGAATCAAACCCGAACTCATCCCCCGCTGTATCTGGGGACTAGCTGAAGTTGGTTCGGTTGGATTGACCGAAGAAGAAGCCAAGGCGAAGGGGCGGCGTGTCAAGGTAGGAAAATTTCCTTATATAAGCAGTGGGGCGGCTCAAGCTATGGACGACATCAATGGCTTTGTTAAGATCGTCGGCGACTCCGAGTCGGGAGAGATTCTTGGCCTGCATATTATCGGCCAACATGCTACGGACCTCATCGGTGAGGCAGTGACACTGATGACCATGGAAGCAGCCGTGGAGGATTTAGCTGAAGCTATCAAACCACACCCGACGCTGAGTGAAACCATCATGGAAGCTGCCCTTGACTGGAGTGGCATTCTTATTCATAAACTCAAGAAATGATTCTTCTGCTTTAGGTTCCTTCCTTCCAAGTGGAAATGCTTCGCTAAGATGGAGATACCGTTGATGTTTGGTTATCACAGGAAGCTATTAAGAGTCGATCTGACAAATCGGAGTATCGAAGTCCAAGATCTTGATGAGGGCGTCATCAGGAAATATGTAGGGGGTGTTGGGATCGGGGCGAAGATTCTATACGAAGAGACAGATGTTAAAACACATCCTTTATCGCCCAAGAACATCCTCATAGTCATGACAGGTCCGTTCACGGGATCGGGAGTTCCTACGTCAGGAAGGCACCATCTCATGGCACGCTCGCCCCTCACCGGACTTTTCGGTGAATCCAATGTCGGAGGGTCTTGGGCCGTTCATTGTAAAAGGGCTGGTCTTGATGGGGTTGTCATTACAGGCAAAGCGGAATCACCAGTCTATCTCTGGATCCACGATGGCAATGCAGGGATACGCGACGCAAAACCCATTTGGGGCAGAGACGCCTTTGAATCGGCAGAATGGCTGAAGAAGGAGACGACGAAGGAGGCTACGGTGGCGGTGATCGGCCCAGCCGGCGAAAGGATGGTGGGAATTGCAAGCATTCCTCACATCGGTCATATCGTCAGAGCTGCTGCTCGAACCGGGCTTGGTGCTGTCATGGGATCAAAGAACCTCAAGGCCATGGTGGTTTACGGAAATGATTCGATTCCCATTGCTAAGCCTGACAATCTTAAAGCTTCCATCAAGAATGTCACCCCCCATATTTTAGGAGTGACGGAGGCCTTTGGAAAATACGGAACCTCTGGGGGGATAGACAATTATGAAAAGATTGGCAACTTTCCTATCAAGAACTGGAGGGATGGAAGGTGGGCTGGAGCAAAAAAGATTTCCGGCATCACTATGCATGAAACCATCCTTTTAGGGAGAAAGGCGTGTCTGAACTGTCCCATTGCGTGTGGAAGACATATCAAGGTGACCGAGGGTCCCTACGCGCCGATGGACTGCGAGGGACCTGAGTACGAGACGATCGGAACCTTGGGCGGGCTCTGTCTAGTAGACGATCTCGTGGCTATTGCGAAGGCAAATAACCTCTGTAACCGTTATGGCCTTGATACGATTTCTGCAGGGGGGATTATTGCTTTTGCCATGGAGGCCTATGAGAAAGGGATCATCACCCGGAAGGATACAGATGGGATTGAACTCGTCTGGGGAAATGCAGATGCTTTGGTGAAGATGGTCCACAAGATGGGCAAAGGAGAGGGGATTGGAAGGCTGATGGCTGAAGGTTCGAAGAAGATGGCTGAAGCCCTCGGCAAGAACTCTGTCGAGTTTGCTATCCATGTGAAAGGCCTTGAGCCATCGGCCCATGACCCGAGAAGATTCTTCAGTCAGGCTCTGTCGTATGCGACGGCAGCCCGAGGAGCTTGTCACAATGCGAGCTGGAGCCATCCTTATGAGTTGGCGTTAAGTATGCCGGAGATCGGAATTTCTGAGCCTCAAGACCCTTACCAGATCGAAGGCAAGGCGGAGTTTACGGCAAAGATGCAAGATCTGATGTGTATCATGGACGCATTGATTCTCTGTCGGTTCTCTCAGGTCGGGAAAGCGGTCACGGTAACCAACCATGTCGATTGGTTGAATCTAATCACGGATTGGGGGATCGATATCCCGAGCTATATGTTGACAGGTGAGAGGATTTTCAATTTGAAGCGAATGTACAACGTGCGACTTGGCACCAGCCGGAAGGACGATTTCCTTCCTTCCCGGTTCATGACACTCCACCGGACGGGGGAAGATCTCACCAATCAACTTCCCCCTTTGGGAAGACTTTTGAGCGATTATTATGCCTATCGGGGATGGAGTGAGGACGGCATTCCTAAGCAAGAGAGATTGGCAGACTTGGGGTTGAATGACCTCCTCAGATAGACCTAAATCGTGATGGAATTCTTTCTCTTGAATTTAATGAAATCTAAGTAGGGTTCAAAGAAATGCCTGCTTAAAATGGCAAGGGCAGAGGATGTAACTTACTTTTCCGATAAAATGTGAAAGATAAACTTTTAGTAATTGAATAAGTATCCCCTTGGGGACGGCAATGAATTTAAGAGGGTTAGTAAATCTTGCTAACCCTCTATTTTTTATTTACCCCGTTAGAGATAATGCCCTACTGCTCTGCCACGGGGTTTAATGCCCCGCTGGAATTTCTAACGGGGTTTACTTCCCCCCTTTTTTATGTTATGAAAAAATGCAAAATTGTCCAAGGGTGGGGTGAATCTTAATTTATGAAATTTTCACTTCAACGGAAATGGAGATGGTTTTGGGTTATTTTAGGAGGGTTGGTTCTTCTTCTTATTTACCAATACAACTCCCAGTTATGGACTAAATTAGTTAATCTTTACGATCTTCTTCACAATCAGCATCAATTAAAAATAGCCATCCGATCCTACGGGCCTTATTCTCCTTTAGCTTATATTCTACTTCAAGTTCTACAAGTGGTTGTTGCCCCTATCCCAGGAGGGGCCATTGAGTTCTTGGGAGGGTATCTGTTCGGCGGATGGGCAGGTTTTTTATATTCAATGATCGGTCTCATATTAGGTTCATGGGTTGCCTTCAACTTGGCAAGGGTCTTTGAAAAATATACTGTTGAAAAGTTTGTTTCACAGAAGAACATTAAAAAATTCGATTATTTAATGGGCCATGAAGGGGTCATCATCAGTTTTCTTCTCTTCTTAATCCCTGGTTTTCCAAAGGACGCCTTATGTTACCTCTTGGGTTTGACCCCCATGCATATAGGTATTTTCCTTTTCATTTCCACCATTGGAAGGATACCTGGGACATTGATGGCCGTTTTTCAAGGGGCGAAGGCTTTCAGTCACCAATATATAAGTTTTTTTATCCTCTTAGCAATATCCGGTCTGGCCATCTTAGCTTTTTATATCTATCATAATGAAATTCACCATTGGGTTAAAAAACTAAGAAGTATCAAACCATAGATATGAGGTACAGAAGATAGGATGTGATAATGACATCAGTAGTGAAAGAGGATAAAGAAGGAAAGTGGTCCACAGATTTCATTTTAGACCTCTATGCAAACCTTTTGGTGGAGATTTGGGAGATGGTATCGGCTTTGCTCGGGGAGACCGTTTTAGCACTTCTTTTTCTCTCAGCCATTCGAAAAATTGGAGAAAAGCATCCCTTCCTCATTTCGCTGAAGGTGTCTGAAGAAGGTATTGCATTGAATGAGATGAGAGAGAAGGGGAAGAGCCTCTCTTCTTTAGAAATCCATCGAGGTTTTCAAAGCCTGATCAATCATCTCTTCCAACTTTTTTCAACATTGGCAGAAGGAGTGATCAATAAAGAGCTCTTTCCGAAGGTCATCCCAAAAGTCAAAGAAGCCGACCGAATCATTTCCTTAAAATAGGGAAAGCCTGTGAGGCTCATTTTTAAAAATCTAAACATCCTCCGATCTACCCTCAATGCTATCAGTTCGACCTCTGATACCAGGGAAATCATCGAATCCGCTGGAACGAACCTCCCCACCCTGTTTAACTTCTCCTCATTTGGGGTGTTCTGGAAAACGGGTCTTCTTCTCACCCTTTATCAAGAAGAGTCCTGTCCACCTTCCTTCACCCAAAGTGTGGTGGAAAATATGGTCAAAGTTTTTTCAATCTTCGGAGAAGAGTCTATTGATGTCAAACGAATTAACCTCCAAGTAGAGAAAAGAAAGTTGAAGCTCCCTCAGGCGATAGATCCACGTGCTACTTTGAAGTCCCACCTTACGTTGCCACTGGCAGCGGAGGGAGAGATCATGGGTTGCATCTCACTCGATAGCGATCAACCCAATGCCTTCGATACACAAGATCTGCAATTTTTTTCTGTGATCGGATACCAGATGGCAGCGACTTTAAAACATTTTCAGAAGCTCAATTCGATCAAGGATATGGCCATCTATGATACGCTGACCAACCTTCATAATCGGAGGCACTTTGAGGAGAGGCTTGGAGCTGAAACCCAGAAATCTTTTTTAAGTAATAGTCCTCTTTCATTGATCATGGTGGATATTGATTATTTTAAGAAGGTGAATGATACTTTCGGACATGATGCAGGCGATAAGGTCCTTTGCAAGATTGCCTCCTTATTGAAAAATTCGGTTCGGAAGGATGATACGGTGGCTCGTTATGGAGGGGAAGAGTTTGTTCTGATATTGCCTGGGGCCAAATTGGAAGTGGCGGCCATCATCTCAGAACGCATTCGACAGCTGGCTGAAACCACTCTTTTCGAAGTTGGGAATAATCAAATCCATCTAACGATTAGCATTGGAATCTCCAATCTTCCGGCCCATCGAGCGAGGTCGAAAGAAGAATTGATCAAGATGGCAGACCAGGCTCTCTATCATGCAAAAAGGGGAGGACGTAATCGAGTATGCATTTTTGCGGGATATTCGAATGAATGAATTCCCCCACCTTTGGAGAATCGCGGAGATAAAAAAGGCACACCCTAAAGGGTGTGCCTTTTTATTAAGATTCACTTTCTAACTACTTCTTTGGTGCTTCCTTTGGTGCTTCTTTTGGTGCTTCCTTCTTCGGTGTAGCCTTTGGTGCAGCTACCTTGATTGCTACAGCAGTCATTTTGTCGCCAACCTTTTGATATTCGACGGAAGCGCTCATCCCCTTCTTGAGATCAGCAAAAGAAAGAGTGTCTTTCCCTCTTGTAATCTTTGTTTTGTCATCTGTAGCAAAAGTTAGAGTCTTTTCCTCCTTCTTCACCTTCCCCTTGACGTCGATGGCCTTTGCCATTTCATCAATCTTTTCAATTGCACCACTAAACTTTTCCAA
>Ga0315288_10001432_pt1 | contig 30934 bp, 26 predicted proteins | sample YL17G11_20_MG_FD_203454 | JGI IMG/M metagenome (GOLD analysis project Ga0315288, IMG submission 203454) | Sediment microbial communities from Yellowstone Lake, YNP, Wyoming, USA - YL17G11_20 | ecosystem: Environmental > Aquatic > Freshwater > Lake > Sediment | place: USA: Wyoming | collected...
CCAACCACTATTTATTCGCGGAGTGAATCTTGTTCCATTCAAATATCGCTTCACACCATCTGTTATTTCATAAATCGCAATACAATGAAGTTCCTGAAGGTCATTTTCATCCGTATCTTTAATCAAAAAGAGAAATGGGATTGATGAGTCTATATTTACTATCCAGGGAACATCAATCATTAGATCTTTGTTATCTGTATTATAATACTTTCCTGAAATACTATCGTACATCGGAGTTCTTCTATAATATCCATACATAAATCCCGAAAGGTTCAATAAGATAACTAATAATATGAGAGGTAGTCGCTTTAAAAAGGTCATTCTTAAAACCCCCAAATTATATTCATTCCGAATTTCGGTGATGGTTTAGTGCCACATTTATCAGGTTGAAAAGTGAAAGCAATATTTTGTAAGTTTTGCATAAAAAAAGAAGAGCGAGCAACATTCTTTGGACGAAAAAGATTATATCCAGTGACCGCACCAAGTGAAGGCAGAATTAATGCAATGGAAATTAACTGCCATTCATCCACTCTCAGTTTTGGGGTAGGTAAAACATATTTTTTAGATATCCCTGTGAATTCTGTTGAATTTATAATTAAACAACTTCCAAAATATGTCCCTAACACTCCACCGCCGAAAGCTCCTAACATAGAACCTCGTTGACGCATAAGCTTCCCAGTAATGACTGCTCCAAACGGCGCTCCAATTACACCACCTAACGAATATCCACTTAATCCCCAAGCAACAACTATTCCTTGCCCGTCATGAATATTTCCAAGCAAAGACATTGGTATTGCCGTGAGTCCTAAACCAACCGCGCCAATTGTAAGTTCTCCAATAGTCGCCCCTAAAAACTCAAGTGAATATTCTTTTAAACCGGGCGTCTTTTCTTTTCGTAACTCTGTCTTTGTTGAAGATTGAGAATAAGAATACGAAATGCTAAAATTTAATATTAGCATGCTGAGAATTACAGCTATAAAAGTCTTATTACTTTTTTTACTAAATTTAATCATTCCTGAAAACATAAATACATTCCTCTTCATAATCGCCGACATACAATCTTTGCTGAATTGGATTCCATAAGATTGAACATGGCGAATTTCCACATCTTATATTTGTAGCTTCATCTGTTTCACTGTTAAAAACTGTAACGGTATCAGAAAATTCATTCAGACAATAGATTTTGTTGCCTATTGAGTCAAATGCAAAGGCACATGGTCCGCTACCGGTTGTTTTAGAAAATAAAGTGTCTTTACTAATGCCGTCAATAATCATTACATTGTTACCGCTATTATTTGCACAATAAATTTTATTATTTATAGGATTAAAAAATAAACGCCAAGGTTCTGCACCAACTTTTATTGTTTTTATCATCTCATCTGTTTCACCATCGAATACGCTAATTTCGTTTTGGACTGAACTCGCAACATAAACAATATTATTATTAACATCACAAGCAATACCATAAGGCTTAATTCCGATTTTGGGATTACAGATTATCATATCAGAATTACCGTCTATTATTGTTAAATCATGACTTCCCCAATTAGAACAGTAAATTTTATTACTAACCGGGCTCCAAATCAGATTTGCAGGGCGACTTCCAACTTGAATTGTATTAACAATTTCATTATTTGTTCCATCAACAACAATAATTGTATTTCCCTGACTATCTTCAGTGCCCATACAGGCGACATATATCTTATTTTTGGTCAAATTATGACACATGCTCCAAGGAAGAAAATCGCATTCAATATTACATATTATATTATCATTATTTCCATCAATAATGGTAAGAAGGTTGCTATCATTTGTACAATAGATTTTATTGTTTATCTGGTTCCATAACAAAGTCCTCGGGTATTCACCAATCGGAATATCGGCAACAATTGAGTCAGTGGAACAATCAACTACGAAAATACGATTTGTCTCTTCGCAAGCAGTATATAATTTATTATTTTGCTTATTTAAGGCCATAACAACAGGGCGAGCATTTTGGGGTAGCGAAATAGTTTTTTCTAATGTCATCGATAATGCAGTTATAAATGGAAAGAATAAAAGCATCAAAATGCAAAAAATATTCCCCTTCACTTTTTTCTTATTAACCTTAAAACTTCTACTCTTCATATGAGTATTCTCCTATACCCAAATCATACAACAGAAAATAATTTTGTCAAGCAAAATCTTCAATCCATTACCTATTATAACTTATTGATATATATTATATATATATATATTACATAGAATTGTTTTTCACTTTCTATTCTTGTAAGGGGGTATCATTTAATAACCAATAACCAATATTATATGATATTTTATTTATCTGCTGGGCAAAAAGATTAGTAGTGCTGAATAGTAAAAACATCGTAATACAGAAAAATTGCAAATCACTATTATTATTTTTAACCCCTAAATTCATATAAGAATTGTACCAATCTAATAAATCTTGTAAATATCTTTTGTTGATTATAATTATTATAAATACTTACACCAAAATTCCCTTCTTTCCAGACCACAGGTGGATCAGGACCGTTAATAAATAGAAGGTCGGTTTTCTACACACAAGATAACATCTTTTCTACGGCCGCTCGGGCTTTTTGTGCGATTGGTTCCGGGACTAAAATTTCATTGGATTCGGTTTCCAAAACTTTTAATACTTTATCCAGAGTGGTCTTTTTCATATTAACACAAATTGCGGTTCGTTTTAAGGGATGGCATAGTTTATTCGGATATTCGCGTTTTATCCGATTACACATTCCTGCTTCGGTACCTAAAACTATTTCATCATATTCTTTTGCCAATCTAACCATCCCGCTAGTCGAAGCAACAAAATCAGCTGCCTGCACAACTTCTGGTAAGCACTCGGGGTGCACGATAATCTTAGCGTTAGGATATAAAGCGCGTGCTTGTGCGACATCTTCAGTCCGGAAATATACGGCGTGGACATAACAAAATCCCTCCCAACCAATTATATCTCGTTTCGTCTGCTCTGAAACATACCAGGCTAAATTCTTGTCCGGCACAAATAATATTTTCTTTTGTTTTGGAATCGAATTGACAACATTTACCGCATTCGCCGAAGTGCAGCAGATATCGGACTCGGCTTTGACATCTGCCGGCGTATTGACATAAGCGACAATTGTCACATCGCCCAATTCTTTTTTACGCATTCTTAATGCTTCAGCCGAAACCATATCTGCCATTTCACAACCAGCGTTTATATCGGGCATTAATACTTTTGCTTTAGGGTTAAGGATTTTTGCGGTTTCCGCCATAAAATGAACACCGCAAAATACGATAATATTAGCATCAGTCTTTTGTGCCTTCTGGGATAAATCTAAAGAGTCGCCGATAAAGTCTGCGACATCATAAATTTCGGGACGCTGGTAATTATGAACTAAAATGACCGCATTCTTTTGTTTTTTTAGCGCCAAGATTTTATTTATAAGTTCTATATTGTTCATTACAGTTTAAGGATTATAAGAAAATATATTTGAAATTACAATACAGGAATTTTTTCACCACAGAGTCACAGAGACACAAAGGGCACAGAGATAAAAATTATAAGGAGACCAAGAGTCCGAGAAAAGAATTCTCCTGTTTTTTCTGGCTTCCTTATAGATAACTCCGTGTCTCTGTGGTATATTCTTTTTCTTTGATATTTACATTTTTCATTTTCCAACTTACAATGAGCAAACAGTTATGCCCGATAAATTTAATCGTCGCGTTGGTAATTTTACGGTTGGCACTTTAATCAGCCGTATTGCCGGATTAGGCAGAGAATCGGTCTTTGCTTATCTTTTTGGGGCGGGCTTTGCCACCGATGCATATCAGGTTGCATTTAGGATTCCTAATCTTTTGCGTGATTTGTTTGCCGAGAGCGCATTATCTGCCGCATTTATCCCGACCTTTATTGATAATTTAACCCATAAAGAGCGTAAAGAAGTTTGGAAGTTCGCCTCGAATATGTTCAATACAATGCTTATAGTTATTGGTTCGCTTACCATCCTGGGAATTATCTTTGCGCCGTCCATCGTTAAGGTAATCGCTTATGGCTTTGCTAATACCGCGGGCAAGCAAGAACTTACTATCGCCTTAACCCGCGTGATGTTCCCGTTCTTTTTATTTGTCGCACTTGCTGCCTGGTCAATGGCAATTCTCAATGCCTTTGGAAATTTTTTCGTTCCTGCCCTGGCACCGGCTTTATTCAATGTCTTTTCAATCGTTGTGCCGGTTGTCGCATATCGGTATTTTGTTACCCATGGCCAACCACCAATTATGGGAATGGCATACGGCGTAACAATTGGTGCAATATTTCAGCTGTTAGTCCAAATTCCGCTTCTGGTTAAAAAGGGATTTCAGTATCATTTTTATCTTAACCTTAAAGACAAACAATTACAAAGGGTATTTCTCTTGTGGTTGCCCGCGATTTTAGGATTTGGTTCTTACCAGATAAATTTTGCCGTCAACACTTTTTTAGTAACCTTTTTGGCAGAGCGGTCAATCACTTATCTTAATTACGCTTATCGGGTGATGCATTTACCGGCAGGATTATTTGGCGTTGCGATTGGCAGTGTTGCGATTGCTGAATTCTCAACCAAAGTCTCGGTCGACACAACTGAATCACTCAAAGAACGATTACAACACGCCTTAAAATTAGTTTCGCTCTTAACCATACCGATTGCAACTTTATTCTTATTTTTATCCGTGCCGATTTGCCGGGTAATTTATGAGCGCGGTCGTTTCCTATCGACCGATACAATTTTTACCGCACAGGCATTAATGCTTTATGCCCCGGGTATTTTTGCATCGGCTGGGGTGCGCAGTGTTAGCGCTTGTTTTTATGCGTTAAAAGATACCAAGACTCCGGCGTATATCGGTCTTTCGACCGTCGTACTCAGTATTATTATGAATTTATTATTAATGCATCGAATCGGCTTTAGGTCATTTCCTTTGGCAACCTCGACCATGGCATTTGTAAATTTTGCGGTTCTGTTTATCCTGTTGTCACGGAAAATTGGGCCTTTGGGCGGTAAAAAGATTTTCAAAACGACAATTATATCGATATTATTTTCCGCGGTCAGCGGATTTACAAGTTATGGTCTTTTCAAAATTCTTCACAGATACCTTGGTCCTACCGGATTATGGAAATCGTTGTTGGCATTAGGAATCGCTGGAGTTTTGGGGCTTGCTCTTTTCTACCTGCTGGCAAAAATATTCTCGCTTACTAAAAATGAATAAAACTATTAATTCAACTTTTGAACCACAGAAGGCAATGATATATTGGGACGCAGATACACGCAGATTTTTTGGATTTTATTCAGAGTTCATCTGCGAAATCTGCGTCCGATTAAACGAATCGTGCCCTGAACTTGTTTCAGGGTTCGTGTCTTCGCGGTTAAAAGGTTTTATGCGTTCTGTGTTTTCAGTGGTTTTTCTTTTAATTCTTGTTTCTTGTCTCTTGCTTCCTGTTTGTCTTTATGCCCAGCGCGATACCACCTGGGTTAGAAGATATAATGAAGTAATAAGTGGCAGAGACGGTGCAACCGCAATTGTCACGGATAACATGGGAAATGTTTGTATTGCTGGCTGGACTGGCACCGGTGACAGTCCGGATTTTATTACAATTAAAATGAATTCTATGGGCGAGACCCTGTGGTCGCGGAAATATAACGGTCCGGGTAATGGTCGGGATTATGCTTATGCGATTGCAGTTGATAATTCAGGCAATGTTTATGTTGCGGGCGAAAGTTATGGTTTACGAACTGATTTTGATTATGCAACAATCAAATATAATTCGACAGGTATTGAACAGTGGGTCGCAAGATATAATGGACCGGTTAATGGCGGAGATTTTGCTTATGCTCTTGCAGTTGATAATTCGGGCAATGTCTATGTTACCGGCGAAAGTGATGGCTCAACTACATCCTATGATTATGCAACAATCAAGTATAATTCCAGCGGAAATGAACAGTGGGCTCAAAGATATGATGGCACAGGCAATGATGATGATTGTGCCCATTCAATTTGGGTCGATGGCACAGGCAATGTTTATGTTACCGGAGAAAGTTATGATAATGATACGGAGAATGACTATGCGACAATTAAGTATAACTCAGCTGGTATTCAACAGTGGGTTCAGAGATATAATGGGCCAGGGGATTATGATGATAATGCTTATTCGATTAGAGGAGATCTTTTGGGTAATGTTTATGTCACCGGCGAAAGTTATGGGGAGGGAACTGATTTTGATTATGCGACAATCAAATATAATTCCATAGGTATTGAACTCTGGGTTAAAAGATACGATGGTCCGGAAAACGATGACGATTGTGCTAATGCCCTTGCGGTTGATGTATTGGGCAATGTTTATGTTGCCGGTGAAAGCTATGGTTTTGGCACTAATTATGACTATGCAACAATCAAATATAATACCAATGGTGCTCAACAATGGGTGCAAAGATATAACGGATTAGGAAATGGCGGAGATTTTGCTTCTGCCCTTGCGGTTGATGATTTAGGTATTGTTTGTGTAACCGGCGAAAGCTATGGTCCGGGCAGTGGTTTTGACTATGCGACAATTAAGTATAATGCAAGCGGTGTCCAGCAATGGGTACAAAGGTACGGTGGTCCGGGCAATGGCGGAGATGCCGCTTGCTCGATTGTAATAGACGGTATCGGGAATGTTTTTATCGCCGGAACAAGTTTCGGTGACGGCACGTATGATGACTGTGCAACAATCAAATATAATTCAGCCGGTACTCAACACTGGGTGCGAAGATTCTATGGTCAAGGTAATAGTTATGACGAAGCTACTTTTCTTGCCATTGATGGCTCCAACAATATCTATGTCACGGGAGGGAGTGAAGGTTCGGGTACATACTATGACTATGCGACGGTCAAATATAATTCAGCCGGCACTCAACAATGGGTTCAAAGATATAATGGTCAGGGTAATGGAAAGGATTATCCTTATTCTCTTGCCATAGATAACTTTGGTAATATCTATGTTACCGGCGAAAGTTATGGTTCTGGAACTAATGCTGATTACGCAACAATCAAATATAACTCAAATGGTGTTCAACAATGGGTGCAAAGATATAATGGGTTTGGTAATGGATATGACCAGGCGGCTTCGATTTCTATAGATGGCTCAGATAATGTTTATGTTACCGGCATAAGTGAAGGTTCAAACACTAACTATGACTACGCAACAATCAAGTATAATCCGGCGGGTGTTCAGGTTTGGGTACAAAGATATAATGGACCCGCAAACAGTATCGACTATGCCAATGCGATTGCGATTGACGGCTCAGGTAATGTCTGTGTCACAGGAGTTAGTTATGGCTCGGGTTCTTCCTATGACTATTTAACTATTAAATATAACTCAACCGGTGAAACACTATGGACTCGAAGATATAATGGACCGGGAAATTATATGGACGGCGCTTTTGCCATTGCTGCTGACAATGCTGGTAGTATTTATGTAACCGGAAGAAGTTATGGCTCGGGGACGGGAAAAGATTGGGCGACAATTAAATATAACGCAGATGGTGTTGAGCAATGGGTACAAAGATATAATGGAGCAGGTAGTGGCGAAGACGGTGCTTATTGCCTTGCCTTAGATGGGTTGGGCAATGTCTATGTGACCGGCTATAGATATAACTCAAGTACCAAAAAAGACTATATGACAATAAAATATAACCCGATTGGTGTTGAACAGTGGGTGCAAACATACAATGGTCCGGAAAATGGCGATGACGAAGCTTATTATATTGCCGTAGACAACTTAGGCAATGTCTATGTAACGGGACAAAGTATTGGTTCAGGTACAAATTTTGACTATGTAACAATCAAGTATAGCTCATCCGGGGCTCAGCAATGGATTGAACGATATGACGGGTCAGGAAATCGTGAAGACAAGGCGTGCTGTCTTGCTTTTGATGGTCTAAATAATATCTATGTCACCGGAAAAAGTTTTGGTGCAAACACTTCTTATGATTTTGCAACCGTAAAATATCTTCCAAGTGGAGCGATAGAAGAAGGACACACCACATTCAATCTTTTACAACTTTTCTTAAGCGCTGAACCAAATCCCTTCAAAACCCAGACTGCTATCTGTTACTCATTAACAAATGAAACTGATGTATTGCTGTTAGTATATGATATATCTGGAAAATTAGTTAGAACTTTAGCGAATGAAAAGAAAAACATGGGAGTCTATTCGGTCAACTGGGATGGCACCGATGAACAGGGCAAAAAACTAAGTCAAGGCATCTATTTTTATCTTTTAAAGACCGGCGAGCAAACGATTTCAAAAAAAATACTGATGTTAAGATAGATTGTAGGTGCAGAGAAAGCACGAAAAAGATAAACCTGCCACAGATGAACCCTATTAGAAATTATATGATAGAGCAGAGAAAGATTGTAATTGATGAAATTGATAATAAAACCACAGAAATTTCTAACAGGGTGAAGCACAGATGGAATTTTATTTCTTTTCGTTTTTATCTGTGTATATCAGTGGCTTCTTCTTTATCCGCCTCAGACGGGTTAATCGCTGGTTTAAATCTCAAATTTCGTCGTTTGCATGATATGAAAAATTCTACCTGCAGGTAGACAAATTTTTGAGGTAAAAATTCGCTTAACTTATTGGTTTATTTGAAATTATCCCAATTTTAACTTAACATAGGGGAGGTATCCCCTCCATATAGGACTGTGTATAGTGCCAGGGGAAAGGGGGTTTTTAATTGGTGATTGAATTGGGATTTTAGTTGAGTTTTAAATCCGGTTCCTAATAGTATATCTAAACGATTATCTAATTGATTATCTATTGGAAAATCTAACAGGAATTATATCAGGAGGTATATCTCTGGATAGGGTCGGGGATTGAGCAGGGCATAAAACAGGATGTAAAGTAGGGATTATAGTAATCGAAAAAGAAACGCAAAAGTCAAAATGATAAATCAAAAATTAAAAATGACTTAGGTTGCTATTGCGCTGTTGCCGACCCGCTTCGCCGATACTTCAGCGAGACGAGAGGCAACCCCTGCAATCTTACCGACCCACCCGTCATTGCGCTGTCCGTTTCGGACCCTGGCAATCTTACTTTGTTGATGATAAATTTTCACCGCAGAGCCACAAATTCACCCCGCACCTATTTTCAGGTTTTTGTGGAAATTGTCTAATAGTTTTAGCCCATCTTCTACGCATAGTAGAAATAGGTGCGGGGGAACCAGAGATAAAAATTATAATAAGGAGACCAAAATTCAAGAAAAGAATTTCTCCTGCATTCCTGGCTTCCTTATAGATTTCTCAGTAACTCGGTGTCTCTGTGGTTAGTTTATTCTACGCTAATTTTCGTGCTTTCGTGGTAATCCGTTATCCTGCTAGTCTTGTCAAAAAATCTGTAAATACAATTCTGAAAATATGTAGAAGCGGCGATTAATTATTCTCAAAAGAGGATTAGTGTTTATTCGTGGCAAAAATCATTTTTCGGTGCTCTCGAAAAATAACTATTGACAAAATCGGATAATTGTGTTATTATTCACATAGTGCAATACTTTATCTTAAAGGGATAAGTTGCACACTCCGCTATTGAAACCCGATTCGGGCCTTACTGAAAGTTTAAAGGAGAAACATCCAATTTTCCCCGACAGTAAAGTAAGTTTTGGTTAGCAAGTGGCGTTAGTGTTAATGATTACAAGATTAAAGTAATCTCCCTTTAAAACTTTCTTTCACTTTTAAAAGAGTCAGTGGAAAAAGTAAAATTAATAAGACTCGAAATGAAATCATCTATCGAAGATAGGTGAAGGAGAAATAATGAGTAAAATCTACATAGGCAACATGCCGTTCACAGTAACGGACAGCGAACTAAACACAATGTTTGCCAAGCATGGCACAGTAACTTCGGTTAATATTATTACCGATAAGCTTACGAATCGACCACGCGGTTTCGCGTTTGTTGAGATGGAAACTGACGAAGCCGCCCAAAAGGCAATTGCCGCATTAAACGGCACACAACTCGAGGGCAGAGCTTTGGTTGTTAATCAAGCAAAACCGCAAGAAGAACGCAGTCGTAATCGTTCGTTTGGCGAACGCTCAAGCCGACCACGAAGTTGGTAAGTATTAACTAAAATACTAAAGTAGCGGCTCAAATCGAGCCGCTATTTTTTTCATCAAGCATACAGATTCTAATTGATAAAAAATGTGGAAAGTGTCCCTAAATTATTCCCTAAAAATATGGGAGGTGTCACTAATTTATTTTCTATTGATAGGTTTCTTATAAAGATAAACGGACCCCCATTGTAATACCGACATCATCAAATCCGCTTTGCGGCACATAATCGATTCTACCTTCGCCGACCTTTATTCCAAAACCATCAAAAACATCATATTGGTATTGTAAGTTATCAAAACCTATTTTCTCGAAAGTAATCGTCAACTTGATTTTGTTAGACATCGCTATCGAACCTCCCAGTAAAAATATTTGAGCAACACCAATAGTTGTATATTGATAAGAATAAGAAAAATACGGATAATAGGAACAGTGATTTGACACATAATAATTAAAGCCGACACTGATACCCATAAATGACGAAATCTTTTCTGTTAGTGGAACATTACCTAATCCTAATATTTGAAAATAACCGCCATTAAGCCAATATTTAATCCTGCTCCAGTACACTCCGTCATATTCTTTCCATAAATTTTCATAGCTTCGAAATGAATATCCGGTTTTTAACCCAACCCCAAAAATATTATTGATTGGCGAAGTAAGTAATAAATTTATTGTTCTTGGGGAAAAATCAATTTTATCATCATAAAGTCCAAACGGAAACGGATATGCAACACAATCTCTTCCAAAGTTTAATCCAAGTTCAACATTATTTGGCTTGGCATATATAATATGAAACAAAACACTGATACAAGTTAAGATGATAACTTTTTTCATATCACCCTCCAGTTATGGTTTACAATTTATTATATGTTCAATTTTCTACTAGTCAATAGATGTTTCTTTCATCTTGACATTCAATAAAATTAAGGGTGTTTTTCTCATATGACTATTGCTATCATTATTTTGTTAGTTATCCTTATTGGATTAATTATTTATTTGCTATTTAGACCACAGAAACAACAATCATCTGACCAGAGCTTGACGATGCTACAAAACCAGATTGAGAACTTTTGTCCTATTTCAGTTTAAGGTTTTTTCTTCTAATATCGAATTATAAACCAATGCACCACATTTATCACATTTTTTAGTATACCAGACAAATCTTGTTCTACATTTCTTACATCGCCAGCGTCGGTCTTGAGCTCGCAGCCAAGATTTCATGCCTTTTTCTTTGATTGTATTCAGATTCTTAAGAACAATTGAGTGATGAGGATATTTATCGTTATTAAATGCGCTTATTCTTTTGCAAGGAAATTTTTTACATTCGAAACAAAACTCAACTTTCCTTTGCTGGGCACATTTTCTGATATCACACTCTTTACAGTAAATTGAGATGATACTGCTTTTACATCCGTGACAGGTAATATCAGCAGGATTCATTTTCCACTTTTTGGCAGCGATTTCTATTTTGCCAGTTTTGGTTACCTGCAACCCGTCACAAGCACCACAATATAACCCGCAATAAGAATCATATTGATAAACCATTTTTGCTCCTTCTAATTAATATTTCTTTGTTCATAATTTACTTCTATATTTTTTATTTGAATGCAAAACAACATCAATAATTATATTTTTATTTTATTATTTGTCAATATGATATGCATATAATCTTAACAATGCGTTCTAATAAAAATTGCAGACAATCCGTGTGGTTAGATAATTCTTGACATACTGTATTTTTCCTTGTATTTTTCTCATATGAATACCGCCATCATTATTTTATTAATTATTTTAGTTGGGCTAATTATTTATTTGCTCTTAAGGCCGCAGAAGCAACAACCAGCTGACCAAAGTTTGACGATGTTACAGAATCAGATTGAGAGCTTGCGTTCCCAAACTAACGATACTTTAACAAAACAACTTTCTCAAATAAGAACCGATGTCAATCAGCAACTGCAAAATGTTACCTCCCAACTCACTGACACAACCGGACAAATTGGTAAACGACTTGATAATGCGGCAACGGTTATTTCTGATGTTAAGAAAGAGATTGGTGGGCTGTCTCAAGCATCGAAACAGATTTTTGATGTTGGTAAAGATATCTCTAAACTCTCGGAAATCTTAAAAGCACCAAAAACCCGCGGTCTATTGGGCGAATATTTCTTGGGCGATTTGTTAGGGCAGATTCTGCCACAGGAATATTATGAGTTGCAACATTCGTTTAAAACCACGAAAGTTGATGCGGTTGTAAAGTTAGGTCCCAAGTTCGTACCGATTGATGCCAAGTTTCCTTTAGAGAACTTCAATCGAATTGTCGAGAGTTCAACTGACGACGAGCGGAAAAAAGCCCGCAAGGATTTTCTTAAAGATGTAAGAAAGCATATTGATGACATTGCTAGTAAATATATTTTACCTGACGAAGGCACATACGACTTTGCGATGATGTATATTCCAGCCGAGAACGTCTATTACGAAATGATTATCAAAGAAGACCCGGATGAGAAGAGTGTTTCGAAATATGCTTTAGAGCGGAAAGTAATACCGGTCTCGCCCAATAGTTTATATGCTTATCTCCAAGCGATTGTGTTGGGCTTGCGAGGTTTAAAGATTGAGCAGAGTGCTGAGCAGATTTTAGCAACATTACAAAAACTGACGATTGATTTTGATAGTTTCAAAGAAGAATTCGATACTTTGGGACGGCATATCAGCAATGCTCGAACAAAATACGAAGATGCGGAGAAGAAACTGATGAAGTTTGATAATAAACTATCAAGCGTAGAGTCGATGAACCCAGAAGACGAGCTGAAGAAACTCGAAAAATAAATCCCAAATTCAAAATTACAAGATATACCACAGAGGCACAGAGACACAAAGGGCACAGAGTCCTTTCTCTATTTTTTCTCTGTGACTCCGTGTCTCCGTGGTGATATTTATAGGATTTAGAATTTTACAATTAGGTCTTGACATAACGAAATATTTTATATATTATATACTATTACAATGACAAGGCGGAATTGTGGTTAAAATAAGACTTAAACGTGTTGGCAGACGAAACGTACCGTTATATCGGATAGTAGTAACAGATTCACGGCGCTCGAGGGACGGCAAATATCTTGAGGCAGTGGGATACTATAATCCAAAATCTAAACAGCTATCACTAAATAAAGAACGAGTCGATTATTGGTTGTCGAAAGGTGCACAAGCAACGGACACGACTAAACGACTCATAACCAGACACACAAAGCAAACGAAACCGCTAACAGCCCAAGAAACGGGCTTGATTCGAGCGGAATCTGAAGTTGGAGGATAACAATGAAAGAACTGATTGAATATATGGCAAAGGCTCTTGTTGACCAACCTGATAAAGTGGTGATTAAGGAAATTGCCGGGGAAAAAACTTTGATTTATGAACTTCGAGTTGGAGAAGGCGACCTCGGCAAAATCATCGGTAAAGAAGGTCGAACCGCTAAGGCAATGAGATCAATTATCTCTGCCGCAGCGATGAAAAATGGAAAACGCGCTCAACTCGAAATTTTAGAATAAAAAGTATCCACTAATTTAAGATTTTTGCCGTCCCTTGATGTGTCGATTAATTTTGTTATTAGCTAATTACTGTCGACTAAGAGCCGTTTATGAACCATTTTACCACGCTAGCCTTGCGAGGCGTAGCCCATGACACCGATGAAACGAATAAAAGAAAAAGAATTATATAAAATATTCGTGCTGTTCGCTTCATTCGTACAATGGATGTTGCTTTACTCCATCGACCCTTCGGGTAGCGTGGCAATCTTTTCATTTGGTTTTATTTGGTGACCGATGCGTGTTCATATCATAACAATTTTCCCTGAATTTTTCACAAGTCCGTTAGGTTGTGGCATTATGAGAATTGCACAAGAGAAAAATGTCGCACAGGTTGACCTGGTTAATCTCCGTGATTTTACCACTGATTCATACCGCACAGTCGATGATTACCCTTTTGGCGGAGGACCTGGCATGATTCTTAAGCCCGAGCCGATTTTTAAAGCGGTCGAGAGTGTAAAGCAAGACAACTCTTATGTAATTCTACTTTCGCCCCAAGGTCGTCCTTTGAATCAGGATATTGTTACCGAATTATCTAAGCATGAACATTTGATCCTTATCTGCGGTCGGTACAAGGGCATTGATGAAAGAGTAAGAGAACATTTAGTCGGTGATGAAATATCAATTGGTGATTATGTGTTATCGGGTGGTGAAGCGGCAGCTTTAGTATTGATTGAAGCAATGGTGAGACTTTTACCGGATGTTGTCGGTGATAAAGAATCGGTCGAGTCCGACTCATTTATTTCCGGTCTTTTAGATGCGCCATATTACACCCGCCCCCAGGATTTTCGTGGACACAAAGTCCCGGAAGTGTTGGTGTCCGGCAATCACCAAAAAGTAAAAGAATGGCGCGCCGAACAAGCGTTAAAATTAACTAAAGAAAAAAGACCTGATTTATTAAAGAATATACCACAGAGTCACAGAGACACAGAGAAAAAATAAAATGTTATACTTTAACTACGAACTGGACAGAATTGAAATAAAGAAAAATCTGTGTTCATCTGTGTTAATCTGTGGTTTCATAAAGAAAGTCAAATAGGAGGCGTGATGGCAAAAGAGAAACATAAAGATAAAGTTATTGCTAAAGCATCAACCAAAGAAGAAATCAACCTTGCCGCTCAGGAAATTAGGGCCGGCTCAAATGTTAAGATTTCTCATAAACTCTACGAAGGCGATAAAGAAAGAGTTCAAACTTTTCAGGGCATTGTGATAAAGATACGCGGTGGCGAAGACGATAAAACAATAACGGTCCGCAAGATGAGTCGCGGCATCGGTGTTGAAAGAATCTTTCCGTTAAGTTCGCCAATTCTTACTAAAATCGAGGTAAAAAACCAAAGTAAAGTCAGACGAGCAAAACTTTATTATCTGCGTACGAAAAAAGGTCAAGAAGCAAAACTAAAAGAGAAGAAAGTCAAAGTTTAATAATTAACCACTGAGAACACTGAGAAAAAGATAACCACGAAAGCGAATAAATACCACAGAAACACAGAGAAGAAATAACAAAGAACTCTGTGACCTCTGTGTTCTCCGTGACTCTGTGGTGAGTTTTTTTCGTGTCTTCTGTGGTTTAAAATGAAATCCCAAATTGATAAAAAGCTTTGGAATCAAAATGTTGTCTTCTGTGGTGTGGATGAGGTTGGTCGAGGCGCTTTAGCTGGACCGGTTGTTGCGGCGGCGGTAATTTTACCTCCTTTTACTAAATTTCCTAAAATTAAAGATTCTAAACAATTGACCCCAAAACAAAGAGAGGATTTTTATTCTAAAATTATGAATAAAGCTTTGGCGGTCGGAGTTGGCTCGGCATCATATAAAAAGATTGACCAGATAAATATTCGCAATGCTTCATTTCTGGCAATGAAACGAGCAATTTGTAAATTAATGAGGCAAGAGACAAGAGGCAAGAAACAAGATATAAGGTGTGAGATGGCAATTGTTGACGGGTTTCCTATTCCCGATTGTCAACTGCCAACCAAAGGTATTATCAAAGGTGACGAGAAAAGCATTTCAATTGCCTGTGCTTCAATTATTGCTAAAGTGACTCGAGATAGACTTATGGATAAATTACACAAAAAATACCCGCAGTATAATTTTGTAGAGAATAAAGGCTATCCAACGCCATTCCATAAAAATATCCTTAAGCAAATCGGACCATCAAAAATTCATCGCAGAAGCTTCTCCCCTGTGTGTCAATCATTAAGATAAAAGCACTATGGATTTATTGGGTAAACAAGGCGAAGATTGGGCAGTAAAATATTTAAAATCTAACGGCTTTAAAATATTAGATAAAAACTATCGCTGTTCTCTCGGTGAAATTGATATTATCGCGAAGGAAAAAGATACGATTGTATTTATCGAGGTCAAGACAAGAAAATCTGCCGAATTAATCGAACCATTTGAAAGCGTCGGCAAGAAAAAACAGGCAAAAATAAGAAATTTAGCCGAATATTATTTACAAGAGAAAGAATATTTTGACTGTGAAATTAGATTTGACGTGTTAAGTATTACAAGTAAAGATAAAGAAACCCAAGTTGAGCATATCAAGAATGCATTTTAGAATATACTGTCCGAATAGTTCCTAACGGTTGGTCGGTTTCGACTGGTGTCTTACTCGACCTGGTTAACATTATAATAACTAACGCAAGAAGAATAGCTATAACAACGAAAATTATTATAAGCTGCCCAATTTTACTAAATCCTCGGTGCGTTACCTGCTTTAGCATTTACTAATTTTAATTTGAATATACAATAAGTCAAGTATGCAATTACTTTTGAAACGTTATTATTTTATCACGTTATTATTTTTATTATCGCCCTCTTTTTTTGTTCTTCATTGCAGTCATGCTAAAAAATCCTTATCAACCGAAATAATTAAAGATTCCCTTAATTTATTCTATGGAATTGCCGGTAAGCGAGGCACAATTTTAGATAAGAAATATTTTATTATTAACCATAATGACACATGGAAAATACCTTATTGGGTTGCATACTGTCTTACTTCTCACGACCTGCAAGGAACAACAAAACGTCAGGGCAGTTTTAACCCCGACCTAGAATTACTCTTAGGTTTAAGAGCTGAATTAGCAGATTATATTCATAGCGGTTATGACCGGGGGCATATGGCACCCGCCGCCGATTTTAAGCGCAGTAAAGATGCGATGACTACGACATTTGTCCTGTCAAATATGAGTCCGCAAACCCCTGAATTAAATAGAAAAATATGGCAAAAATTAGAAGAAGAAATCCGAGAACACGTTAATGCTAATGGCAAAGCCTGGATTGTTACGGGAAATTTATTTCTTAGCAATGACAGCCATTTTATCGCGCCATCAGAATTTATCGGATTAAATAAGGTTGCCGTACCAACCCATTGTTTTAAAGTTATTCTTTTATGTAATGGGCATGATATTTTTTCTATGTATGCTTTTATGCTGCCAAATCAAAAAGATACTATTAAAGGAATGCCCGCTAATTATATATTAACCGTTGACCGATTGGAACAAATTGCCGGGTATGATTTCTTCCCGCTCTTAGAAGATTCCTTAGAAAACCAGCTTGAAAGTATTAAGCCCATCACTTGGTAAAAATAACATTGACTAATGACTTTTTTTCTTATATTCTAAGTTCAAATTATGCTTGCTAAAGTTTTTTCTGCCAGTACATACGGAATCGATGCCTATATCGTCGATGTCGAAGTTGACATAGGATATGGACTACATTCCTTTGTTATCGTCGGGCTACCCGATAATGCGGTAAAGGAATCACAACATCGGGTCGGTGCGGCAATTAAAAACGCTGGATTTAAATTACCAATACGAAGAATCACGGTTAATTTAGCGCCTGCCGATGTAAAAAAAGAAGGCGCAATATTTGATTTGCCAATTGCCGTCGGAATTTTATCGGCATTAGGAACATTTCGTTCACAAAGACTTGGCAATTATCTAATTGTCGGCGAACTCTCATTAGATGGTTCTTTGCGACCAATCCGCGGGGCGATTTCAATGGCGATGGCGTGCCGTGACCAAAAATATGCTGGTATTATTCTTCCTAAAGAAAATGGACAGGAAGCAGCTTTAGTTCAAGGTGCAACGGTTTATCCAGTAGAAAATTTAGTTGAGGTTGTTCAGTTTTTATCGGGCGTCAAGACAATTGAACCAGTCCACTCCGATTTCGAGAATGTTTTTCAAGCTGTTTCCGAATACAATGTTGATTTTGCCGAAGTGAAAGGTCAGGAACACGCAAAACGGGCATTGGAAGTTGCCGCTGCCGGCGGTCATAATATTCTGATGTTGGGTCCACCCGGTACCGGTAAAACAATGCTGGCAAGACGAATACCGACAATATTACCTAAGATGGAATTAGAAGAAGCGCTGGAGACAACCAAGATTCATTCAGTTGCTGGCACATTAATTTCACAACAACCGATTGTCGCAACTCGACCTGTTCGTTCGCCACATCATTCAACTTCTGAAGCTGCTCTGATTGGAGGTGGTGGTGCTTATCCGAAACCAGGCGAAGTTTCTTTAGCAAATAATGGTGTTCTATTCTTAGATGAACTGCCAGAATTTCACCGAGATGTTTTAGAAGGATTACGACAACCCTTGGAAGATGGTTTTGTTACGATTGGCAGAGCCAAAGCAACTATCACATATCCGGCACGATTTATGTTGGCTGCATCAATGAATCCTTGCCCATGCGGATATTTTTCTGACCCGCATAAAGAGTGTACCTGCACAATCCATATGATAAAGAAATACCGCTCGAAAATCTCCGGACCGCTTTTAGATAGAATCGATGTCCATATTGAAATTCCATCGTTAAAATACGAATCTTTGGCTAAGAAAGAACCGGGCGAGCCATCTGAAAAAATAAGAGCGCGAGTGCAGAGAACAAGAGAAATTCAACTGGAACGATTCAAAGACCTAAAGAAGAAAAAGCCGATTTATTGTAATGGTCAGATGGAATCAAAAGAAATTAGGAAGTTCTGCGAAATTGACTCAACTAGCGATTCCTTGTTGAAAACCGCAATTGATAGATTTGGGTTGTCGGCAAGGGCGTATGATAGAATCTTAAAAGTAGCAAGGACAATTGCGGATTTAGAAGCCAGTGTTAATATCAAACCCGCTCATATTTCCGAAGCAATCCAATACCGAAGTTTTGATAGAAATTTGGTTTAATCTTTGATAGGATTGACGCGAAGCGTAGCGATAGCAACAGGATACTAAATCAAGGTGTCTTTTGCTTGAAAATTGTGTTATTGACAATTTGTTGATAATTGGTCATTGAAAATTGAAAATTTTATTAGGCTTTTTCTGAGTGGGGTCGTTTATGACCTGTTTTATGTCCTTTTTTATGGCTTCATATATCCTGTGAAATAACCCGCGATATATTGCCTGATATATTTCCTTTTAGAATCTCAATTATATAACCTAATAGACAATCGTTTAGATATATAATTAAAAAACCATTTTGATACCGAACTAAAACCTCAAATTAAACTCCATTCCGAACACTCTTTCCACTCAGCGCTATATACTGCTCAACATGGAGGGGATACCTCCCCTATGTTATGAGAAAATGGGGTTAAGAACGTGATATGTATATGATTAGATTACATTTCCGCATCAAAAAAACATTGGTGAGCCCTAATATTTTTTTCTACCTGCAGGTAGAATTTTCAATAGATTTTAGTGATGGTTTTTAATCGATAGAAATATGAGAAGTGCGCCTAATTAATTTCTGATATATTTTCTATTTGGTGTTTTCTTCAATATTTTTTTTAAGTAATAACGTTCGTATAGCTGATAGCCTTTCCGAAATTCTAAATGTAAATTCTTTTATATCTATTAAGAAATGTTCGATGTCATCTAACATTTCTGGTGTAAATTTTGGATGTTCATATTTAAGCAAACCATCAAGTAATCGCAATAAATTACTAAAACCATAAGCGGAATCTCCTTGAAGTTTATCTTTTGCGGTCGTTAATCCTCTTTTTAAGCTTCCTATCCGACAAAGCACAAAAAGAATAAAATATCCAACTGGTGCATATACCGTTTCTTTTGAAAGGCGTCCCAATAAACAATTTTCAAAATGAGCCGTTATTGTGGGGTTGGCTTTTTTAGTGGTTTTAAAAAATTTTATTAAAGTGTCAGCATTATCAGACAATATCTGTGCTTTCTCTGGATCAGACATAATTGCCTGCAATCTTGGAGAATCGGCTTCAATCCAATCAGTGCCGAAACCGGGGAATGATTGTCCTTGGTAAATTAAATACACGCTTCCTAATCCCCCGATGCGGCGACCACATTGTTTATATCGATATATCTCAGCTTGTAAAATGTTGACGATTTCTCTTTCCACGGGGTCTTTTATATCACTCACAGTTTCCGTCGGCACAGAAATTTCCGCTTGTTTTTCGTTATGAGTTGGTCGGAAGTTGACTTTATGAACTCGGTGACAATTACCAAATTTATCAACAAAGTCGATGTCAACGATTAACGGCAAATTTTCTGTAAGAATTGGCGGTTGAATCCTAAAATCAGTTCTTGCATTGGTTACACAACCGGGTGGAATTGAATATTCTTCGTAAACATGTTGATTGGGATGCCACAACGAAATATTTCCGCGGATTTTTGGTTTTTTAAGATTAACACTGCACACAAATGCATCTATATTTGAAATATTTGTAATATACCAGTAAGATGTTAACTGCATTGCAGGTTTCCCTCCATAAGTTTCTAAAGACCACGAACTGTCTCTGTTGTTCAGCCTCAACGTTTCCTTCGGAACTATGGGACGATAACTCGTAAGAAAACGCCACAACTTCTTAAATTGATAACGCCCCCATTTTGTAAATCGTCCGATTCCACCGATGACCACCACGAATGCTGCTAGTATTTCTAAGGTTGTTTGAATTTTCATTAAATGCAAATGGGGACGGTTCTCATTATTATTAAACCTATTAAACTAATTAATTCTTAATCTTTGCATTTCTTTTCTAATCTCTTCTATAACTTCCGTATTGAATATTATTTTTTTCTCTCCTTCTTTTTTTGAATAAATATAAAAGACCTTCCCGCCAAATTTCTCGGCAAATTGTTTGTGTGATTTTTCTTGGATTGCTTGCTCTTTAAATATTTCTGGCAATTGAATACCACTATTTATCGGTTTTATCTGAAGACCAATATATTTATCATTAATTTTAATAAAGAAATCAACATTGTACTTTCTGTCCCATTCATCAGGTGCGGGTTCAATTTTTATATTTAATGCCTGTTGAAGTTGTCCGTATATTGTTTGTATTTCCGTCATATAACCGTCAAAGGTTCGGTCAATTACCAGTTGAAACATATAGTCAACACAATCTTTTTCTGTAATTTCAGCAACCTCTGCTTGAATAACCTCTGTTATTTTTACATAAAGTTTTTTGCCAAGAGATTCAATTTGCTCTTTAGCACAAACATTTTTAAAATAATATTCCCGCCATTCGTCAATTGTTTTTGGTGCGCACTTCCTGATTGATTCAGATGTCGGACCAACGTTTCTTTTATAGTTAAGTTGAAAGCGATTCATTACGCTATTGAGAATCCATTCTTTTGCCATTATTTTGTTATCCTTTCTGATAAAAATTTTGAACGGTATTTATAGTCAAGCGAAGTGTCTACATCGGTAAAACCATTTTTAATCAAGTGGGCATTTAGAAATGTCTTATTTGATAAGTAAAGATAGCAAAGTAAATTATTTTCCTCGTCATATTTTATATTGTCAAACTTTAAAAACACTTTCTGTCCGCAGGTCTTTTCTCTTAAAAATTTGACTGCCTCTCCGTTCTTGTCTAATCTCTCTTTTACGCCCAATAACCGGATTTGTAACCCATTATTTAGTAATAGCTTTTCTGCTGAGATTATCTCTTTTACTGTATAATATGTTTGATTCGTGTGATATGAGTTATCTATTTTTGAGCCAAAGCTTAATTTCTTCGGGTCAATCTTCTTGTCAAACTTTATCGGGTCTTTGAAAATGTATGGCAGTTTATTTATCTCTTCATTATAATCAGTTTTTATTTCCTTTTGCTTAATTATCTCAAAAGATGCGTCTCCGAAAATAGCGCCTTGCTTATAACCAAGTTTTTCTTTTATAATTGGCAGAAAATCCTCATTGATTTCGTAGCCAATTGAATTTCTATTTAAATTTTTCGCTGCTAAAGAAGTAGTTCCGCTTCCAAGAAATGGGTCGATGACAGTATCGCCGACAAAACTAAACATTTTGATAAGTCGTTTTGGTAATTCTTCCGGAAACATTGCTAGATGTTTGTCTTGTTTTTCACCTGGGAAACCCCAGTGACCAGTAAAATATTGATTCCACTCTTTCTGGGTCAATTTTGATTGGTTTTTTATTTCTTTACTTGTTTTTGGAGAATCTCCATATTTTTTAAAGACAAGAATAAATTCATAATCCAGTTTAATAATTCCATTTCTTGGGTAGGGGAAAGAACCCATTATTGTCGCTCCACCGGTGGTGTTACAGGTTGTAACCTTCTGCCAGATGATTGCACCCATATAGTCGAAGCCTGCGGTTTCGCAGAATTTAATGATTTCGGTTCTTATTGGAATAACTTTATACCTCCCATAATATACCGAGCGTGCAAATTGGTCTCCGATATTTATGCACAAACGACAACCCTTATGCAAAATACGATGGCATTCCTGCCATACCAGATTAAGATTGTTGATATACTCCTCATAAGTATCATTAAATCCAATTTGTTTTACACTTCCGTAATCTTTCAGTTGCCAATAAGGGGGTGACGTAATGATAAGATGCACTGATTCATCCTGCACCTCTTTCATTTGTCTTGAATCACCAATAATAATCTTGTGTGATGTTTTCATTTTATTTATGAACTGTGTGGATGCTCACGTATTGTCAGAGATTTCAAGATATAATAAAGTATGAGCATCATCTAAATATAGGTTAAATTTAGAAGTGTGTCAAGAACGATGGCTCATAACCTATCTCTTTCTCAAAATCTCTTTATACCCCGCATCGAAGCCGAATGATATTTTATACTTAAATTTTTTCATGTTTTCCTAAATTGGAACTTCTTCCAGTTACTCTACTCTTTGAGTTTCGTGTCTGTGCTATGTATCACTTCGCTAACATGGTAAAATGACTTTTTCTTGACAAATCGTCCTGCTCTAATAAAATGTAGCATACATTAACCCTGAAAGATTTATGTTGAGTATATTAAATTCTTTATCGGAACAGATCTAAATTAAAAACCCTATATGAAAAAACAAGATATTAAGCATATCCAAGGACTTTCAAAACAAGAAGCGTTAAACCGACTAAAAAAAGAGGGCTATAACGAAATACCGTCGGCAAAAAAGCGTAATGTTTTTTTAATCGCCTTTGATATTATAAAAGAGCCGATGTTTCTGCTTCTGATTGCCAGCGGTGCGGTTTATCTTTTAATCGGCGAGAAGCAAGAGGCAATGGTTTTGTTGGGGTTTGTTTTTGTTGTTATCGGAATAACTTTTTATCAAGAACGTAAAACCGAACGGACCCTTGAAGCGTTACGCGACCTGTCCAGTCCGCGGGCTTTGGTAATCAGGAATGGGGAACAGATAAGAATTGCTGGGCGTGATATTGTCCGGGGAGACATTATTGTTTTAAAAGAAGGCGACCGAGTACCGGCCGATGCGGTTGTTATTTCGTGTTCAAATTTATTGGTTGACGAGTCGCTTTTAACCGGAGAATCAGTATCTGTAAGAAAGATTGCGGCTGGCTCAGAGACTAAAATTGGACGGCCTGGCGGTGATGACCTGCCATTTGTTTATTCCGGAACATTGGTGGTGCAGGGTTCCGGAATCGCATGCGTTAAGGCAATCGGAATAAACAGCGAAATCGGCAAAATCGGCAAAGCGTTAAGAAAGCTTGAGATTGAAGACACACCACTAAAAAAACAGATCGGGCGCCTGGTGCGAAATATATTATTTGTCGGACTCGCCCTATGTGTAATAATTATTGTTGTTTATGGATTTACTCGGGGAAACTGGCTTCATGCATTTCTTGCCGGGATAACACTTGCCATGGCAATACTTCCAGAAGAGTTTCCGGTTGTGCTAACTATATTCTTGGCACTTGGTGCATGGCGTTTGTCGCGAAAAAACGTTCTCACGCGCCGTTCCCAAGCCATTCAGACATTGGGTTCGGCGACCGTTTTATGTGTTGATAAAACCGGAACAATTACCTTAAACCGAATGACCGTAAAAAGGATTTTTGCGACGGGTAGTTTTTTTTATATCGATTTTAATAAAATCGAATCGCTTCCGGAAAACTTTCACGCGCTGGTAGAATATGCAATTCTTGCAAGCCAGAAAGACCCCTTTGACCCGATGGAAAAGGCGATAAGAAATCTGGGCAGTTATTCGCTGTCCAATACCGAACACCTGCACGACAACTGGGAACTTATCCGTGAATACCCTTTATCAAAAGACCTTCTGGTACTTTCCAATGTCTGGAAATCACCGGGCGGGGTAGAATATTTAATCGCTGCAAAAGGTGCCCCAGAAGCGATTGCTGACCTGTGTCACCTCACTAATCAAGAAATAACCGCGCTTAACAAACATATCAATGCGATGGCAGGTGATGGTCTTAGAATTTTAGGGGTTGCCCGAGCATCCTTTCAGAGAAGCGGGCTGCCTACTGAACAGCATGATTTTAGATTTCAGTTTCTCGGGCTAGTCGGCTTTGAAGACCCGGTAAGGCCCGGTGTTAAAGAAGCAGTTCAAGAATGTTACAGTGCCGGGGTAAGAGTAATTATGATAACCGGCGACTACTCAAGCACCGCACAAAATATTGGCCAGCAGATTGGTTTGAAATCACTGAACCAGACTATAACTGGTGCCGAGTTAGATAAAATGGACGACCGCGAACTTCAAGAAAAGATAAGAACAGCAACTATATTTGCCAGGGTAGTCCCCGAGCAGAAACTGAGGATAGTGCGGGCGCTAAAAGCTAATGGCGAAATCGTCGTGATGACCGGTGACGGCGTTAATGACGCACCGGCACTAAAGTCAGCTCATATCGGAATTGCGATGGGTGGTCGGGGAACTGATGTTGCTCGCGAAGCATCCGCACTTGTCTTGCTCGATGACGATTTTTCATCGATCGTACAGGCGATTAAAATGGGCAGAAGAATATCGGACAATCTTAAAAAAGCGATGTCTTATATTCTTGCGGTGCATGTGCCGATTGCCGGTATGTCTTTTCTCCCGGTATTATTTAACTTGCCACTCGTCCTATTGCCGATTCATATCGCATTTCTTGAGCTTATTATTGACCCGGTATGCTCGGTTGTATTTGAAGCAGAGCCCGACGAAGAAGATGTAATGGCAAGACCTCCGGTGAGTATCAAAGAACCGTTATTCGGAAAAAAGAGAGTATTCATAAGTTTTATTCAGGGCTTGATTGCTACGCTGGCAGTTGTTACAGTATATCTATTCATGTTTTATCGTGGGCACGGCGCCGATGAATCCAGGGGGCTTGCGTTCACAACAATCGTTGTCACAAATCTTGGTTTGATTTTAGCCAACCGCTCGTGGTCGCGTCCAATCTGGAAGACCACATTTTCTTCAAAAAATTACGCCTTACGGTGGATATTTGGAATTACAATTTTGGCGTTAGGGTTGATACTTTTTATGCCGGCATTTAATAACATTTTCCATTTTGCCCCTCCCGGCCCTATTTTCTTGCTGGCTTCAATAATCGCAGCGATGGCGAGTATCGTATGGTTTGAGATATTCAAAATCTTTACCGTCCGCTATAAAAGATATCGGGGTTAAGTCATAATCCAAAGATTGACTTTTTATATGGATTGGATAAGATTAAGAATTAATCTATAAAATGAAAATAAATATTCGGACGCAGACACCGTTCCGAGTGAAACGAGGAATCCCATTGGAGATTGCCACGCCTTCAACTCGCAACGACTGCGTCGTCTGCGTTTCTTTAATTAAATCTTGGGAGGAATAAAATGGATTTACAAAGTAAAATCTTGAAGCGGACCGCTAAGGTTGGGATTGTTGGAATGGGCTATGTTGGTTTGCCGTTAGCGGTAGAAATTGCTAAAGTTGGTTATCCGGTTTTAGGAATTGATACCGACAAAAATAAAGTTCGATTAATTAACCTGGGCAAAAGTTTTATCGAAGATGTCTCGTCAGAAGAACTATTACCTTTGATCTTATCAAAAAAGATTTTAACCTATGATAATTACAGAATCTGTAAAAATTGCGATATTATAAATATCTGCGTTCCGACACCCTTTACCAAGTCTAAAGACCCGGATGTTTCTTATATTGTCAATGCCGGAGAAGAAATTGCTAAACATCTTAAACCGAGGCAACTGATAATACTTCGCAGTACAACTTATCCGGAGACAACCGAAAAGGTTTTACAACCAATCCTGGAAAGAACTGGGCTTAAGGCGGGCAAAGATTTTTATCTCTCATTTGCCCCAGAACGTATTGACCCTGGTAATCGAACCTTTACCACCAAGACTACGCCGGTTGTGGTTGGTGGTGTAACCAATACCTGCACAAAGTTATCCGAACTTTTCTATAACCAATTTGTTGACAAAGTTATTGCGGTTTCAAATCCACGGGTTGCGGAAATGTCAAAACTACTGGAGAATATTTTCCGCAGTGTTAATATAGCTTTAGTTAATGAGCTGGCTTTGATGTGCGAACGAATGGGCAATATTGATGTCTGGGAAGTAATCGAGGCGGCAAAGAGTAAACCTTTTGGTTATATGCCATTTTATCCCGGGCCCGGTATCGGTGGTCATTGTATTCTAATTGACCCGTATTACCTTGCCTGGAAAGCACGTGAATATGATTTCCATTCTAATTTCATCGAACTGGCGGCTCAGGTTAATGAGAACATGCCGTTTAAAGTTGTTGACCGATTATTCGAGGTGTTCGGTGAACAATGTGTCTGTGCCAAAACTGCCTCGCTTTTTATCGTTGGTGCAGCATTTAAAAAGAATGTCGGTGATACCCGACACTCGCCGGCAATAAAAGTTATGCAACTTTTAGCCGATAAAGTTAAAAATATTTCATACAATGACCCGTATGTACCAGTGCTAAAGATTAACGAAAAAACTTATAAGTCAGAAAAATTGACTGCAAAAACTCTTAAAAAAGCGGACTGCGTATTAATATTAACCGACCACAATCTTTATGATGCAAAATTTATCCTACAACATAGTCGCCTAATATTAGATACAAGAAACCTAATCAAAACAAGGGGAAGTAAAAAGGTTTATACGTTAGGACTTAAATAAATTAACACGAATTTTCAATTGGGACGCAGATTTTCGCAGATCGTCTATGATTAAAATCCTTTCCGATACGGAGCTCCGCAAAATCAGCGTTCATCTGCGTTCTATTAAGTCAATATTGAAATGAATAAGTTCTGGGCGATTGAGATTTGTAAAAAGGGAACTAATCCTGAAGCACAGATATTAAAACATAGTATTGCTGATTTTGGGGTGAAGGGGTTAAAAGAATTTGAGATTATATATATTTATTATTTGTATGCAAACCTAAATTCCAAAGATATCGAAAAAATTGCCCGTAACTTTATCTGCGACCCAGTGTCGGAGAGATTCCAGATTGAAAGATTAGAAGATTACAAAATTAAAAGAGATAAAAAATCTGTCGAAATCATCTATAAACCAGGTGTAATGGACCCGATCGCCGAGAATGTGATGACGGTTCTAACTGATTTAGGATATAAAGATTGTCAGATAAAAACCGCTAAACGATACTTATTTTCTAGTAGGCTTACCGAAAAAGAGATTAAAAGTATCTCGGAGAATTTGCTTTATAATCCGTTGATTCAAAAACCGATGACAAATGATTCTAATGTTGCAAGATTAGAAGATTGGAAGATTAGAAAAAAAGCTGTCGAAGTTCAGCATATCAATTTAAAAGGAAAATCGAAACAAGAACTAATGGAAGTTTCCAAAACCCGTCTTTGGGCTTTAAACGCACAGGAGATGCTGACTTTACAAAAATATTACGAAAAACTTGGTCGTAATCCGACTGACATCGAGCTCGAAACATTTGCCCAAACCTGGTCTGAACATTGCAAGCACAAAACATTTGCCGCTGATATTATATTCGATGATGGCAAACATAAAAGAGTTATCAAGGGACTTCTAAAATCATATATTAAAAAAGTTACTAAAGAACTCAACAAAAAATGGTGCCTATCCGTGTTTGAAGACAATTCAGGTGTTGTTGAGTTCGACGATAAATACGGAATTTCTTTCAAAGTTGAAACGCATAATCATCCATCGGCATTAGAACCTTATGGCGGTGCCGCAACTGGTATTGGCGGTGTGATTCGTGATTGTTTGGGCACCGGGCTTGGCGCCAAGCCGATTTTAAACACGGATGTGTTCTGTTTTGCTCCGCCAGACTTACCCAAAGAAAAAACTCCTCAAGGTGTACTTCATCCCAAAAGAATCATCAAGGGAGTTGTCAGTGGTGTTCGAGATTATGGCAACCGAATGGGCATCCCAACCGCATCCGGCGCAGTCTATTTTGATGAGGGGTTTGTTGCTAATCCCTTAGTTTATTGCGGTACGGTCGGGATAATTCCTAAAGATAAAATTAAAAAGAAAATTGTCGCGGGTGATTATATTGTTTTAATTGGCGGTAGAACCGGGCGAGACGGAATTCACGGCGTTACTTTTGCTTCGTTGGAATTGAACGGCGAATCTAAATATGTATCGTCTGGCGCAGTTCAGATTGGTAATCCAATTGAAGAGAAAAAAGTCGCGGATTTAATAATTGCGGCAAGAGATTTAAACCTTTTTAATGCGACTACTGATTGTGGTGGCGGAGGACTTTCATCCGCAATTGGCGAATTGGGGAAATGCGGTTCGATTGTTAATTTAGACAAAGTTCCGCTCAAGTATGCGGGTCTAAGTTATACCGAAATTTGGATATCTGAAGCTCAGGAACGGATGATTCTCTTTGTGCCTAAAAAGAAACTACAACAATTCCTAACTCTCGCCAAAATGCATAATGTCGAAGCAAGTATAATCGGTAAAGTTACAAACACTGGTAAATTACAGTTAAGATATTTTGGTAAAGAGGTTGGTAATATCGATTTGAAATTCTTGCATGAAGGATTGCCGAAAATGAGACTTGCCGCATTTCAGAAGCAAGAGGCAAGAGACAAGAGGCAAGAGGCTCTGTTTGTTTCGGTGAAAAAACAAGATTGCAATCAAACGATTTTACAATTGCTCGACAGCTACAACATTGCCAGCAAAGAGTGGGTTGTAAGGCAATATGATTTTGAAGTACTGGGGCACACGATGATTAAGCCGTTCGTCGGAAAATTGAATAACGGACCATCTGATGCTTGTGTTATACAGCCTGTTCCAGAATCCAAGAAAGCAGTTATTATTTCTTGTGGGCTAGCACCACAGCACGAAGACTCAGACGCATATTGGATGGCAGCATCAGCAATTGACGAAGCAGTAAGAAACTTAGTTGCGGTTGGTGGTGACCCAAATAAAACCGCAATACTTGATAATTTCTGCTGGGGAAACCCAGAACGACCAGAGATTTTAGCTGGTTTGGTTCAAGCCTGCCAGGCATGTTATGATATCGCAAAAGTCTATGAAACACCCTTTATTTCAGGAAAAGACAGTCTTTATAACGAATACAAATCTATCGAAGGTGAGACGCTCTCAATTCCATCAACGCTCTTGATTTCAGCGGTCAGTGTTATACCTGATATAAATAAAACCGTAACCATGGATTTTAAGCGTCCGGACGAATCGATTTATATTGTTGGGATAACTTATCCAGAAATTGATACTCCAAAAGTCAATCCTCTTCTTGGTAAAAAGATTTTCGGGGCTTTACACAAAGCAATCAAGTCGGGCTTGGTTTCAGCTTGTCATGACTTATCCGAAGGCGGTTTAGCAATCGCATTGGCTGAAATGTGTTTTGCGGGAAATGTCGGTGCCGAGGTCTTCTTAAATAAAATAAAAAATACCACAGAGGCACTGAGTCACAAAGAAACACAGAGAAAAAGCTCTGTGTTCTCCGAACCTCTGTGTCTCGGTGGTGAATCTTTTATTAATAATATTCTTCTTTTCTCCGAATCAAACACGCGCTTTTGTGTGTCTGTTTCAAAGCAGAATAAGACGAAGTTTGAATCATTAATGCAAAAATTACCTTATGCCGATATTGGCAAAACACTGTCAGTAAATATGATGAAAATATTTGGGGTGACGGGGAAACAAATTGTTAATCTGAAACTTAAGGAGATGGAAAAAGTCTGGTCTAATTCCTTGAGTTGTCGGCTATAGACTTTAGCAGACCCCGATAATTATTAATAGGCGGTCACAAAGCATCTTGATAAAAGGGCGTATGTAAAATTTTATTGCATTGAGGTTGTTGTACCTCTGTCCGCCCTTTAAAAGATTGCTGTCCCGAATCGGGCACGTTGCAACCGCCTGATATTTATTTTTCATATACTTTTAATAATTAACTCCAATTATCATTTGCCTGGGCATTAAGACGAAATTTGCCTTTTTCCCAAGAAAAATCTCTTAATTATATTTTATTTGGAAATGATTAATTTATTTTATTTGAAAAACTAAATATTATCCTAACTCAATATTTATACAAACTCTGTATATAAGATAAACGTTAAAACTAAATTTGTCAAGATAAACTTTTCAAAAGACCGAGGTTTTATATTAATGATTACAAATGAGTTACATTGTAAATCGTGAATTTTTTAAAGAATTGTTTCACAACATAGCAGGGGGGTTGTAGAAAAAACACAAATCTCTTCAAAAGAAAACCTCAAGTTATTAATAGCAAGACTAACTCGTGCTGTAATTGGCAAAACAACAATTCTTGTCGAAATCCAATGTTTAGTAATATATTTTTTTGGATATTTTCTCAGTGGGCTGGAATATGTCCTGATATAATTCCTGGTTCCTTCCCGACTCAATCCCCTGATATTGTCCATCCTATAATTCTTGATAAATTCCCTGTTTTATTCCAAAATAGATATCGAAACAGATTTCCTTATACATTCTCTATTTCATTCTCTGTTTTGTATTCTATTCAACTTTCTAGTCTGTTTTCTATTCAACCTCCTAAGTTACCCAGCACAGGGGTGCGACCCCGTTGTGGGGTG
>Ga0315288_10001433_pt1 | contig 30928 bp, 22 predicted proteins | sample YL17G11_20_MG_FD_203454 | JGI IMG/M metagenome (GOLD analysis project Ga0315288, IMG submission 203454) | Sediment microbial communities from Yellowstone Lake, YNP, Wyoming, USA - YL17G11_20 | ecosystem: Environmental > Aquatic > Freshwater > Lake > Sediment | place: USA: Wyoming | collected...
CGGGTAAAACTTTGCGGCAACATGAGCATTTTGCCTGCCCGGCATGCCGGGCAGACAGGGGGAGCATTCAATCCCCTGAAAGCTCGGAACCGCTCGAAATCAACTCTGATGTGCATCACTGCATGTCCTCTGTTGGTCTAGGTCCACGGCTCAATCCCTGCCCTTTAGGGCAGGGAAGTTGAAGTTGCCATCCTCATTTCACAACTTCATACCCGTAGTCGAGCCATCCGGCTACCGGAACGCCCTCGACTGGCGATTTGCCCATCCCGTATTTCAGGGAGACCGCATCATAGCCCAGTAGCCTAAGGGCGACAACCATCTGGCTGGAAGTGTGCCCGACATAGCAGACCAGGAGGATTTTCCCGTCCTTCGGGAACTTCTTGAGGTTCTTTTCGTCCAGCAGATCCATCCAGAAGATGTTCTTCGCCCCAGCGATGTGGCCCTTGGCGAACTCATCGGGTTTCCTCAGGTCAACAATGTTGTATCCTTTCGTGCCCTTCTTGTGCAGCTCCTCTGGGGTGATGTAGTTCCAGTCCTTGTCAACCCCTTTGACAAACTTCCTGAGAGCCTCGAGGACGCAGTCCCCGCCCTCCTCCATCACCTCGAGCCTGTCGTAGTAGTCGGCGAACTCAACCAGATGATCCATGGCGATTTCCCGTGCCAACTCCCTGTCGCCGGTGTGCTCCATCTCGACCTTGACGCCCTTCGCAAGTTGTTCCTCTATTTTGGATACTGGGAGGCCGTGTTTCTTGGCGACGTCCTCGACGGTCATCCCTGCAGACTTTCCGCCGAGGATCTTCTCCTTGGCCGAGGCCTGGGCTCTCGGCAGTGACGGCATCGGCGCCGGCAGCTCGGGAACGGCCGGAGCCGCAGGTGCGGCCTTCCCGACCGGCATTGGCCCCCATTCTTCCGTTCGCGGAACGGCAGTCCCGACGGGGATCGTTCTCTCAGTCGGATAGGCGAAGGCCTCGTTCATGGCCCTGTAGAACAGGCCGCGGGCATAACCGATCGTCTTGCCCTCAAGCTGATCCAATGGGATCTCTATCTGGGATGGCGAATATGTGAAGAGGTAGATCCTTTTGGGCTGTCCCTGAGGATCGTCAACCATGGCCCAGACCACCACGTTTCCCCCCGCCCTGAGGGCACTGATCGACTTGATCATAAGCTGGGAGTCGGGGAGAAACTCAAAATCGGGGAGGGCGGCCTCCCTTTTCAGGCTGTCTTCAGGCTCAGGAAAGGATTTGGTCATTCTCATTACAAGAAGCCTCCAAGTTCCCTATTTATTCCCAACTGGGGCTCCAGAAACCTTCCTGCCAAGCTTGCTGCACAGGGCATCGGCCTGTTTCTTTGTGAACAGCAAGAAGTGACCCCCTGGGCTCTTGGAGCATTCGACCAGACCCTCCCTGACATAGTAGATGGATCGCCATTTTTCTCGGTCGTTCTTAACGATCTGGGAAAGATGGATCTTGGACAACCACTCGGGGATGTTGAACTTGTGGTCATAGCATGGGATCGGAGACTTGCTTCCTATGATATCGAAAAACCTTCCGACCGACTCCGACAATATGCCGATGTCGTTTTTGCTTTTCTCCCTTGTGCAGGTCAGACCAAGAGCCGTCAATTTTGGAATCAAGATTTGTTCTATTTCTCGTGGCGAAAATGCACAAGTTGCAAGCCTCAAGTGTGGAACATTGCGTTCAGAATCGTAACAGAAGCTGCCAAAGTAAATCAATAAGAAAAAAGAAACCCCCGGGGTTTCCCCCGAGGGTCTCTTTGGCTTTCGTTCGCCTTTCGGCGGCCGGTTAGGATCCGACGCTTACTTCGACGCGAGCGATGGCGTAATCGTTGACGATCACGACGCCCACCTCTTCGTAAACAACCCAACCCAGACGCAATTTCTTAGGATCGTCAGCCGGGAGGACCGTGATGTCCTGCCTCACCGGGAACGCCCCGACGTACTCGGCGGGAGCCATGACATACACCATCGTGGTCGGCACCCTCGAGCTGACGTGGATGTCAGCCGTGAAGATGTGTCCGAACAGTCCGGTCGTCAGGACTTCCTTCATCGTGGCCTGGTCGAACGCCGTCTGTCCCCACGCCCTGATGTCCGCATAGCGGAGGGCATGGCAGACGACCTTGCCGACCGTGAGGTCGTGGCTCTCAACCGCGGCGAAAGCCTGGTTGAGTGCCTGGAGGCTCAGGGCGCCGCCAGTCGACACGATCAGGTTGGCCGCCACACCGGCGACTGCCGCGTTGATCGCCGCGAAGATGTTGCTATCCTCTTCCTTCTGGATAGCCTCCTTCGCCTTGATCTGGGCGCGGTCGACGATGTAGAACCGGCGGGCCTTCACTTCCGAGATCCTGACGGTCGGGTTGACCGCGATCTCGAATGTCGGGACGAGGATTTCCTCGCCTTCGACGATGTTGTCGGGCACCCCACCCCTGCGGGTGAGAACCCACGCCGTCGCGCGGACGTCCTTCTCATAGCGGGCATAGGCGCCTTGCGGCAGCTCGTCCACCATCAGAAGCTTGCGTCCGACGGCCTGATACTCCAATGCACGCCGAATCGGCTCGACCATTGCCTGGGCGAGAGCGACGCGGCCTTCGGGCGTGTCCATCGCCTGCGCGATGAGCTCAGCCCTCTTCTCGTTGACTGCTTTCTTGTCCAACATTTCTGTTCTCCTTGCTTGAGTGACCTTGTTGTGGTTGGCTCAAACGCTTTTCCACACCGGATTCTGGATGCCTAGATCAGCATCTTGAATTCGATGTACTGGTTCGCATTGTCCCCTCCGAGGGCCATGTCGCCGTTGATGTCCGTCCCAGGGACTCCCGACGGGTAAGCACCGGGGGTCCTGGTCAGCTGGGCGACGGTGTCGCCCGACTTCGTCGCACCGTCATAGATCAGAGTTCCGGCCGTCCCAACCTTCAGGTAGTGGCCGAGGTTGGCCGCTGTCAGGTTGGTCGTCACGTACTGATCCGTCGCGAACTCGCCACCGTTCATGTAAACGGTGATCTTGTCCGACGCCTTCGTTTCGTCGAAGCCGTCCGACACCCTGCCCTGCCAGCCCGTCTTCACGCCGGGCATGGCGGACGCAGTTGCGCTCTTCGTGTCAGCAGCGACTCCGAGTACCCTCGAAATCGCCCCCGCCGTCGCGTCCACCCTGCGAACCCCGTTGGCGCCATTCAGGAAGACCCACTGGCCTTCCTTAATGTCGTAGTTGGGGCTCGTCCGGTCGACGTCATACATGGCGGCTACCACATGATATTTTTCTACCAGGGCCATGTTCGTCTCCTTGTTTGTTGCTGTTCCGAACTTCGATCGAAATCTTCCTTGGGTCAGCCGTCGTCAGTCAGCAGCCGTAGTTTCATGTCGTTTGAGCCGTCATTTGAGCCGTCTTGGTTCCCCGTCGGATGAGCCTGCGTACGATCGATTCCCACCTTCTATGGTGGCCTTCACATCCTACCTATTCTCGGAAACCGGCCCGGATTCCTTCCTTTTGTGTCGAAAAAGTGATTTAATGGAGTGACGCGGGGAAAAAAAAAGAAGCCCCGCGGTTCCCCGCGGGGCTTCCAAACTATTGGCCTTGCAGCCACTTAGTCTTTAATCACTTACTATTTTTCTGCCTCGTCTTCCCTGATGGCGTCATCCAGCTTCTTGCTGCCGACAGTGAACGTCTCGGCCAGCTGGTCCTTCAGGGACTTCGGCTGTGCCGGGGCGTAGGAGGAGGCCTCCTGGACGATCGGCGTGCTCAGAACCGGACCCGCCTGCTTCTGGGACTGGGCGGAGGCGGAACGGAACATCCTCTCGGCAAACGCCTCGATGCGTTCGAGTTCGAGCTTCGACAGGTCGTCAACGACGGCCTCTTGGTCGGCCTCGGCAACCTTGCCTTGTGCGACCAGCTTGGAAACGACCAGACAGGCCTTCTTGTAGCGGGCCAAGAAGATCTTATCCAAGTGCCTCTGGTGCTTCTCAGCGATGACGGTGCCCTTGATCTTGTCGCTGACGGGGGGCATGCCCTTCTGGACATTGGCCTCGTCACCCATCGTGGCGCTGTCAATCGGGAGGTCCGGCAGGTCAGCCTTCACGTCGATGTTCTCGGGCCCCTCGTTGCCAAGGCGAGCCCCCTCGGGCGACCTCGGGATGTCGGGCTTGTTCTCCTTCACGTCGATGTTCTCGGGACCCTCCCTGCCCATGGTGGCCTTCCCGCGGGGGATTCCGGCCTCGACCTCGCCCTCGATCTTCTCGACCTTCACGGGCTTGGCGGCCTCCTTGGCCAACTCCTTGCCCTTCTTGGCGATGACGGTGCCCTTGATCTTGTCGCTGACGGGAGGCATGCCCTTCTGGGTCTCCTTCTCGCCGCCGATCGTGGCGCTGTCAATCGGGAGGTCGGGTAGCTCGGCCTTCACATCAATGTTCTTCTCGCTCTCGCCACCCATCCTTGCCTTCTCGCCGCCGACGGGGATGTCGGGCTTGTTCTCCTTCACGTCGATGTTCTCGGGGCCTTCCTTGCCCATGGTGGCCTTCCCGTGCGGGATCTTCGCCTCGACCTCGCCCTCGATCTTATCGACCTTCACGGGTTTGGCGGCCGTCTTCACGGCCTGTTCGGAACCGGCCGCTACCGCGACAGGAGCCTCCGGGACTGCTCCCGGGGTGGGCTGCTTGGTCTGGGCAGACAGCTGTGCTTGGACATCGGTTCCGATGTCGACGGGCAGCTCTATCGTGACGAACTCCTCGCCCTCGGCGGGGCCTTCAGGAGCCACGGGGGCGCCGATGTCCTCGTCAAGGTCTACCGGAGCCGCTGACTGTGCTTTCTTTGTCATCGCTTCATGCCTTTCTTTCATGATTCTCAATTCCTCGATTGAGAATTCCTTTGACTCCCCGAAGGCCATGATGAACTCGTTGTTATCGGCCTCCGTGGCGTACTTCTTTCTCAGGGCGCCGCAGATCGTCTCCGCCTGCGCATGGGTGTATTTCTTGCCCATGTGATCCTTCAGGCACTGCTCCATCGGGTCGGGCTGGGCGTACACCGACGCCAGCTTCTCGAGGTGCCTGACCTTCCTGAGGCCGAACTCCTCAAGCTGGTCGCAGACGCACTTCGACAGCGGCTTGCCCTTGCAGGGGCCGAACGTCGCGACGGCATTCGCACCGAACCTCTTGGCAATCCTCTCGACGCAGTTGGCCATCGGGAACGCGGTCTCGGGCTTCGCCGCGTTGATGCCCGCCGTGCGGACCATCCTTGCGACCTTGACCCTCGCCGCGAACTCCGCGGCGGCCTTCTTGCATCCGCCGCACTGGGCCGTGGAGATCTTGGAGGGCTTCAGAACCCACGAGATCCTCATATAGGACTCGGAGGGGTCGTCCTTGTTGACGACGACGTCCTTCTTCACCTCGGTCTCGCACTTCGGGCAGACATACCGCGTGCTTCCCGCGGACTGCTCAATCGGCTTGCAGTCGGCGGTTCCGCAGGCGGGGCAGACATGCCCGTACTTCTTCTCGGAGCTTGCGATCTTCTCCATCATTCCCTTGTCGAGCTGGGCGACGGCCGCGACCGGCATCTCGGGGAGCTTGGGCTCCTCGGGGATCTCCTCGGGCTTCTTCTCGCTTTCCTCGAACGAGGCGTTCTCGGGGTTCAACATGGTGACGTTGACCTCGTAGCTGTAAACCGCACCGCAGTTCTGGCACTCGAACACGCCGGGCTCCCTGCCTTCCTTGCCGACGGTCGTGTCCGTGGAGCGGCAGAACGGGCAGATTGCCCCGGGCATCATCTGTTCGCCAGCCTCCGGCAGCTCGCCCTTGGCCTCATCCTTCGTGAAGGATTCAAGGCCAGCGTCCATCGCGGGAGGCGGCTCGGGAACCGCAGTCCCCGCATCGCCGGGCCCGCCGACGGAAGGCATGTTGGCCGCCGTTCCGGGAGCCCCTCCTCCGACCTGAGCTTCCTTCTTCAGATTCTTCTTCGCGTCCGCGACAGGCAGCGGAGCCTCAGCGGGAGGCAGTCCGAGCCCCGGAGCCGCGGGGGCGGGAGCCGCGAGGGCGGGCGGAACGGCGAGGGCGTCAAGGCTCTCGCCCGTCACGTCACCTTCCTTCGGGGCGGCCAAGGGTCCGACCTCGTCGCCTGCCAAGGGGACCTCGACCTCAGCCACGTCCTCGTCCGTGGAAATCGCGATCTGGATGACATCGCCGTCGATGGTCACGTTCGTGACTGCGGCGACCTTCTTGTTCTGGCTTGCCATCGCGCCTTTCGCGAAGCCGACAATCAGCTTCCTGACCGCCTTTTCGTCATCCTTGAGCATCTCCTTCGTGATTCCGACCTCGTTCAGGGAAGCCTCGATGCGGTGTGTCGGCTTCCTGACCGCCGCAAGGATCTTTTTCCTCTCGTCGGTGCGGGCCTGCACTGCCTCCGGGGAAGATGCGGGCGACTTCTCCGGCTTTAGGGCCCTGCGGATGTCGTCCTTGGAGGACACCGGCTTGGGATCCGGCTGCTTCACAGCCATTATGGCATCGACCGCCGCCGTGATCTCCTTCTCGCTGCCCGCCTCCTCGGCCACGACTTCGAGGACGTCGGCGACCGTCTCCGGATGGACCTTCTCGTCCGAGGCGACGAGCGTCTTCAGGCCGGACCGGATTGTGTCCATGATGTCGGCGGGAGTCGCCGATGCGATGGTGATGCCCTTCCCGCCCCAGTACTTCGCCCTGGCGGCGACGTCAAGCTCCGCAGCAGGCTCTGCCTTCTTTTCGGCGGAAGTGATGGCGTCAAGCAAGGCCGTCCTCTGCTTTGTCCCCGCGACAAGCTCGCGGGCCGCCGCCCTGATCTGGGCGGGCGTCGCGGCGCATTTCACCGCCGCCTTCGCCAGCACGCCTACCACGGAAGCCAAATGCTCGGACGCGGTCTTCACGGCCATCCTTGCGAAGGCCGATCTCGACCACACGTCGGCAGGCTTGTCCTCAAGCTGCTTCTCGGTGACAACCTCGGTCTCCTTGTCGGTCCTTTGGACTGACAGCTGAGCCTGGGTCACCTGATCCTTTTCGTTGTCCTTGCGGACGCCGTCAAGCTGCTTCTGGGTCACGACGGTCGGTGTCGCGTCCGTGCGTTTCTCCTCAAGCTGCTTCTCGGTGACGACACCGGGTTCGCCCTCGCGCTTCGGCTCGAGCTGTGCCTGGGTCACCTGATCCGGAGCCGTGCCCGTCTTCGGATGATACTTGATGCCGGTATCGAGCTGCTTCTCGGTTATGACTACCGGCGCTTCCGTCCTTGCCGCCACTTTGACGTCTGCCATTGCGGTTCCTCCGTTTGTGATTGAACCAGTCTTATGCTCAGTGATATTCGCTAAAATCTTGTCATTTTCCTTCATAGAATTCTCCTGTCCTTTCTCTTGCCCCGTTCCTGCGGTACCAACATCACAGGAGGTGCCCCCTCCAGCAACCGTCAGTCCAGCCTCCTTATGTGAAAGGAGCGAAGCCACTTCGGAGGCTTTTTTGGCTATTTTCGCCATCAAGTCGCAAACGGACGCGGCAGCCATGGGCTTGGCTGGCGGCATCGGCATCATCGGCCTCGTGACAGCCGGCTTGCCTGGGGCTCCAGAAACCCTCCCGACCGCGGCGGGCGCAGCCTGAGCGGTTTCGACGGCAGGCATCGGTGTGGCAACGGGCAGGCCGAATTCGGTCGCCGGCATCGCCCCGGGCATCGGCACGGGCGGCACCGGAGGCATGCCAAGAGCCGCACCCGTTTCCGTGCCGGGCACGGCGGGGGCTCCCTGGAGCTGCCCATAGCCGGCGGCAACCAGTTCGTCCGTGAATTTCTGGAGGTCGGAAAGGATTCCCACAAGGTCGCTGGCGAACTCCACCTCGACGTTCTGCCGGTTCTGGATGAGGCCGATTGAAATCTGTTCGAGCGTTGACAGGGCCTGCTGGAGCTGCTGGATTTCCTGCTGCCCCGCGGACTTGGCCATAGACGACTCGCGGTACATGTAGATGTTGTTCTCGACCGACGCCACCCGCTGCATAAGGGCCTCCCTGTTGTCAAAGACCCCCTGGATGTGGCAGCTTCTGCATGCAGGATCGCCGACGCCGCTCAGTTCGATGAACCTGACGCCGTAGTTGTCCTCATACACCAAGGCGTTCTTGAATTGGCGAACGACGCCCGTCCTCACGTCCTTCGCGGTTCCGGAGAATTCCCTGCCCTTGATGTTCTTGATGTGGCTGCAATATTCCTCAACTTTTTCCGCCTTGTTCCCGCAGATGCTGCAGACGGAATACTCGACGGAGCACCCCATGCTAACGCCACTCATGTAGTCCTGTTCAATGCCTCTGCAGACATGCGGATACGCCTCGCGGTCGACGAAGGCGATGACATAGATGGCGTTGTCCTTCTCGTTCCATTCGGACCAGACAATTTTGCCCCTAGCCTGCTCGATATCCTTGTTGTTGTGGTTCGTGTAAAACGGCACGCCGACGAACGTCTGGGCAGAGTGCTTGAGCTCCTCCTTGGAGAAATAGTCGCCGTTGGTGTTCATCTCGTCGGCGACGATGGCCTTCGCCTTGAAGAACAGCGCCGTCGGATGCTGGCGGATTTCCGCCTCGATGATGTCCTTGGAGGGTGCGTCTCCGCGCAGGCTGATCTTGCTGGCGGCCGTCTTGACCATGCTCAGCAGCTGGTCGGCCGACCCGCCCTCGATTTTTTCGATGTCAACGAAGTTGCATGTGGCGTATTTCTTGATCATCTACATCCTCCGTCAGAAATCAACGTGTTTCCTGAGGATACGGTGCACCTCTTCAGCCTTGTCACACATCCCCCTGGCGTCGAACGACTCGGCAAGCTTAACCAGACTTTCAACGGCCTTGGCGAAGAAATTGGGCACCTCGATTTCCTCAGGCACCTGCTCAACCATCTTCGGAACGGGCAGCTTCGCCGGCGGAGCCTTGCTTGGCTTCTCGGCTTCGGCGGGCTTGGCGGCGGGCTCTGCTGGCTTCGGTTCGGTTTTCACTTCAGGCTGGCGGGGGACTCTCGACGGAGCCGTCCTCGGCGGGACGGACACCTCGGGAGCCTCTCCGCTCTCCTCGTGCAGCCTCCTGGCTCGCGCCAAGTCCTCGGCCGTGGTGGGAGGGACGTCAGCCAGCGGCACGCCTGCCCACATCGTCGCCCCCAGCCTGTCGACCGCCTCCCTGAGGCTGTCGAAGCCGTATTTCACGACGGCCTCCTCACCCTCGACTTCGGGTGGCTTGTCCTCGCGGTACACGGTTTCGAACTGCTGCTGCCCGTATGCCCTCTTGGAGAGATCCACCTTGGGCGGAGGGGGCTGCTGATTCAGGAAGGCGTCACCGGAGGCCTGGCTCCGTGCATATGCGGCGTCAAGCTGCCCCTTCCATTCTTCCTTCCTCCTCTTGTACTCGTCTTTCAGCTTTGAGACGGCCCCCTTGCCTGGAACGACGCCATAATAGTCGAGGATCTTCTGTTTCCATTTCCCGGAGTCGTAGATTTTCTGCCGGCCGGACTTGCCTATTGTGATCTCGCCGACCATGGGCTTCTCGTCGGTCGGGATGTTGAGGTCATCCCGCGTCAGCCTGACCCCGAATTCGGTGGAATACTCCATGATCAGGCTCTCGACCTTCTCGTCGATTTCGCTCTGTTCGGCCAAATTGAGCTTCTTGACGCCCATGTAAAACTTGTCCTTGGCTTGGCCGTAATGCGTCCCGAGGTACGGCCCGACGGCGACCAGGTAGGTGCCCTCGTCGGGCTTGTGGGAGAGCCATATCTTGTAGAAGTCGGCCTCCATGTACTCGGGGCCGTACCACCTGGCAATCTGCATGCGCCTTTTCGCCCTCTCCCCGAGGGCTTCATTCAGGGCGGCCCCGAGGCTGGGTTGCGTCGGCACCTCCCTTTCGAATTCGGGATCCCCGGCGATGACCCTGTCGAGATCGAACCATCTGTAGCCCGTCCTGCCCTTCCGCCGTTCGGCCATGGCCGCCTTTTCGATTTCAGCGACCGGCTGTGTGACCTCCAGTGGGGATCCGGGAACGTCCCGCTCGGTGCCGACGACCGGCGTTGTGGCGGCCTTTTCGGCCTCCCCGTTTTGGCCCCCTTCGCGCTCGTTCCTCCATTCGCGCAGACGCCTGCCTATGCCGCGGAGATCTGATGCGTCGTAATATCCCATGTCCTTCGGCCTTGGGACCCCCCACGTGGTCTGGGCGTACTCCATCGCCTCGTTCATTTCGGCGAAATAGAGGCCGCCTGCGGCGTAGTCGGACGGGAGCTTCCTGACCCCGGCGAAGAACATGGCCTTGGGGGCCCTGACCCTAGCTGGCCCGACGACGACGAAATATTCGTCGCCGGTGTCGGCGTCCTTGCCTTCGAACCTGAAATAGCTGCCGGAACCGATGACGTCCTCGAACTGCTCCTTGAGGAACTTTGTCCGGTCCGTATAGGCTTCCGACCAGACGATGGGCTTTTCTGCGAGCTTGGTCTTGGCGAACCTGTTCAAGAAAGCTGAATCGCTCATTTTGTCATGCCTCCAAAACTCAGAAAGCCGTCGTATGGCCAACTAGTGACACATTTCTCCGTCCCCAGTGGATTTCCCTTCTTTCCACCAGCAAAATCGTTCCACTGGGTATCCCCGCTTCCAAGCCTGTCACTGAGCCTGCTCCGGCCTAGAGGATTTCCTCAGAAGTTCCTCTTTCTGTGTCACATACTTGAGGACGGTCTCCATGACCTGCCTCATTTCAGAATCAACTTCCCTGTCGGTGAACCTGACGACTGTCCAGCCGAGCGATGAAAGTTTCGAGTCCCTCTGCCTGTCGGACGCGACCTGTTCGTCCGTCGAATGGAACAGTTCCCCGTCAACCTCGATCCCCAGCTTGATGTCGGGCATGGCGAAATCAATCGTGTACTCCTCGGATCCGAACTTGACCGGATACTGCGGAAAAATCCTCTGCTTGATGTCGCCCCGCCTTGCAGATGCGACAATCTCTTTCATAATCTGCCTCTCAGGGCCTGTGAACATCACCCTCCCCTTTTCGTCCCTGCTGGGGCCGGAATGCCGCTCGAACATCTGCTGCCTCTGTTTTTCAAGCTTCGTCCGGGTCTTTTCCTTGAGCACCTTCCCGCCGAAGTCCTGGATGTTGGCCGTGGTGGACGAAAGCTTGGCTCCGGCTGTCGGAGCGGGAGCCCCTCCCGGCATCCCTCCCCGGGCGGCTCCAGGAGCCCCGCCCGGAGCCCCGCCAGGCATCCCTCCCGGCGGGCCTCCGAGCTCCGGCATTCCGCCTCCGATACCGCCGAGTTCAGGCATCGGTGGCATTCCGGTGAAGCCTCCGCCCATTCCCGGCCCTCCAGCTCCCGGCTGAGGGGCACCGATGGCACCTTGGGCACGCTCATACCTGAGCAGTTCGACCTCCTCGTCGTAGTTGATGTCGAAGGACTCAAGCAGCCTCTGCGTTGAGATGGCCTGCTTCTCGTGGAGCTGCAGCATGAACTGGCGGTACTGCTGCTGGTCGCGGAGGTGCATGATGTTCCACTTCATCCGCGGATACACCCACTCCTCCTCGCCCCACTCGTTCTTCTGGGTGAAGCCCCTCATGATGGCCAAGGGCAGGTAGATTTTCTGCTCGACCCATTCGGTCAAATCCTGCCGCCAGGACTCCAGCTTGTCGATCATGACCTCGACGCCGATTGCTGCGTTGGAATATGTGTTCCCGCAAATAAGCGGCTTGCCGTGCATTCTGACAATCAGAAACTCGTTTGGAACCTCAAAGCACCAAACAGTTCCGGCATAATGCTCGCGGCTGATGCACTTTCTCCTGTCCTGGGAAGATGACCCAAAGGTAAGAGTGTCCATCACGGGAAACTTTCCGATGTTGCTTGATGGGATCTGAACCAGATACATCTCCTCTTCTTCTCGGCAATAGCTAATCCACGAGGCGTATCCGAGTTTCAATGAGATTTCAAGAACGTCGTCGGCCAAAAGCTTCGAGGATGTGATGTAGCTGTTGTACGGAGAATCCTTAGAAGAATGTTTGTGCAGGCATCCGTCGCCATCAAGGAGAGTTTCCAGAAGTATTGCCAACTGCGGCTTGGGGAGGTTCCTAATCCATTTTGGGATTCTTGCATGGCCTGGGATATTCTCCATGAGCCACAACGCTGTATCCTTACGGAAATTGAAGAGAGTCATCCCTTCAGGATCGGCACGGCTGCCATCGGAGTTGGTCTGACCCTCAGGCAACTTCTCCGGTATGACATTGAAAAAGAGCCCTGTTCGTGTAAGGTAATCTAGGATTTTCTTAGTCACAGCACTCTTGGTTTTCTGTGATATCCCAGCCTGTTTTATGTTGCTACACCCTTCGGAAACATAATATCCGACAAACGCCATAAAGGCATCAAGATCGGTTACTGTTGTCTTACCGACTTGGATCTGGAATTTACCATCTTCGCCAAGGTAACATTCAGGAACCACGCCGTCCCAGCCGTCAACACACGCCCTCATTCTGCTGCGATACTTGACTTCCTCAGCCGGAACAACCTTCCATTCTGAGTAGGCTTCTTCGCCGTCTTTTGATATCCTTTCCTGCAGCCACATCCTGTGATTGGTCGTGGTCAGCATCTCGACCTTGTTGGTCTTAAACCTCACAAGATCGCCATCATAACCCCTGATGATTCTATTTTTGAAGTTCTGGAATTCCATCGCCCCCGTCTTGGGATTGAATGTTCCTAGCCTCTCACCATCGGCAACTTCATAGTAATGCTTCCAGCCCTCCTCCGTCAGTATCTCCACGTCGGGGTGGTAACAGGGGCCTTCGCCATTGAGCAACGCCTTGTTGATTCCGAGTCCGTCGAGTATTTCCTGATTGATCAGTTCGAATTCTCCAGTGACTTGAAGTATCTTTCCACTTGCACCGAACCAATCAAGCTCAAAGGCGTGGTGCGTGACAAGCGTCAGGTTGGGGTCGTTGGCCGTCTGGGCCAACTGAGCCTGCACGTTCGCCAAATCTTGGGGGCTGGCCGGCCTCTCCTCGCTACCGACCTTGACAATCTTGATCGGGAGAATGAGCCGCTCGGCGACAATCCACTGGGCGGTCATGAGCTTCGTCTTGTAGGCGAGGATTGGGAACAACCTGCGGACGATGCCGACGCCGTAGCGGTTGTAGCCGTTATCCATGTACTTGATATGGGAGACGCAGCGGTTGTCGAGGGAGATGGGCTTGCCGGCTCCGATGAGCTTCCGCAACTCCTCCGTGAGCTTCTCGTGCCCCGGCCCGCGCCGCATGACAAGGTTCCTGAGTTCGTCGTTGGGGATGAAGGCGATGACGGGATCCGGGACCAGCGGCGTCGAGTATACCTCGACATACTCGGGGTTGAGAATGACGAGCCGCTTGAACGATCCGCCCTCGTGCGAGCACAATTGGTCCCCGATGTAGCCGCGGCCGCCGCATTTCCGGCATTCGATCTCAAGGAACGGGAAGCAGTCACCGAGAAGGTGCACTTCGTGGCTGATGATCCTGAGCCACCTCAGGAGATGGATGTCCTTGGTAAACTTGTCGTAGAACCGCTTGACGTACCTGTTCTTGCACTCGTGCACGAAGCCGTTCACGGGGAAGCGGGCGAGGAACTCGATTGCCGTCGCGACCTTGGGCTCGTTCTCCCAGTAGTACCGGGCCCACTGGTAGAGCTCCTTGCGCTTGCTGGGGATTTGCCAGTTGATTGGCGTGTGGATCGGGCTGAAAAACTGCGGCTGGGTGTAGATGATGCCGCTGGCGGCGGACTTGACAAGGCCGCTGCCGGTGCTGGCCATCACGGGTGAGGCGTAGGCCCCGATGTCGGGGAACGTGACGTGGGGTTCTGGCATTTCAGGCAGGGGTTCGCCGCTCCTGAGCGCCCTGAAGACGGTTTCCAAGTTGTTTGTGATAATCCTTCCGGCCATGGCTACTCCGTTCCCCCGCCGGCGGGTGCAGAGGTCATTGCCGCCATTATACACCTTTCGGCGGCATCAGCCCCGGGGCGGCATAGGACTGTCACTTGGCCGGGCCAGTGAGCCCAAGCTCCTTGGCGTCTTCCCTGACGGCTTCGGAAAGCTTGCTCTTCCTTGGCACGATAACGGGGGCGGGCTTCCCCTCCCCGGGCTTTGCAACAGCGGCCTTTTCCATCTCGTATGCGTCCGAAACGTGGCTGGAGAACTTCCTGGAGGCTGCGGACTGCACGGCCACGGCCTTGGTGACTGGGATTGAAAGCTTGTTCGCCATATCTACGGCGGCGGTGTCGTCGGCCGTTCCGTTTTCCCTAAGTTCGACGGCAAGGGCGAATGCCTTCTTCACAATGTCGCCGTCCAACACGGGGTCGCATCCCGACAGCTTGGTGCGTTCGGGGGCCATCTCAAGAACCATCCTTTCAACACAGCCGGCCGTCGGCCGCCGGAAGGGATTTGGCCTTGGCTCATGGGTATAGACCTCGTCCAAGATAGGGGAGTCCCACTTGACGAAGTCCGTGCGGCAGTTGCCGCAGACGTTGTCGAAGGCGGAACCCGAGGCGGTGTAAACCTTCTGCCCCAAAATGTTCTCGACCGCTTCCCCGAGCATGCAGTCCCACGCGTTAATGGCCTGACAGGACGGGCAGCGCCAGAGGTCGTTGTCGGGCGTATCGCCGACCAAGGCCTGCACGTCCGCCTTGGGCATGTGCTCGAGTTTCCCCGACTGGAAGAGCTTCGACGCATCGCGGCGGACTTTCGCCGCCTCCTTGAACTGAGCTCCCTTAGTCATGCCATCTTCGGCTTCGGCCTTCACGGTCAGGTCGTATCCCGATTCCGGCTCCCTCTGTTCCTGAAGCCTGCGTTCGGTTGACCACTGGTGTGGTCTGGGTATGCGGGTTCTTTCGTCAGGCTTGAGAGACATCTGGTTGCCGCCCATAGGATCGACGTCCTTGTTGGCGGGAGTCCCCGCAGTCGGGAACACGTGGAACCTGTCGTTGATGTATCCGCCGACCCAGCGTCCTGTCTTGCGATCCTTCCATTCCCTGCTGAATTTGTCCATGACGTGGCGGCGCCACAGGACCTCGGCACAATAGACCCGCTCGGGGTCGTCGTCGAAGACGATGCTGTCAAGGCAGTAGTGCCTGCAGTTGTAGGTGCTGATGAGCCCGTTGCCCGCGGACTGCTTCGGCAGCTTGGGGCAGAACCTGAGCGGCATGGGGTACTCCCCTGGCTGCCTCATGATCTGGGCCTCCTTAATCATCCTGCCGTGTTCCTCGGCGGTGATCACGCTGGACTTCCTCAGGGCGTCAATGGCCTGAGCCTTGTCGGCCTTCGCCTCGGCTGCCTTGACGGCCTCCTCGGTGATGCCCGCTGCGGCCAGGATGCCGTTGAGCACCTCGGCGGCATTGGCGGCGTCCGCCCTGGAGAAGATTCTCCTGACGGTCTCATCGATGTCGAGCTGCCTGCCAGCCTCGACGCCGGGCAGGTTGCTGATCCTGTCAATCGCCTTCTCGGGCGATCCTGCTCCGATCACCCAGTCGGCGAGGTCGCCTGGGCTGGTGAAGAATTTTGCCATTTTTGGCTCCTTGCTTGCTCACTCGGCCTTGACGCCCAGCCTCTTTTTGAGCTCCTGGGCGAAGACGTCGCTGATTTCGTGCCTAGACGCCCCCTGGACGGCCTGCCATGCGTTCTTGTCGCCAGCCGGCCGACTGATTGACGCCCTGTGCTCTTTGGTTTTCTGCTTGAGCATCTCGCCTGCGGTCCTGTCGGGTACGTCTTCCTTGGTCGGGAAGACCTCCCCTCTGAGGCCGGGCTGGGCATTCATGGACTCGGTCATGAAGACGGAACCGCGAGGAAGGGCTCCGGGCCCCACCACCTTCGCCTTCTCGACCATCTCCTTTTCCCACAGTTTCTTTTCGGCTTTGCGTTCGGTTCTGTGCTGTCTCACCGCCGCATGCAGCCTTTCGCCGGAATCCTCGGTCTTGGCCAGCTCGCCTATGGCATCGGGGGACGCGATGCTGTTCTCGCCCCTGCCGACGCCGACCGCCCTGCTTACCATGGGGTTGTCGCCGCCGGGGATGGTGATGATGGAATTGGCAGTCATCATGACATCGGGATGCTGTGTCTTCTGTTCGGGAGAGACCTTCTGCCATTCCGCGATCCTCTCGGCCTTGCGGGCTTCCTGGCGCTCCTTTGGAGTCCTGGTTTCGGGGGTCAGGTCGGCAAGGTGGAACGGATCGCCGACGATCGAACCCATGTCGGCAACCGGCATCACCTTCGCCGAAGTGCTGGCGACCTTGGGCATTGGCTCCTCGGCCGGAGCCGCAGGAACTTCCTCCGGCATCTCGTCAGCCTCGACCCTCGTCCCGCACGCACAGGCGAACTCCCTGAGCTGAGACACCTCGTCCTCGGGCCAGTCCGACCTGTAGAAATATGGGCGACCTTCGGAGGCACACTTTTCGACAAGATCCATTTCCGCGACCAAGGTTTCCTCATCAAGATCCTTTGGGAAGGGCTCGATCCTTGAGGGTGCGACTGGTCTTTTCTCAGTCGCCTTCAAGCCGTCAAGCCAAGCCGGAGCATTGTTGTTGTCGCCCGTTTTCGTGATGGTGCTCATCTTGCATCCCCTTCTTCATTGCCGTTGTTCGATGTCATGACGGCTTATTATTCGCCAATCCCCGTGATTTTACCTATTTGTCACTGACAGTAACCCACTGCCCAGCTCCATGCGTCATCTTTATGGGGGCAAGCATGACCGTCCCCCAGACGAACGATCCTATGACCTTGGAATCCGTTCTCGGGTCAACCCAAGGGGCTTTTTCGAGTTTTGCGGCCGCCACGACCTCTTTTGCCTGTTTTCCAGGCCTTGCGGCAACGATCCCCGACTTCACAAGGTGTTCGAAGTAGTAGTCTGTTGAAGCCATTGTGCTGGGTTCCGCAGGCCTGAGTAGATCCAAGGTCTCCTCGGCTTCCGGTTCGCTCATCAGTGGCAGAGGCAACTGTCCACCCCTCTCTTCTGTCCCAACTTGGTTGTAGACCTTGGACAGCTGGGACTCGAGGGCGGAAATGCCGTCCGAAATCATGCATTCCTCGCCAGCCGCCCGCTCTGCCTGGCTCATAGCCCCCTGCCGCGGGTCGAGATGGTACGGCCGCGTCAGGGTAGCGGCCTTAATCAGGTTTTCAGTTGTAAAGGGGAACCCTTCGATCAGTGGCCTCTTGATTTTGGTCGTGCCGTCCTTGTTCTTGACGATGGAACTGGGGTTCTCCCTTGTGTAATGTTCCTTGTCGTTGTTGAAAATCATGACATCCCTTGAGCTTTCAAGGAACCTCATATGGGCGTCCCACGCATCAGCCAGCCAAAAGCCGAGTTTGCGGAAGTTCATACCTGTCGGCACAAGAGCCTCCGCGATCTTGGGATAGTCGGATTCAAGCGACATCATGAGCTTCTCGGTTTCCCTCCACATGTCCTCGGCAGTCACGATCGAGTCGTCATCCGGATCGGCGGCATAGATGAAGCCGGAGCCGGTCTCGGCCTTAATGTTCGGAATGGCGTTCTGGAGCCACGCGAGGTATCCCTCTTTCGTGGTCGGGGTGGGGACTTCGACGGCTCTCGCCCTGTTCTGGAGCTGGGCTCTGATGCGGTGGGGGTTGTTCGTCGTCGCGATGATGAACACGTTCCTGTCTCTCAGGACATCCTTCTTCGTCTCCAGGAAGTTGAGAAGGTATTTCACGACGGCAGCATTGTAGCTCTCCCTAGCCTCCTGTTCGCTGTTGACGACCTGCCCGTCAATTTCGTCGAGCCTGATGACCACGTTGGCCATCCTCTCCCAGGAGTCTATGAGGGCCTTCGACCACTGTTCCGTCTCCCCGACGAGGCTCCCGCGCGTTGATCCGAAGTCGGCCTCAAGGAACTGGAAGCCTGTTTTTTCGGCGAACACTTCGGCGTATGACGACTTGCCGCTGCCAGCAGGCCCGTAAAGGATTAGGAAATGGGGCATCGTCGCCAGCCTCGACTTGGCTATCTCGCCGAACTTGGAGATTCGCTTTTCAAGCTTGATCCTCGTTGCTGGATCAAGGTTGCCCTTCTGATCCTTCTCATAAAGTTCTTGCCTTGCGGCGTCCTGCCGGGAATAGGCTCTGGAGGCCTTCTCCATCCTGCGGTTGTTGGTGTCGACGAGTTTGCCGAATTCGGTTTCGGGATCGCGGATGAACCTCTCCATGGTCTTCCTGGGGGTCATCATATAGCAGCCGCGTCTTTCGCCGCTTCTGGACTGGCCAGCTGCCGCATCCTGAACCAACTTATTGCTGAGCTCGACGGACTTCTTCCAAAGGACTTGGCCATCGACAATCCCCTTTTCCTTGTCATGGGCGGCTGCAAAAGCATTGTTAAGAATCCCCTTGGACCCTTCGTGGGACTTGCCTTGGAGCACCAGCCTGACCCTAGCAAGGTCGCTTGCCCCGATCCGGACATCGGTAATCTTCTTCCCTGCTTGGCGAAAGAGGTCTTGGTACATGTCCCTGTAATACTCGATGAGGGCTTCGGCCTCCTCGTCGTCCACCGGCAGCTCGCTAAGCATGACCCATTCGACGCCTTCAAACCTGAACCTGACTGGCTCTCTGCTGACAAGGACGGCGGCTCTCTGTTTTCTCGCCTCCCTGTTGACGAACTCGTTCGCAAAAATCGGGGCGTGGACGAACTCCTGTGCCCCCTCGTGACGCCTTACGACCAGTGGGCCATCATCAACGTTGTTCAAGATCAGAACCTTGTTCGTCTCCTTGAGGGCGCGAAGGAGCTTCTGAACCTTGCTCCTGACCACCGAAGCCGAAGTCATCACTGTCCTTGCAGCTTCCCTCAGATCCCCAGTTTTGATGAAGGCGAGCAGTTCTTCCGTCGACTTCTTGATATCGCCGGTGGAGGACTCTGCCACGCGAGCCAGCTCATCTTTCGCCCTCTGTATCGATGTCGAAAGAGCCTGCATCTTCACCTCCTCCGTCATGGACTCGATGGGGATGTGCTGATCCTTGCTCAGCTTGTCGAAAAGGGCATTCGGATCCATGATGGGGCCGACAATGGTCGCAATCCGCTTCATGTCGTATTCGAAGTCCATAAAGCCGGTGCCGTCGTATTCGTCAATCTGCCCGAGCCAGTCAACATAGGGCACCAATTGGGTCTGGAGAGACCTGATCCTGTCCATATGCGCCTTTTCCACCATGGAAAGGTACTGATAGTGTTTCGGATCCTTGATCCTGTCCACGGCGCGGATCTTGTCCCTGATCTTTTCCCAGAACCCGAGGAGAACCGCTATCTGATTCAAGATGTTCTCAAGGTCAGAAACCTGAGCCTGTTGGCCAGGCTGGGCGACAGGCCTCGCAGGGCTCCTCGGAACTATTGCCGGAGCCCTCGACGCCGGTGCACCTGCGGGAGCAGTTCCGCCTTCGAAGACCGCCAAAGCTCCGGGCACGTCCTGGAGGAGCTCCCTGATGACCTTGAGGTCGTCCATGTTGATCATCCGCACATTGCCCTTGAGGATCGCCGTTAGCTTGTGCACTGCTTCGCCAGCATTGCCGAACAAAGTGGGGTCGCTACAGTCAATCTGATAGCCGTCGACCCCCTTGTAGACGATACCCGAACCGGGAGGGAAGGCCGCCTTGAGTATGGCGTCCGCTATCATCGTCTCCTTGCCGATGACGAAGTTGACGACGCCCGAAGTCGCAGTTTGAACTTTCCTCTTCAGTTCATCGATAATTTTCCGGTACTTGGGGACGCTAAGGATTTTCCCTATGATGGGATTGGCCTGCCCGAGATCCTCCTCGCTCAGAACCCACTTCTTCTCCGCACCACCCTGCTCGGTCTTTTTCCTGTAGGTCCTAAAGAGGTTCAGAGCCTGTTTCTTCATTGTTCGACTCCATATCGAATTATTGACAACCCCCAAACCAGTATCTGCCATAAAGATATATTCCACAAGGGCGTTCCCGTTCCCTTTATTTGGTGAAAGCGAATTTGTGAAACGAAGAGGCCCAGTCCGACTGGACTGAGCCTCCTTCCAGATAGCTGCTGCGAAACAGTTCCGCTTCGTGGTTCGAAACTACTTCGTTTCGTAGTTCTTGAGCATTGAATCAACGTACTCGGACGGGAAGCCAAGGCTCTTCCAGTACTTCTCGAGTACGGCCTTGTTTTCGGGCGAGAGCATGGAGATTTTCACGAACTGGGGACCTTGTGCCGCTTCCTTGCCCGCGGGCTTGGCCCCTTCCTTTTTGGTCTTTTCCCCAGCCTTCGCGACACAGCCTTCGCTCTCCTTCGCGACGCCATCGGCGTCCTTGACGCCGGGGATGTCCACGGTGCCGTCATCCTTCACCTCGATCTCGATTTCATCAGGAGCCTTGTCCTTCACCTCGATCTCGACGGCGTCCTCCTTCTTCTCGGAAGGCTTCTCCTCCTCCTTCTTCTCGTCCTTCTTGCCTTCCTCGGCGACTTGGACGGCCTCCTTGGCCTTTTCGGCCACGTCGTCAATCGCTTCCTTCGCCTTATCCGCGAGCTCGGCGACTTCCTTCACCGCCTCGCCCTGATCCTTCTCGAGATCAGCCACCTGCTTCTCGAAACCGGGCAGGCCCTTGATCGCCTCAAACTGGGCGTCAAGATCGTCGACGACAACGGACTGAGCCTCCTTGTCCACGCCTTCGGTTTTCTGAACTGTTTCGACCCTCTTCCCACCAGCAGGGAAAACCATCTTCATCTACGTTCTCCTTTTCTTTTGCACGATGTTGCGGCCGCACCTGCGGCCGACCGTCATTGCCCTTGCGGGCCCGTTTTATTGTTATTCCCAACCCTCTTTCCCATTCCCTTCTACAAAAACATCTTCTTTCAGAAACCGCCGAACAGCCCGTTAAAGGCCGCCTTCAGCCTGCCCAGCAGGCTGTGGTCGCCGTAACCCCTGCTGGCCAGGTTGGAACTGAGGAAGTCAAGGTTCATAGAAGCCTTTGTGAGGGTGTAGATTACGGCATCGGCGTCCTTTCGGTGGCACCGTATTATCTCCTTGTCAAGACGGCCTTCCTTGAGAACCGCCAAGGCGTCCTTCAGCGAAGCGTTGATCTCGTCTATGGCCTTGACGCCCATCAGGCGACCCCCCTCAGTATGTCGGTGATTTCCCTTTCAAAGTCGTTCAGCGGAACCGAATCGCAGACAGCGACACAAATCGGCTCGCTCGGCACGCCCTCCAAGGAGACATCCAACGACGGCACAATCGAGTTCTTTGACATCAGATCCCTTTTTGCCTCCTCCAAGGTCCCGCCGTGGCCGAGAATGCGGGACTCCAAGGCCCGTGCAAAGTCATCCGACCTCACTTGCCTCAAATCGTATTTCCCGCTGGGGAAAAGATCCCCTACCAAAATCTTGACGCGTTCGCCGTCCCTGTTGATCATCCAGAACGACTTGGAGGAGTCGTCCTCCTCGAAGAACAGTGCTCCGACCTCTGGGACGGCAGACGCCGTAATCGAAACGTCCACACACCGCACCGAGTAGTCCGGAGCCATTCTGCCGCTAGGCTTCCCTGGAGTGTATTCCTTTGGCTTGTCGCGGATCTTCTTGGCGGTTTCCGCCATCTCGTCAAGAGCTTTAATCACGGCAGATTGGAGCCTGCCGTCAGATCCGGGAACGGAACGGACAGGCTTCTTGCTGGTGACTTGGGATGTCTGCACGATCCGCATGTCTCACTTCGCAGGAATTTTCTCGGCGTCCTTCTTGCATTCGTCGAGCGTCTCCATGACCGCCTCTCCGACGGACTTGCCAGCCTTGACCTTCTTGCCAATCCGATCCCAGTAAGGAGCCATCTGGAGCTGACAATCGCCGTCGGATGTCTGTCCCCTCTTCTTGAGGTCGTCAGCTAGGTCGGCGGCATGTTTCTCGACCCACGACATGCCCCCTCCGCCCTTCTGGTAGTCCTCAAGGCATTCCGTCCACGCGTCATTCGGGGTGGATCCGGCGTCCAGACGCTTCTTTGTGCAGTTTATCCACGCCCTGGTTTGGCCCAAGAAATAGCCTTGGGCTCCTTCGTAATTGGCTCTCTTTTCGAGGAACTTCTTCAGATTGAATGACATTTCCGTTCTCCTTTGCTTGTCCGCAGATACCGCTTCACATCTTTCCTTCAACCGTCAGACGCGTTTTTCCTGCCTGTGCGGTCGCAGACAGCTGTTCAGAAGCGACGATCGGGTTGCCTTTCAAATCCTTAATCGAAAGAATGTTGTCTATGATGAAACTGGTGTATCTGGCCACACCGGAGTCCCACACGGTAGCGAGCCCGCCAACATCGCCGTCAGCCGTGTCGCCGAAAACAATGGGGGCTTCGACGGCCCTGACTATCGGCGTTTCCCCCTCCTTGGGCAGGTATTCGACAAGAACCTTGGCTCCAGAACTGTCGACGGCCTTGAGTATGTCCTTGTAGGACTGTTCGATGGTCATGGGGGGTTCTTGTTGCCCCTGCTGGTCGGGGGGCAGCTCCTGCCCCAGCCCAAGGAACGGGACGGCAACCTTGGCGCCGACTTTGACATTGTTCCTCTCAAACCATCCGTCGTTCACCTCAAGGGCGTACATACAAGGTTCCAAAGATCGGACGGCCTTGGTGCTGAGTGGCACCATGTTCTCGATTTGGCCGATGATTCCGTCCTCGCGGATGAAGGCAATCTGGAGCGGGATGTAGGTGCTGGCCATCCAGAACGAGAGGGGTTTCTTGGATCCGAAGATGAAAAGCATGCCCGAGTTTTCCGACAGCCGCTTCCTTCCCATCAGCCCAGCCGCCAGCTCGTCATGCCTTTTTGCAACCTCTGCCCTGATGACCGGCATCTATTCCTCCTGCCACTGCAAGCCCGACGCCCAAAGGAGATCCCCGACATCCCCGACTTCGGACTTGCCACACTCAACCGTCACAAGCATCGAACCGTGCATCTCTGCCCTGGCTCCGACAGGCAGCTTGGCGGCGACCGACCTCATTGCCTCTCCGCCCCTCATATGTGGGGGCACATATGCCGACAGAACCGACTTGACTTCGGGAGCCCTGCCAGCCTTTTTGTCCTTATCCGCATCCCCGCGGAAAGACGGCTCCGCATCGAAAGCCTTCAAGGAAAGGCTGCCAGACTTTGTGTCGAACGCCTTCAGGACAAACTCGTCCGGCTGTCCCTCCTCCCTTTCGAACGCCCTTAGGACAAGGGAGAGGGGATCCGGCGAAGGGGGCTTCCTATGAGAAGACGGTCGGTGTGTCATTTTCCTCACCTGTCAGATCTTCGATTTCAGACGGCTTCCACTCCCTGAGAATCTTCTCGACGTCGTATCCCGGTTCCGGCTTCTTGGCCGGTACCGGCTGCGGGACGGGCACAGGAGCCCGGGGACGCGGGGCTGGGGCTTGCCTAACCCTAGTGCGCGGTGGCACTGAGATGGGTTGCTCCCCACTTGTCTGTCTCGTTTCTTCGGCTGCGGAAATTCCCGGAGCCTGGTTGTTGTCTGAAGCCCTCCGGTAGCCCTTGGCTATTTTGGAGTTTATGACGTCCACGGCGACGTCCCATGCGGCTCCCCGGCTGCCGAATAAACCCTTGGGCTGCATGGCGAGGCCATGGCCGATGCGGCCGTTGAAGGCCACAACCCCGTAGGTTCCGTCGTCATACTCGTATACTCTGACGATGTACTGCTTGTTGGAAGTACCCTCGGAGGATGTCACCCTCTGGGACCACACGTATCCTGTCCTGCTAGTCGGCATCTTGTCCGCCGGAAACGGAGCGTTCGGCCGCGTTGAGGAATCCGCCTTCACCACAAGGCTCACACCAAGAGCCGTCTTGCCAGTCAAGTCAACGGAGGCGAACGCGAGCCTGCTTTTCTTGGGCAACTTCGATTCGGCGAAAAGCACGCTGTAAGGTTTCTTCACAGCGTTTTTCTTAACCGAATTCTCCTCGGCCAAGATCATCAGGGTGATGGCCGCCCTAGCCTTTTCGGTCAGCTTGACTGCATTGCCTTTGCCAAAAAGCAAGTTCTCCGTCTTGAGCATGAGTATCTTCTCAGGCGGATATCCCTCTGGGATCTTGTATTCGGCGTCATCCCCTTCCCCCCTGACAGGGGAGCTTTTGTCCCAAAACTCGAAGAGGGCGTCAGCCACCTTATCGGGAATCCCAGCCTGTCTGACGGCAAGCGGCGACGCGAAAATGGAAGACTGCAGGGCTTCGAGCGTCATGTCAAAATACCCAGCTTGTTTTTCGCCGTTGTCATTCGGTCTTAGTGGAGTCGGCATTGTGTTCCTCCGTAATTATAGGTTCTGTCCCCTTGGCAGACGCCGTGAGCGCATTTCGGATCTTGTCCAAGTCCCTAGAAACGACATCCCCGACCATCGGGATGCAAACACCGTCCTCGGACACCAGCCCGATCACCTTGTCCATCTGGGCAAGAATGGCCCTAAGCAACGGGGCGTCGATTTTGAACCCGTTCCTGAGGGCCAGCCTCACAGCCCGAACTCCAGATGACGGCCTGCTGGCAAGGACGGCTTCCGGAGCAATAAGCGTCTTGATCACGCCAGCCTTGAGATCGGGTTCCGCGATGCCGAAAATGTCACTAATTTTCCGTTCAACGGGACTGTACGACAGCATCTCGGCCGTGAGGCCGGTCAGGTACCGCGAAGGGTTTGCCAATCCGGCGATGCCATCGGAAACCGCCTTCCGCCCGTCTTCGAGCGTTCTTTCGCCGTCAAATCCGCACCTGATGCCCGACAACTCCCACGAAAGCCTGAATGGGTCACGCCCGACATCCGTTCTCTTGATGCCGAGGCTCTTGGCCACCAGTTCGCCAAGCTTGACACAACGATCCGCATCCGATCCGGCGAACTCGATTTCACAGACATAAAAAAGAGGGTCGTCAAGGTATGTCGCCAGCGGGAAGTCCCCGAAAACACCAATTTCGGGAAGCCCGCATTTCCCAGAAAGCTCGCACACGGCGTCCATGATCCTCTTGATGGTGTGTCGTTTCGCGGACGACAGGCCGCAGATGTAGTCACAGAGGGCCTCTGATGCGGGGTCGCAATTTTTTCCTGAAAGGAAGGCCTCGGCTCTCTCGACTTTCTCGTCGGGTATGGACGTCTTGGCGACCCACACCGAGTCGTGGCCACGTGGGCCGTCAAAGACGCACACCTTCAGGTTGTCGTCGGAGACGTAAAACTTCCTGATCGGTTCAGTCAGAGCCTTCGGGCTTATGAACCTCGTGCCCCTTATTTGGCCAGTCAGGATGGCTTTGTAGGCCGAAAGGAGAATTGCCGCCAAGATGCCTGTGTGCAGCTTGACATCAGGGCCGTCAGATGCTGCGAATCTCCTGGCAGGCGACGTCATGAACACAGGCCTTTCGTCAAGCATCCTCTCCCAGAGCTCGGGCTCGAATCTTGGTTCCTTCCATCGCCAGTACATACCCATCCGGTCGTATTCTGGGTTGTACCTCGGGAGCTCTCTTACCTTGTCCCAGTCGAACATCAGAGCTTCCTTGGCTATCGGCCACGGCATCATCCTGTCGTCCATGGGGAGGTCGAGGTTGTTCATCCATCCAAAACACTGTCCGTCCCTGTCAAGAAGGTAGGCGACTTTCATGTTGCCGCAGACCCCCTCAGCCTCCCTGACCGGCAGAATCAGAGGCCGTTCCCGCCTGCCTTCCATGAGCGTCTCGATGTGCCGGTATGCGTCGACGGGCTGGCGATCCTTGCTGAGGAGATCCTCATAGGTGTCCGACGCCTTGACTTTGCCGGGGTTCCTCTTCTCTCGGACGAGCTCCATCTGCTTCTCGATCGAATTGTGCTTGTGGAAATCGCCTTGTGCCCTGTCTTTCTCCAACATGGCTTCAATCGGGCCTCCGCCCGCATCCCATATGACCCCAGCCCAAGGGACGTTGCCCCAGTTCGTGTTCGGCGTTTGGGTGATGAACTGAGCTCCGTACTGGGCGGACTTTTCAAAGGATGCCCTGCGAGACATCGGATTCACTGAAAGCGGTGAGAACTGTTCCTCGCGGCCTTCTGCCCGGAACCTTTGGAGCCGCTTCTCGTTGACTTTCGGCAAAACCCATTGCAGGAAGTTTGTCTCGGTCGATTTGGCAGGCCCCTCTCCCTCCGCCCCCATAGCATGCGTGGCCTCGTGGACCATGGTGGCCGCCAAGTGCATCGTGGCGAGGTCGTACCAGTCGTCCTGCGTCATGCTTTGGGACTCCCTGATGTCCATCTTGGCCGATTCCAGTACCTTGTTCATGTTAATCCCGAAGGTCGTCCCGCCTCTGCTGGCCACATCCTGGTAGTGCTTCTGCATGTCGTTGGAAATCTCCTGTTGAGACTTCCTAGGATGGGAGGCGGAGAACGATCCGTTCGGCATCTCCTCGATTTCGTAGCCCTCTTGGCGCATCATCCTTTTCACCCTCTCCGTCTTGATCTTTTCGTCAAGGGCGGATAGATACACGCCGTATGCCCCGGCGGTCGCAAAATTGAAGATGAATGCGATGCCTGACAATAGTGAGGCGTTGTACTGGTTGACCAGTGATATGGCCTCGTCAACACCTCCGAACATGCCCCGGATTTGCGACGCCTCGACCGACGGGGTCCCCAAATAACCTTCGAGCTGAGCCGGATCCGGCAGCGGCCCGCTGTACCACTGGGATATTGAGCCATTCTGCGACATCTTGACAAAAGGCGACGCGGATGCGACTGGTATCGCATCCCCGCTTGGCAAGTCGGCCAGAAGATTCTCGATGAGTTCGTTCGAGGCGGCAGGATCCTGCTGATCCAAAACCCTCTTGATCCCATCAGCGATTCCCTTCGGAAGGTTCAGGTCGAAGTCCCAGTTCGACTCGTTGGCGCCTGCCGGCAATTCCCTGCTCTCCTCATAGCCAGCGGACTTGAACTGCCTGATGGTCCTGTCAAAGTCGGCCATACCTTCGCGTATGGACGGTTCCGGTGGCTTGACCCTCTGCGGCGTGCTTTTGTCGGTCAAGCCGGTCTTCGTATCAACGGCAATAGTTTCCACTCGATAAGTGGCTTGGGCACCAAGATAGATCTTCCTCAAGTAGACATTCACGATTATCCCGTCTGCCTTGCTGACGAGGAAAGTCCTCCTGACAATGCTCTCGACGGGAATCCTCGAATCCCTGCCGACGGATACCGTTGTGAAATCAACTTCCTTCATCCCGTACCTGCTAGAGAGGATTTCCTTGACGAACGAGTCGTCAAACGACCCGATGTCGCCTATGGGGAACGAGTCAATGACCTCCTGGCCGACTCCTCTCGGGTCAAAGCGGACATTTGCAGCCAGGGCAACGGATGCCTGGTTTGTGGCCGAATCGACGTTGACATAGGCAAAGAAGGCTGGGATGTCCATCACTTTCCCCTCTGTGACCCTGAATGCCTTCCAGATGAGGTGCTTGACGGCTCCGCGGCTCCTTACCCACTGCGAAATGCGGAACCAGCGGAGCTGGTCCTTCATCTGCAGAAAGACCCTTCCCCATTTTAACTGGGAAAAATCCGTTTCCGGCAAGTTGAAACCTGTTTCGGCCATAAGATGTTATTCCCTGCGGGAAGGCCGTTTCCCTCTTGAAAAGGGGAAGGGCCTCCGGCCTAATTCAAAGGCCGGAGGCCCCCTGAAACTCTCAATGCGTTCCACAGACTCGCGCTCTGACACTCTACTGGGGCTAAAGCCCCGTAGGTTCTTCAGCAACAGGCCGACACCGGCCTGTTAACGCCGAAAGGCTGTGTCCTCAGCCCGATGATGCCTTGAGCATCACCATCATTATACCACGCTTCTGATAGAAAAAACCTTTTTCGTATCATTTTTTTTGATTGAATTGTTCGCCTATCTACACGGGCTGAAGCCCGATAGCTTGCGGCTCACGGGAATCTGTCAGGCTCTCGTCTGTTGCTCGTGTTGTTCAAACTCAAGGTCGTCGGGCGGCGGATCGCTGAACGCCGCCGTCGGCCTCCCGCCTGGGACGAGGACTTTCAGGGCCTTATGGCAACTGGGCCCGAGATGCTGTCCCTTCACCATTTCGGCTTTCGCCTCAAGATTGGGGAAACCCACGATGAAAAATTGGACTTTCCTTCCAGCCGTCTTGTCGAGGCTTACTACCTTCATGGATGTTCTCCTTATCGCTGTTCCGTGTTGTCAAATCTCGTCAGCGTGAGGCTGGAACCACAACGCCCATCTGCCTGAGCTGATCCTCATCGATCTCCATCAGGACTCCGAAGCAGGTCTTGCCGGCGTGCTCCGGCCCGACGTACTCCGCGGGGACTACGCCGATCGGGTTGACGACTCTCGCACCCCTTTGGGCACACTGTTCGGCGAGATCAAGCGCGGCGTAGGCGGAGGCAACCTCCTCCTCGAACTGTTGCCCGTACCTGCTGTGCTCCTGGTTTAGGTGCTCGTACGTGCTAACCCCCCTGTCAATGTCGCTGATGTCAAAAACATAGGTTCCGGTGTTCTCGTCCAACCTGAGCCCCATGTCGGTAAACCCCTTGATTCCCTCACGCGCACCTTCCATGTCGCCCTGGCGGATGACAATGTCCGCCTTGGCGGTGCCATGGTAGGTCTTCATCGTGAGGGGCCTTGTGCCCTCTTGCCCGACCTCGATCTTGCCCGCCCAGTCTGGACAGACAGCCTCAAGGGCTTGGATAATCAGATGTTGCTTTGTGAACTGCGTCGCCGTCGTTACGCTTCCGCTCATCTTGGGCTCCTTGTGCTTTTGCGATCCCGAACTCTTGGAAGATTATTCTATTTCAAAACCCCGATGTCCTTCAAGATCTTTAAGACGTGGATGGAGGGGATGGCGGCGTTCAGGCCGTACAGCCCCTTGTCGGCTCCGACTATCATGGACACGACCCCGACAACTTTACCGTCGTCATATGTCAGGAGGGGACCTCCCGAGTTCCCGGGAAGAACCTGGGCGTCGGTGAAGATGTACCTGGGAGCCCCCTCGTACCAGAACACCGCCCTGTCCAAACCGCTGATGATGCCGTCCGAGACGTTGTTCTCAAAACCCCTCGGGCTCCCGACGGCAAAAACCCTGTCACCCTGTTGCAGCTTCGAGCTGTCGCCGAGTTCCAGAGCTTGTGCGTCCATGCCCGATTTCAGGATCGCGAGGTCTTTCTGGTAGTCGACGCGGAGGATCTCGGCTGGGGAGGCCTCGTCCTCCCTTCCGACGGTGATGGCTCGCAGGCTAGCCCCAGTTTCCTTCGGCATGTTGAACTTGTCGTATCTCTGCACGGCATGGGCACAGGTCACGAAAATTCCGTTGCCGAGGCAGAAGCCCGCTCCGATCTCGGTCGAGTCGCCGACCGAGGACCGAATTATCACGCAGGACCGGAGGGCCGTGGCAATCACGTCCGTGCCGGACACGGCTTGGGCAAAACGCCTTTCAAGGATCCTGCTTGGTAGGTTCCTCTTCCTCAGCTCGCCAATGGCGACTTCATAGCTGGGGAAGACGAGTTCCTTGCCGCCCGGCATATGAGCCACCCACAGTTCCTCGGCAGGCTTCAGGTTGTCGGCGGAATCCCTCCTGTGCTTTTCCTGAAGTCTTTTTGTCAGGGCATACTCGTCGCCTTCTTCACGGTAATGCTTGTCCACATCCTTGTTGTGGGTCTGCCTGTCCTCAGCCCATTCTCCGCGGCCGTGGATGTCGACCCTCTTGCCACGGTCAAAATTGATGATGTCCTGGATCAGGTCGGTTCCGCCAAAGGCAGGGACGGCCCTGGATCTGTCGGTGGTCGAATTGAGATCCTTGCCTTCGAACGGCGTGAAAGTCCATGCGGTCTTGGTGTTCAAGGTTATTCTCCGATCACAATTCCTAGGTTGTTTTTCTCGGAGAACCACAGAAAACCCTTGTGGGATTGCCGGAGGCACTACTGAACCCAAACCCGCCGCACTTCAGCCAGCAGAATATGTCAGGCCTCAAGACCCTCATCAGCCTCCGATTTCGATGAAGGCCGGATGTTTTTCTCCGTCTTCGTCTGCCTGTTTCGCTTCAGGCTGCTGGGCAGCTTGCGGCTGGGGTTGGTTCTCGGGAAGCTGGCTTTCGGGCGGGGGACTGTCAATGAACTTCGGATCCGACGTGTTATGCATCCCAGGATTCATCTTCGTCCGACGAACCACCCCTTGGTCAATGATTGTCACTTCCCTGCCCATTTGGTCTCCGGGAGAGGTGAATTTGCTCTCAGGATCGGTCGGCTCCTCTTCCTCCTCAGCGGGCCTCTGCTGGTTGGCAGGCTTTTCCTGTTTGACCGACTTCGGAGCCTTCGGCTTCGGTTCGCCGACCGATATGAGGCCCCTTTCCATAAGAGCGACGACGTCGCCGTCCTGCCCGTCGGCCGCTTTCCTGATAACCGAGGCTTCTGGCGGCAGGAACAGCTTCAGACTGTTGATCACTATCCCGCTTTCTGTGAGGTTTCGTATCTCGATTTTCCCGGTATTAGCGTCCATCGGACACCTCCAATTTTGTTTTGCCAAGGATTATACAGCACGAGCGGGAAAACCGACAGGCTTGTCCCGTGGGAGGATGTCAAAGAGAGGCTGATCCTGAACAACTCCACCCCGCCGCATTCCCCCGACTTCAGTCGTGGGGTAGGCGGGGCAGGCTGATTTTTGTTGCCGATGCGGGGATTTCGTGCAAGGATGCGTTTGTGTTCTTTGACAGGGTGTTTCGGTTGTGGCAGGAAACAAGGTTCCCCTGCCATCTGACATACTCCGCCAGCTGAAGCATGGCGGGTTCTGGGTTCAGCGGTGCCTCCGCTGGGGACCCTTGACGGGATATCAGTGTTCCCTTTCACGCGATCACCTTCTCGCGTGAATCGTTGGATGTGGACGCCACATCAACAGCGTGGCGATCAGGAAACCCACGGCACTCCTGATTCGGTTCCTCCAACAACTGCCCACGATATGCGATGTTCCAAGCTGCGTTGGAATCCGCGTGGGCAGCGTACCCGCAATGCGGGCACTTGAA
>Ga0315288_10001435_pt1 | contig 30890 bp, 23 predicted proteins | sample YL17G11_20_MG_FD_203454 | JGI IMG/M metagenome (GOLD analysis project Ga0315288, IMG submission 203454) | Sediment microbial communities from Yellowstone Lake, YNP, Wyoming, USA - YL17G11_20 | ecosystem: Environmental > Aquatic > Freshwater > Lake > Sediment | place: USA: Wyoming | collected...
TGGCATGATAAGACCTCCTTGCTTTCATAACTGAGCTCCTTACTATTTCTTCTTACCATTACCATTATCGACCCGCTTGCTTGAAAATCTTTACATAGTCGCAGTATTTATGAAACGCGGTACTAGCGCAAAGTCTCAATCAGAGTGAGGGCGTGGTACTTCTCACTATCATTCTCTTTGGGGTTCTGGGTTTCCTGATTATGTATTTCACGCGACGGATTGTTTTGAATATAGTCTTAGCTGATTCACGAAATGAACTTGAGGCGAAACTTAGAGACATTAGGACAGTGAAAGAATTCGGACCAATGACTTTGGCAGAGACTCCTGAATACATTCCTGCTGAAATCCGTGATGAAATCCGTGATGCCGTGGAACGATTGGCGTCTGATAAAATCGAGAGGCCCTTGGAAGAATATGAAGGATTGTTGGCGCAGGGAATAGCTTTGAAACTGAAAGGCAATCTAAAGACGGCGATAAACTATTTGGAAAGAGCAAGCAGGGCAAATCCCACCAATTATCGTCCCTTGACGCTCCTCGCTTCAGCATATTTTGATCTCGCCGATATACAGACCGCGTATGCCTATATATGTAAAGCTGAAAAACTAAAATCACAAGAACTTGACCCAGCGTACTTGAAGATTTATGCAGAGATCTCTTATGCTGCAGGAGAGAACAAGAAGGCTATCGAATACTATTCCCAATATCTCAAGGGTCACCCCAATGACGCGCAAGCAAGATTCAAGTTTGCCATGGCGTATGCTAGATACGGAGCCGACAATGATGATGCAGATGCCTGCAATAATGCAATAGCGGCGCTTGCTGCCGCCGTGAAACGAGATTCGTCGTTGAGATCGCAGGCTATTCAAGAGACCAAAGCGGCTGGTGCGTTTGAGCATCTGTCAAATAATGACGGATTTAAGGGAATAGTAGGAATGGCGCAAGCCGAAACCTAATACCGATTTGTTTGAATAGAGACTCGGATACTTGTCTCATTTGAAAATTAAGGCAGGAGTGATGAACAATGACATCAAAACTAAGACCAAACCCGTGGATACAGTGTCCCTGTTGTTGGGTTCCTATTGAGATTCCGTCGGGCCAGGAATTGGGTGAGCACAAGTGCCTCAATCCCACCTGTCCCTTGAGCTCTCTGAAGGTTCGTGCGAAGGTGTTTTCGAGCCGTGAGGAAGCGAAAGAAGCCCAACAGAAAGAAGGTGGTGCTTTCCTGATAGGCCAGGTCGAAAGGTTTCTTAATATTTCCGATGAACCAGTGAGATTCTGGGGATATTACTTTTGTGATGCCCCAATTGACAGGTTCCGCCTCATAGATGGCCGGCCATTGGAAAGACTCGTGTCAAGGGACTTTGTGGCGAACTGGGAACTTGGTGTTGCAACTCGATCCGAGCCCAAGCAGCCATTTACTACGTTTATGGTCGAGTACGATAGAGGAACAGGGGGACTGGTGCGAAATGGTCGTAATCCTAAGCTAATACCTGTTTCCGCCCATAACCAAGACCCGCTATCGCCTATTACAACTCAGTACTGTGATGTATGTCGCCTGATTAGAGAAAAGTGCACTGAACGGCAGAAAACCGATCTTGCATTTGTTGACCCCTGCTTGGAATGCAATGCCACGCTCGCTGCTTCACTCTTTACAGAAGGGGAGATAGACCAGGAAGAATTGCGTCTTGCGACTGGCGACCCGGACCACGCCTCCAAGCAGTTATATGATAAACTGCATCATACATGCTGGCTAGGATTATTGGATATGGCGTTTCCGATTATGGTGGCTGATATCATTGTAGGGATTGTTTTCACTGGTCAGTTGCGGTCGAGAAATGCAGAGGTCTCGAATGCCACAAAGAGGCGACGGAACGAGATCCTGAACGACATAGGGTTATCTGAAAAACAAATTGAAGCAGAACTTGCAGAAACAGAAATCGTGTCTGAAGCATCAGCGAAAAGGGTATGGAAGGAATTGAGAGTCTCGGCACACCAGTTGCAGATGATATGCGCTAGCCGGTATGGAGAAATGGGAGGCGTGCGCGAGAGTCTGCTCGCTGGAAAGCTTCGCAGTCGAGTGAGAAGCACATCAATACTGTTGAAGACAAAATCGAAGATACTGTCTGAGATGTGCTATGAAGCGCTGAAAGAACTCGGCATATTCTTCTCCTTTCGACGTGCCGCCATTCTTGTCAGAGAAGAGGGAGGATGGAAAGCTGCTGCGTGCTGGGTAGGTGGTCAGCAAAACAGAGATGATCTTCCTTTCGCCATCGATGCTGGACTTGCCTCCGACGAAGGAGAGATACCAGAAACAGATGTAACACAAGCTATTGCCAAGCAACTCTGGTCGGATATAAGACCCGATAGTTATTGCTACTGGGTGCGAGGGGATATAGACACATGGTATTTGTTTATGGACAGAAGGTTCAGCATCGACGATAGACCAAGGGCGAAACTCAATCGGTTCTCTCAGCATCTGGTTCAGGAAATCACTCTTACTTTGCACCAGGAGATACTATCACTTTTTTCAACGCATCAGCAGATCGAGAACATCCGGCATATTGTTCATAATCTTGGAGGACCGGGGGCAGCACTTAGTAGCGCACTGGCGGCTTTCGACGCTTCAGTGTACCCAGCGGGGGAACGCCTGGTTAAAATGTGTGCACTGCCGGATGATTACAAATTCCTTAGGGATGCGATCCAGGAACTCTGCCTGGATATTGAACGCTCGAGAAGAAGAATCGCTTTTGAAGTCAAAAAATTTGAAGCGGGTATCGACATTGACAAGCAATTGCAGAGAAACAAAAGGCGAATTCCCATTTTTGACCCTACGCAAGCGCCAAGAGAGGGGCCTTCTGGACTGTGGCACAAGGCCTTATGGTCTTTCGATATGTATGGTCGGGATATGTCCGCACGAAACATAATACTAAACCAAGTTGAGAATAGACAAGGCTTGGTCAACGGGCACATACAGATCAATGAGGATGCTTTGCAGATTGTCCTCGACAATATGGTAGATAATGCTGTGAAATATTCTGATAACGATACGGAGATTACTCTTCGGATAGCTCGAGAGATAATTGAGGGACGGGAGTATTGTATGATTTCTATTGGCAACTATGGCAACGGCATCTTGAAGACCGAAATTGCCAAGGTGTGGGATCGTCTTTACAGAGGAGTCTGCTCTACCACAAGAAAGAGGCAGGTATCGGGAAGCGGACTTGGTATGTTCATAATTAAGAAGGTTATCGAGTACCACGGCGGCAGCGTAGATGTAGAGAGTCACTACGGTGGCAATGTCAATTACGTCCGTGGCGAAGGCTTTTACACAAGAGTATTTATCTCACTGCCGCTCTGTTGATGGAAGAAGGAGATTAGCCATGCGTATTCTCTGGATTGAAGATGATAGGGTCGATATTTACGGTCTCGAGGCTCAGTGCGAAGCAAGGGGCTGGCACAAAGACATTGTACCCACTTTTTGCGGTGCGGTAAAGATGCTTGCATCTGAGGAGAATAAGTATGACCTTGTTGTGATTGACCTAATGCTACCGTGGGGGGAAGAGGCAACTGACTGGGTTGTGAAGAGTTTCTCTGATGAAACGGCAGGCATCCGCCTTCTTGAAGCGATGCGGGGATGCGGCGAAGGCCAGGATATCCTTGAGAAGATAGGTATGCCTCCTTTGTATGAACGCCACCTGCAAACGCCCGTTATTGTGCTATCCAAATTCCCGAAACACGAAGATGAATGCAGAAGGCTGGACATTGTTGAATTCTTCTGTAAACGCGACTATAGCTGGCAATCGTTGGTCATGGCGATAGAAGGTTTCTCACGCACCTAAAGGCTCAGGATTTCTGGGGCCACCCTACTAATGTCCGGCTCGCTCATGAAGCCGAGGAGCGGGCCGCTTTCTTTCCGCCGTGGGGGCATTCCCGGAAGTAGAGGTTGATCAGATTTCATCCGCGATATCCGCGTTAATCAATGTCTAAACAAAATTCACTTGACACCCAAGCCCCGACGGAGTATAATATATATCAAACTAACAGAATCAGAATAGTCAATGGTATATATTCAACCTGACCGTGTTTAGTACGAAGACCCGTATAAGTCTTGTTTCGATAACAACATAGCACAATTCATCATTATCCAGAATCGCGAAAAACAGTGTTCATCCGTGTTAATCAGTGTCTAAGAAATGAAATCTGTTACTTTGAGCTTATTCCTTCGTGTCTTTGTGTCTTTGTGGCCATCGGTCAATTATGCAAAACAAACCCAATTTCAAAATGGGCAATATGACCATAAGTATAGTAGCAACAAAGCCTTATCCCAATGAACAACGAACAATCAACAACGAACATTACTCAAAACAAACCCAATCAAACCCAATTTCAAACGCTCAAAGCCAATTTCAAACGCAGAAACAGCTTACCCAGCTTGCCGGACGAAACATTGCCACGTCGGCCTTCGGCCTCCTCGCAATGACAATTCGACACTTCCAGGTGTCATTGCGAGCCGAGTGCAGCTCGGCGTGGCAATCTCATAGCCGCAATACTTATGAAACACGGTACTTGGTATGCTGATCGTTCAGACTGGGAAAAGCGGTTGTGTAATCGGCGGGGATTTACTATTCTACCTGGGAACGGCTTGGCCGGTAGAAAGGAAATTCGCTATGGTCGCACTCGGGGTCTTTTTGCACGCACTCGGCGGCTTCGCCGCGGGCAGCTTCTACATCCCCTTCAAAAAGGTCCGCAACTGGGCGTGGGAGAGCTACTGGCTCGCAGCAGGCGCCTTCTCCTGGATTCTTGCGCCGTGGGTCGTTGCGCTTTTAGTTGTGCCGGGGCTCTTATCAGTTCTAAGGCAAGCCTCTGCAAGCAGCATTTTCTGGACGTATTTCTTTGGCGTTATGTGGGGCGTGGGCGGGCTGACGTTCGGGTTGTCGATGCGCTACCTCGGGATGTCGCTCGGATACGCAATTGCGCTGGGGTTCTGTGCGGCGTTCGGGACGATTATCCCGCCGATATTCGAGGGCAAATTCGGCGACTTGCTCACGAATATATCGGGCCTGACGACGCTGGCAGGCGTCCTTGTCTGCCTCATCGGCATAGCAATCTGCGGGTGGGCGGGCGTCTCCAAGGAGAAAGAGCTGCCCGACGAGAAAAAGAAAGAGAGCATAAAGGAATTCAACTTCGCAAAAGGGCTCTGGGTTGCGATATTCGCCGGGGTGATGAGCGCGTGTATGGCGTTCGCGATAGCGGCGGGAAAACCCGTCGCCGTCCTTGCCGGAGAACACGGTACGGCGTCTTTGTGGGTGAATACGCCCGTTTTCATTTTTATACTGGCAGGCGGATTCACGACGAATTTCTTATGGTGCGTGCTCCTGAACGTCAAGAACCGCACGGCCAAAGATTACGTCGATAGCGGCAAGGCGCCGCTGCCGAGCAACTACTTCTTCTCGGCGCTGGCGGGAATCACGTGGTATCTGCAGTTTATGTTCTACGGGATGGGCAAGACGCGAATGGGCGAGTATGATTTCTCAAGCTGGACTATCCACATGGCGTTTATCATAGTCTTCAGCAATATATGGGGGCTGTTTTTCCACGAGTGGAAGGGTTCGAGCCGGCGCACCCATCGGATTATTCGCTTAGGTATAGTGGTGTTAATCGCCTCAACGGTTGTCGTCGGCCTGGGCAGCTATCTCAAATCGCAAGGCATGTGAGTTGCGCCGGGCGGCTATTGCAGGGTAAATCGCAGATGTCGAAGAAAGAGACAATGACCTCAAGGCAGCGTGTTGAAAAGGCCCTCAATCACGAGGCGCCCGATAGGGTGCCTATCGACTTAGGCGGATTCCAGACCGGCATTCACAAACAGGCGTATATTGAGCTGCTTGATTACTTGGGTATCGAAGACGCCCCTGCAATCCTTGATCCGGTCCAGCAGCTCGCCAGGCCGTGCGAAGAGCTGCTCGAGCGTTTTCACGTCGATATTCGCTACGTCTGCGCGCACGGGCCCGACAGTTTCAAAGGCGGCATCGAACAGAACGTGCGCGACGGGAGGCTCTGGCACGACCTGAAAGACGAGTTCGGGGTCGTCTGGTCTATGCCCGACGACCGGCAGCTCTATATGGATATCTCACATCATCCCCTGGCCGACGCAAAGATCGAAGACCTTGCGGATTACCCCTTTCCAAAAGGCGACGATCCCACGCGGTTCACCGGCGTCCGCGAGCAGGCGCTTGAGCTGCGCCGCGGCACTCCTTACGCCATATCGACCGGCATCGGCGGAGTGGTCTATGAGATATGCTGGTATATGCGGGGCCTGGAGCGGTGGTTTATCGATATGATGGAGAACCCCGCCTTTTGCGAGGCGCTGCTCGATAGGACGTTGAAGTTCTGGCTGGATTACTTCACCGTGTTTATGGCGGAGGTGGGTGACCTCATCGACGTCGTGATGATAGGCGACGACATCGGCGGGCAGGCAGGGCCGCTATTCTCCCCCGATTTCTATCGCAGAATTGTAAAGCCCCGCCAGAAAAGGCTCGTCCGGCATATCAAGTCTCTTACCGCCGCGAAGATATGGTACCATACCTGCGGCTCGGTGGCCCAATTCATCCCGGACCTGCTCGACAACGGCATCGACATACTCAATCCCGTCCAGATCAGCGCCGAGAATATGGACCCGCGGCAATTAAAGGATAAATTCGGCCGGAGGCTGAGCTTCTGGGGCGGCGCGATAGATACGCAGCACGTCCTTCCCACCGCGACGCCTAAGGAAATCAAGAAGCACGTGCGAAGAAATATCGAGATATTCAAGCCGGGCGGCGGCTACGTCTTCAACAACGTCCACAACATTCAGCTCGGCGTCCCGCCGGAAAACGTTGCGGCCCTTTTTGACGCCGCGTACGAATATGGATTCTACTGAGAGCAGCTCGAACATCATCTTTTGATCCGGCGTATTGCACATTATGCGTAAGGCGTCCGAACGATCGCCAAAGCAAAAAGAGTTAATTGATCGAGGTCTGTATCTCAAAAGCGCCGCTCTGGGGACATTGGGCTTCTGCACCCGCTCGGCGGCCGATACCGAATTGCTCGCGCCGCAGTGGCTCGAAGTTGTTGAAATCGACCTGGACCTGCAGCGCCGCAGTCACCGGTTGCACGGCACGCGAATAGCGCATATCAGCGACCTTCACCACGGCAGCACCGTCGGCGGCGAGTATCTGCGCCGCTGCATCGAGCGCGTTAATCAGCTCGATGCGGATATAGTCGTGCTGACGGGCGATTACATAACGTATGACCTCTGGGGCAGGTACCGCAAGAAGGTTACAGCCCTGCTTGGGGGCATCCGAAGCCGATTCGGCACGTATGCCTGCCTGGGCAATCACGATTACGGCCTAAGCGCAATGTCGAGCCTAAGACGGGACTACCTGCTGGTTCGACTCCTGCGTGGTATGAAGGCCAACGGGATTACCGTCTTGCGGAATGAATCGGCTGTCTTAGACATCAATGGCCACCCGCTCCGGCTGGTCGGGCTGGGCGATTTGCGGGTCGGCGACTTCCACCCGGCAAGGGCCTTTGCCGACATATCGGACAATCATGTTACTATTGCCCTGGTGCACAATCCGCGGGGCGTCGAGTACCTAAATGCGTTCGGGGTCGATGTTGTCTTCAGCGGGCACACGCACGGAAAGACGTCCAGGTTCCCGCCCGAACACGTGCTGAATTTCAAAGGCCGGCGATTCCACGCGGGTATGTATGACGTCGGGGACACGAAGCTCTACGTCAACCGCGGCCTCGGCCGCGTCGGAAGAATGCGCTTCTACTCAAGACCCGAAATCACCGTCCTCACCCTGCGCTAATTTGCGGGCCCGACCCGAATTGCCCGCTGAGGCCCTGCGGCCTCAACTATCGGCCTTGCCAACTCATGTGCCCGCTATCAGGCCACCCGGTGCCGTCCCGGAAAAAAGGCCTTAAGTTCTGGTGGCTCGGGGCCGAAAAGAATCTTTGCAGGTTGTTGAGAAAGTACTTGTCATCTTCTGGTTGTTGTGTATAATGAGTTTTATGCACGAGATTCGCACAATTCGTTGCTCATTTCAGGCCATTTTCGGCCTTAGCCTGCTCCTGCGCCGGTAGGCGCAGCATACTCCCTCTACAAAAACCCGTTGTAACACCGTTTTTTTCGTAAATTCGTGGCGTTTTTACCCTGCCTGAGGCATAATCAGCCGCGTTCAGGGTGAGAATTTTTGGAGACAACGCAGATGTCTGAAGAAAAGGTTCTGATATTCGACACCACCTTACGCGACGGCGAGCAGTCGCCGGGGGCCTCCTTGTCGATAGCCGAGAAGTTAGAAATCGCCGAGCAGTTGGCGGTTTTAGGCGTCGATATTATCGAGGCGGGCTTCCCGGTCTCTTCGCCCACTCAGTTCGAGGCGACCAAACTCGTTGCTGAGCAGGTCCAGGGACCGGTTATCGCCGGTCTGGCGCGGGCCAGCGAAGGTGATATCGAGGCGGCGGGCAAGGCAATAGCCCCCGCCAAAAACAAGCGTATCCACACGTTCATTGCGACTTCGCCGGTCCACATGAAGTACAAGCTCAAGAAGAAGCCGGACGATGTGCTGAAAATGGCCGTTGAGGCCGTCAAGTTCGCAAAGGGCTTCGTCGATGACGTGGAGTTTTCGCCGGAAGACGCCTGCCGCAGCCAGATGCCGTTTTTGATTGAGGTATTGGCCGCGGTAATCGAGGCAGGCGCCACAACGCTGAATATACCCGATACGGTCGGCTACGTGATGCCGTACGAGTATGGGCAGATAATTGCGCAGCTCAGGTCCGATGTCCCCGGCATAGAGAAGTGCGTCATAAGCACTCACTGCCATAATGACCTTGGTATGGCGGTGGCGAATTCTCTGACCGGCGTGCGCAACGGCGCCCGCCAGGTCGAGTGCACCGTAAATGGGCTTGGCGAGCGTGCCGGCAACGCGGCCCTCGAAGAGGTCGTGATGGCCATTCACACCCGCCCGGACTTCTTTGCGAGCCAAAGCGCCGGCGGCCTGACCACGAACATCAAGACTACAGAGATTTATCGCACGAGCCAGCTTGTCTCGCAGCTTACCGGTTTCCTTGTCCAGCCGAACAAGGCAATCGTTGGCGCAAATGCGTTCGCCCACGAGGCGGGCGTGCACGTGGACGGCGTATTGAAGGAGCGCACCACCTACGAGATTATGACGCCGGAGAGTATCGGCTTAGGCGGCTCACGGATGGTGCTCGGCAGACATACCGGCAGGCACGGATTCGTGGAAAGATGCAGACAATTGGGCTTCAAACTCGCCAAGCAGGAAGTCGAGCACGCATATCAGAGGTTCATCGAGATAGCAGACAAGAAAAAAGAGGTGTTCGACGAAGACCTGGCGGCGATAATCAATGAAGAGATTCACGTCGTCGAGCACGTTTTTGAACTGGAGTATCTGCACGTCGCCTCGGGCACCGGGACTCTGCCGACGGCGAGCGTCCGCATACGCACGAAGGGCGAGACCCGGCAGGCGGCGGCGTGCGGCGATGGGCCGGTCGATGCCGCGTACGAAGCGATTCGGGAAGCGACGGGCCTGTCGCCCAAGTTGGAGAACTACACAATCCGCGCCGTCACCGGCGGCAAAGAGGCGCTTGGCGAGGCGACGGTGCGAATCAGCGACGACGGCAAGAAGTTCGTTGGCAGGGGCATCTCGACCGACATCATCGAGGCCAGCGCCAAGGCGTACGTCGATGCAATAAACCGTATGGTCTCGGCAAAGAGCAAAGGCGACGAGCCGGGCGTCAAAGTTGACCTTTGAGACAGGAAAATCGAAATACTAAATCCGAAATACGAAACAAATATAAATGACCGAAATTCAAATTTAGCCACAGAGGACACAGAGAAAAATAGAGAATCGAACAGCAAAATGCTTTATGGAGAATTTTTACGTCATTTCGACCGAAGCCCCCCGGGGGCGAAGCGGAGAAATCCGTTAAAAAATTAGATTTCTCGACTACAGCTGCTTCGCAGCCTCCGCTCGAAATGACAATCCAGGTGCCTCACATGGGGCCGAGCTGGTGGGCTAAAGCCCACCCTACATAACCGGCTGACGTTGCCGGGTGAGCCACAAGGTAATTAAAAAGGCAAATGGTTTGAGCCAATTTTTTCTTTGTGTTCTCTGTGTTCTCTGTGCCCTCTGTGGCTAAAAGAGATTTGGTCGCGCTCTCTGTGGAAAAGAATATGAAAGCGAGTTAGACAGATGGGAATGACGATAACTGAAAAGATACTTGCGAAGACGGCGGGGAAGAAGATGGTTCGGCCGGGGGAATTGATCGATGCGAAGATCGATATCGTGATGTGTCACGATGTTACTGCACCGGCGGCGATTTCGATGCTCATCGAAAAAGGAATAGACAAGGTATTCGACAGGAAAAAGATTGTGGTGACGCCGGACCACTTTCAGCCTGCCAAGGACGTTAAGAGCGCCGAATTGCACAAGCGATTGGATGAATGGGCCAGGCGGCACAAGATAGAGCACTACTATAAGCTGGGCAGGGCGGGAGTTTGCCACGCGCTGCTGCCGGAGCAGGGGCACATTCGGCCGGGCGAGGTGATTGTCGGCGGCGATTCGCATACGTGCACTTATGGGGCGTTCGCGGCGTTCGGCGTCGGCGTCGGCTCGACGGATTTGGCTGCGGCGATTGCCACGGGCAGGCTGTGGTTCAAGGTCCCGGCCTCAATCAAGTTGGTGCTCAACGGCTCATTAAAGCCGGGGGTCTATAGCAAAGACGTTATCCTTGCGATAATCGCGAGGATAGGCGCCGACGGGGCGAATTATCAGGCGATGGAGTTTGTCGGCCCCGCTCTTGCCGAGATGTCAATGGAAGCTCGAATGACCATCACGAATATGGCAATCGAGGCGGGCGCGAAAAACGGAATTATCGCCTATGACGATACGACTATGCAATACCTTGATGAACATCTGAACTCCCGAAAAGGATATACTATTTACAAATCCGACAAAGACGCTAAGTACGTTTCAACCGAGAAGTTCAATTGTTCAAAAATCGAGCCGATGGTCGCGCTGCCTCATCTGCCGAGTAACGGCGTGCCCATAGGCGATTGCGCCGGCAAAGCGATGGACCAGGCGTATGTCGGAAGCTGCACTAACGGACGAATCGAGGACTTGAGAATCGCCGCGAAGATTCTCAAGGGCAGACAGGTCGCCATTCGCACTCTGATTGTGCCTGCGACGCCGAGCATCTGGAAACAGGCGAAGGACGAAGGATTGTTCGATATATTCTATGACGCTGGTTGCGTTATTGCGGCGCCGACCTGCGGGGCCTGCTTAGGCGGCTTTATGGGCGTCCTGGCCGAAGGCGAAAAGTGCGTCAGCACGACCAACCGCAACTTTGTAGGGCGAATGGGACACCCAAAGAGTGAAGTCTATTTAGCCAGCCCGGCCACGGCAGCGGCAAGCGCAGCCGAAGGCAAATTGGCAGATCCGAGAAAATATCTTTAACCACAGATTTCACAGATTGGCACAGATTAACGCAGATTTGATTGGTATTGAATTGGAAGGATAGTCTCTTGGAAGAACAGTACCCGCACAAGGAATTGACGAGGAAGATTATCGGTACGGCTATGGAAGTTTATAACACGCTTGGCTGCGGTTTTCTGGAAAGTGTGTATGAAGAAGCACTGACCCTCGAATTTCGTCTGCAAAGCATTGAATTTGAGAGGCAGAAACCTCTGGATGTTTTTTACAAAGGTACGAAAGTCAAACAGTTCGTGTGCGATTTTCTTGTAGAAGGCAGCGTGCTTGTCGAGTTGAAAGCTATCAAGGAACTTACCCCACTGGAAACAGGTCAGGTTCTGAACTATCTCAAGTCGACAGATTTGAAACTGGGGCTGCTGCTGAATTTTGGCGCCTCGTCGCTGCAATATAAGAGAGTTATCAATTGATGATTTGGAATCTGTGAAATCTGCGTTGAATCTGTGAAATCTGTGGTTGGAAAAGAGAATGATTATGTCTAAGGCGCATGTTTACAAACGGGATCATATCAACACCGATGAGATTATACCGGCGAGGTATTTGAATACGGACGACGAGCGGGAGCTGGCGAGGCATTGTATGGAAGACCTCGATAAGGAGTTCGTCAAAAAGGTCCGGCCGGGCGACGTGATAGTGGCCGGCGGGGATTTCGGCTGCGGCTCGTCGCGCGAGCACGCAGTCTGGGCGATTCGAGGGGCGAAGGTGCAGACCGTGATAGCGAAATCCTTCGCGCGGATATTCTATCGCAACGCGATCAACTGCGGCTTCTACTTGATTGAATCGGCTGACGCACTGGAGCGAATCAAGGATGGCGACGAGGTGGAAGTCGATTTCAAAACGGGCTTGATCAAGAACAAAACCGCCGGTATGAATATAAGGTTTAGCCCGCTGCCGGACTTTGCTTTGGAGATTATCAACGATGGAGGTCTTCTGCAGCACATAACCAAGGCACACAAGTAGAGTTGCGACGAAGGAGATTTGTAAGTGGCAAAGACATATAAGATTGCTGTAATACCCGGTGACGGGACGGGGCCGGAGGTAATTGCCGAGGCGGTTAAGGTTCTTAAAACTGTTGCCGGGAAGTTCAAGTTCAAGGTTGATTTGACGGAGTTTGACTTCGGCGCAGAGAGATACAAGCGGACGGGCGAGACCCTGCCCGATAGCGCAATCGAGGAGCTTCGCAAATTCGATGCGATTCTGCTTGGGGCAATCGGGCATCCGGACGTCGCACCGGGGATTCTCGAGAAGGGGATACTCTTAAAATTGCGTTTTGCCCTGGACCAGTACATTAACCTTCGCCCGGTGAGGCTCTATCCGGGTGTCGAGACCCCGATCAAAGGCAAAGGGCCGGAAGATATAGACTTTGTCGTCGTGCGGGAGAACACCGGCGATGCTTACACCGGCACGGGCGGGTTCACGATGAAGGGCACGCCGAACGAGGTGGCGGTGCAGTCGGCTGTCTATACACGCTTTCAGGTGGACCGCTGTCTGACATACGCCTTCGAGTACGCACGCAAGCACGGCAAGAAGGCGCGCGGCAAGGGCGATAAGAATACGCTGGCCCTTTGCGGCAAGACCAACGTGCTTACCTATATCTACGATTTGTGGGAGCGGGCGTTTCACGAGATGGGTAAAAAACAGTACCCCGATATCGCAAGAGAGTACTATCACGTTGATGCGACGTGTATGTGGTTTGTGAAGAATCCGGAGTGGTTCGACGTTATCGTTACCGGCAATATGTTCGGGGACATTATCACCGATTTGGGCGCAATGATTCAGGGTGGTATGGGTATCGCGGCGGGCGGCAATATCAACCCCCAGGGCGTCAGCATGTTCGAGCCTATCGGCGGAAGCGCGCCGAAATATACCGGCAAGGGCGTGATCAATCCGTTAGCGGCAATCTGCGCGGCCCAGATGATGCTGGAGACGCTCGGCGAGGAAAAGGCCGCAACGGCGATAGAAGATGCCGTCAAATACGTCACGGCCAACAAACTCAAATCCTTGGCCGCCGGCAAAATGGGATACTCGACGAGCCAGGTCGGAGACCTGGTAGCTGAAGAAGTCACAAAATAGGAGACCGAGAAACACACAGAGGCAGAGTTACTATGATATGGAGGTAATGTATTGCTTGCAATCTGAAGAAGTGGTATGATTCGATGCCGATGGGTCAGCAATCATGTGGCAATTGGTGCAGGGAAAATGAATATGACCGACCAAGAACTCGATATTCTTTTGGAGGATTGTGAATCCGACCGTTCGGAGCGCAAAGAATCCTTGTCCGACTCAGACAAGATACGCAAGACGATCTGTGCGTTTGCCAACGACATGCCCAACCACCAGCTTCCAGGAATAGTTTTCGTTGGAGTACGCGACGATGGCAAGCCTGCCCGGTTGAGCATTACCGATCAACTGCTCAGAACACTCTCGGATATGCGTTCCGACGGAAACATCCTGCCATTTCCCACAATCACGGTTCAGAAGCGTATGCTTAGGGGAACCGAGGTTGCTGTCGTGACAGTGGAACCTTGTGATGCCCCGCCGGTCCGGCTCCGTGGACGAATATGGATTCGGGTAGGTCCCCGTTTGGCACTGGCAACCCCCGAAGAGGAACGACGCCTTGCTGAGAAACGAAGGACCCGCGATCTCCCCTTTGACATCAGCCCGGTACCCGCTGCCACAATTGACGAACTGGACATAGATCTGTTCGAGCGCGTTTACCTGCCCTCGTCGGTGACGTGCGATGTACTCGAGCAGAATAGGCGAGATCGAAACCAGCAGCTTGCGAGTCTGCGTTTCACGACCGCCGACGGCTCGCACACGCCAACAGTGTTGGGTCTGCTTGTCGTCGGCAAATCGCCATGCGACTATGTGCCTGGTGCGTATATTCAATTCCTTCGCATTGCCGGTCAGGAACTGAGCGACCCAATCAAGGACCAGAAACGAATCGCAGGGCCTCTCACCGAGGTAATTCAGAATCTGGATTCAACGCTCAAGGCGCACATCTCGGTCAAAACGGACATTGTGTCGAAGCCAACGGAACAGAGAGAGCCGGATTACCCACTCGCTGCCCTGGAACAATTAACCAGGAATGCCATTCTGCATCGCGCCTATGAGGGCACAAACGCCCCGGCTCGCGTGTACTGGTTCGATGACCGCATAGAAATTATGAATCCGGGCGGGCCTTACGGCCAGGTAACGCGCAAGAACTTTGGGCAACCAGGGATTACAGATTACCGCAATCGTTTCCTCGCAGAGGCCATGCGCAACCTGGGATTTGTTCAGCAGTTCGGGGTCGGCATCCAAATCGCGCAAGAAGCGCTCCAGAGCAACGGGAATCCACCGCTCGATTTTTCACCTGAGGACACCCATACGCTCGTGACGTTAAGGAGGCGCGTATGAACATACCGGTAATTGCTTTCTTCAATAACAAAGGTGGAGTCGGCAAGACATCTTTGGTTTATCATCTTGCGTGGATGTACTCCGATATGGACATTGTTGTCGTTGCAGCGGACCTTGACCCGCAGGCGAACCTGACGGCAGGCTTCTTGTCGGAAGCTCGTTTGGAGGATTTATACGAGTCGCACTCAGATGGGACAATATTTGGCTGTGTGCAACCGCTATTGAAGGGTACTGGTGACATCAAAAGTCCATATCCATTGAAGATTTCTGATAACTTGACCTTGATCGCCGGCGACCTGTTGCTGTCAGCATTTGAAGATGAGCTATCACAACAGTGGAGACTGTGTCTTGACAGAGACGAGCGAGCCTTTCGTGTTTTGTCTGTCTTCTATCGGACTATGCAGAACGTGGCTAACGAAAAAAATGCTCGGGTTATTCTTGTGGACTTGGGGCCTAACTTGGGAGCTATTAATCGAATTGCACTGGTTTCCGCTGACTACGTCGTAATTCCATTATCACCCGACCTGTTCTCCTTGAAAGGCCTCGAAAACCTCGGACCGGCATTGCGCCGATGGAGGGAACAATGGCAAGAAAGGCTCGGGAAAAATCCTGTTCCCGATCTTCCTCTTCCTTCCGGCGAGATTAAGCCTTTGGGCTACATTGTATTGCAACATTCAATCCGGTGGGACAGGCCCGTCAAGGCATACCAAAAGTGGATTGCAAGGATTCCGGGGGGCTACGCGAAATGGGTCTTGGATGGGTCGGTAGCACCTGGCGTCACGATTGCCGATGATACCCAGTGCCTTTCCCTCTTGAAACACTACCGCAGTCTGATGCCAATGGCCCAAGAGGCCAACAAGCCCGTCTTCCACTTGAAGCCTGCCGATGGTGCTATTGGCGCGCACGTGTCCGCGGTGAATAACTGTTATGCCGATTTTGAAAAGCTCGCGAATGAGATTGTCAAGCGTGCCTCTCTGTAGGCGTCTCACCCGGCGCGGCGTGTGGGGCATTCGACGGGCGAGATAGGAGCCCTTCTTGCGGGACACCTCGCGCGATAGGCTAATGGTTCCATCGCCGAAATACGAATATCAAGAATCAAAATGCAAAATGACAAATCAAACTTCAAAGATGAATTCAGGCGAAGACTTTACAAGTTTGTGCTGAAGCTTATCGAGTTTCTTGACAGGCTTCCCAAGGACAACGTCTCGCTGCGGATAGGCGACCAGTTATTGAGAAGCGGCACGAGCGTTATGGGCAACTATACAGAAGGGCGGGCGGCAAGCAGCAGAAAGGATTTTTCCAACTACTTCAACAACTCGCTGAAGTCGTCCAATGAAAGCAGGCTTTGGTTTGCACTTCTGCGAGACATCGGCCGCGCTAAAGCAGAGGATGTCGCCTGGTTTCTCACTGAACTCGATGAGATAGCAAAGATTTTTGTATCGAGCATCCTCACGCTGAAGGGCAAAAAGTAATTTTGGATTTTGATATGTCATTTTGATTCTTGCAGTTTGATATTTGATTTGATTCTATGCCTGCTAATCTAACACCTGATTATTTTAAGGCTGAGCAGTGGTATCGCAGCGCCGGGACGAATGAAGAGAAGATTCTGGCGGTTGAGCAGATGCTGCGCGTTATGCCCAAGCACAAGGGCACGGACCACCTCAAGGCGGACCTGCGCCGCAAGCTCAGCAAGCTCAAAGAGACGGCGACTCAGAAGAAACACGGCAGCCAGGCGGATGTTTTCCATGTCCCTCGCGGCGGGTCGGGCCAGATAGTGCTCATAGGCACGCCGAACAGCGGCAAAAGCTCAATTGTCGCAGCGCTGACCAATGCCAAGGTCAACGTGGCCGACTTTCCGTTTGCGACGGGCGTGCCGGCGCCGGGGATGATGAAGTACCAGGACGTTGCGATTCAATTAGTCGATATGCCGCCGATTACAGCCGATTACAGCGCGCCGGGACAGGTGGGCACGTATCGCAACTGCGATTTGATCGGCATTGTCATCGACTTGTCGGGCGACGTGGCCGAGCAGATGGGCATTTGCCTGGATTTTCTCGAGGCGCGGACCCTGCTGCTCGACGACGAGAGGCCGGCTTACGATGGCCAGGGCAATGTCCTCGGCAAGAGGGCGTTTTGTATTTGCACCAAATCAGACATCGCCAAGGCCGGCGCCATTGAAAGGCTCAGGAAATCGTGCAGGCGCCCGCTGGAATGCGTCGAGGTCTCGATCAAGACCGCGGCGGGGGTGGAGCAGTTTGGCCGCAAGATTTTTGAGCTGCTGGGAATAATACGGATTTACGCCAAGCCGCCGGGCAAACCGGCTGATATGACCGACCCTTTCACGCTGCCGACCGGTTCGACCGTAATGGACCTCGCGCAGGCCATACATCGGCAGTTGGCCGAGAATCTCAAGTCCGCCAGAATCTGGGGCACGGGCGTCTATGACGGCCAGAACGTCCAGAGAACCCACGTCCTCAACGACAAGGACATTGTCGAGTTGCATTTCTCCTGAGCGGGCCTTACAATACAGCCTTGACATGCCGCCCAAGGCCTGGGCGAAGGAAAAAGGACTTTTCGCTCACGAAAGGAGTCGTTATGAACGCCGGACGAATGGCCGTGTTGGGAGTGGTGGTGGGGATTTGTGTGGGGCTGGGTCTTGGGGGGTGCGCCGAGCAGGCCAAGCGGGGGAGTAGGGCCGAGCAGCAAGGCGCGGCGGCAAAACCCAGGAAGGATTACCCCATCGAGCCGGTGCCGTTCACCCAGGTCAAGTTCACAGATGAATTCTGGGCGCCGCGGATCGAAACTAACCGGACGGTGTCGATTCCTTATTCCTTCGGCAAGTGCGAGGAGACGGGCAAGATAGACAATTTTGCAATAGCGGGCGGTTTGATGACCGGCGAGCACAAGGGCGATTTTCCGTTTGACGATACGGACCCATACAAGATTCTCGAAGGGGCGTCGTACTCGCTGAGCGTCCACCCGGACCCAAAGCTCGATAAGTACCTGGACGACCTGATTGTCAAGATAGCCGCCGCACAGGAGGACGATGGGTATCTTTACACCTGCAGGACCAACAAGTGCGAGCGGCTCAAGAACTGGTACGGCGACGAGCGGTGGTCGAAGCTGGCCGGCAGCCACGAACTGTACAATATGGGCCATCTCTACGAAGCCGCCGTCGCGCACTACCAGGCCACCGGCAAGCGGACACTGCTTGACGTCGCCGTCAAGAACGCCGACTTTCTCGATACGGTGTTCGGGCCGGGCAAAAACGAGGGCTGGCCGGGCCATCAGGTAATCGAGATGGGGCTGGCAAAGCTCTATCGCGCCACCGGCAACGAGAAGTACCTGCAATTGGCGAAGTTCTATCTCGATACGCGGGGGCCGGGCGGCAACCCATACAACCAATCGCACCAAAAGCCCGCCGATCAGAGCGAAGCGGTCGGCCATGCGGTGCGGGCGTCGTATATGTACTGCGGGATGGCCGACGTGGCGGCGCTGACCGGCGACGAGCGATACCTGCGGGCGGCTGAGCGAATCTGGCAGAACGTGGTCGGCAGGAAGCTGTACCTGACCGGCGGTATCGGGGCGAGCGGCGCGGGCGAGGCGTTCGGCAAGGACTACGAGCTGCCCAACGAGACGGCCTACTGCGAGACGTGTGCGGCGATAGGCAACGTCATGTGGAACTACAGGATGTTCCTTTCGAGCGGTATGGGCAAGTACATCGACGTTCTGGAGAGGACGCTTTATAACGGATTGATTAGCGGAGTGTCACTGCAGGGCGACACCTTCTTTTATCCAAATCCGCTGGCGTCGCACGGCCAGCATAAGCGGGACCCCTGGTTTAGCTGTGCGTGCTGCCCGGGGAATATGACCCGCTTTGTCGCTTCGATTCCAGGATACGTTTATGCAAAGGCCGGCGACACGCTGTACGTCAATCTGTTCGTGTCCGGGACCGGCACGGTCAATATGAAAAATAACGCAGTGCAAATCAAGCAGGAGACGCAATATCCCTGGGACGGCGCGGTGAAAATAACTATCGAGCCGGAACGTCCAGCGAAGTTCACAATTGCGGTTCGTAGACCTGGATGGACGCAGAACAACCCAGTACCAAGCGATTTGTATCATTATGGAGAGAAAAACGACGGGCCCCAAATGAACTTCAAGTTCACAAATCATGAGCCCGAGCATAGCATTAGCCTTCGTTACCCTTTCCGCACCGGAGACGACTTCGTCTATTTCGATCAAAGGTGGGAAAAAGGCGATGTTATCGAACTGGATTTTCCGATGCCAGTTCGGCGGGTCCTTGCTCATGAGAATGTGGAGGCGAACCGGGGGCGGGTTGCTATCGAGCGGGGGCCTATCGTATATTGCGCCGAATGGCCCGACAACGGCGGGCACGTTCACAACCTCGTTCTTCCCGACGACGCCAAGTTAACGCCCGAGCGCCGCAAAGACCTGCTTGGCGGCGTGACGGTGGTCCGCGGCAAGGCCCTGGCGGTCAGTTACGGCGACGACGGCAAGTCCCTTGTGAAGAAGGAGCAGGATTTTACGGCGATACCGTACTACGCCTGGGCGCATCGCGGACAGGGGGAAATGGCAGTCTGGCTGGCGCGAGATATAGTTGCGGCAGAGGCGGCAACGCCGCCGGGGATGATCCGCAATCCGTCGTTTGAGGACGGCGGCGACGACAAGCCGACCGGCTGGGAGCGGGCGACTTACGGCGGACAGGGCGAGCTTAAATACGTTGAGGGCGGACGGACAGGAAAAAAGTGCGTGATGATCTCCTCGGAGAGCGGCGCAGATATCGGCTGGTTGACGTCGGTGGTGGTCAAGCCGCGCAGCGAATACAGGCTGACCGGGTGGATTAAGACAGAGAACGTCCAGAGCACCGGCGAGCAGCAGGCCAAAGGGGCGTTGCTGAATCTGCATAATATGCAGCCCCTGCAGAGTCCGCCGGTGACTGGGACGAAGGACTGGACGAAAGTTGAGATTGCCTTCAATTCCGGCGAGAATTCCACGGTGGAGATCAACTGCCTGTTCGGCGGCTGGGGGCTGGCGAAAGGCAAGGCGTGGTACGATGATTTGCAGCTTGAGCTGCTTGCGAGCAAACCTGCGAAAACATCTCTGGAAATCAATGCGGAAAAGACCAAAGAGCCGGTCTCGAAGTACATTTACGGCCAGTTCATCGAGCATTTGGGCCGATGCATCTACGGCGGAATATGGGCCGAGATGCTTGAAGACCGCAAGTTCTACTACGCCGTGGGCGACAACGCCTCGCCGTGGAAGTCCATTGGCCCAGCCGATGCCGTCAAGATGTTCACAAAGGGTTCTTACGTCGGCGACCAGACTCCGCAGGTGCTGTTGGCTGAAGGCGGCGGGCCTGCCGGTATCGCGCACGGCAAGCTGGCGCTGATAAAGGGGAAAGAATACGTGGGCCGAGTGGTCCTGGCAGGGACTGATTCGGCGAAGGTCAACGTGAGCTTAGTCTGGGGCCCGGGCGAGAATGACCGGCAGAGCATAGCCATTGAGAAGCTCGAGGCCGAGTATGTAAAGACGCCGCTGAAATTCACCGCCGGTGGTGACACCGAAGACGGCAGGCTGGAGATTGTCGGAACCGGCAGCGGATCGTTCAATATCGGGACCGTTTCGCTGATGCCGGCGGACAATATCAAGGGCATGCGGGCCGATACGCTCAAGCTGCTCAGGGAATTGAACGCTCCGATTTATCGCTGGCCGGGCGGCAACTTCGTCAGCGGCTACGACTGGCGGGACGGCATCGGCGACCCCGACAAGCGCCCGCCGCGAAAGAATCCCGCGTGGCAGGGTATCGAGCACAACGACTTCGGGCTGCACGAGTATCTGGCGTTCTGCAAAGAGGTCGGGGCCGAGCCTTTGATTACGGTCAATTCCGGCTTCGGCGACGACCACTCGGCTGCTGAAGAGGTTGAGTACGTTGTCGGCTCGGCGGATACGCCGATGGGCAAGTGGCGGGCTGCTAACGGGCATCCGGAGCCATACCAGGCCACGTGGTGGTGCGTCGGCAATGAGATGTACGGCGGGTGGCAATTGGGCAGTATGTCACTGAACCACTATGTCCTCAAGCAGAATCTCTTCGCAAAGGCGATGCGCAAGGTCTATCCCGATATCAAGGTCATTGCGGTCGGCGCGGTCGGATCGTGGTCGGAAGGTATGCTCAAAAGCTGCGCCGATTATATGGATGGCATCAGCGAGCACTTCTACAGGCAGGAGAAAAAATCGGTGCCCGAGCACGTGCGGCAGACCGTCGATTCCGTCCGCGGGCAGGTGACGGCCCACAGGGATTACCGCAAGCGGATAGATACGCTTGCAGGCAGGGACATTCGTATCGCCATCGACGAATGGAACTACTGGTATGGGCCGCACCTCTACGGCGAATTGGGCACGCGGTATTTCCTCAAGGACGCCCTCGGCATCGCTGCGGGGCTGCACGAGATGATCCGCAGCAGTGATATCGTGTTTATGGCCAACTACGCCCAGACGGTCAACGTCATCGGGTGCATCAAGACAACTAAGACTGCGGCGGCCTTCGACACGACGGGCCTGCCCTTGAAACTCTACCGCGAGCATTTCGGGACGATTCCGGTTGAGCTGGGGGGCGACCAATCTCCGCTGGACGTGGCGGTGGCCTGGACTGCCGACCGCAAGGCCCTGACAATCGGCGTTGTCAATCCGAGCGACCAGGAGCAGACGCTGCCGATGAAGGTCGAAGGCGCGACGCTTACAGGCGGCGGAAAGGTCTGGCTGATTTCGCATACCGACCCCATGGCCTATAACGAGCCGGGCAAAGAGCCAAATGTGGTGATTAAGGAAAAGCCGGTTGACGGCGTCTCCGACAAGCTGACCGTCCCGCCTTACAGCATAAACCTTTACGAGCTGACCGTACGATAGCGCTCTGTAACTTATGCAGTGCAGAGCGTCATTGCGAGGAGTCCCCAGGGGACGACGAAGCAATCTCAATCTTGCGAAGGCATTAGGCCGCTGTGATTCGACTTGGGCGGCTCCCGCAATGACAGGACAAGGAGAGTCGAAATGAATGGTGTACGATTTATTTGTGCCGTGTTTCTGATGGCCACGATGTCTGCCGACAGTTATTGTTTGGCCGGCGACGGTTCTGCCGGCGCTTCGGCGCCGAAAACCGCGGTTACGGTTGATCTCGCCAAGCGCGGCGAGCCGATCTCCAAATACGTCTATGGCCAGTTCATTGAGCATCTTGGGCAGTGCATCTACGGCGGGATATGGGCCGAGATGCTTGAGGACCGCAAGTTCTATTATCCCATCGACTCCGAGAAATCGCCCTGGAAAACCGTAGGCCCTGTGGGCGTGGCGATGAGCAGAGAGAATTCATTCGTCGGCGAGCATTCGCCTCAAATCGGAGCCTCCGGTGGGATTGTCCAGCGTGGCTTGGGCTTAGTCGAGGGCAAGGACTACGTCGGGCGCATCTGGCTCAAGGGCGCCGGCGAAATGCAGGCCGTTGACGTCAGCCTTGTATGGGGCGACGGCCCTGGTCAGCGGCAGACCCTTGCGATAGAACGGATCACAGGCAAATACACCACGACGCCGCTGAGTTTTCGCTGCGGGGCTTCCAGCGACGACGGCCGTCTCGAAATCGTCGGCCGGGGAAATGGCGGCTTCACCGTCGGCACAGTCTCTTTGATGCCCGCGGACAACATCGAGGGCATGCGGGCCGATACCCTTGAGCTGCTCAAAGAATTGAATTCGCCGATATACCGCTGGCCCGGCGGTAATTTCGTCAGCGGCTACGACTGGCGGGACGGCATCGGCGAGCGGGACAGGCGCCCGCCGAGGCCGAATTTGGCGTGGGACCTGCTGGAGTCCAACGACTTCGGCATCGACGAATTTATGACTTTGTGCCGGCTGTTGGATACCGAGCCGTATATCGCGGTCAACAGCGGATTCGCAGACGACCACTCGGCGGCCAAAGAGGTCGAGTACGTCAATGGCTCGCCCGATACGCCGATGGGCGGTCTGCGGGCCGCCAACGGCCATCCCGAACCTTACAACGTCAAGTGGTGGGGCATCGGCAACGAGATGTACGGCGACTGGCAGTTGGGCCACATGTCACTTGAGCACTACGCTCAGAAGCACAACCGCTTTGCCGCGGCGATGCGAAAGGCGGACCCATCCATAAAGATCGTCGCCGTGGGCGACGCTGGGGCCTGGTCGGAGGGTATGCTAAGAAGCTGCGCCGACCGTATGGACCTTATCAGCGAGCACTTCTACTGCAACAGGGACAAGGAGGTGCTGACCGAGTACGTCAGTATGATACGCGACAACGTCCGCGGCAAAGTCACGGCCCACCGCGACTACCGCAAGCGGCTGGACTCGCTGGCGGGAAAAGACATCCGCATCGCCATCGACGAATGGAACTACTGGTACGGCCCGCGGCATTACAATATGAAGGATGCGATGGGGATCGCCGCCGGCCTGCACGAGATGTTCCGCAACAGCGACATCGTATTTATGGCCAACTACGCCCAGACGGTCAACGTCATCGGGGCAATCAAGACAAGTGCGACCGCGGCGGCGTTCGATACCACCGGGCTGGTGCTCAAGCTCTATCGCAGCCGATTCGGCGAGCTGCCGGTGGCGGTCAGCGGAGTGGAGCTTCCGTTGGACGTCGCGGCAGCCCTGAGCGGCGACGGTAAATGGCTGACAATCGGCATTGTCAATCCTACAGGGAGCGAGCTTGAGCTTCCCCTGGAGGTCAAAGGTGCGCGGCTCAGCGCAGCCGGGGGGCGAAGGTGGCATTTGAGCGATGCTGATCCTATGGCGCACAATGAGCCGGGCAAAGAGCCGAAAGTAACGATTAAGGAGACGCCGCTTTCCCAGGGCGTGCCGGATACTCTAAAAGCGCCAGCGTTGAGCGTGGGCCTCTATGAGCTGCCGCTGGAATGACTCTAAGGCTTCTGCAAAATTGCAGGTTAGGCCTACTTAGAAAAGAAAAAATCCTTTGTTGATTTTTTCTTTTCGACGGCAACGTATTGTCTCGTAATCGCTTAGATAATTATTGAAGAAAATCATAAAAGAGATTTTCTTCAACAATATAGGCCTAACCTGCAATTTTGCAGAACTTAATAGAAATGACTCTTATGAAGGAGGTAGCCGAATGGAGTGTAATAAAAAGGAGAATCTGGCTGACTGCGGCTGCACATATCCAGGCTGCGACAGGAAGGGCGTGTGCTGTGAGTGCATAAGCTATCATTTATCGAGCAAGCAGCTTCCCGGCTGCTGCTTCCCGCCCGCCGCAGAGAAGACCTACGACCGAAGCTTCAAGGCCTTCGCAAAGGCCTGGGGACTCTGAGATGGCAAACCTGGTCACAAAGCGAAGCGCATAGAAAAAAGGCCGAGCCGAAAATCGGCCCGGCCTTGGGATTGTGGTTTTGTATTTGTTACTTGAGCGGCTGCTTTTCAAGCTCGGCCAACTGCTCGCCGGTAACGGTTCTGGCGCTCAGGTCCCCGAAAATGACGCGGTATTCGTTCTCGGCGCTCTTCCACCTCATCAGAACCGCGCCAACGTCCTCATGCCCGACCGACTCGCCGTAATACACAGGCTCCTTTTTGTCCTGCACCAGGGTCATGTATAACAGGGCAAAGGACTGGACGGGCCGCATGGTTTCCATCGTTTTGGCAACGAGTTCGGTTTCCGTCATATCGCCCGGTCTTTCCTTCGGCACCTGCTTGAACATGACGGCTGTGATTTCCTGCATCAGGTCCATCATGTTGGCCTGTTTGGGGTAGTGGCCGCAGAGGTCGGCAAATATCTTCAGGCCTTCGATGGCCGCTTCCTCCGTCATCTCCGGCATCTTCATGCCTTCTTTCGGAAAGGCCTCGTAGTCTGCGGGGATGACGGGCTCGAAGATGCTCTTGTCAACCGGGACATTCCACTGGTAATCGTAGATGGTCCCTGTAATTCGCATCTTTTCATTTATGGTCATATCCATCTCGACGAGGACCGGCAGCCAGGTGGCGGCGTCCACCCAGAGAATGACTTTGACGTCTCCCATCGTGCCTCCGTAGATCGCCGGGTCGGTCGTCTCGAAGCCTTCGACTTCAATGCCGTTAATTTCGGATTTGCCCAGGTCGGTGTACTTGGCGCCCATCATCTGCTTTATCATTTCGCGGGGGTCATTGTTCTGCTTTTTCATCTGGGCGAGCAGATCGTCGCTGAACTCCATGCGGGTAAACCGTTTTTGCTCGGGCATGACCATAACCATCAGCTTGCTATCAGGGACAACGTACATTTGCTGGGTCATTTTTTTGCCGGTATTCGGGTCGGTCATATCCATCTCCATCTTCATTCCGAAGTCATTGCAGATGATGATGGTGCTTTCCATGTCCTGACTGACCTGAGGCATCCCCGGCGCCATTGAGCCGGTGACGTGCATCTTCATCTTGTACATGATGGCCTTGACCTGCCCGAGTCTTTCCGCCACACCTGCAAGGGTGACGCTTGCCGTGTTCTTGGGAAGGAAGGGCAGGCCGGCAAGGACTGCGATTACTATCACCGCCGCTGCGGCGATTTTTGTTATTGAACTTTTCATGATTGTTCTCCAAATATCTGGCCGGGTTCCGGCCGATTTTTGTTGCTTTAGTTTTTCCAGATGCTCCAGAGCCTCTCCGAGGATTCTTTTATCCACCTGCGAGCTGGTTCTGACATCTGATTTGTTAATCAGTCTTTTTATTTCATCTGCTGGTTTCATTTCTTCGACTCGCTATCCAAAATTGACCGCAGTTTATCCAGTCCATACCGATACCGGCTCTTAACTGTATTGACAGAGATGCCCTGTTGCGCGGCGATAGTCCTGAACGCCATTGCCGCGTGGAAGTGCAGCATTATTGCCTCTCGCTGGTCGTAGGGGAGTTGAGCCATCGCACCGCTCAACCACTGCAGCTCTTCATTACACACAATCGACGATGGCGGCTCATCCGCAGCCGAACTAACAGGCTCTAACGGGTCCGGCCCAACGCTGTGGCGATGTCTTGCCTTGTTTGCGTTGCGTGCACGATTGGCGACACACGTCAGCAGATAACCTTTAAGGCTGCCGGTTAGCCGAAACTTCTCAATAGCCTCAACAAAGCCGACAAACACATCATGCACGACATCTTCGGCGGCGCTTCTATCGTTTAACAAGGCAATCGCCAGAATCAGCAAGTCACCTTTGTACTTTTCATAGATACGCGCCAGAGCATCTCTGCTTCCACGTTTACATCTCCAAACAAGCAGCTTGTCTTCCATTTGGCTCGCCTAACTGATTCCAAAACAAACGTTTGTCTCCAATATAACAATTTGAACGCGCATCCGGGTCTAATGAAAACAGCTTTTCTACGTAAATTCGCTTTTCGCCGCTCGAAGGCCGAATTTCAGCCCCGGCAGCGCATAAAAAAGGCCGAGCCTGAATCGGCCCGGCCTCGGTATTGTGGTTTCGCATTCGTCACTTGAGCGGCTGCTTTTCAAGCTCGGCCAACTGCTCGCCGGTAACGGTTCCGGCGCTCAGGTCCCCGAAGATGACGCGGTATTCGTTCTGGGCTGTCTTCCACCGCATCAGCACCGCGCCAATGTCGTCAGGCCCGACCGACTCGCCGTGATAGACAGGCTCCTTTTTGTCCTGCACGAGCATCATATAGAAGAAACCGCATTGAAGGGGCTGAGTTATTTTCATTACCTCATCCCCATCCAGCCCTCTGGCCTGGGGGATTTTTTCCTTTATCTTCTCGGGCACGTCTCTGTTGGTCATGAAAGCCATGGTTTCCTGAGCAAGCTCCACCATGCTCAGCTTCTTCGGGTACCTTCCGGAGAACTCGGCAAACAGCCTCAATCCTTCGATAAGGCCTTCTTCGCTGATCTTCGGCATCTGCATTCCGGTGACCATTGGCTCGAAATCGTCGGGTATGACCGGATTGAAGTCCTCTGCAGTAACCGGAAGATCCCAGTTAAACTCAGAGACGACGCCATGGACCTTCATCTTCTCGCCCATATCGAAGTCTATCTCGGAGCGAACCGGCAGCCAACTCTCGGCATCGACCCAGAGCGTAAGGGTAACGTTTTCGCCCACGCCGCCGATTACGGTCGGATCGGTTGTCTGGAAGCCATCGACTTCCACGCCGTCGATCGTCGATCGGGCAAGCTCGGTATATTCACAAGCCATCATCTGCTTTATCATTTCGCGGGGGTCATTGTTCTGCTTTTTCATCTTGGCGAACAAGTCGTCGCCAAACTCAAACTGCATATATTTTTTCTTATCCGGCATCAGCGTAACGGCTATTTTCTCGCCGGGAATGATATAGGTCGTCTGGCCCGTTTTTTCGCCGGTATTGGGGTCAACGGTGGTCGTCTCCATCTTCATGCCGAACTCGTTGGAGATGATGGTGGTCATTTCCATATTCTGATCCATGGCGGGCATATTCTGCCCCATAGAGCCGGTCATTTCGATCTTCATCTTGTACATAAACGCCCTGGCCTGTTCGACTCTTTCCAACACCCCAGCAAGCGTTATGTTCGAGGTGCTCTTTGGCAGAAAGGGCAGGCCGAGGAGGACTGCGATTATTATCACCGCTGCCGCCGCGAGTTTTGTTGTTCTACTTCTCATGATAAGCTCCAATAAAGAGGGTTTTGCCGGTTGGTTTGGTTGCCTCAAAAACTTGTTGAAATTGTTAGAGGCATCCTGAGCGATTCTGCGCACCTCGGCCGGTATCTCTTCGGCGCCGATGCTGTTCAGTATTTCTTCGAGTCTATCGTCGTTCATTTTCAGCTCCCGTTAAACTAAGGCGGCCAGCTTACTCTTCAAAGTCGCCATTGCCCTGGATACGTTCGACCTTGCCCCTGCTTTGCTGCACGAAAGCTTCTCAGCAATCGCCTGGTAATCCTGCTGTTCGAGGTACCGCATAACAACAGCGCCGGCCTGTTTTTTCGGCAGCCGGCTGATCTCGCGTCTGACAATCGCCGCCGCCTCAGCCCTGTCGAGCCTCTCATCGGCGTCTTCGCCCGGGTCGATTGGGTCGTTTGGAATCTCGCCGTTTCGCCCGACCCTGTTTCGCCAGGCCTTCGAGTTGGCCGTCAGGGCGATACGGTAGATGTACGCCCCTGCCTTTTCGCCCTTGAGCTTCTCGACGTTCCGCCATATCCCGAACAGGGAGTACTGCATCGCCTCGGTAAAAAGCTCCTTATCGCCGGTCAATTTCCACAAGACCGACGTTAAGAACACCGAGTAGCGGGCTCTTACATTTTCAAATAGCTCTAATCGCTCAGAATGCTTCATTTAGCACTCTCCAAATTCACACAGAAGCGAACATGTTCGGCTTTCATATAATAGTAACTGCGGTGAACGCATTTCGTGCAAAAAAATCCCCGAAAATCAGGCATGGTTCAAATAAGTCAAATTCCGGGTAACATTATTTGTGCTTTCACAGGGTGTGGCAGCCTCAAATCCGAAGGATTTGGGGATGGTTGCACCGCTTGAGTTTTGCCATCCCCAAGCCTTCGGCAGGCTCAGGCGGGGCGCTGCGCTTGAGGCTGCCACCCAGAATTGAACCATGCCGAAAATCAAGGGGCGTGTTCATAACACTGCAAGGCTGCTTGGGTTTTTCAAGCACCCATAATCTCTTGCTGCATAACAGGCGGGCGTGGCAATCTCATCGTCGTATTACTTGTCAGATGCGGTGATTCCGGTGCGAGTTTTCGAGATGACGTAGAGTCCGAAGAGACCTGAGAGGAGGTATCCGAGGGGGGCGTATTGCAGGATGAGGTGCGTGCCGAAGCGCTCGGCGGCGGGCAGAAGGGGCAAAAAGACGAGCGTGGCCAAGAGCCATGTCCCGCCGACGACCCAGCTCATCCGCGAGCCGAGGCCCGCCCCGGCTGCGTATCGGGCCAGCGTAATCAGCAGTATGTATCCGGCGAAGGCAAAAAACCCTGCGGCGAAGACTATCCATATCGCCCGGGGATCATCCATCAGCAGTATGTACGCCAGTGCGATAGGGCCTGCAAGGAGAAATGCGATTGTCGAGCAGAGCAGCTCGCCCTTTCGGTGGGCGACGGCGGCCAACAGAAATGACCCAAGCGCGCCGCCCAAGCCGAACATCGTCGCGGAGAAGCCGCCGAACTTAAGGTCGAATCCCAGCTCGCTCACCAGACGGGTGGGCAGCAGCCAGGCGATGAAGGTCGTTGAAACGGCCGCGGGCACTGCCATAATCAGCACGAGGCGAAAGGGGGGGCGATTACGCTGTGCGGGGGCCGGGTCACTTGCCTGAACACTTGTCGGCTCGACCGCCAGTCGTATCTTGAGCAGGATGACCAGCAGGATGCCGAGGAGCGGACAAAGCAGCAGGGGGTACAGGCCGGGCAGGCCAAACCGCGATACCAGGGCGGTCGAGACCGCCCCGCCGCTCGCAAAGCCGAGAAACCCGCCTGTCATAAAGACGGCGGTGCTCATTGCAGGCGGCACGGTGGTAAGGCTGTGTATGGCGCGGAGGCCCTCCGGGTGGACTACGGCGATTCCGAAGCCGGTTATGGTCGCCAGCACAATCATTCCCGAGACGCCGAGTGACGATTTCGGCAGGGCTGCAAACAGGCAGATAAAGATGCCCAGGGCGAGGCCGAGGTGCAGAAAAAGCGGCCTTGTCTGTTCGGAACGCAGGTGGCCGGTGAGCAATTGGGCGCCGTTGGCGGTGAGCGTCAGGGCGATAAGCGGCAGGCTCGCCGCCGACAGGCTCAGCACAAACTCGCTGCGCAGCTCCGGAAGGATTGAGGGCAGCATATTGCCGAACATATCAGCCGTGAAATGCACGGCTGAGAGCACCAGCAACTGAGCCCATTGAAACATGGCGATTTTCTTGTTCAAGCGTTATCCAAATCTGCCTTCCCGGGCCGTTCGGTCCAAGTCGTTCGGTTCCGGTCATCAGCGATTTTTCTGTTTCTCCAGTGCGGCCTGCAGGAGCTGCCGGGCCTTGCCGTAGTCGGGGTCGATCTGCAGCGCCTGGCGATACTGGTCAATGGCCTCGTCGATTTTGCCCTGCTGTTGGAGCACTATGCCCAAATTGCAGTACATTTCCAAGTCGTCGGGCCGCCGGCTCAGCACGAAGCGAAACTCCTTCGCCGCCGCCTCCGGCTCGCCCTTTTGGCCCAATGCTATCCCCAGCAGGCCGTGAGCGATTACGTTGTCGGGTTCAAACCGCAGCATTCTATCATAGCAGGCGATGGCGTCATCATATTTCTGCAACGCACTGTACGCCAGGGCCAGCCCGTGTAGCGTCTCGATGTCATCAGACTTTACCTGCAGGGCGGCTGCGTAGTGCTCCACGGCTTGAGCGAACAGGCCCTGCTGTCTAAGTGCGTTGGCCAGGTTGTGGTGTGCCTCGGCCAAGCCCCGAGGGGGGTATGCGCCGCGCTTCTGGCCTTCCGCCAGCTCGATAGCCTTTTTGTAATGCTCGATAGCCTTGTCTGTCTGGTTTTTGTCAAATAGTGCGTTGCCGAGGTTGTTGTGCGCCTCGGGTGAGTCCGGTTTTAAGAGCAGGCATTTTGAAAAGTTCTCGATGGCTTCTTCGATTTTGCCCGTCTCCTTGAGACGGTTGGCGTAGTTGTTGAGCATGACGTAATTGTTGTCGGTGACATCGACGGCTCGCTTGAACAGCGCCAGGCTGCTCCGCCAGTATCTCAATTGCAGCGAGGTGCAGGTAATCGCAGCGGGCACTATAATGCCTGCAACAACAGCCGGCAGCACTTTCGGAAGCCGCCATTTCTTCAGAAGGTCGCCGGCGCCCCAGGCGACGATGACGAGCGGGCCTATCATTGTCAGATACATATACCGGTCCGCCCTGGCCTGAGCGCCGGCCTGGATAAGCCCGATCACCGGAACGAGCAGCCCTAAATGCCAGAGCCAGCCGACG
>Ga0315288_10001436_pt1 | contig 30885 bp, 17 predicted proteins | sample YL17G11_20_MG_FD_203454 | JGI IMG/M metagenome (GOLD analysis project Ga0315288, IMG submission 203454) | Sediment microbial communities from Yellowstone Lake, YNP, Wyoming, USA - YL17G11_20 | ecosystem: Environmental > Aquatic > Freshwater > Lake > Sediment | place: USA: Wyoming | collected...
TCTGGCCATCTGTAGCCTCCTTTCGTTTTAAGTGAATATTTGGTTACTACAGTCCACTTATAACATAGGAGGCTTTTTTTCAAGCCTTCGTATTATAAAACGTTAACGCTTATCTTCATGCCATTCGTGACTGTCCCCAGTTTCCCCTCGCTATGCCCTCCCCTTAACCGTAAGTGGAAAATGTCCGTTTCACGCTGAACCAATATAGAACCTCAAGTAATCGGTATTCTGTTCGCAGGATACCTTCCAGTGGAACTTTATCGTTTCGGAACTGTCGGATTCGACTATGGTCTGCAGACAGGATTCTAATAGAGTCTGTCCCCATGGCCTCATCTTATAGCTTCTTGAGGACAATGTTGCTTTTATACGCTATCGGCATGTTCTCTCTCATCAGTTCCTCATCATTAATACCAGGTTCTTTTTCTTTAAAGCCTTTGATGCGTATATGTACTTCATCTTTACCTTTCTTCACGTCAAAGTCTGCTTTTAGGGCCCCTAAACCTGGAAACCCATCGTATATCCTCCTGTCCACTAGACAATATTTATAAAGTGGGATATAATCCGGAAAGTCGGGCAGGCCAATCTCTCCATGAAACATATTTAGGTAATATCCCTCAGGATACTTCGTTGATTTAGACATAAGCACAAGCAAGAAACGATCACGACCAAGAGGATAGAGCCTGGCAGAAGCGCCAGACATGCCCGGAGTAGTTGCATGATACGTGCGAGATAACTGAAGAAGAGTCATCTCAGTAGTACATATTCTACTAAACCATATCCAGAATCCACCTATAAGGATAAGCGCAGTAACCATGGCAGTCACTAAAGCAGTCACTAAAATTGAAATAATCATTTTCTTTTTTCTCACAAATGAATCCTTTCCCAATAACAACTTACACTTTACTACTATCCATTTTATCATAGTCGGTACCTCCTTACAACCATATTTTCATATCCTTCTCTTTCGGTTATCCTAGTGATTACAACTCCACTTTTTCCGGCTTGAATCATTTTACCACCACCTATGTAGATCCCCATGTGCCCAGATCCACTTTCGCTGGGAAAAGATATAATATCTCCGCGCCTCAGGCCACCCGTAACGACTGGATAGTTAGTTTTTAATATGGTTTCCATCAAAAGGTTTGTTGTATTGCCATTTGCCATGTCATTGGCTATAATTGGCCATGGTTTGTCTGGTGGATTAATATTATAGACAGGATACCAAAGATCCTCATTTGCTTCAGTATATGCATCATGGACAAATTTATTGCACTTCCATGTCGTTCTTCTAAAATCGTGACAGTCAGTTCCACCATGATGATGCCAAAATCCATAACTCGTGTCACCTTCATGCTCTAGTGCCCAAGCGACCGCACGAGTTGCAGCATCTGATCCGGGGGTCTCACTAACTAAAGTAAGTTCTAAATCAGAGTCAGTATCCCACCAAGTATTGTTGTCTGAAGAAGACTTAAAATAGAACTCGTCCAAAAGTGAAACGGAATTATTGGAATCATTCACATCGTCGGAATCGTTGGAATCATTCACATCGTTGGAATCATTGGAGTCGGTCGGCGAGAGCCCAGAGGGATCTATAAAAACCAATGGATTGTTCCCACAATACGCATACAAGTTCATACCGGCTCCGTAGCCGATTGGATCTGTCTGCAAAAATCTGCCCGTGAATGGGTTATAGTACCGGGCGCGGTTATAGTAGAGGCCTATTTCGATATCGAATCTTCTGCCGGCGAACATGTAGGGGTTGGGGTGGTTGATGTCTTCGACGGCGACCTGGCCGAAGACGGAGTATTCGTAGGTCTGGACGGTGTCGCCGGACGAGTCGCTGAGGGCCACGACCGAGCCGAGGGCGTCGAAGTGATAGTAATAGACGGCGTTACTGTCGGCCACCTCGATCATGCAGACCGGCTGGTCGATTCCCGGGCCGTAGATGTATTTGCGCAGCAGGTTGTTATTGCCATCGTATTCGGCGATAACGTGGGGGCCGTCATATAAGTACCGGGTGCCGTAGCCGTCGACCTTCTTTTCACTGCGCCGGCCATATAGATCATGTTTGTAGTTAATCGTCTGCCAATTAGATGGATCCTGCTCCGGACTATGCGTGGTAGGAGCAGCCATATACGCCGCGTCGAAATAGGCCGGGGCCTGTGGGTATACGGCAATGGCCCGCTGTTCTAACTTTGATTTTTACCCTGAATAATCAACATTACGAAGCAAGATTCCACAATTCACACTCAATTCACGCATTAAAAACCGAAACCTCGCCGAAAAAAGGTCATCGTAAGCACATCTTGTTGACGCGGCCGTATATTTGGGTTAGAATACGGATGTTAGAATCGCAATCTTAAGTTTGCGAGGAAGGTAAACGATTTATGATTTACGATTGTTATAACGTCCTCGGGGAAGCCGCATTCATAAATCATAATTCATAAATATTAAATGAGTACGTTATGGGTTCCTTGTTCGAATACACACCGCACCACAGCGGGGGCATTTCACGAACCGTCCGAATAATTTTATTAGCGGCCTGCATTACATTCGTCTCCGGTCAGTGCCGATCCGCATTTGCGGCGGATATTGACGTATCTTACGAGCAATTCAGAACCGGCAAATATACGGAATGTCTTGAGTCCTCGCGGAAGGCCATTGAAAACGGAGCTTACGCAGCGGAGTGGCGAGTTCTGATGATTAAATCGCAGATGGCGCTGGGTCAATATGACAAGGCCGCGGATGATATGGATATCGTGCTGCTGCATTATCCGGTGAGCATGCGTTTGCTGGAGCTTGCCCATACGGTTTATATTCACAACGACCAGCCCGACCGGGCCGATGACGCAATCAACAGGCTCGTTCGTGTGGGTACGAGCCGTGATCTGAGGTACATGAGTCCGGGCGATTTGGTCGCTTTGGGCAACTCGCTGCTGCTGCTTGGTGAAGAGCCGCGGCTTGTTCTGGATGAGCTGTTCACCCGCGCGATTAAGAACGACCCGAACTGCCTCGATGCCTATCTGGCCTCCGGGGATTTGGCGCTGGCCAAGCAGGATTACGAGCTGGCCGCCAATCAATATCGCAGCGCCATGAAGCGGTTCGGGAAAGACCCGGATGTGCACTTCGGATTGGCCGGAGCGTTTTACCAAAGCGATCGAAATCAGATGATCCAATCGCTGGATGCCGCTCTTTATATTAATCCCAATCACGTGCCGTCATTGCTGCTGCTGGCCGAGCACCAAATCGATTGTGAAAATTACACCGGGGCGGGCGAGCTGCTCGACCGGGCGATTGCCGTCAATCCGTGGCATCCGGATCTCTGGGCTTACCGGGCAGTGCTGGCTCATCAGGCAAACGACCTGGAAGCCAGCGCCAAGCATCGCGAAAAGGCGCTGAAATTCTGGCCGACAAATCCGCGGGTAGATTATCTTATCGGCAGGAAATTGTCACAGAAATATTGCTTTGCCGAAGGTGCGGCTTTTCAGCGCCGGGCTTTGAAGTTCGACTCAAAGTATCTGTCGGCGAAAATCCAGCTGGCACAGGACCTGCTTCGTCTCGGCGACGAACAGGAAGGCTGGACGCTGGCCAACGAGGTGCATACCGGCGACGCATATAATATCGAGGCCTACAATCTGAGTAACCTGAACGACCACCTGTCAAAGTTCACGACGCTCCGTACCGGGGGATTTGTTATTCGCATGGATAAACGCGAGGCCGATATCTACGGCGATATGGTGATAGACCTTCTGAACGAGGCCAAAACAAAATTGTGCGAAAAATACGCAGCGCAATTAGACAAGCCGGTGGTTGTGGAACTGTTTCCAGAACAGAAGGATTTTGCCGTCCGTACGTTCGGGATGCCGGGGGGCGACGGTTTCCTCGGCGTGTGTTTCGGCAACGTAATCACGGCCAACAGTCCCAATGCCCAGAGGCCGACCAACTTCAAAGCGCTGTTGTGGCACGAGTTCTGCCACGTTGTGACGCTGAACCTGACGCATAACAAGATGCCCCGATGGCTTAGCGAAGGGATGTCGGTCTATGAGGAATTGCAGCGAGATCCGACTTGGGGCCAGCAGATGAATCCGGAATATCGTGGGATGATCCTCGCCGATAAACTTACGCCCATCGGCAAGCTTAGTGCGGCGTTTTTGAGTCCGCCCACCCCGAACGACCTGCAGTTCGCATATTACGAGTCGTCGCTTGCGGTGGAGTTTCTAATCGAACGCTACGGCCTCGAATCTATCAGGGCGATTCTCGCCGACCTGGCGAAAGGCGAACAAATCAACGAGGCAATATCAAAACACGCCGGGCCGATAGAGGATATCGAAAAGCAGTTCGAAGCATTCGCCCGAAAGCGTGCCGGGGATTTAGCACCGGAAGTTGACTTCGAGCAGCCGAAAGAAGGGCAACTCGATCCCGCCAATCCCGAGTCACTTGCCGAATGGCTGGCGGAGAATCCCAATAACTATTGGGCTTTGACCATTTATGCCAAGGCTCTGCTGGCTGCGAGCCAGTGGGAGCAAGCGAAAAAACCGCTGGAGAAACTCATTGCGTTGTACCCGCAATATACAGGCGACGACAACAGCTACCGGTTGCTTGCAAAAGCCCACCGACAGCTTGGCGAAACAAAGCAGGAACGAGATGTGCTCGGCAAGCTGGCGATGATTTCCTCCGATGCGTCCTACGCTTATGGACGACTGATAGAAATTGCGATAGCAGAGCAAGACTGGCAGAGCGTGGCCAGGTACGGCGAGAAATCCATGGCGGTTTATCCCATGCTGGCACAACTGCACTGGCAGCTGGGCCGGGCCGGCGAAGAGCTCGGCCGGGATGAGCAGGCGGTCAAATCGTTCCGGCGTCTGCTTTTGCTGGACCCCGCCGATCCGGCCGATGTCAATTATCGACTGGGGCGATTGCTTCAGGATAAAGATCCCGCCGGCGCGAAAAGGCACGTACTTTTGGCGCTGGCCGAGGCTCCGCGATTCCGCCAGGCACACCGTCTATTGCTGAAAATCGCCAATGAAACGCGCGGGCCAGCAATTCAGGAGGATGCACGATGACAAAATCAAGGCGCCTCGTAATAATCATGTTGATGGCGGCGTTTATTGGAGCAGGCGCGGTGTTCGCACAGAGAAGATATTCCGACCGCGGATATTCCGAACGCAGGGGCGTGCCCAACTGGACGCCCAACCGGGAATTCTCTCATGACATCTTCACATTCGTGAGAATCCAATACTCGACCGGATATGGCGGAGGGGATTATGGCGGTGGTCGTGGCGGTAGCCGTGGCCGTGGTCGCGGGGGCGGCGGCGGAAGCTGGGCAACGGATTATCCAGACAGCGATTTGAACTTTTCTTTTCGCCTGCACCAACTGACTTCGATGGAAGTTGATCCCGAAGGTGTCGTACTCGAATTGACAGACCCGGAGCTATTCAACTACCCATTCATATACATGCTCGAACCAGGACGTCTTTTCTTCAGTGAAGATGAAGTACAGTGCCTCCGCCGCTATCTGTTGAACGGCGGATTTCTTATGGTCGATGATTTTTGGGGAGAGGACGAGTGGGACAACTTCTACAATGAAATCAAGCGGGTGTTTCCCGATCGCGAGCCGGTCGAGGTTGGGCTGAGCCACAAGATATTCCAGGTCCCGTATGAACTCAAGGAAAGGCCGCAAATCCCCAACATCGACCTGGCTCTACGCGGGCGCTCTTACGGCATTACCTGGGAACGAGAAGATGCGAAACAGGTTCATTACAAGGCTATCTATGATAACAACGGCCGGATGATGGCGTTTATCTGCCACAATACCGACCTCGGTGACGGATGGGAACGTGAAGGTGAGAACGAATGGTATTTCCATGAGTTTTCGGAGAAAAAGGCATATCCGCTTGGAATTAATATTGTGTTTTACGCTATGACACATTAGAAAGAGGGAAATTATTTTGGCTACGAAAGCATACGAATTCGAACGATTGGCAGTCGAACAGATCAGCAATGCACGGCAGCGTATCGGCGCCGAGCTTTCAAAGGTTATCATTGGCCAGCAGGATGTGATCGATCATCTTCTGATTGCCGTGCTTTCCGGCGGGCATTGCCTGATAACAGGGGCGCCGGGCCTGGCGAAAACACTGCTGGTCAAGTCGCTGGCACAACTGTTCCACCTGGAGTTTCAGCGTATTCAGTTTACGCCGGACCTTATGCCGGCGGACATTACGGGCACGGAAATTCTCCAGCAGATCGACGGACAGCGAAAAATGGTGTTCGTCAAGGGCCCCATCTTTGCGGACATGATTCTTGCCGACGAGATTAACCGCACGCCGCCCAAAACACAGGCAGCCCTGCTCGAAGCGATGCAGGAACACCACGTCACCGCCGCCGGCGTATGCCATTCGCTCGGCGAGCCGTTTTTCGTCTTTGCGACGCAGAACCCGATTGAAATGGAAGGCACATATCCGCTGCCGGAAGCTCAGCTCGACCGGTTTATGTTCAACGTCTGGATCGACTACCTGTCGGAAGACGACGAGGTCGCGGTCGTTCGCCAGACTACGGCGACGGAGCCCGAACCGATCGAGCAGGTTTTCACAGGCGAAGACCTGCTGCGATTTCACGATGTCGTCCTTAAGGTTCCAATCGCCGAGGACGTAGTGCGTTACGCCGTGAGAATCGCCTCCGCATCCCGCCCGGGTCCCGATAATCCGCTGGACTTTATTAACGAGTGGGTAACATGGGGAGCCGGGTTGCGCGCCTCGCAATATATGGTGCTCGGCGCCAAGGCCCGATCGCTGCTCGACGGCAGATCGCACGTGAGCTTCGAGGATATACGGGCGCTGGCACTTCCGGTGCTTCGCCATCGCGTATTGATCAATTACCGCGCCGAGGCAGAGGGCGTGGTTATCGAAAATCTTGTTGACCGCCTGCTGAAATCGGTTAAGGAGAGTCATAAAAAATGACGGAAAAAGCGGCACCATCCGGCTCGACGGTTAAAACCGGCAGAGCCGAAGGTTTGATCGACCCGGTCTCGCTGATGAGGATAAAGTCGATGGAGCTGCGCGCCAAAGTAATCGTCGAGGGATTCTGGAAAGGGATTCACCGAAGCCCTTATCACGGCTTTTCGGTCGAGTTTACGGAGTACCGCCAATACACCTTTGGTGACGATCCCCGCTATATTGACTGGCGGCTTTATGCCCGCAGCGACCGGTTTTATATCAAGAAGTTCGAAGATGAGACGAACCTGCGGTGCCATATGCTGATCGACCACAGCCGGTCGATGGGCTACGGTTCCGGCGGCTACACAAAATCTCAGTACGCCGGCACGCTGGCCGCGACGCTGGCCTATTTTCTATACACTCAGGGAGATGCGGTCGGCCTGGCGACATTCGATGATCAGATCAGGCAGTACATGCTGCCCCGCAACCGGTCGGGTTATCTGCGTCGTTTAATGGTCGCACTGGAGGCTCCTCCGCAGGGCAGTTCCACCAAACTTGGGCCGCCTCTGAAACATATTGGCGAAATGCTTACTAAAAAAGGTCTTATCATCCTGATTTCCGATCTGCTAACGTCGATAGACCGGCTCGAACCGGAATTGAGCTATCTATGCACAGGCGGCCATGATGTTGTCGTCTTCAATGTGCTGGATCCGGCCGAACTAAATTTCGACTTCGACTCGCCGGCACTTTTTCAGGATATAGAGAGCGGGCGCAATATGTATGTCGATCCGTCTGACGCGCAGATTTCTTACAAGCGGAAACTGGAAAAACATCTTGCCATGACCCGGTCCATATGCCAAAACCTCGGGGTCGACTATCATCTGTTCGCGACGGATCGTCCCTTCGACCTGGCACTGCTGGATTTTCTCCAGGACCGGATGCGCCACCGTAAAAGAATCAGACACAGGGGTCGTCCGAGTGGCAGGAGAACGATATGAGTTTTCTTTATCCTTTATTTCTGGCAGGAATCGCCGCGGTGAGTCTGCCGATCATTCTGCACATGATTCGCCGGCAGACGCGCAAAAGGGTGACATTCAGCTCGTTGATGTTTTTGCGTACCGCGGTGCCGCGATTCAAAAATCGCAGCCATATCGAGAACCTGCCGCTTTTGATTTTACGGTGCATTATATTATGCCTGCTTGCGTTTGCGTTTTCGCGTCCCTTTTTCCCGCGGGAAGCCGGGGACGCCCAGGTTCCTGTCACCATGCGGATCGTCCTTCTAATCGACTCCAGCGCATCGATGCGGCGGGCCGGCATGTGGCCCAATGCGATCAGTCAGGCACAGTCGGTGATAAGAGATGTAAGCCCGAACGATCGAGTCTGCGTGATGAAATTCGATCAGGGCACGGAAACACTGATAGGATTCGAACAGTGGGATGCGATGGACTCGGCGCGGCGCACGGCGGCAGCAGCCGAACAACTATCTAAATTGTCGCCGGGCTGGGCCTCGACAAATCTCGGCCAGGCCCTGGTCTCCGCGGCAGAGGCCATCGAGGATGATGAAGTCAACGACGAGCAGCAAAAATTCAAAACGCACCGGATAGTGCTTATCAGCGATCTACAGAAGGGAAGCAGCCTTGAGGCTCTGCAATCTTACGAATGGCCCGAGGCTCTGGAATTAGAAGTCAAGACGATTGCCGCCGCAGGTTCGACCAATGCGGCGTTACAGTTGATCGCAAGCCGGGATCAGACCGGCAACTCCGAAAACGGCAATGCAGGTGCGTCATCCGGCGCCGTATCGACGGGCCTGACGGATCATCCGGCCCGCACAGCCGGCGATGAACTGCCGAGCGTTCGTATTACCAATTCGCCCGATGCGGCCGTGGAGCGTTTCGGTCTGAGCTGGGCCGGCGAAGACCCCGCGGGAACGCCGGATCGCATAACGGAAGTGTACGTGCCGGCTGGCCATAGCGTTGTTGTGCGGGTTCCACAACGGACGGATAGCTCAGCGAAGGGAAAGCTGATCCTGACGGGTGATGACCACGACTTCGACAACACCCTTTATATGGCGCCACGTTTAACGCATCTGGTCAACATCCTTTTCATTGGCAGTGACAACGCCGGTGACTCCGAAGGCATGCTGTATTACGTCCAGCGGGCTTTCAGGGCCACAGGCTCGATCGATCCGGCTGTTATCTCCCGTTCGGCGGAAAACCTCACGGATGCAGACGTTGCGGCCGCTCACTTGATTATCACCGCCGATACGATCTCGCCGGGACACATCGATTCGGTTCGCAGATACATCGAATCCGGCCGGACCGTCCTGCTGGTAATGAAATCCCCGGATACCGCCAAAACGATAGCAGCTCTTGCAGGGATCGAAACTATCGAATCGCAGGAGGCCGACGTCAAAACGTACGCCATGCTCAACCGGATCGAATTCAAACACCCGCTCCTGGCGCCGTTCTCCGAGCCCCGCTTCGGAGATTTCACCGGGATTCATTTCTGGAAACATCGTCAAATCAACATCGACGATCTGCCGGGCGCCGAGGTTCTGGCCTGGTTCGACAGCAACGACCCGGCATTGTTCGAGCTGCATGTAGCTAAAGGATCGCTGCTGGTGCTGGCCTCCGGCTGGCATCCATCGGACAGCCAGTTGGCGCTTTCGTCGAAATTCGTGCCGCTGCTTTACTCAGTCCTCGAATACGGCGGCATCTTTGCAAACCGGCAGTCACAGTATTTCGTGGGTGACTATGTACCAATATCAACATTGAGCGGGCCCGGATCGGCAAATATAGAGATTCGCAAACCAGACGACTCGTTGATTTCTCTCAATGCCGGTGAAGAAAGCTTTACACAGACGGACCTGCCCGGAATTTATACAATTGAGTCGTCCGCCGGGAATCAGGTTTTTGCGCTGAACCTGCCCGCGAAGGAATGCCAGACGGCCGTTATGCCAATCGAAGATCTCGAAGGACTTGGTGTTACTCTCGCGCAGCCTTCGGGCTTTTCGGCCGAACATGCCGAGCTGTCTACCGGCTCTCAAAGCACACGGGCAAGCCGTCTTAGAAGCTTGACGTCACTGGAATCCGAGCAAAAGATTTGGCGGTGGATATTTGTTGGATTGCTTGCTGTTTCGTTTATTGAAATCGCCCTGGCGGGGTGGTTGACTCGTTCGCCTTCTATATCTCAGGGAGAACAAACATGATTGAAGAAGCTCTACGTAAAAGACTCAGGCCGATTGTAAATCGCCGGCGGCGGTTGCACCTGGCTTACCTGCTGTCGGTCTTCTGGCTCGCTGCGGCTCTCGTTGGTATCGGTTTGATAAGTGCGAACCGGTACTGGGGATTGAAATCGCCGGTCGCAAACTGGGCCCTGTTCATTTCAACCGTGCTGGCAACGCTGTATGCCCTGTACAGATCTCGCCGTATGCAGCCGGACTACAAGGCTGTTGCTCGACATATCGAACGGCAAAATCCCGATATGCAGGCACTGCTGTTAGCCGCTGTAGAGCAGGAGCCCGAACAACCTGACGGTCAATTCGGCTATCTACAGGATCGCGTCATCGGCGAAGCGGTGAGGCACGCGACAAAACATGACTGGCTGCAGAGCATCTCAACGAAGAAGCTTTTGTCGGCGGAGCTTGGCGGAGCGATTGCGTTATCATTAATCACCACAACACTCTTACAACTATTACCGGCGGTCCCTTTCCTGCGTGCAACGAACCGAAACGTGCAGGAAAGCAGAGGCTATGAGGTCACCGTCAGTCCGGGAGACACCAGCGTGGAAGCCGGATCTCCGGTGGTTATCCTGGCGAGGTTCGGCAGGCGGGTGCCGCCGAAGGCCACTTTGCTGTTCGGCGAATCCGGCGAGGAACTCAAGCAGATCCCCCTGACCAGGAATCTGGATGACCCCGTCTTCGGCGGCATCATTCAAGAGGTCAACAGCAACCTGCTCTATTATATCGAGTACGCGGATAAACGCTCACGCGATTACAAAATAAGCATATATGAACGCCCCGTTCTGACCAGGGCTGATGTGAAGATTATCTTTCCTTCATATACAAAACTGCCCGAGAAGGTTATTAAAGACACGCGCCAAGTCAGTGCGGTGGAAGGATCGCAGGTCATTTTTACATTCGTTCTCAATAAGTCGGTGGCAAAGGCACAGTTTGTTCCCAAGGAGGGGCCCGGTCCGGAGCTGACCGTCGACGGCGAGCATCCGAACGTTTATACGACTTCGATCACGGTCACACAGAACGAGCGCTATGAGCTGCACCTGGCCGATGCCCAGGGGCTAACGAACGAGGTTCCGCAACGTTTCGTTATCGATGTCCACAAGAACCTGCCGCCCGAGCTAAAGGTAGTTTTTCCCAACCGGGATGTGCTGGCATCGCCTTTAGAGGAATTGAGTCTGGAAGCAAAAGTCTCAGACGACTACGGCGTAACAGGTTACGGAGTCAGTTACGCTCTTGCCGGCGCTGAAGGCAGGGATGTCACCCTTGGCCCGTCACCGGTACCGAATGACAAACAGCAGATTCAGCACCTGCTGGCGATGGAAGAATTGAGCGCTCAGCCGGATCAGTTGCTGACGTACTACTTCTGGGCCGACGACGTGGGACCGGACGGCAATATTCGCAGAACCTCCGGTGATATGTACTTCGCGGAAATACGCCCCTTCGAGGAGGTGTTCCGCGAAAGCCAGTCTTCTCAGAACCAGCAGGACCAGAACCAGAACCAGCAGGGCCAGCAACAGGGCAGGCAGCAAGGCGAACAACTCGCACAATTACAGAAGCAGATAATCAGCGCGACCTGGAATATAAAACGTCAGGCCGATCAGGCGGGCCGCATCAATGACAAAAAGGAAGACCTTGGCGTTGTCCAGAAGTCTCAGGCCGACGTTCTGGAGCAGGCCCGGTCAGCTTCGGCACAGGCCGAAGATCCCGCCGCAACCAGAACGCTTCAGGCTGCGGCACGGCATATGGAAACTTCGCTGGAGCATCTGGGCGAGGCTGCGAAATCCGAATCGGCGACAGAATTGACGCCGGCGCTCGCAGCCGAGCAGTCCGCCTACCAGGAACTGCTTAAATTGAGGCAGCGCGAACATCAGGTAGGGCAAAACCGGAGTTCCAGCCAAAGCAGCAGCGCCCGTTCGGCACGCTCCGAGCAGCAATTGCAGCAGTTGGAGCTTACACAAAGGGAGAATCGATACGAGACCGAGCGCCTGGCCCAGTCTCAGGAGCAGACGGCGCAGCGTGAGGATCTTCAGGTTCTTAACCGGCTTCGCGACCTGGCACGAAGACAGGATGAGATGAGCAAGAAGCTCAAAGAGGTCCAAGCGGCGCTTCAGAAGGCCGAAACGGAACAGCAGAAGCAGGAAATTCAGCGCGAGCTTAAGCGTCTAAGAGAAGAGCAGCTCGAAGCGCTGCGGGACATCGACGAGCTGCAGCAGCGAATGGACAGTCCGGAGAATCGCCAGCGTATGGCCGATTCAAGTGAACAGCTCGATCAGAGCCGGTCAAGAATCCGCCAGTCAGCAGAGGAGTTGGAGCAGGGAAAGGTCTCAAACGCCGTCACTTCGGCCACGCGTGCGCAGCGGCAGCTCGAAGAGATGCGGGATGAATTCCGGCGAAGCACTTCCGGCCAGTTTACCGAGCAGATGCGCGACATGCGCGAACAGGCTCAGCAGCTCGACCGGCATCAGAAGGAAATTGCCGAAGAGATAAAACAACAGATAGATTCCGACCAGAAGACTCTAACGGATTCCGGCGTGAATCGTGAGTTGGCGGATCAAACGAACCAGCAGAAAGAGAATGTCGAAAAGCTGCTCGAACAGGTGAAAGACGTGAGCGAGCAGGCGGAGACTTCGGAGCCGCTGCTTTCGCGAAAGCTCTACGATACGCTGCGCAAGACAAGCAGCGACAATGTTGACAGGGCACTTGAGGTGACCAGCGAGCTGCTCAGGCGGAACTTCCTGCCGCAGGCACAGGAGATGGAACAACGTGCCTCAAAGGGAATCGAAGAGCTCAAAAAGGGCGTCGAAGATGCCGCCGGCAGTGTGCTCGGCGACGAATCCGAGTCGCTGCGTCTGGCGCAGCAGCAGCTCGACGAGCTGATCAGGCAGGTGGACAAAGAAGCCGCTCGTGCAGGCGGCCGAGCCCAACAGGAGGGTGATCCGAATAGGCCTTCGAGCCGGCAGCTTGCCGACGCACAATCCGGAACAGGCGGCGGGCAGCAAGGCGATCCTAACCGCCCGGCGGACTCAGTTGCAAACCGGCAGCAGCCTACCGATGCTCAATCCGGAACCGGCCACGGGCAGCAAAGCGATCCTAACCGCCCGGCGGACTCGCAGGAAAATCAGCAGCGTCTTGCCGATAGCCGGCGGCCCGGCAATCGAACCGGCGGCGCTCAAGCCGACCCGACCGGCGCCGGCGGTAATCAACGCGGGCAGTGGGACCAGTTCGATCCCAACGGCCCGCTCACAGGTCGAGACTTCAGGCAGTGGTCCGACCGCCTGCGCGATGTGGAAGAGATACTCAGCGAGCCGGACCTTCGTAATGATGTCGCGCGGATTCGGGACCGCGCGCGGGCAATACGGGCGGAGTTTACCCGTCACGGCAAAGAACCACAATGGAACCTTGTCGAACAGATGATTACCAAACCGCTGACGGAATTGCGAAATCGCATCGGCGAGGAACTGGCTAAGCTCAAGCCGGACGAAGCGATTGTTCCCATCGATCGCGATCCGGTGCCCGGGCGTTTTGCCGAGCTGGTGAGAAGATATTACGAAAACCTGGGGGGTGATTAATGATGTTTTTGGGGTCGATCATTGTCCCGGCCAGCCCATGGGTATGGCTGGCCGTGCCGGTATTAGCCGCTGCCGTTGTGTTACTGGCCTGGTCGTACCGGCGCTCACCGGAAATTAGTGCGGTTCACAGGATTGCATTTTGCCTGAGGCTTCTGGGCGTGCTGGTTCTGCTACTGTGCCTTACCGAGCCGTTATGGAGCGGAAGGCACGTCAAATCCGGCGCCAATCTCTTTCTGGTGATTGCCGACAACAGCAGCGGTATGAATGTCCATGACCAGGGCATGACCCAGAGCCGCGGCGAGATTCTTCAATCAGCGTTTCATCTCGACAAGTCCGCCTGGCTTGGCGCGCTGGCAGATAATTTCCAGGTACGCGAATATATATTTGATTCGCAGCTTCGTCGAACAACGGATTTTTCGGAGCTGCTGTTCGACGGCAAAGCCTCGGCAATCGGGGGAACCCTGCAAACCATCTCTCAGCGCTATCGCGGCAGGCCGCTGGCCGGCGTGCTTTTAATGACCGACGGTAACGCGACGGATATGGGCGAGCAATTTTATGACCTTTCGGGTTCACCGCCGGTCTACCCGGTCGTCGTCGGGACGGACCGGCCGCAAAGGGATATCTCCCTGGCGAATGTCTCTGTTAGTCAGACGTCTTTCGAAGATGCCCCGGTGACAATCCAGGCCGACGTTGAAGCCTCCGGGTATGCCGGCAAAACCGTTACGCTGAATCTTATCGAAAGCTCCGGCAAAGTTGTCGAACAGCAGACGCGCAACATCTCAAAGAACGACGAAAAACATACGTTTCGTTTTCATGTGCGTCCGGACAGGAGCGGCATCCTGTTCTATCATCTTAATGCCGCAGAATTATATAGTGGGGTGGGCCTTGGCCCACCGAACCGTCAGGGTTGGGCAGAACCCCACCCTACAAGTCTTAACGTCGCAGAAGAAGATGCGCAGGATGCATCGCCGTATCAGCCGGAAGCGCCATCGGAAGCAACACTTGCCAACAACAGGCATACGCTGGTTGTGGACCGCGGCAAGGGCCCGTACCGGATTCTGTATGTCACCGGCAGGCCGAACTGGGAATACAAGTTCCTCCGGCGGGCGATCAGCCAGGACGAGCAAGTGCAGCTCGTGGGACTGATTCGTGTCGCCAGGCGCGAGCCGAAATATGAGTGGCGGGGACACACCGGCGAAGTCAACAACCCGCTGTACCGCGGATTCGATAACAAGGACGCCGAGCAGGCCGAGCAGTATGACCAGCCTGTTCTCGTGCGCCTTGGCACACGTGACGATGCGGAGCTTCGAGACGGCTTTCCCAAAAAGGCCGAAGACCTGTTCGGCTATCACGCGATAATCCTGGACGACATCGAGGCGGGATTTTTCACACATGACCAGATGGAGTTGCTCAGGCGGTTTGTCGCCGAGCGGGGCGGCGGATTCCTGATGCTCGGCGGGGCCGAATCGTTCCGGGAGGGTGAATTCAACCGCACACCCATAGGACAAATGCTGCCTGTCTACCTGGACAGGCTGCCCCAGACCGAAACAGTCGCCGGCACTAAAATCAATTTCAATCTGACTCGTGAAGGCTGGCTGCAGCCCTGGGCCCGATTGCGTGACAACGAGCAGGATGAACAGCAAAGGCTCTCAGCGATGCCTGCATTCCGCGTGCTAAATCGCCTTGGGGCGGTCAAACCCGGCGCGCGGGTGGTCGCGACAGTCGGCGACGATTCGGAAGGGCAATTTCCTGCATTGGTCGTCCATAGATACGGCGGCGGGCGCTCGGCGGCACTGACGGTCGGAGATGTGTGGCGATGGGGCATGAAACAGCCCGAAATGCAGGACGATATGAATAAGTTCTGGAGACAGACGCTGCGCTGGCTGGTCGCGGATGTGCCGGACCGAATCTCATTCCAGGCGGCACAGAAGCGCGACCAGGCAAACCAGCCGGTCGTGTTCCAGGTTCATGTCCGCGACAAGGATTTCGAGCCGATGGACGATGTTTCGATTGCCATAGAAGCACGTGATCCCAATGGCCAGACTGTAAAGTTGACTGCCGAGCCGGTGCTCAGTGAAACGGGGCTGTTCGAGGCCGTCTATGTCCCCCGGCTTGACGGCAGCTATTTTGCCCGCGCGGTTGTAACCGATGCCGACGGCCTGGAGCTTGGCAATGCCGAGAACGGATGGGCCGTCGATCTTGAAGCCCGTGAGTTTCAGTCGATCAGAACGAATCGTCCGTTGCTGGAAAGAATCGCCCAACAGACCGGAGGCCGGGTTGTCGAACTCGACGCGCTGGACAGCTTCGCTCGAAGCCTGCCCAGCCTGAACGCTCCGGTGATGGATACATGGATCAGACCCCTTTGGGATATGCGCGGAATCCTGCCGGCGGTTTTTCTTTTCGTCCTGATATGCTTCGTAGGCGAGTGGTCGCTGCGCCGCTGGAAGGGAATGCCATGATCAATTTTCGATTTTCGATGTGGCATGGCCATCCTGGCCGTGTTTTTCACGGGCTGGAAGCCCGTGCCATGTTTCGATTTTTATGGGTACCTCTCGTTGGCGTGCTGTTTTTCAGCGTCGGCGCTCGCCTGGCACCTGAGCATGGTGACCCGAGCACTGACACTGAGAGTCCCACCGTTATCGTTATTGTCGGAGCCACCGGTTCACCCGAGTACGGAGCACAATTTGTCAAATGGGCACGTCTCTGGGAGCAGGCCTGTTCGAAAGGCGGCGCGAAATTCGCCGCGATCGGTTTGGACGAAGTTCAAAATCCGGACGATCGAACAGCATTGCAGCAAATGTTAGCGGGCGAATCTCAGGAAACCGCCGCCGCTTTGTGGCTGGTCATGATCGGGCACGGGACATTCGACGGCAGGACGGCCAAATTCAATCTGCGAGGCCCCGACCTGGCGGCGGACAACCTGGCCGAATGGCTCAAGCCGGTTATCAGGCCTCTTGTCGTAATCAACACAGCCTCGTCCAGCGCACCTTTCCTCAGCATGTTGTCGGGGCCGCAGCGCGTCATAATCACAGCGACCAAGAGCGGCTATGAACAAAATTACACGCGGTTCGGCGAATATTTAGCCGGCGCGATCGCCGAGCCGAAGGCCGACCTTGACAAAGATGGCCAGACCTCGCTGCTCGAAGCATTTCTGACCGCTTCTCATCGGGTCGATGAATTCTACTTAGCCGCCGGCCGGCTGGTCACCGAGTATGCCCTGCTCGACGACAATGGCGACGGGCTTGGCACTCGTGCCGACTGGTTTCGCGGCATCCGGCCGGTACAGAAGGCCGAAGATGGCGCAGCTCTTGACGGCTACCGAGCCCATCAGCTCCACCTTGTCCATAGTGAAGCCGAAAATAAAATGCCGCCCGAACTGCGGGCCAAACGCGACCGGCTGGAGCTTGAGGTTATGGCGCTGCGGGATTCGAAAGAGAAATTTTCCGAAGAGGAATATTTTTCCAGGCTCGAAAACATGCTTTATGATATCGCGAAAATCTATGAGCAGGCCGGCCCAACCGAAGACAGCATGGAATAGGCTTTTTTCGTATTGCCCGAATACAATCCTGATCTACCCGGCGTAAATTAATTTCACAGTTAAAAAAAGCTTGTCAAATGCGAAATTGTGAGGATAATTGCCGCTATGAAGTCTAATCGAGTTTTGTGCCCCGGGCTGAAAATAACACCCGGAACAAATGTAGTCTTTATTCAATAACCGTCTATCAGAGACCAGTCATTAGGAGAAGACCCACGATGAATGAAATTAGCAAAAAAAGCACGTCGCGTCGCGAATTTTTGAAGGACACCGGCCGAATCGCCGCGGCCTCGGCTTTGGCCGCGGGGATAGCGCCGCGAATGTACGCCGGGCAGAACAACACTATCAAGGTGGCCCTGATCGGCTGCGGCGGCCGGGGCACCGGCGCAGCGTCGGACGCCCTGTCCGTCAAGCAGGGCCCAATCAAGCTCGTCGCCATGGGCGACGTCTTCGAGCATCGCCTTAAAGACAGCTACGAGAATTTGAAGAAAGAATACGACAAGCAGGTGGATGTGCCAGAGGATCGTAAGTTTATCGGCTTCGACGCTTACAAGAATGCGATTGATTGCCTGGGCCCGGGCGATGTCGCGATTTTTGCAACGCCTCCGGGATTCCGCTGGGTGCATTTCACGTACGCCATCAAGAAAGGCCTCAATGTCTTCATGGAAAAACCCGTCACCGTGGACGGCCCGACCAGCCGGAGGATGTTCAAGCTCGGCGAAGAGGCATCGGCGAAGAACCTCAAAGTCGGAGTGGGACTGATGTCCCGTCACAGCCGGGCACTCGAGGAACTGGCCAAGCGCATACATGACGGCGAAATCGGCGATGTAATTCTGCAGCGCGGCTACCGGATGGCCGGACCTATCGGATTCTTCGCCTCGCTGCCCAAACCGCCCGGCATCAGTGACCTGATGTATCAAATCCAGCGTTTCCACAGCTTCGTATGGGCCAGCGGCGGGTGCTTCAGCGACTTTTACATCCACATTATCGATCATCAATGCTGGATGAAGAACGCCTGGCCGGTCAAGGCCCAGGCCCTGGGCGGCCGCCACTACAAGCAGAGCCCCGAAGGCATTACTTACGTAGACCAGAATTTCGATACCTATTCGGTGGAATACACGTACGCCGACGGCACTAAATTCTTCATGGACGGGCGCTGCATCATGGGCTGCACCGATATTTACTCCAGCTATGCTCACGGCAGCAAAGGCATGGCGGTCGTCTCGAAGAGCGGCGACTGTGGAATGCCATCCAGCATTCACAAGGGCCAGGATCCGACACGCTCGAATATGGTCTGGGAATCCAAAGTCAGCCGGGACGAGGGGAATCCATATCAAAACGAATGGAACGACCTGGTGGACGCCATCCGCAACGACAAGCCCTATAACGAGGTCGAGCGCGGCGTCAAGGGCAGCCTCGTAACGAGCCTTGGCCGTATGGCCGCGCACACCGGCCAGGAAATCACCTACGACCAAATCCTCAACAGCGACCACGAGATGGCGCCAGGCCTGGATAAGTTGACGATGGATTCTCCTGCACCTCTGCTGCCCAATTCCGAAGGCAGATATCCGGTCCCCGAGCCCGGCATCGTCAAAGACCGCGAATACAGGGACTTCGCATAAAAAAACATAATAAAGCATAACAATGAACGATTGACCGCAGTTTCCGGTTCCACCGGGAACTGCGTTTTTTTTGAGCGGGCGGCCCATTTTGCGGGCTTCAAAGTCTTCCAAAAACAACTTGAACCGGCATGGGCAAGCGGGTATTATGGCTGAATGGTAAGGCAAAGATCACGCAAAGTTTGGCCAAACGGCATTTATAAGCATATTACAGCCGATTTCATGGAAGACTTCGCTCTTGTAAAACAGGATATAATCTAACAATGAAACATCGAAAAGGAGACAATATGGCAAATCCAAACGAATCCGGCAAAGAACCGGGCACAACACGTCGTGAATTCCTGAAGAATACCGGCCGGATAGCGGCCACTTCGGCCCTGGCGGTCGGGTTGGCTCCGCGCATCTACGCAGCGGGAAGCGGCATGATTAAGGTGGCACTGGTTGGTTGCGGAGGCCGGGGCACGGGTGCAGCCTCGAACGCCCTGTCCGTCAAGAACGGCCCAATTAAGCTCGTCGCTATGTCCGACGTCTTCCAGAACCGTCTTGATCGCAGCTATCAGAATCTTGAAAAAAACCACTCGCAACAATTGGAGGTACCTAAAGATCGCCAATTTCTCGGTTTCGATGGTTATAAAAAAGCAATGGACTGCCTTGACAAAGGCGATGTGGTAATTCTTGCAACTCCACCGGCATTCCGCTGGGTGCATTTCACTTACGCCATTGCCAAAGGCCTTAACGTTTTCATGGAAAAGCCGGTCACGGTTGACGGCCCGACCACTCGGAAAATGCTGAAACTGGCCGAAGAATCCGTCGGCAAGAACCTCAAGGTGGGTGTCGGCCTTATGATCCGCCATTGCAGGGGCCGGCAGGAGCTGAAACAACGCATTGATGACGGCGAGATCGGCAATATTATCGCGATGCATGCCTACCGGATGGCGGGACGTTCAGCCACGGCCGGGCCGAAGCCTGACGGGATCAGCGAGGTGCTCTACCAGATCCAGCGATTCCATGCCTTCCTGTGGGCCAGCGGTGGCATGTACAGCGATTACTATATTCACCAGATCGACGAGTGCTCATGGATGAGGGGCGCCTGGCCGGTCGAGGCCCAGGCATCCGGCGGACGACACTATCGCGGCAATTCTTTGGATCAGAACTTCGATAACTACTCGATCGAATACACCTATCCGGACGGCACCAAGCTCTTCTACTACGGCCGGGCCATGGAGGGCTGTAAAGGTGCATTCTCAAGCTATGCTCTCGGTACGACAGGTTCGGCCGTCATCTCGACGAACAGCCATTACCCCGGCAAGGTCCGGACCTACAAAGGCCACAACATGAGCGTAGAAAACCTGATATGGCGATTCCCGCAGCCCGAGCCCAATCCTTACCAGCTCGAATGGGACGATTTGATCGAAGCCATTCGTAACGACAAGCCTTACAACGAGGTCAAACGCGGTGCCGAGACCAGCCTGGTCAATACTATGGGCCGGATGGCGGCTCACACTGGCCAGGTCATCACTTTTGACCAGGCGCTTAATTGCAAACATGAGTTCGCTCCCGATGTCGATAAGCTGACGGATGATTCTCCCGCACCGCTGCTTCTGAATTCCGAGGGTAAGTATCCCGTTCCACAGCCGGGTATCCTCAAGGACCGCGAATACTGAGAATTCGCGTAGTACAACACCAGTCAATTCGCCGCTGTTCTCGGCCCAACCGGGACCAGCGGTTTTTTTGTCAGCGTGTGGCAGCCTCAATGCTGAGGTACGTGTTTAGCCGGCCTCGGGCATTCTCGACCATCCCCAAAGCCTGCGGCTTTGAGGCTGCCACCCGTCGTCCCGGCCTTGCGTCCGGCCGGCATCTTGCCAGCGGCAGAGAACAAGGGCAAGATGCCCTCGCCACATGGGGATGGCTTTCCCCTGGCTAAACACGAACTTTGGGGATGTTGAATGTCATATAAGCCATCCCCAACCCATTCGACTTCGCTCAGGGGAGCGCTGCGATTGAGGCTGCCACCACCCGAGGAGATATTTCCTCATATATCATCATTCTCCGAACAAAGCTTGAATCCGAGACGGCAATAGAATATAATGCCAAGTCGATTTGGTTATGATTTGAAGTTAGAATCGGCAAAGCGATACGAATGGGTCAATTAAACAGGATATCAGGAAAAATCTTGATCCTAAACAGGAAAAACACAGTCTGAAAAGACACATCGAAAAGGAGGTAGTATGGCAAGTTCAAGAGAATCAGGCAAAGGCGCCGGCACAACGCGTCGCGACTTCCTTAAAGCATCGACAGTGGCAGCCTCGGTGGCCGTCTCGGGTGCGCTTGGGATAGGCAGCAGCGTCTATGCCGCCGGCAGCAATATCATCCGCGTAGGCATGGTCGGCTGCGGAGGACGCTGCACAGGAGCCGCAGAGCAGGCGCTCAGTGCTGACTCCGGCGCCCGGCTGGTGGCAATGTGCGATATCTTTATGGACCGCATCAAAGACAAACGACAGCTTCTCAAGGAGCAGAAAGGCGACCAGGTGCAGGTGGACGACGACCACTGCTTCGCCGGCTTCGACGGTTACAAACACGTGATCGAATCGTCGGACGTCGTACTGATTGCCAATGCGGCCAAGTTCCACCCGCTCCATGCGTTCACGGCAATCAAAGCGGGAAAGCATGTCTTCGTGGAGAAACCCCACGGCATCGATCCGGCCGGGCTCAAGCTCTTGCAGAACGCGGCTGATTTGGCGAAAGAGAAAGGATTGTGCCTCGTCTCCGGCCTGCAGAGCCGTTACCACACCGGGTACGCCGAGACAATCCAGCGTATCCACGATGGGGTAATCGGTGACGTGGTCGCCATCGAGGAAAACTTCCTCCGTGCACCGTATGTCATTATCCCCCGCAAAGAGGGGCTCACGGAGCTCGAATGGCAGTGCAGCACGCAATACCATTTCCGCTGGCTCTCCGGCGACGATGTCCCCCAGTCCCTGGTGCACAACCTGGACCGTTCCACCTGGGTGATGCATAACAAGGCCCCGGCGAAATGCCACGGTCTGGCCGGCCGCTCTTCGATGACCGACCCAATCTACGGCGACGTTTTCGACCACCATTCGGTCATTTACGAATATGACAGCGGCGTGCCCATCTATGCGTTCTGCCGGACTACCGACGGATGTTATGACAGCACTTCCAGCATCATACACGGCAGCAAGGGCAGGGCATCCGTTTTGCAGTGCCGGATATGGGGCGAAACAAACTGGCGATGGGAAGACCGATGCGACCCTTATCAAAGGGAGCACGATGTTCTGTTCGCGGCGATCCGCTCCGGAAAGCCCGTCAATAACGGCGACTATATGGTCCGCAGCACGATGGTCGGCGTGATGGGACAAATCTCATGCTGCACCGGCAAAGAAGTGACATGGGAGCAGGTCAATGCGTCCGACTTCTACTATCCGCCCAGGCCGGAAGACTGTCACGACGGCATGGAACCGCCGACTCGCGTCGGCGCCGACGGAAGCTATCCGGTGCCGAAGCCGGGCTATACAAAGATGATTTGATTCGAAATATACTTTCTTGTCCTGTTTGGGACACGTTTTATGAGGAGACAGAACATGCTTAAAAGTCGTACATTTATGCCCGTCGCCGCTGTGGCGATTTGCCTGGCCGTCTCGATGGCTGCGGCTTTGGCAGCCGCACAGGATGGACCTGCGAAGAAATTTACCGAGACCGTCTCAACGAAGGCTGGCGAAAATATATCTTTCGATATGGTCCTGATCCCGGCCGGGAATTTTCAGATGGGAAGTCCCGCAAACGAAGCCGGTCGCAAAGACAACGAAGGGCCCCGGCACGAAGTCAGCGTCGATAACTTTTACCTCTGCACAACCGAGGCTACAATCGAGCTTTTTATGGCCTACTACCAGGAAACGGTCAGCGCCAAGAGAGACTTCATTACAACACAGGAGGCGCAAAAGGAAACCGATAAGGCAGACGGCGACGTTGACGCAATCACCGGCCCGACTCCGGTCTATGGTGATATGACAATGGGCTACGAGAACAAGCACCCGGCCATGGGAATGACCTGGCACAACGCCATGACATTCTGCCGGTGGCTTTCAAAAAAGACGGGAAAAGAATATCGCCTGCCGACCGAGGCTGAATGGGAGTACGCCTGCCGAGCCGGTACTACGAACGCTTTCGGTGTCGGAAGTGACCCCGAGAAGCTCAAAGAGTTCGCATGGTATGAGAAGACCGCCGACAGCGAGACCAACGCGACGGGCAAGAAGAAAGCCAACGCATGGGGTCTTTATGATATGTCGGGCAATGTTCGCGAATGGGTCTACGACTTCTACAGTCCCGACGCTTATAAGCAAGCCGCTGCAAAGACTCCGGCGGTAAATCCGAAGGGACCGGAGACCGGTGAAGTCCACGTAGCCCGCGGCGGCGACTATAGCAGCCCCGCCGAGGAGCTGCGCTGTGCGGCCAGGGCCTTTGAGGAAAAATGGTGGCGCTCCGGCGACCCCCAAATCCCGAAGAGCAAATGGTGGCTGCCCGAAATGGACATCATTGGCTTTCGAGTGGCATGCTCCGTTGAAAAGAGCAAATAAAAACAAGCGTTAAAAAGTCCGTAATCATCAGGTGCCCATGTTCCGGCAAGGCAGAAAATGGAGAATGTAAGATGTGTGTTTATTCTGGAACGAACCGCATGAATCAGACCCTGTGTATCGCTATCGCGGTCTGCACGATGACAATCATTGTCAGCTTGACATTTGCCGGAGATGCCACCGGCGATCCGGGCAAGCTCGCATTCACTGCACAAGAAGATGGCGGATACGCATTCGACACAGGTGTCCTCCGCGGCGGATTGCGCGAGGCCGGCAAGGGCTTGGGCCTGTCATCGGCGATGCATGTTCCTACCGGCACGACGCTGAACGGAGAATACGGCATCCTCAGTTACTATCGAGTATTCACGGCGAACAAGAGATACGGAACGGCGGCATGGGGCTGGCCAGGCACATCAAAACTGTTGCCTGACGGGGCCGTTCAGGTCACCTGGCCCGAAGGAGACGACCGGCCTTTTGAGATGGCCGCCATTTATCGCTTCAGGGATAGCTCGACGCTTGACGTTGAGACTATTGTCAGGCCCGGCAAGGATTTGAGCAAATTCGAAGTCTTTCTGGCATCGTATTTTCACGAGGCCTTTCCGTTGTCTCAGGTGTACGTCGCCGCCAGTCCTGAGGCCGAAGGTAAACCAGCTTTTCTGACGGCGAAGAAATCCTTTGGGGACTGGCAGATGTTTCCGCGAAACGAGGATGTCGTGCCAATCATCCGCGACGGCCGATGGCAAAAGGAGCCAAATCCCGTCGACTGGAAAATCATGCCGCGGATGGCGATGCCGATCGCTCTACGGCGAGGCTCGGATAAGGCTCCGACGGCAATCCTGATGGCCCCGCCGAATGATTGCTTCGCAATAGCGACACCCTACGAGGGCGAGGGCCACTATTCCATGTATTTCTCACTTTTCGGCCGTGATATTAAAGCCGGACAGACGGAAAGGGCACGTTTGCGACTCGCCGTAACGAGCACCGCCTCTGACCGGGAAATACTGGACTTGTATCGGAAATACTTGAAGGATATTGCAGACGGCACGATTTAAATTTCGTAGGGTGGGCCTTGGCCCACCGATCTAAATTTTTATCATGTGAAAATAACGGTGGGGCAGAGCCCCACCCTACGATTCTTTGCTGCATTTTTACTATGAACAAGACTTATACAGGCCTGGATATTCGAAAGGTTTTTGCCCCTGATGGAGACGTCTCACGATCTCTTGTCAATTTCGAAGTGCGCCCCGAGCAAATAGAAATGGCCCGCGCTGTGCAGCAGGCATTTCTGAAAGGCCGCCACCTGGCTGTCGAGGCCGGCACGGGTGTCGGTAAGAGTTTCGCTTATCTTATCCCCGCCGTGGATTTGGCCGCCAATGGCATGGGAAGGATGCTGATCAGCACCTTCACCATCACGCTGCAGGAACAGTTGATAAATAAAGATATTCCCTTCCTGGATAGTTGCATGCCGCAGACGTTTACCGCGGTTCTGGCAAAAGGCAGGAGCAATTACCTTTGCAAGCGTCGGCTGAAATTTGCGCTGCAGCGAGAAAGAAGTTTGATTGACGATTCGGATTCGGAGTTTGATAAAGTACGGGATTGGGCGGATCAAACGAAAGACGGCTCGCTCAGCGATCTACCGTTTGTACCGAAGAGCCGGACATGGGACAGGGTCAGGAGCGAGCACGGCAATTGTCGCGGGCGCAAATGTCTGTATTTTCGTGATTGTTTTTACTGGGCCGCCCGGCGGCGCCTGGAGAACGCCGATATTATTGTGGCCAACCACGCGCTGCTGTTCAGCGACCTTGTGCTTAAGGAGCAGGGAGCATCTCTTCTGCCGGATTGCAAGTTTGTGATTCTCGATGAAGCACACAACATGGAACATGTAGCGGAAGATCATTTTGGAATAGACATCAGTAACAAAAGAATCAAATTCGTTCTTGATAATCTTTACAATCCGCGGACGCACAGAGGACTTTTGACTCATACAGATGCCAAGGCGGCGGTCGATCTTGTCTATAAGATTGACAAAGAATCTGCACGCTTCTTTAAGGAAATCCAGGGGTGGTATGAGCAGACAAAGGATGAGACAAAAGGCAGATGCTACAAGAATTTTGTCGACGATACTCTTTCCGGACATTTGAAGGAACTCAGCCGGGAATTGGCCAGGCTCGCCAAGCAAAAAGTAGATGTAGATGAAAAGTTCGAGATCATGCGGTTTGTCGAATTGAGCAAGGCATTGATTCATGATTTGGAAAATTTCCTGTCACAGTCAAATGCAGGTCATATCTACTGGCTTGAGATAGGTTCGGGCAGAACTGCTACTGTTCGCTTGAAAAGTGCACCGCTTAATGTCGGGCCCGGAATAAAACAGTGTCTTTTTGACAAATATGAATCAGTCGTGCTGACGAGCGCAACTTTGTGCACGGGGGCAACGGAAGAGAAAAGCGGTTTCGATTTCTTCGCCGGACGAATCGGCCTGGATGATTTCGATGCTGTCAAGCTCGGCTCGCCCTTTGATTACCAAAAGCAGGTTAAAGTGTATATCGAGAAGGATCTGCCGAATCCGAATCAATCCGCTTTCGCCGAGAACGCTGCCGAGGTGATAAAAAAATATTTAGTGAAAACCACGGGCGGAGCATTTGTACTCTTTACCAGTTATGTAATGCTCGAAGAAATAGCCGGCAGGCTATACCAATGGCTGGCTGAAAATAATATCAAGCTGCTGCAGCAGGGGGCGAGTGTAGACAGGACCACGCTGTTAAGACAGTTTAAGACTCAGGGGTCCAATGTGTTGTTTGGGACCGACAGTTTCTGGCAGGGGGTAGATGTGCCGGGACAGGCTCTTTCGAGCGTGATTATAGTGAGGCTGCCGTTCGCGGCCCCGGACCAGCCTCTGATTGCAGGCCGGCTCGAACAGATAAGAGAGCTGGGAGGCAATCCCTTTAATGATTACCAGTTGCCATCCGCCATTATCAAGTTCAAGCAGGGCTTCGGGCGGCTGATTCGCAGCAAGACCGACAGCGGTATTGTGGTCGTCCTGGACAGCAGAATCGCCAACAAGTCCTATGGTAAGAAGTTCCTGGCGGCGATACCGAAGTGCGAAGTTGTGATCGTCGCAAATGATAAATAAATTCTTGTTGATGTACTCCATTTTCGTGCCCCCCTTCTCTCCGAAATACTCCCAATGCCCTCTGGCTCAACAAAAGTCGTTGAAGAAAAAAATCTAAAGCTGTTGCGATTTCAGGATAGCTTTGATAAATTAAAAGAATCTTAAGGTTTCGCAACATTGCCAGGTTATATACGCAAGAGATTCCAGTTCAGTTGGAGATTAGCGAATGGTTACTTCGGCGATTGCGGATATCGGAGACGTGGTTTGCTGGCTCGAATTTATCGAGCAATTCGTTGGCAGGCTTTACACTTCTGCGGCTAAGGTTTTTGCCCATGACAATCAGTTTTCAAGCTTCCTGACCAGCTTGGCGGAAGATGAGCAGTCCCACGCAGAATTCATGTCGACGATTTCTGCATACCTGCGGGAAAAAGAAAAATGGTTTATGCTGGATATTGCACTTGACCTGAAAACCAGAGACTGTGTTGAGGAACCACTCAAAAGATTTGAGGATCTTCTGGCCGGAAAAAGTATCTCCAAAAGGCGGGTAGTCGAATATATGGCCAGAGCTGAGTCCTCGGAATGGAATCCCCTGTTTCTTTACATAGTCGGAAAATTCGGGGAGATTAACCGGGAAGCTGAGCGTATGACTGCCGATATTCAATCCCATTTGTCGCGTATCAGGGACTACATAAATATGCTTCCGAAAGACCTTAAGCCCTCCGTCGATGTCGGAACGCTCCCCGCTGTCTGGGAGGAAAGATTTTTAGTCGTTGACGATCACGAGCCGTTGCGCGAGTTAGTGAGTTCGCTGCTTAGCCGCAGGGGAGCCGTGGAGGCAGTTGCCGGGGCTGGTGACGGTTTGAAGAGGGTAAGGGAGCATTTTTATAATGGCGTTGTCTCAGATATTCAAATGCCGGGCATGGACGGGCTCGATTTTTACCAGCAAGCTGTCGAGTATGATCCCCAGCTTAAAAAACACTTCCTTTTCTATTCGGCTGATATCACCCCTGAGAGAGAAGCGTATCTGAAGAAAAACAAACTTCGCTTTCTGCGGAAACCCTTTGCGCTGGGTGAATTTATGGACACGATCGATCAGCTCATCCGGCAGTGATTTGCCGATAGTTGTTAGATAGATCAGGTAGTAGTCGGAGTCAACCTCTCAATTCTTTCAAACAATTCTGGCAGAACATTTGGCCGGAATCGATTTTGACCAGGTCGCTTTCCTTAATGTTTTTTCTGCCGCAACATTCGCACTCGCCGGTTTTTTCCGGGACATGTTGAGTTTTACTTGCTTTTTCTTTGGCCGCTGCAATATTCCCGGCTTCGATTCTGGCACGCTGCTCGGCTTCGATTCTTAGCTTCTCCTCAGCTTTTACCCTGGCATTCGCCTCTTGGGCGGCTTTCTTTTGGGCCTCAAGCTGGGCGGCGGCTTCGGCGGCGGCCCTGGTCTCGGCTTTTGCTCTTGCTTCTGCCTGAGCTTTGAGCTTTTCCTCTGATTCTCTTATTGCCTTTGTGTATGATTCAGCTTTTTTGTCCGCCTCAGCCCTGGCCACACTGATAGCCTTTGCAGCTTCGGCCTCGATTCTGGCCCTCTGCCCTGCTTCGGCCTTAAGTTGCTCGTCAACTTTAGCTTTCGCAAGCGCCTGTGCCTGAGTTTTTGCCTCGGCCTTTTCCCTCTCTGTGGTTTGAGCCTTTAGTTGTTGCTCCACTTTGCTTATAGCCTCGGCATAAGATTTAGCCATTTTTTCCGCCTCAGCTTTGGCCGCCGAGATAGCTTCTGCTGCTTCGGCTTTGATTCTGGCTTTTTCCTCGACTTCGGCCCTGAGCCTCTCTTCAACCTTCGCCCTTGCTTTGGCCTCTTCTGTGGCTCTCTTTTGCGCTTCAAGCCGGGCTGCAGTTTCCGATTCAGCCTTTGCTTCGAGACGGGCCCTTGCTTGCGCTTCGGCCTGAGCCTGCTGCTGGGCCTTCGAGCGGTTCTGCGTTTCAGCCTTTAACTTTTCTTCTAATGCTGCGTTTGCATGGGCATGGGCTTGAGCTTTTACTTCGGCCCTAACCCTTTCCTGTGCTTGAGCAGTGGCCTCTTTTTGAGCTATTATCCCGGCTTCAATTTCGGCCTTCAGCTTTTCGTCTGTTGCCGCCTGTGCCAGAGTCTGGGCTTGAGCTGTTGCCTGGGCTTTCGCCCTCTCCTGGGCTTGAACCTTCAGTTTTTCCTCCGCTTCTCGTATAGCTCCGGCATAAGCTTCGACCTGTGTTCGGATTGCCGCAATGGTTTTTGCAGATTCGGTTTTAATTCTGTCTCGATCATCGGCTTCGGCCTTGAGTCTTTCTTCAATTCTCGCTCTTGCCTTCACTTCTTGTGTAGCTATTTTTTGTGCTTCGGCTCTTGCCGCTGTTTCTGCCTCGGCCTTAGCTTCGGCCTTGGCCCTTGCTCGCGCTTCGGTCTGAGCATCCTTCTCGGTCTTGGACCGGGCCTGAATTTCAGCCTTCAGCTTTTCTTCCAATGCGGCATTCGCATGAGCATGGGCATGGGCTTGTGCTTCGATTTTCGCTATTGCTTCGGCCTGTGATTTGAGCTTTTGCTCTAATTCTTTAATAGAGGCGGCGTATGATTCGGCCTTCGCTTCAGCCTCTTTACGAGCAGACGCGATAGCCTCAGCCGATTCGGCTTTGATTCTGGATTGCTGCTCTGATTCAGCCTTAAGCCTCTCTTCGATTTTCGCACTTGCCTTCGCTTCTTCCATAGCCTTCTTTTGAGCCTCAATCCGGACCGCAGCTTCGGATTCGGCCCTGGCTTCGGCCCTGGCCCTTTCCTGCGACTGGACCTGAGCATCCTGCTGGGCTTTCGTCAGAGCTTGTGATTCAGCCTTAAGTTTTTCCTCCGCCTGCTTTACAGTTGCGGCGTATGATTCGAGCTTCGCTTCGATCCTGGAACGTTCCTGCGCCTGGGCCTGAGCATCCTGCTGGGCTTTCGTTCGGGCCTGAGCTTCAGCTTTAAGCTTTTCCTCCGCCTGCTTTACTGTTGCGGCGTATGATTCGATCTTCGCCTCGGCCTCGGCCCTTTCCCGCATTTGAGCATCGAGTTGCTTTTTAGCTGCGGACATGGCTTGAGTTTCTGCCTTCAGCTTTTCTTCCACTGCCGCCCTTGCCTGGGCCTGGGCCTGGGCCTGGGCTTTTGCTTCGGCCTTAGCCATCTCCTGGGTTTGAACCTTCAGCTTTTGCTCCGCTTGCCTTAAAGCTGCGGCAAAAGAATCTGCCTTTGCCTGGGCTTCTGCTTTGGCCGTGGCGATAGCTTCTTCTGCTTCGGCTTTGATTCTGGCTCGTTCATTAGCTACGGCCTTGAGCCTCTCTTCGATCTTTGCTCTTTCCTTTACCTCTTCCATAGCCAATTTTTGAGCTTCGAGCCGGGCCGCTGTTTCTGATTTAGCCTTTGCCTCCGCCTTGGCCCTCTCTTCGACTTCAACCTTCAGCTTGTTCTCAGTTTCTTTTATAGATGCGGCATATGATTTTGTTTTAGCTTCGGCATCTGCCTGGGCAGCAGAGACCGTCTTTCCTGATTCGGCCTCGATTCTTGTTTGTTCCTCGATCGCCGCTCTGAGCTGCTCCTGAATCTTCGCCCTTGCCTCGGCCTCTTCTCTCGCCCTGTGTTCCGCCTGGTCTCGGTATTTTGCTTCGGCCTCGATCCTGGCCTTGGCTTTGGCGACTTCTTGCACCTGAACTTCGAGCCGCCTCTCCGCTTTTGCCACCGCCTTGCTGTAATACTCCGCCTTCTTTTGCAGCTCTTCCTTCGAATTTGCCTCGGCGGCGGCTTTTTCTTCGGCCTTTTTTCTCTCTTGAGCCTGGCCCTGAGCTTCCTGCTGAGCTTTCAGCCGGGCTTCGGTTTCGGCCTTTAGCTTCTCTTCGACGGCAGTCCTTTCCTGCGTCTGGGCCTGGAGATTCGCCTCGGTCTTTGCCTTGGCTTCGGCCTGAGCCTTCAGCTTTTCCTCAAGTTGTTTTATCGATGCGGCATAAGATTTAATCTCTTTTTCCGCATTCGCTCTGGCTGCGGAGACAGCCTCTGCCGCCTCGGCCTCGATTCTGACCCGCTGCCCGGCTTCGGTTTTGAGCCTTTCTTCACTTTTGGCTCTTGCTTTCGCTTCTTCTGTCGCATTCTTTTGGGCTTCGAGCCGGGCCGCAGCTTCGGATTCCGCCTTTGATTCCGCTTTAGCCCGCTGCTGCGCCTGGGCCTGAACATCCTGCTGAGTTTTTGCCAGGGCTTGTGTTTCAGCTTTCAGCTTTTTCTCTATCTCGGTTA
>Ga0315288_10001437_pt1 | contig 30879 bp, 33 predicted proteins | sample YL17G11_20_MG_FD_203454 | JGI IMG/M metagenome (GOLD analysis project Ga0315288, IMG submission 203454) | Sediment microbial communities from Yellowstone Lake, YNP, Wyoming, USA - YL17G11_20 | ecosystem: Environmental > Aquatic > Freshwater > Lake > Sediment | place: USA: Wyoming | collected...
AAGTCGAGGCCCATCATGAGCCCGAGCCCGATGGCCATGTCCGAGTATCCCGAGAAGTCGAAATACAACTGCATCGTGTACGCGGCCGTGCCCAGCCATGCGTCCACAAGCGCGGGCCGGTCAAGCGCGAAGACGGAGTTGGCGAGGGGCGCGATGGAATCGGCGATGAGGACCTTCTTGCAAAACCCCAGCATGAATCGCAGCGCGCCTCGGGAGAAGCTGTCGAAGGACCGGCGGTCCTGCCGGAACTGGGGCGCGAGCGCCGCGAACCTGTCGATGGGACCGGAGGTGACCTGGGGAAAGATCGAGACGTACAGGGCGACATCCAGCCAGCCGCCTGCAGCAGGCACTGCGCCCCGATACACGTCGACCAGGTAGCTGATCGCCTTGAAGGCGGAGAAAGAAATGCCGACGGGGACTGCGATCCTGAGAACGGGGACAGTGCCGACGCCGAAGAGGCTCAGCAAAGCGTTGAGGCTCTCGAGGCCGAAGCCGGCGTACTTGAAGTACGCGAGCACGCCGAGTGAGAGCGCCACCCCCGCTGCAAGGATTGCCCGTGCGCGCGGCCGGCGCGTCTCACGCTGCGCGGCGATCGACCGGCCGAGCAGCCAGACCGCCGTGCTCATCGCAGCCAGCAGCGCGAGGAAATCGACTCTCCACCAGGCGTAGAAAACCGCGCTTGCGGCCAGCAGCCACGGAGAACGCAACCGGTGGGGCAGCGCGTGGAAGACGAGCAGGAAGAGGGGGAGGAAGAGGAAGAGGAACGCGCTCGAGTGAAAGCTCATGGAGCCGCGCTACTCCACCTGGACGCGCGCCTTCGCCGTGAACACGACCCTCGTCGATTCCCCTCCCAGGACGAAGACGCTGAAGGAGGATCCCCTGGCAAGACCTAGATCGCCGATGGCCTTCACCCTCAGGCCGCCGCTCATGACGGCGAGGGATGCTGCCACGGCGTTCACGACCGCAAGCCCCGATGAGCGCGAGCGGACCCCGGCGATCACGCTCGTCTTCCCGTCGGCGGTGGCGAGATCGATCCGGCTGAGCGAGGAGAAGTTGTACAGGAATAGCTGCACGCGCGCGGGATCCGTGTGCGCGGGGTCTTCCAGGACGACGATGGCCCCCGGCAGGACGGCGACCGTGTAGTAGCGTCCCGACATCGGGATGATCTCCAGTTCCTCGCCGGAAGCGGAGAAGAGGTAGATGTCCGGGGTCACCGCCCGGTAGGGCGAGACCTCCGCGTAGGCGAGCGGATCGAAGACGGTCGCTCCCAGTTCCAGCTCGAGCGGAGAGGGGCCGGGAACGGCGTTGAGGATTCGCACGAACGCGGCGTCCCCGGGGACCTCGGGCCCGTAGACCGAGCGCGTGCCGGCACAAACGGGCATGGCGAGCAGCATGACGAGCGCAAGCGCAGTGACGAGCCGCATGGGACCCCCTCCGCAACGATCATACCCGTTTGCCGGGCGCCAGTCCATGCGCGCCGGGAGCGACTTTCTTGACTTCCCGCGCGAGGTGGGCTTCAATGCCACGAGGTCCACCCCCATGCCACATCGGCTCCGCATCGCAGCTTTCTCCTGCCTCCTTCTGGCATGCGCCGGAGTCCTCCCTGGCGCGCCGGGGAAGGTCATCAGTGTCGCACCGGTCGAAACGCTCTCGCCCGCGGACATCGATCGCCTGGAGGCGGGGCTGTTCATCGATGTTCCAGCGCCGAAGGCCCTCTTCACGGTCGATGCGTTTCTCCTGCGCGTCGAGAGCACGTACCTCGACGGAAAACCGACTCCGGTCACCGTGCAGGTTTTCGTTCCCCGCTACGAGGACAAGGGGAAAAGGTCGGTCTATGTGTTCGCGCCCGGCTCGACGGGACTGCGCGACGCCTGCCGGCCCTCGCGCGAGCACCTCGCCGGCATCCACTGGGGTCTGTACAGGACCCACGTGCTCGCTCATGTGGGCCAGGGCTCGATCGGGGTGCTGCCGGACTACATGGGCTTCGGCGACCCGGACCCCGCGCACCTCCAGCCCTACATGCACGCCGTCGCCGAGGGCCGCATGCTGCTCGACGTGGCCCGGGCGGTCGAAGAGTTCATCGGCGAAACCGCGAAGGCGACGGTGTCGGGGGTGTCGCTCTTTTTCGCCGGTTTCTCCCAGGGCGGGCATGCGGCCTTCGCGGCGGCCGACATGCGCGCCCGTTACGCGCGCGAGGTGCGAATCGCCGGCATCATCGGCTACGGTCCCTCGACGGATGTCGTCGCGCTGTTCCGCGAGTTCCCCATGGTCGCGCCGATGGCGATCTACACCTATTCGAAGATCTATGGTACCGACCGTTTCGACCCCGAGGCGATCCTCGCCCCCCACTGGGCCAGGACCCTCGAGAAGGACGTCACCCGGCAGTGCGTGGGCGGGATGCAGTCGTACTACCCCAGCTCGCCGCGCGAGCTTTTTCGCCCTGAGTTTGCTGATGCGCTGCTGAAGGGCACCCTCGAGCAGGAGTATCCCGAGATCTTCGCCGTCCTGCGCGAGAACAGCACGGGGCTCTCGGGGCACAGGATCCCGGCGCTCGTTCTCGAAGGCTCCGATGACGTTGTGGTCTCGGTGAAATCCCAGGAAGCATTCGTGCGCGAGCTGTGCAGGACGGGGTCTGCCGTGCGCTACTCGCTGTATAAGGGCAGGCGGCACGACACCCGCCAGATCGGCTTCGGCGAGGCGCGGGAATGGATGGAGGGGATCACCCGGGGCGAGAAGCCGCAGTCCAACTGCGGGAGCCTCAAGTGAGCCGCCGCGCACTGTTCCCGCCGCTCACGGTGGTTCTGTCTCTCTTGATTGCCCCCCTGTCAGCGTTCTCCGATGAGCAGACTCCGCCAGGGACGGTGATCTCTGTACGGCCCGCGGGAACGGCTCGACCCGGACAGATCCAGCGGATCTGCGCGCCCCTGTTCGAGGGGTATTCCATGCCTCCCTTTCGCCACGCGGTCGACTCCTACCTCATGAGCTTCATGAGCAGGGATGCCGACGGTTCCCCGGCTGAGATCGTCGCGATGGTCTTCGTGCCCCAATTCGCCGTGTCCTCTGCGCGCCCGGTCCTCGTCTTCGGCTCGGGAACGACGGGCCTCGGGGACGACTGCGCTCCCTCGCGGGAGGAGGCGGAGAAGCGGTATTTCGGCCGCTACCGGGAGAACATGCTCGCTTACGCCGGCATGGGGTTCATCGTCGTTCTGCCCGACTATCTCGGATTCAACGATCCCTCCCGGCCGCAGCGCTACTTCAGCAAGATCGCGGAGGGCCGCGTGATGCTCGATGCCGCCCGTGCTGTCTTCAGATACCTCGTGGGCTCCGCGCATGTCGTGACGCCCCTACCGGTTGTCTTCACTGCCGGGTATTCCCAGGGCGGGCACGCCGCCTTCGCGGCTGCGGACATGCGCTCCAGCTATGCGCCCGAGATCCCTCTCGCCGGGGTGATCGGGTTCGGCACGACGAATGACGTCGAGGCCCTGCTGAGGGAAGGGACCTGCTACGCCCCGCTCATCTTCTATACGTACGAGGTGCTGTACGGCAGGAGCGAAATCGATCCCGCGGCGTACCTGCAGGAGAGGTGGGCGCGGACTCTCGATGCGGATGTGACCCGCATGTGCGTGGATGAGTTCCAGAAGTACTACGGGTTCGACGGGAGACGGGTGTACCGCCCCGAGTTCCACGACGCGCTGTACGGCCGCCGTCTCGCGGAGAGCTACCCGTCGCTCGCCGCCCGGCTCGCCGAGAACAGGACCGGCCTCGCCGGCCACGGACTTCCCGCCCTCATCCTGCAGGGCGGGGCCGATTTCATCGTCACCTCCGCCACCCAGTCGCTGTTCGTCGCCGCTCTTCGCGAGGCAGGCAGCGCGGTGACCTACAGGGAATACAAGGGGGTGCCCCACAAGGGGACCCGGCAGGCCGGCTTCGCGCAGTCGATAGAATGGATGGAGGACGTCGCCCGGGGAGACGTTCCCCGCGCGCAGTGAGCGTCAGGAAGCCCGACAGGCCTCCCGGAAGTCACTCGGCGTCATACCGAACTCCCTCCCGAAACAACTGCCAAAGTACTGGCTGGAGGAGAACCCGCAGTTCATCGCCACGTCGATGATCGGCATGCGAGGGGGCTCGGCGAGGAGTGTCCGCGCCTTCTCGAGTCGAAGGGCGTTGAGGTGCTGCATGGGAGAGCGGTTGGTGATCTGGCGGCAGTACTGGACGAACCTCGTCGTGCAGATGCTGCACTCCCGCGCCATCCTCTTGATGCTCCAGCTCTCCGTCAGCGTCTCGCGCAGCTCGGCGAGGAAAAGCTCGACGGTCCTGATGTTGCTGGTGAGCGACTCGTTCAGAGGGACTCTCCGGGTCGTGAACATGTGCAGCAGCAGGTAGAAAAGCTCGTTGAGCTTCAGCGAGATGAACGTGATGTCCCGGGTGCGCAGGTACTCGACCACGGCCCTGCCGATTTCCTGGAAGCAGCGGAGGAACTCCCTGCATTCCGACCAGACATGGAACTCGTTCAGGCGGAGCAGCCGGGTGAGCTCGTCCAGCTCGCCCGCGTTCATCAGGAGCCAGCCCGGCCACTGCCACTCCTGGTTGGGCTTTCTCACGCCGACGTCCAGGATCAGGAAGTACAGGCGGTTCGCGCCGATGGCGGGATCCCCGACCTTGTGGGGCTGCCAGGGCCGCGCGATTGTCAGGTCGCAGGGCTTCAGGTTGTACCCCCTGCCATCGCAGAAGTACGGGAGCGTCCCGCTGGAGAGGATGGTGAGCTCGATCCCCTCGTTCCTGTGCCAGGGAAGCCCCCAGGCTTGGAGGTGCGTCGCGTCCCAGAACCCGAGCGACTTGACGCCGGGGAGGTTCTTCGCCTCCAGAGGGGTGCCGGGGTACGTGCCCCGCGCGAGTGCGTGCAGCGCGATCTCCCCCTTCACAGCCGCGGCGTAGACATCGTCGCAGGTATCCGCCTTGATCGGCTTTCCGTGGAAGTTGTAGGTCGCGCGGGGTTCTCTGCCGGAGGAAGGGGGCGCGAGACGAGCGAGAGTCGGCCTCTCGGCGACGGGTTGTGCCGTGCGCATGCCACGCTCCTGCAGAAGGCCGTATAAAATCGAACATTGTTACAAGCCGAACGACATTGCAAGCCCCCCTACGGTAGCTGTATAATCTGTATCCATGCGCCGGGGGAGCGCGGGCCGTCCCCGGGATCGAGCCGGGCCGTCCCCGCTTGCCTGCGGCGACATCCAAGGAGGTAGGAGCATGAGCGCGAGAAGGTCTCTTGTCGTGGGTATCGCGATCGTCCTGGCGATCTGCATCGCCCTGCCGCTGTTTGCCGGCGCGCAGAAGGAGGCGAAGAAGCTGCGGATCGCCTACATCCGCCCCACAAATGAGCCGTACTACAAGTACGGGTTCGACGGCGCGAAAATGATGGCGGACAAGATGGGAGTGGAGCTTTTCGGCTTCATTTCCGACATGAAGCCCGAGCGGGAGCTGGCGAGCGTGGAGGACGCCATCACCCAGAAGATGGATGGCATCGTGCTGATGTCGATCAGCCAGACCTCCATCACCTCGAGCGTGAACACCGCCTACAATGCGAAGGTGCCCATCTTCATGCTCTTCGGGTACAGCGAGGAGCTGAAGGACAAGATGGTGGGCTCCGTGCAGGCCGACGGCAAGCTCTCCGGGAAGACCATTGGCACGTGGGTCGCCCAGAACATCCCCGAGGGCGAGGTGGCCTGCGTTATGGGCCAGCCCGGCCGAGGCGATGCCGAAATGTACCGCGACGCTTTCCTGGCGGAGATGGAAAAGAACTCCCAGCTGAAGTTCGTCGCCGCGGTCCCGGGCGACTGGAACAGGCAGAAGGCCTTCAACCAGATGCAGAACCTCATCACGAGCTTCCCCAATCTGAAGGCGTGCTTTGTCCAGAATGAAGACATGGCCCTGGGCGCCATCCAGGCGCTCAAGGAGGGGGGCATGCAGGACCAGGTCGCCATCGTGTCGCAGAACGGCGCCCCCTACGGCCTGGAGTCCATCGCGGCCGGCGGCATCAAGGCGACGGTGGGCTGGTCGCCGTCCCAGGAAGGCCAGCTCGCCGTGCGGATGCTCGTGGAGTACATTCGGGGGAACAAGAAAAACCCGAAGCTCACCATCACCCCGATGACGGTCATCACCAAGGACAACGTGAACGCCGCAACCCCGTGGGAGCCCACGGCCGCCTCCACGGAGGCGACCCTGAAGCTGGACATCGCCGCGATCGGGCACACGTTCGCCGAGTGAATCGCAGGGGAGCGGCGGCAGCCGCTTCCCCTTGAAAAACGGCGATACTCAATCAGCGCCGGGCTTTCCTCCCGAGGATGCCCGGCGCTCTTCTTGAAGTCGGGATCATCTGACGGAGGGCATGCCATGAAGGTTGGCATCGACAGCTACAGCTATCACCGCTATTTCGGCGAGGTGTATCCGAACCAGAAGAAACCCGGGCGATCGATTGGCTACGAGGACTTTCTGAAAAGGGCCGCCGCACTTCGCGTGGATGGAGTGTCCCTGGAGACGTGCTTCTTCGAGAGCCTCGACGAAACTTACCTGAAGCGCCTACGCGAGCTGTGCGACGCCGGCAAGCTCGAGGTTGTTGTGGCCTGGGGCCACCCGCAGGGCTTCGAAGGAGGCATGAAGCCCGAAGCCATCGACGACCTACGGAAGCACTTCGCGACCTGCCGCATCCTCGGGGCGAAGGTGATGCGCGTCGTCGGCTCGAGCCTCGACCACCGCAACGAACCGCACGGGCCGCAGATCGAGCGCCTGGCGAAGATCTTTCGCGAGTGCGCGAAGATGGCGGGCGACGAGGGGATCGTCCTCGCCGACGAGAACCATTTCGACTTCACCACTGACGAGTACCTCGAGCTCATGCAGGCCGTCGGCTCTCCCCATTTCGGGATGTGCTTCGACACGGGCAACTGCCTGAGAAACGGCGACGATCCGGTGGCCTCGGCCCGGCTCCTCTCGAAGCACATCGCGGCGACCCACACCAAGGACGTGATGCCCCAGTACGGTTGGGACCCGAAGGACTGGATGTTCTTCGCCTGCACCCCCGTCGGGAAGGGCCTCATCGATTTCCCCGCCCTCGTGGCAGAGCTCGAGAAGGTGGGCTATAATGGGCTGTTCGCCATCGAGCTGGACTACATGGACCCCGCGTACAAGGACGAGGACCTGGCCGTGCGGGCGAGCGTCGCCTACCTGAAGAAGCTCCAGCGGAGCTATCCCAGGTGGGCGTAGGAGAGAAGCGATGAAGGGACCGTCGAAGAACGACAAAGGCGGCGGGGGCGAGAAGCGGATCGGCATCGGGACGCCTATCGGCATCGGGACGCCTATCGGCATCGGGACGCCTATCGGCATCGGGACGCCTATCGGCATCGGGGTGATCGGCCACGGGTTCATGGGGAAGGTTCACTCCAATGCCTACGCGAAGATCCCGTACTCCTTCGCGTCCCCCGCCGCGTTTCCCCGCCTGGTGGCCCTGTGCGGGCGAAACGAGGCGGGAGTCGCGGACTCGGCCCGTCGCTTCGGGTTTGTCCGCTCCTGCACCGACTGGCGCGAGATCGTGGAGGACCCCGAGATCGACATCGTCGACGTCTGCACGCCCGACAACGAGCATGCCGCTCCCTCGATCGCCGCGGCGGCCGCGGGGAAGCACGTGATCTGCGAAAAACCCCTTGCCATGACTGTGGAAGATGCCAAGGCGATGGCGGAGGCGGCGAGCAGCGCGGGGGTGCGGCACATGCTCTGCCACAACTACCGCTTCCTCCCTGCCGTGCGCCTTGCCCGGGAGCTCATCGAGACCGGCGAGATCGGCAGGATCTATCATTTCCGCGCGACGTACCTGCAGGAGCCGGGCCATGACCCCGCATCGCCCCTCGAGGACTGCTGGTACGCGAGCGGGACCCGCTCGGGCGTCCTGCGGGGCATCGGCTGCCACGCGATCGACATGGCGCGCTTCCTTGTCGGGGAGATCCTTACGGTAAGCGGCCTGGCACGGACATGGAACCCGTCGCGAACGACCCGCGCGGGGGGCGAAGAGCGCGTGAGCGCGGATGAGGGCGCCATCTCCCTCGTCGAGTTCGCGGGCGGAGCGAGCGGAACGATCGAGTGCTCGGGGGTCGCGACGGGCCGCAAGAACGAGCTGGCCTGGGAGATCAACGGATCCAGGGGCAGCATCGCGTTCAACCTTGAAGATCCCAACCATCTCTCGGTGTACAGCGACACGGCGGCGAAACGGACGCGGGGATTCGCGCGCGTGTCGGTGACGGACCCCGGCCATCCCCTGCAGACGATCTACCTTCCGCCGGGGCACAATGCGGGCTGGGAGTACGGGCATGTGCACGCGCTGCACCACTTCATCCAGTGCGTGGTGAACGGGACAGAGGTTTCGCCCATGGGGGCAACCTTCCAGGACGGGTACCGCATCCAGCTCATCATGCAGGCCATCGTAGAGTCCTCGCAGACCGGCCGGCGGATCACCCTCCCCTCCTGACGGCATGGACGCGCGCGGCGATACGGTCCTCCAGATTCGGGGTGTCTCCAAGAGCTTCTCGGGCGTCGAGGTGCTCCACGGCGTCGACCTCGACCTGGCCCGGGGGAGCGTGCACGCCCTTGTTGGCGAGAACGGTGCCGGGAAATCCACTCTGATCAAGATCCTCTCGGGCGTGCACCGCCGCGACGGCGGAGAGATCCGCGTCGAGGGCAGGAGCGTCGAGGCTCTCACGCCCCGTCTCGCGCAGGCCCTCGGGATCGTCACGATCTACCAGGAGCGAAACCTCATTCCGCACCTCAGCGTGGGCGAGAACATCCTCCTGGGCGACGTGCCGGTGGGGTTCCTCACCGTCGTCCAGTGGGGTCGGCTCTTCGATCGGGCGGCGGAAATCCTCGCCAACCTCAACCTCGCTCTCGACCCACGCCAGATGGTCGTGAACCTCGCGCCGGGAGACCAGCAGGCTGTGGAGATCGCCAAGGCGCTGTACAAGAAGGCGCGGATCGTCATCATGGACGAGCCCACGGCGAGCCTCTCGGGCGCCGAAATCGACAATCTCTTCCGCTTGATCTGCCGGCTGCAGGGGGAGGGCGTCTCGGTGATCTACATCTCGCATCGGCTGGACGAGGTCTACCAGATCGCGGACACTGTCTCCGTCCTGCGCGACGGGGCGAAGATCCTCACCTCGCCGACCGCCGGGATGACGAAGGACCAGCTGGTCAAGGCGATGGTGGGCGAGGAGCTCGCGTTCACGAAACTGGGCAGCTTCGCGCGCGGGGAGACGCTCCTCAACGTGGAGTCCTTGAGCCGTCACGGAGCTTTCCAGGAGGTGAGCTTTGCCCTGCGGAGGGGCATGGTGATCGGCTTCGCGGGTGCCGTCGGATCGGGGCGCACCCAGGTCCTGCGGTCGATCGCGGGCATCGAGCCCTCCGACGGCGGCCGGGTCCTCTTCGGCGGGGAGGATGTCTCGCAGAAGCCGCTCGCCGAGCTGATCCAGCGGGGCATCTGCTTCGTGCCCGGTGAACGTGACGCGCGGGGGCTGATCCTCTCGATGAGCGTGGCGGGAAACACGAGCCTCGCCAGTCTCGACGCGGTCACCCGCGGCCCCTTGATGGATCTCGCGCGCGAGCGACGGATCGCCGAGGACTCGGTGAGGTCGCTGGACATCCAGGCGCGCAGCGTCCTGCAGGAAGTGCAGTACCTGAGCGGCGGCAACCGCCAGAAGGTGATGCTCTCCAAGTGGCTCTGCCGGGGGCTGGAAGTTTTCCTGCTGGATGAGCCGACGCAGGGCGTTGATGTTGGCGCCCGGGAGGAGATCCACAGGATCATGAAGAAGCTGCTCGAGGAGGGGAAGGGCATCCTCATGGTGTCCTCCGACCTCGACGAGCTCATGAACATGAGCCATGCGATCGCCGTCATGAACAGGGGTCGGCTCGTGGCGTTCCTGGAAACGGAGAAGACGAACAGACAGGAGGTTCTCTCATATGCCATCGGCACAACAAGCCCGAATCCCGCCTGCAGGTAGGTGGAAGGGGGCCTTCGACATCCAGCAGTGGGGAATCGTTTTTGTCCTCATTGTCCTGGTTGTCGTCATCAGCATCGCCTCGCCGGTCTTCCTCTCTCCGCGGAACATCCGCAATGTCCTCCAGCAGGTCTCCACCCTCGGGATCCTCTCCATGGGCATGACCGTCCTGATGATCTCGGGCGGCATCGACCTGTCGGTCGGCTCCTCCATCTCCACAGTTGCCGTCATCGCCGGCACCATGCTCAAGGCGGGCCTGCCCGCGGAGCTCGCGATCGTGACAGGACTGATCCTGGGCTGCGCCATCGGGGGCATCAACGGGCTGCTCGCCGCTTTCACCCGGGCGCACCCGTTCATCCTCACCCTCGGCACCATGACCATCTTCCAGGGTGTGGCGATCATCATCACGCAGGGCTTCCCGATCACCGACCTCGGAAGGAGATTCGAGTTCATCGGAGGAGCCATGCTCGGTCCAATCCCGTTCATTGTGCTCCTGTTCTTCCTCGTCATGGTCGTGTGCGGACTGCTGCTCCGCTATCTGAGGATCGGCCGCATCGCCTACGCCATCGGGGGCAATGAGTACACGACCTACCTGGCCGGCATTCCCGTCAAGCGCTACAAGATCCTCTTCTACGTCATCTGCGGATTCTTCACGGGCCTGGCGGGCCTCGTGCTCGCCTCCCGCATCAGCTCCGCCATTCCCAACATGGGGACGGGCTTCGAGATGAACTCCATCGGCGCCGCGGTGATCGGGGGGATCCCGTTGACCGGGGGACGAGGAAACGTCGGCGGCACTCTCACCGGCGTGCTGCTGCTCGGCATCATCGCCAACGGGCTGAACCTCCTGCACGTCGATGCGAGCTGGCAGTACGTGGTGACGGGTCTCATCATCGTCATCGCGGTGATCATCCACGAGCAGCGGCTGCGCCGCAGGTAGGATCAAAGGAGGAGGGACGATGAGCGCGAATCCCAGGAAGGATTTCGAGGACCGCCGCCGGCGCGTGATGGAGGCCACGGCCCTTCACGAGCCCGATCGCGTACCCGTCATCCCGGTGATGGAGGCGTTCCCCATCTACTACGGCGGCGGCACCGTCAGGGAAATCCTCGCCGACTACCGCGCGGGGGAGGCCTGGTTCGACAAGTTTTTCGCCGACTTCAAGCCCGACCTCGGATGGGACCCCGTCATGTTCTATCCGGCGCGCTTTCTGGAAATCATCGGCCTCACCTGGCTGCGCTGGCCGGGGAAGCACATCGACGAGCCCAACGGCATGTACCAGTTCATCGAAGGGGAGTACATGAAGGCGGACGAATACGGCGAGGCGGCCTTCGACCCCACGCAGTTCATGCTCCAGCGGTGGTTCCCCCGCAGCTTTTCCAACCTCACGGGGCTCGCGAAGCTCTCGTTCAGGAACGCGATGTGGGCGGGCTACATGGGCACGATCTCGGCCTTCGGCGATCCCGAGGTCAAGGCGACCCTCGCCCGCTGCATGGAAGCCGCGGACCTCATCAACGAGTGGTTCGCGTACCTCGACCGCTATCGCCGCAAGATGGAGGAGCAGTTCGGGATCCCGCTCGCCTACGCGAACTCCGCCTTCGCGCCCTTCGACATGGTGGGCGACACGATGCGCGGCACGGAGGCTGTGCTGATCGACATGCTCGAGCGGCCGAACGAGCTGCTCGCCTACATCGACAAGGTGGCGGAGTTCGCGCTGCAGGACCAGATCCGCGCGGCCACCGCCACGGGCAGGCCGTGGGTTTGGTTCTGGCTGCACAAGGGTGGGGATGAGTTCATGTCCGACGCTCAGTACGCGCGGTTCTACTGGCCGTCGCTCAAGAGGTATGTGGAGGGGCTCGTTGCCGCCGGGCTCACCCCAGTTCTGTACTGCGAAGGCAGGTACAACACGAGGCTGAAGTATCTGCGAGAGCTCTCTCGGGGAAAGGTGATCTGCGACTTCGAGTACATCGACATGGCCCGGGCGAAGAAGGAGCTGGGCGACGTGGCCTGCATCGCAGGCAATGTCCCCAATGTCCTGCTCTCCCACGGCAGCAGGCAGGAGGTCGTGGACTGCACACGGCGGCTCATCGACACCTGCGCGCCCGGCGGCGGCTTCATGCTCGACACGGGGGCCCTGGTGGACGACGCGAAGCCCGAGAACCTCATGGCAATCTTCGAGACGGCCGAGACCTACGGAAGGAAATGAGAGGGGCGAGTGCGAACGGCGGCGCAGGAGGTCTTCGACTATCAAGTCCTCCTCGATGTCCTGCGGGAATACCGCAAACCACGGGACCGAATCCGGTGACTCGTGGCTGCGGGGGAGATCATCCGCGTCAAGAAGGGGCTCTACGTCTTCGCTTTGGCGTTTCAGAGGCAGCCGATCGCACGCGAGCAGTTCGCCAATCTCATCTACGGGCCTTCGTATGTCAGCCTCGACAGCGCCCTGAGCTACCACGGCTTGATCCCCGAGCGCGTCGAGGCAGTCACCTCTGGGACGACCGGCCGGTCACGCGTATTCGACACGCCCTTTGGTGCCTTCACCTACCATAGTCTGCCGCCTGTACGGTATGCCTTCGGGGTGCTTCTGGAAACCAGGGGAACGACCCCTTTCCTGATTGCGTCGCCCGAAAAGGCGCTGGCGGACAAGGTGTGGGTGGACAAGCGCTTCGCCGGCACGCGGGTGGGGGACGCGGATCAAGGGTCGCAACTGGTACGATCTGGTCTGGTATGCGGGCCACCACCCCCGTGTGAGCATCCCTCACCTGGAGCAGCGGATGCGACAGTCCGGCGATTGGGCGCAGCCCGCTCCCCTCGACATCGATCAGGCGCGGACGGAGGTGGCGCCGTTCGTGCGTGATCGCCGCGCCCTGGAAGTCTGGTCGCCGGATTTCTTCGCCAACGTCATCAGCCGGATCATTCCGGTCGCCGGATGACGGGGCCGGCCCCGATCGTGCCCGCGCGGCGGCAGGCGCAGGTTCCGCGCGATACGGGCTCCGCGCGAACTTGACAACAGGCTTTCCTTGAAGTAGAAGGAGACTGACGCCCGCATTCGCTCGATCAAGGAGACCTGCTGATGGGAAGCGTGTCTCTGCCCGATGCATGCGTGGGAAGAAGCCCTGTCCATCCCCGGCGAATGAACTAAGACATGGACGAGAACTCCCCGCCGCACCTCCCGGCCCGCGCAAGCGCCGCAAAGCAGGGGAAACCCCTTCGGGAGTGGGGATTCTGGACCCTATCCTTCCTGCCCTGGGTGGCGGTGCTGATCCGCTTCTGGGTCTCCACGGTGCCCGAGTTCGGTTTCTTCCCCCTGCCGATGGCGCTGCTCGGCGCCTTCCTCGTGCTGAGCGTGAGCGTGCCCGCCATCAGCACCCGCTACCCCGCCCTGACCCAGCCCTGCCTCTTCCTTCAGACCGCGCTCATCGCCGTGCTCATCCAGAGCGCTCCCCTGCAGGATTACTATGCGATGCTGTTCCTGTCGCTTGGGCCCATCGCGACGCGTTACCTGCGGCCGGGCCGGGCCCTGATTTGGCTGGCGGCATTCTGCGTCGTTGTGTCCGCCGCTCTCATCCTCGCGTTCGGCCCGGCGCGAGGAGTGACCTACTTTCCGATCTACGTGGTGGGCATCCTGATCCTTGGTTTCTACGGCAGGGCCTCGCGCCGGGCGAAGGAGGCGAGGGAGGAGAGCGAGCGGCTGCTCGATCAGCTGCGCGACGCCGCGACGCAGACCGTGTTCAGCATCACACTGACCGCGCAGGCGGCGCGCATGGCCTGCAAGAAGGATCCGTCGCGCCTGCCCGAACTGCTCGACAAGATCCAGGAGTCGGGAGCCGACGCGCTGGCCGAGATGCGCGGCCTGGTGAGCGAGTTGCGGCCGCGCCGTGTGGCGGAGGACGGTCTGGTGCCCACCCTGCGCCAGCACTTCGCCCTGCGGGAGCGGAGGGAGCAGCTGCGCGTCATCTTCTCGATCGAGGGCGAGGAGAGGGGCGGCGTCGAGGGTTTCGGCCTGGCCAGCATGAGGGAGCGCGTCGAGTCGCGAGGCGGAACGTTTCAGGTCTTCTCGAGGCCGGGAGCCGGAACAGAGATCACCGTCGGCATGCTGCCGGACATCCAGATTGTCGGGGAGGCGGCGAGCGGAAGGGAGGCGACCCGCCGCCTGCACGCCGATTGCCCCGGGGCGAAGGTGATCGTGCTCACCAGCTTCGCGGAGGAGGACAAAATCTTCGCGGCGATCCGGGCCGGCGCGATGGGCTACCTGCAAAAGGACATGAAACCGGCTGATCTCGCGGAGACGATCCGGGCAGTGGCGAGGGGCGAGTCCCGGCTCGCTCCGGACATCACCCGCAAGGTCATGTCGGGCATCGCGGAAGGCGAGCCGGGCCAGAAGCTCCTGGAGTCCCTCACCGAGCGGGAGGCCGAGGTCCTCGGCTGTCTCGCGTGCGGGCTCCCCAACAGGGAGATCGCGGGAGAGCAGTTCATCGCCGAGAAGACGGTGAAGACGCACATCAGCAACATCCTCTCCAAGCTCGGCCTAGCGGACCGCACGCAGGCCGCCGTGTAGGCCGTGAAGCATGGCTACGAGTAGGTCCCCTGTCCGGACGGGCCTCTCCCTCGCCGGCTTTCACAGCCCCGACGAGGTGAAACGCTTCCAGGAGGCGGCGCGGCAGGCGGAGAGGCCGGATCCGTACTTCGAGCTCTCCTACACGCTGGGTGAGGATTTCCTGCGGGACCTCGGCTTCCTGAAGGACAGGGTCCTGTCCGTTCATGCTCCGTGCCCTGCCGGCGAGTTCTTTCCCAATCTCGGCAGCCGCGACCCGGGCGTCAGGCGCGAAAGCATCGAGGTGATCCGCCGCAGCGCCGGCACGGCGGCAGGCTTCGGGGCCGGCCGGATCTTTCTGCATCCCGGCTATACAACGGACTCGCCGGTTCCCGCCGATCCCGTCAGGAGACTGGCCTCCCTGAAAGCCGTCTCAGACCGTGACCATCGCTATCTGCTCGCCCGCGACGGATCGATCTGCGGCAGGGAATACTGCGAGTCTCCGGCCTACCGAACGCACCTCAAGATCGCGACCGATGGTCTCGGGAAAGCGGCGGAGGCCTGCGCGGGGGAAGGCGCCGCGCTCGCCGTGGAGAACCTCAATCCGCGGATCACGTACCTCTTCCAGCTTCCCTCGGAGCTTGTCGCGCTCGCGCAGGCGCTGCCCGGGATCCGCATCTGCGCCGACATCGGGCACCTCTGGATATCGTCGCTCGCTCACGGGTTCGACTTCTCGAAAGGTCTCGCGGACATCCTGGCGACCGGCAGGGTCCTCGCCGCGCACGTTCACGACAATGCCTCGCAGCTCGGTCCTCCTCCCGTGTTCGGCGACGACCATGCCCTGTTGGGATCGGGAAACGTGCCGATCCGCGAGGCGCTGCGCCTCCTTCTCGGGGCGGGCGTTTCCGATCTGATCATCGAGACCACGACCCTGCCCGTGCAGAACTTCGAGCGGCTCGCGGCCATGCTCGCGGAACCGCTTTCCCGGCCTGGGTAGACTCCGCCTCGAGACCTAGGCCGGCCTCGGCCCATTGTCCCCTCAAAAAACGTCCCTCCGCCCGATGCGGACTGCCCGCGTTTCGACGGTTGAAGTGACGGTGTCTCTTTCTCCGCTGTCCGTCGACGGGTCGGGCGGGCAGCAGAACAGCCTGCTGGCCCGTGGCTCGGAGCTGGATGCCCAGGAGCGCTTTGAGCAGGAGCTGCTCTGCACTTTCAGCGACCGCTGGGAATGGTAGGCAGAGGGCCGGAAACGGGGGGATGGAGCGGCTGACGGGCATGCACCGAAGCGATCTCGACTGGATGCGGCTCGCCCCTCGTGCTCGCCGCTTTCCGTCTCGCCTGCGCCCAGTCTCTCGGTCTCGCCGGCCGGGAGGCGGGCATGTGGATCTCACCGCTGTTCTTCCTGGTCTCCGCCGGGAGCGCCTGGCACTCACTCGGCCGCCTGAGCGCTGCCGCCTTCGTCGCGGCGAAGGTGCTGCGCCTGTTCGTTCCCCTCGTGGTCGGAGCGCTGGCGATCGTCGTCGGCGCGCCCGGGGGGCAGGCGATTTTCCGCGCGGCTGTCCATCCTCCTCTCCTTGCCGGGGCTCCTGTACCTGCTGGGCGTCATTCCCGCAGCGGCAGCCTCTCTCCCTCGCCTGATCGGCCTGCCGGGCGCAGTGCTCTTTGGGGGATGGAGCAGCGGCTTCCATTTTGCGGTGTTCGCCCTGGGCTGTCTTGTGTTCTCGGAGCCCCGGCTCGAGCTGCTGGTCTCCCGGCAGCGCGGATTGTCGATCGCCTTTGCTGCGCTGCTCGTGGCGGGAGCGGCGCTCTGCCCGCTCCTGTCCGGGTTCCCCGAGGCCGCGCTCATCGCTCTGCGGGCCATGGCTGCGTGGGCGCTCTCGCTCGCCTTCCTAGGCCTCGGGGTCGCACGGCTTTCGGGCTTCAGGCCGGCCCCCGCATTCCTGAACGAGGCTGCTCTCCCCTTCTTTCTCCTGGGCTGGCCCGCGGCCCGGTTCATCGGCAGCCGGCTCGCCGGCTGGCCTGTCAGCGCGGGGCTCCGGTACGCCGTGCTGAGCCTGACCGCGTTCGCCGCAGTCAGCGCCGTGTACGCGGTGATCCGGCGGCTGACGCTGCTTCGTTTCCTTTTCGGACTCAAACCGCTCGTCAATGTCGTCAATGAAGGAGGATCGACATGAGCTCGACTGTCACCCGTCTCGTTTCCGCTTCCGGCCGCATCGAGTTCCCCTCCCGGTACAAGGGCTTCCTCGCCGTCCTGGTCGTGCTGATCCACACGGGCATCTCCTACGGCGCGGTCGGCGGCTGACCCTTCACGGAGCAGCACGATGTGCTCTGGCTCAAGGTGCTCGCCACCAGCATCGGCTCCTTCTCGCAGTCCTTCGTCCTGTACTACTTCCTCGTGATGTCCTTCCTGATCACGATCGCCGAGAGGGCGAAGGGAAACCCGATCCCCTTCGGGCCGTACTTCGATTCGGGCCCCCTGTGGTTCATGGAGGCGCTGTTCATCTTCACCCTCGTCTACCTTGCCGTGAAGATGATCCGCGGGCCGTCGCGTCCTTCTCTGCTTCCCCGGGGGCTGCCCTCCCAGCCCCTGATCGCCATCTACATCATCGTCGCGGCCGCCCTTGGATTTGCCGTGCGGCTCGTCATCCCGGTCGGACAGTCCCTGCACAACCTGCAGCTCGGGTTCTTCCCGATGTACGTCATGCTCTTCGCCGCCGGCATCAAGGCGGGAAACGAGGCATGGCTCGAGAAAGCCGCACAGATGCGGATCGGGGCCTGGATCGCGCCCGCGGTCCTCTGCCTTCTCGCCTACCTGCCGATCATGATCCTCGGCGGCGCCCCGCGGGCCTCGGCGCTTCCTTCGGCCGTGCCTCTTTCGGCATCTACCTTCTGCACGCCCTGGTGATCATCCCCGTGGCGATCGGTCTGCAGCAGATCGCCGCGCACCCGGCGCTGAAGTGGGTCATCCTCTCGATCTGCGGCGTGATGCCTGCCCGGGCTGCGCCTCTCCTACCACCTGTGGGTCGAGGCGAAGAGCCTGCCGCGCAGGCCGCCGAAGAGGAACCTGAAATTGTTCAGGAACATTGCGGGAGCGTCCGCAGGCTGGTACCACCAGACCCTGCTGGCCAGGAAGAAGCGGGGATCGAAGTACAGCCGCGCCCCGTAGAGGACCACCCAGCGGGTGAGCTCGCGCTCCGAGAGGTGCCGGGTGTGCACGTTGGCGATGAAACCGTTGTAGCGCGAGTAATCCTCCGCGTTCGTGACGAGGCCCTCGGCGAGGAGGCTCTCGCGGGCTTCGGTCTTCGGGTACGGGGTGAGGACCTGCACGATCGCGTGGTCCAGGCGGAGCTCCCGCGCGTAGCGGTAGGTGTCGCGGATGTCCTCGCGGGTGTCGTCGGGGTTGCCCGCGATGAAGCCTCCGATGGCGCAGATTCCCTGGGCACGCAGCCGCTCGACCGCGGTCCGCGTGTGCGCGAGAACGCCGCTCTTCCGCATCTGGCCGAGATTGCGAGCGATGCCGCTCTCGATGCCGAGGAAGACCCAGCGGAAGTTCGCCTTCGCCAGAAGTGCGGGCAGCTCGGGGTCGGAGGCGATGCCGGGCACGCTGGCCTGGATCACGTAGTACAGCGATGCGAGGCCTTCGCGCGCTATTCGCCGGCTCAGCTCCTTTAGCCGCGGGACGTCGAGGGTGATGTTGTCGTCGACGAAGAACACGCCGCGGGTGCCGGCGGCCTTCAGGCGCGCGAGGTCCTCCATCACCCTGTCCAGGCTGAAGAACCTCACCGACCTCCCGTACATCCAGCGGATGCTGCAGAAGGTGCACCCCATCGTGCACCCTCGGGAGGTCTCCACGCAGTCGAAGCGCAGTTTCATGAAGCGCGATCGATCGAGCATCCTGCTTCCGCGCGCGGGCAGGCGGATGGCCTCGAGGTCCATCAGATCGGCCGGCGGGTTGTGGATGAAACGTCCGCCGCGGCGGAAAGACAGCCCGCTGATTTTACCGAAGTCCCTCCCGCCGGCTGCGATCTCCCTCGCCAGGGAGGCGAGCGTCGCCTCGCCCTCCCCCCGGATGATGAAGTCGAACAGCTCCGCATCGGCGCTCTCCGCGATCGTCTCGGCGAGCAGCGTCGCGTGGTAGCCGCCGAGGACCGTGAGGATGTCGGGCCGCACGCTCCTGCAGATCAGGGCGACGCGGCGCGCGCTCGAGTACTGGAAGCTCATGGCGCTCACGCCGACGAGGTCGGGAGCGAACTCGCGCAGGACGCGCTGGAGCAGGGGAGTGAGCCTGCCCCGCGCGAAGGCGAGGTCCAGCGCGCGGACCTCGCAGCCGTCGAGGTTTCCTGCGAGGGAGCAGATGCCGAGGTTGGGGATGCGCATGACCGCCGCGAGCGAGCTGACGGTGTCTGGCATGGCGACGAGAAGGATCTTCATCCGTCCCGCGGGCATCCTCATCGGCGAAGCTCCTTGCGGCACTCCACAGGCATGCGGTAGTATATCCGTCCATCCTGCTTCTGTGGAGGGGCGCATGGCGGAATTGATGAGATGCAAGTCCTGCGGCTACGTGATCGACGCCAAGAAGTTGGGCGACGTGTGCCCGGCATGCGGCGTGCCGCGCAAGATGTTCGAGGAGTGGAAGGACCCCGTTTCCGAGAAGAGGCGCCGGGCCCTCGAGCTCGATCTCCACCCCATCATCGTCCATTTCCCGGTGGCATTCACGGCCTCGGCCCTCGTCGTGTCCGTCTTCGTGCTCGCCTTCCCCGAGATTTTCCGCCAGACCGCGACGAGCGTCCTGCGGGCCTTCATCGGCGTGCTGCCCTTCATGGTCGCCGCGGGGTTCGCGAGCGGCATCTACGACGGCAAGCTGCGATTCAAGCGGGTGACGACCCCCCTTCTGAAGCGGAAGATGACCATTGCAGGGCTGTTCTTCCTTTTCTCGGTCGCGGCTGCCGTCGTGACGTTCGCAGTCGGCCCGTTCGTGACATGGGTGCGGGCGCTGGACGTCTTCCTTCTCGCCAACTGCCTCTTATGTGCGGCAGGGTTGGGGAAGATCGGCACCCGTCTGATCGCCGCGATGTTCCCCGGCTAACAAAATGGCAGGGCTTCCGCCCTGCCATTCGACCCCCCGAGTCTCCTACTGCTGGGACTCGTTCGGCGTTCCCCTGACGTCCATCATGGTCCGGTCGAGCTCCGATTGGTTCCAGGAATAGGCGACGTGCACGACCCCCTTCGGATCGGCGGTGATGACAGGGAAGGTCCAGAACGAATGAGTGATAGCCCGCTTTATAGGTCTTCCCTTGCATCCTGTGTCGCCGATGACCGGCACAGGCAAGCTCGGCTTGACGCATCGCAGCTTCCAGGGGGTATGGAGAGGGTTGGTAGGCCTTCAGCCAGGGTGCGCCCAGCGGAGACGAGGGCTATGGGCACCGAGGGAGCATCGTGAAGCCAGATTGTGCAGTCAAAGAACGCCAGCAAGGACGGACCGATCCCTGAGCGGCAAGGCAGAGAGGCGTCAGTTCAGGGAGGCGGGGTCCAAGCCCGGGGGCGCTTTGCCGGTCTTGATGAGGTGAAGGAGTATCTTACGCGCCTGCTGGGGCTCGGTGATCACGGCAAGAATGCCCATCGGGGAACCACAGCGGCCACACACCGAGGGATCCGCCTCGTAGATTTTCGCAAGCAACCGAGCCCACGCGGCACGGGACTCCCGGGAGCAAACCGAGCTGTCGGGGTACGGCTCTTCGGTGGGCCCGATGGGAAGCGGTGGCCGGCGCATCCGCCACACCCTGGACGGACGGCCGAAACCTTCACGAAGGTGCCGATGGCATACCAGACCCGCTGCGGCGCTACCGGGGGATGCGCAAGGCGTCTCGCGCAACTGATCGGGGAGAGCGCTTCAATCGTCGATCTGTCGAGGGAGCGCAGGCCGTCCCTCGAGGGAGTCGACGTTTTTTCGCCGTCGGCCCCCTATATGCGGGAAAGCTTCTACGCGCGGCTCTCACGTTCTGCGAACGCGAACGAGAACGCAACAAGCTCCTCGAGCGAAGGGTGGGGGTTCATCTACGGCCTCTATCGGGACGAGCGGGCGGCGGCGGAGAGCTTCACCCTGATAGACTGTCGCTTCTGCACAGGATGCTGGCACGCTCAATCCTCGGCGCGACCGCTGGATCGACTATGCGCTCATGTGATGCTGCGTTGCGCCACGCGCTTCCCTATCGTGGGTACCCCAGCGGCCGAGGCGGGACTCGATGAACTCCACGATCTCGAGGTGCTGATCTTTCCCGCGTCCCGGCACTTTGATGAGACCGCCGAACTCGATGTGGATCGTCCGCTCGGGCCTGATCGGTCCGAATCCCCGGAACAGCCCCTCATCACCCCAGAAATCGGTCTTGACCGCAATGGGCATCACAGGCACTCCGGCTTTCGAGGCCAGCTTGATTCCCAACGTGTTGAAGGCTTCTGGATTGAACACCGGGCTCCGCGTGCTCTGTGGAAAAATGATGATCGACACGCCGCGCTGAAGGCGCTCGACGCCCCCCCGGAGAACCGCTTCCAGGTCCTCGCGGGGGTTCTTCCGACCGACGGTTATGGGATCGCGCGAGCGCATGATGGGCCCGAACACGGGGCTCGTGGCGAGGCGTTCCTTGACCACGAAGGTCACGGGCATGAAGGGGGCGATGAGCACCGGCAGTACCTGTGTCTCCAGGGTGCTCATGTGGTTCGAGATGAAAATCAAAGGCCCCTGCCCGGCCGCGCTCCGCACATGGTCGATGCCGGTGATTTCGAACCGACCGCGGTTTCTCTCGATCGTGCGGAGCACGCTGAACGAGCTCTCAGCCCAGGCGCTGTCGTCATAAAGCCTCCGCACGGCCAACTTCCTCGCTCGAAAGACCTCCACCACGTATTGGGCGTAGAACGCCCAACGCCAGCCACCCAGGATCCGGTTGAGTAAAGAGACGGGAGCATCCGGGGAGGTTGCATAGCGGTCTTCGAGGAAATACGTCTTCATAAGCGGTCCTCCCCCAGCATCTCCCAGCCTCCCCTGGTGATGAGTATCGCCCCTCCTGTTATCTCCCGCAAGAGCGAAAGCGGTGAGGAAGAACACGCAATGACCGGATGCGTCTTCGGTTGATGGCATCTTGAAAAATCACCAGCGCCCCCGAAACGATAGGCGTGCCGCCGCACGCGACCGGCACGCTTCCCTTGATTCAAGGCGGTGTTCATTGTTCGATTGTCCGACCACAACCCCGAGAGAGAGGTGCGCGAATGCCAAGCGCTCTGAGCAGAGGTTGTATCAACGCCCTGACGGGAAAAGGGGCCCACGCCCCGCCCATGACGGCCATCGAGAATGCCAGCCACACCGAAGCCCGCCGGCGGCCGGCCCGGGGTCTGGCAACGATCTGGGAGCAGTTCGCCCACATGGTCTACTGGCAGGACTTTCTTGAAAAGACGGTACCTGAAAAGACTAGCCCTAGGAAGAATGACCTCCTTGAGCACAATGGTGGGAAACACTCCAAGGCGCTAGCACTATTCCATGTTTCTGCAGGGTGAGTCATTCAGGTGCTGCGGCTGTCAACAAAACTCCCGACGGCATGATACCCATGACACCTCGGATTTGATCTGTTAGAATGGCAAAGGTCATGGAGGGAGTACGGTGAGAAAGAGAAGCATCATTGTCACCGCTCTTGTGATACCTGCGGCTTTGGGCTCGGCGGAGGCACAGACTGCGGACTTCCTTGACCTCGTGAGACACGGAACACCACAGAGTGTGAGAGCCGCGATCTACCAAAGGGCAGATCTAAATGCTCGGGACGATGATGAGTTGCACCCCTGATGCTCGCTGCTAGGGATAGTGAGCATGCCGAGGTGATGACTCTCCTCCTGAAAGCCGGCGCTGATGTTCATGCGCGGACCAAATCTGGCACGACCGCGCGGATGGGAAGATGAAAGATAGCAGTGGTCAGACTGCATCTCATTGCGCGCAGAGTACTGAAAATCTGAAGGGCACTGACGTCTATTGGAAGCTCAACGACGCGCATGACTGAGTGAACCTTGGCTGGGAAGGCAAAGCAAACCCTCTGCGGAGTCAGCTTGGCCCAGTGAGTTGCCAGGAACGGCAGAGTGGGAGGAAGGCCATGAGAATGAGGATGGGTGCAGAGAAGCTCTTCGCGTGGTTCCTGATTCGATCCGCCGCCGCGGCAGGCCTGATCGCCGCCGGCAAGGTGATCGACCGGATCGCGCAGTTCCCGGTCATCCCTCAGGGCCGGGGACTGGCTGCCTTTGCCGTTCTGCCGGGCCTGGTCCTTTGTTTTCGATCGGTGCGCGAGCTGATCACGGCAGGCGCGGGGCGGCTGACCGAGAGCGGCCCCTACCACGTGCTCCGGCATCCTATGGAGGTCGGCGCACAGCTCGTGCTGTTCGGGGTAGCGTTGGCCTTGGCGAGCCCAGGCTCCCTGCTCACGTCAGGACCGCTGGCGTTCCTCCTCTGGGCGGGCTGTGCCCTGCTGGTCGAGGAGCCGGCGCTGCGCAGACGCTTCGGCGGCTCGTACGAGCAGTACCGCACGAGCACAGGTCTCGTCATGCCGTCGTTGTATGTCTGGTCCGTGGGGATCATCCGCGCCTTCTATCGCCTGTGGTGCGGGGTGCAGATCCGCGGCGCGCGGCAGGTGCCACGCAGCGGCCCGATGTTCCTCGTCGCCCTGCACCGCTGCTACATGGACCCTTACATCATGACCTTCGGCGTGGCTCGCAAGGTTCATTTCATCGCCACTGCGGTTCTGTTCCGTCACTCCATCGCCTCATGGTACTTCGGGCGCATGGGCTGCATCCCGCTCGTCCGCAGCCGGGCCGACCTGCGCCCCATGATGACCGCGTTCAGGACCCTCGACTCGGGAGGCGTGGTCGGGATGTTCCCCGAAGGCGCGCGCACCTGGTACGGTGAGACGGCCTGCGAGCCAGCGGTTTTCAAGGTTCTCGAGAAGCGGGAGGTGCCCATCGTCACGGTGGAGATCTCCGGGGCTTTCGAGCACCACCCGCGCTTCTCGCGCCGCCTGCGCCGCCGCCCGATCCGCGCGCAGTACCGGGTGTACGCACCGGGCTCGCAACCCTCGCGGCAACTCATCGAAGAGTTGGTGCAGAGCGAACGCCTCCGGGACGCGCGGCTGCGCTTCCTGGAGAGGCCGCAGCCCGCCTGCGTCGCCGAGCAGCTGGTCTACGTCTGCCCGCAGTGCGGCGTCCCTTTCCGCTGCCGCGGATTCGACGACGGCCGCCTGGTTTGCGAGGCCTGCGCGGCGTCCTTTACCCTCCTGGAGGGCAAGGGGCTCAAGCTTCCGCAAGGCGTCCAGAGCCTGACGGAGCTGGAAAGGCGCAACGTCGCATGGTCGACGTCCTTGAAACCGGACGGGCTGGCAATCCCCGGCGTCCTCGTGCGCCGTTTCACGGCGAAACCCAGCTTCGATCTGCAGAGCTCCCGGTGGCTGCGCAAGGAGGACATGCACGGCTTGCGTCCCGGCTCCCTGCGCCTGCACGCTGACCGGGTCACGGTCGAGAACGGCGAAGCCACTGATATTCTCTACAAAGAGCTCGACTCGGTGCTCGTCGAGAGCAACTGGAAGGTGGAGTTCTCGTACCGCAAAAAGAGCGGCGAGCGGGGCTACGTCCTCTTCGTGCCGCCCCACCGCTACCCTGTGTTCCTGCAGCATTTTCTCCGCATCAGGGCCTTCGGCAACCCGTACGCCCGCTATCGCGGCTCCAACCGCTGCGAAATCCGGGTTCCCTGAACCAGTCCTCTCCCGCATGCCCTCAGTCGCCTCAGCAGCCTTTCGTCCAGCTGCTTCACGTCGATGAGCAGGGCGGAAATGCGCAGGACATAAAAAGAAGGTTCATCCGGGAATACCGGGGAACGCCGCTCGGATATTGAGGAAAAAGTATTCATCGTGCGAGGCGATGTTGCCGTAGTTGCGCAGCAGCAACCATCGTGATCCCTTGACCAACGTTCGAGCCTTCGGGTCATTGCGCAATGGAATAGCTGCCCGGGGAGAGGTTCAGGATGAAGGCCTGCTGCATCTCGGCCGGCGGGACCACGTAGAAGCTGGGGGCAGCGGGGGCCTCGGGCTTCGGGAGAGTCTGCATGCGAGTGAGGAGCGCCGCGAAGTCCCTGCGCTGCTCCCGCAGCTTCTGGATGCGGGCTCCGAGGGACTGCATCTCCGCGTCATAGGCCGCGCTCTTCAGCTGGAACTCCTGCACGGCCTTGAAGTACGACTCGTACAGCCTCGCGTACTTCTCGAGCTCCTGCCGGGCCGCTTCGCCGGTGACCACGTTCCAGTTCAGCTTGTACTCGCCCTCTCGCCAACTGCCTTCTCTGCGCGGCAGGCTTGGGAAAGATCGGCTTCCGCCTGATCGCGGCGATGTTCCCCGGATAGGGAACGTCACGGTCGGACAATCGGCCGTGCGGAGCCGGGCGTCTGCGATTGACCGGGGTTCAGGAAATCGTGCCGATCCTCACGATGCCGGGCCGCGTGTCGAAGCCGGTGTCGAAGCTCAAGATGCGGTCGATGCCGTGCCGCTCCATGATTGCGATGTGCAGAGCGTCGCGTGCCGATAGTCGGCGGGAACCGGCGAGCACGGTCTTTGCCTGCTCGACATCAGCGGCCTCGATGGGGAACACCTCGTCGACGATGCCCACGATGGCATCGAACGCCGGCTGGATCGCGTCCTTTCTGTCGATTGCGGTGTATCGGTGGAGGATCTCCTGCAGCACTTCGGCGTCGGTCACAAGCCGCTCGTCCTTCGCGATGAGCTGTTCAAGCAGGCGTCTCGCGTCCACCTTGTGAGGGTGTTCTGCCCCGACCAGGTACATCGGGATGTTCGAATCGATGAAAATCACCTGGAGGGACCCGACAGGTAGCCTGATTCGATCTCGGCGAGCATCTTGTCCATGTCGGCGGTGGGGAACCCGTGCCTGATCGCGGCCCGGACGACCTGGATCTTGCGGTCGCCGGCTACCTGTGGATATCGGGACCTCGCTTCCCTCAGGGCTGTCCTGACCCAGCTCGAAACGGTCATCTTGCGGGTCTGTGCCAGGGCTTCAATCTCTTTCATTTCATCGTCGCCCAGGATCACCTGCAAACGCTTACTCATAGGATGAGTATAGATTACTCCTATGCGTTAGTCAATACCTACAGCTCGTAGACATTCTCGCGCGCTGCCGTCTGGCCTGCGAATGGTGCAGCCCAGGGCATTCGTGGACTGGATCCTCGCGAAGCCCTTGGTGTCGTCCCTCCTCGCCAACTGTATCCTCTGCGCGGCAGGTTTGGGGAAGATCGGCACTCGACTGATAACGGCGATGTTCCCCGGCTAAAGAAAACGGCTGGGTTCCTGCCCAGCCGGTCGTTTGCCGATTCACTTCCTCAGTTCAGGACTTGTCGATCGATCCCGTCGAGTAGGCGCGCATCCTGATGATGAGGAGGGCGGCCATGAGCAGAAGCGGGAAGAGGGCCAGGACAATGAGGAGAGCCGCGGAAGGGGCTTTTCCCACGACGCGGATCTGCCTCTCGCTTCCTGGAAGCTTCTCGCCCTTGCTGTCCAGCGCGTGGAAGCTGATCGCTCGTGCGTTTGTGTCGACGGGGACCCGGAAGGCGATGAGGTTCGGCTCCTTGCCCTTGTGCGCGCCCTGGGCATCGAAGGGCACGATCGTATAGCCCAGGCTGGAGCCCTTGGACTGCTCCACGTAGAAGGGTGACTCGGCGAGGAGGCTTTTCGCAGCTCCTGGCCTCTGCACTTCGATCGCGGCGTGGGGGACCTGCTGGATGCGGACCCACTTGGCGATGTTGGGGTTGCCCCGGGCCGCGTTGTTGATCGTCTTTTCGTATGCGAGATCGTTGAACTCATCCTCGAAGAACGGCCTCAAGTACAGGTCGGCGCTGCCGTTGACGTAGAGCACCGAGGAAGGGGTGACCGACGCCTCGGGCCGGGTCCACTTGTCGCTGGGGATCACCTCGAAGCCGACCCCGCCGCTGCGCAGGCGCTCGTGCACCACCACCGTCTTCTCCGAACCTTCCATCACCGTGCCGTCGGGGTTCACCAGGCGGATGGAATAGCTGCCCGGGGAGAGGTTCAGGATGAAGGCCTGCTGCATCTCGGCCGGCGGGACCACGTAGAAGCTGGGAGCCTCGGGGGCAACGGGTTTTTGCAGGCCCTGCATGCGCTCGAGCAGGGCCGCGGTGTCCTTTTTCTCGTCCCTGAGCTTCTGGATCCTCACCAGGAGCGCCTGCATCTCCGCGTCATACGCCGCGTTCTTCCCCTGGTAGTCCTGCACGGCCTTGAAGTACGACTCGTACAGCCTCGCGTACTTCTCGAGCTCCTGCCGGGCCGCCTCGCCGGTGACGACGTTCCAGTTCAGCTCGTACTCGCCCTTCACGTTGAAGTAGGTGTACTCCTGCAGCGGCATCCGCTTCAGCGACCCGCGCGCGTCGCGCAGCTCCAGCGAGCCGGGGAACTGCACGTTCAGCGAATCGGTGTCGGTCTTCCACTCCGAAGTCAGTGGCCACCAGTACACGAGGGTCTTGCGGGCGCTGAGGAAATTGTCCCCGCCCGCCAGGATGTAGATCGTGTCGGAGGACTCCGGGGCGAAGGCCGGCGAGTAATCCCGGCCGTTCCAGGCCAGCATCGTCCAGATCAGCTGCTCGGAGCGCACGGGAACCTCCGCCAGGCCGAGGGCGAGAGGGAACAGCAGCAGGAGAAGCGAGGCGATGAGCCTTTTCATGCGCGGACCCCCCGGCGGCTGATGGCGAGGTGGGCGGCGGCGAGCAGCGCAACCGCGAGGACGAGCAGGAGGCCGATTCCGCCCAGAACCCCGCCGGCGCTCGCTCCCTGCACCGCTTTCAGGCACAGAGACGCGTAGAAGAAGGGAGAAATCCACTGCAGCACCGCGGCCGCCACGGAGGCGACCGTCCGCACGGATGCGCTGGCCATCGACAGCGAGCCGGCGAGCACCAGCAGGAACACGAGCAGGATGCCGAGGAAGGTCGCGAGGGCCGAGGAGGCGTTTGTGGAGAGCACGGAACACAGGATGCCGTAGGCGAAGACGGCGAGAGCGAGCGCGAACAGCACCGGCAGGGAGGCGAGGAACAGGGGACCCAGAACGAGATTGCCCAGCGCGGCGGCCGCCCCGAGGAACGCCGTGATCAGGGCGAGCGAGGCTGCCGTGAAGGCGACATCCTTCAGGAAGGAGGCGACGATGTAGGAGGTGCCGTCGGCCGGGCCGTAGGCGAGCAGCTCCACCGCCCCCGCGGTCTTCTCCTGGCCGAAGCGGAACACGGAGCTGATGGAGAGGAACAGGAAAACCGGCAGGAAGGAGACGACCAGGGCAAACAGGAACGGCCCTTCGGCGAAAAGCTTCCCGACGAATGCCGAGCCGAAGGCGCCGGCCAGCGAGCGGCCCAGCATGTCGTACAGCGGGTTGAGCGTGGGGTTGAACCCGGCCGAGTCGACAGAGGCGGCGAACCCGCTCACCAGGAAGAACCCCAGCAGCAGGCCGAGGGCGAGGGTGACGTACAGGCCCGGGGCGAGCGCCGTTTCAAAGGCCTGCCTGCGGGCGATCACGAGAGCTGCGCGGAGTCTCCGTTTCATGTCCGGCCTCCCCGCGCGAGTGAGTCGATGTTTTCCTGCGTGATGGTGATGAACGCCTCCTCCAGCGAAGGGGTCTTCTCGACGATGCGGAGCGGAACGAGCCCCTGCGCGATCAGCTGCTCGGAGAGCGCCTTGCGGTAATCCCCCTGCTTGGCCAGCTTCACGATCAGCGTTTCGCCCTGGGCCACGGCGTCCCGCACGAAGGGGAGCTTCCGCAGGCGCTCGGGAAGGCCTTCGGGCACGCTCTCCAGCTCCACGTGGATCTCGCGGTCCACGGTCATCCGCGAGAGCAGGTTAGCCATCGTGTCCTCCACCATGAGCTTGCCGCGGAACAGCATTGCCACCCGGTGGCAGATCTTCTCCATCTCCGACAGCTGGTGGCTGGAGATGAAGATCGTACGCCCCTCCCTGTTTTCGGAGAGGATCAGGTCGCGCACCTGCTTGATCCCAATGGGATCGAGCCCCGAGATCGGCTCGTCGAGGAACAGGATGTCGGGGTCGTGCAGCAGGGCCCGGATGATGCTGAGCTTCTGCAGCATGCCGCGGGAGTACTCCCGCACCCTCTTCGAGCGGTAGGGCGCGAGGTCCACCTTCTCCAGCAGCGCATCGATTCGCGCGGCCGCACCGGGCACCTCGAACAGATCGGCGAACAGGCCGAGGTACTCGCGGGCAGTCATCCAGGGCCACACGCCGCGTGGGTGCTTCTCGGGCACCACACCGATCCGCTTCCGCAGATCGAGCCGCTGCGGCGAGTACGGCTCGTCGAACAGCCAGATCTCACCGGCCGTGGGGCGGGTGATGCCCAGCAGCATCATGATCGTCGTGGTCTTGCCCGCGCCGTTGGGGCCGAGGAATCCGTAAATCTCCCCCCTCGGGATGTTGAGATCGATGCTGTCCACCGCGGTGAAGGAGCCGTAGCGCTTCACCAGGCCCTTCGTTCGTATCATTCCTGCCTCGCCTTCACGTTCCAGGAAGTGTCGATGAAATACCGCAGGCGATTGCTCTCGGCGTCCAGCGCAGCCGCGACGGCGGCCGGGTCGTTCATCGCGTACACACGGGCCAGCAGCTTCTCGAGCTCAGCGGAGCTGATCGCGAGCGGATTCGGCACCACGATGAGGTAGTCGATGACCCTGTAGGCCGACGGGTCGTCCTTGATCTGCGCCCCGGGAATGCGGGCGCTGTATCGGAACTGCGTTTCGGGGGCGGGATCCCATTTCCAGGGGATCCTGCCGCGGAAAAGCTCGCTCCCGCGCGAGGAGCCCGTCTCCGCTTCTTCGCGCGCGGGCACGCCGTTCCTCATCTGCACGCTTATCCGGCAGCCGATCCAGAGATCCATGCAGGGGTGATTGAGCACCGCCGTGCCTGTCGAGTTCACGGGTCGGATCTCGGCAACGATGTCCCCTGCCTCCCGGCTCTCGAAGATGTAGAACTTCGTGAGATCGGGGATGCCGAGACCGACCATGTCGATCGGCTTTTGCAGCCTGTTGGCTCCCCGTTTCAGAGTGAGCGGGAGGCTCAACGGCCCGTAGCTGTCCGCGGCGATATCCAGCATCGCCTTCCCCGGGGTGAGGCGCGTGAAGCGGTAGGTGAGGGGAGCGGCGTCGGACTGGTAGTAGCCCACGATGGTGCGCCCCTGGAGCTTCATGGCCGCGTCCCAGACCCACTTCCCGCTCACGGAGTCGCGGATCTTGAACTCGAAGGTCGTGTCCGTCCCTAGCCACAGGGCGGCGAGGACGGCGCCGGCGCAGACCACGACGAGCGCGGCGATGACGATAAACGTGATGCGTGTGCGTCTTTTCATTGGTGGTGGGCCATTGCATACACGATTTGCCCTCGGATATCAAGTGCGGGCTGGGGCTGACGCGGCGATGTTGCCATCCTTCACAAGTACGTGTATGATAAGTGCATGGAGCTGGTATGGCAGTGAAGACGATCACGATCGATATCGAGGCATACGAGAGGCTCGCGAGCCTGAAAAAGGAGGGCGAATCCTTCAGCAGGCTCATCAAACGCATTGTTTCGACGAAGCGCTCTACTGCGGCGGACCTGATGAAGAATCTTCCCCGCATCGCGCTCTCCGGCGAGACCCTCGATCGGCTCGACGAGATGGTCAGAGAGAGGGATCTGCATTATCCGGATGCTATTCCCCTTGACGAGGCTTAAAGCAGATGCTGCTCGATACGAGCTTCTGCATCGACCTGATGAAGGAACAGGCAGGGGGCCGGAGGGGTCCGGCCACGGAAAAGCTCGCATCTCTTGGCGAGGAAAGGCTCGCGATATCCGTGTTTACCCTGGGGGAACTATTCGCGGGAGCCGAATCGTCGAAGAATACCCGAAGGGAACATGAGCGCCTGAAGGCCCTGATCGACACAATTGACGTGATCTACCCCGAGAAGCGATTCGCCCGGCTGTACGGCGAGACGGTGAGCTTCCTGAAACGTTCCGGTACCCCCGTCCCGCTCATGGATATCCTCATCGGGACGAGCGCGAAAGAACAGGGCCTTGCGGTCCTCACAAGGGATGTGTCCCACTTCCGCAGGATTCCCATGCTTTCGGTGATGGAGTATTGAGAGGGAGCATCCCTCAGGCGATGAGCACGACCTCCCAGCCCATCATCCGGCCGAAGGTCTCCAGCGTCCGCGTATTCGCCGTGTACGAGAGACCGAGGTGGTGCGTGCCGCCCGCCCTGCTGTACGCGG
>Ga0315288_10001438_pt1 | contig 30869 bp, 28 predicted proteins | sample YL17G11_20_MG_FD_203454 | JGI IMG/M metagenome (GOLD analysis project Ga0315288, IMG submission 203454) | Sediment microbial communities from Yellowstone Lake, YNP, Wyoming, USA - YL17G11_20 | ecosystem: Environmental > Aquatic > Freshwater > Lake > Sediment | place: USA: Wyoming | collected...
TTCAAATGAATCACCTCCGTATGAATCGATAATGAGTCTCAATGCCTCAATTATTGCATCATTTAGAGATCATGTCAACTGGGAAGGACGAACAGCTACTTGATGGTACCGCTCTCCGTGAAGATAAGCTCCATCCCCTGCGCGGCAACTATTCTCTCCATTTCCTTATCGCTTGGCCGGGGTCCCGGATGGCTTGCAGCCTCCAGGACTTTGGACAGAATCGTCGCGTCCCCAACAGTGTTGAGGAAGATCCCCTCATGGCTGAGTAGCCAGCTGACTGCTTTGCTGATGTCCTCCCACTCGGTGAGTGGCTCATACCAGGTGGTGGCAGTGCGCTCGCGACCGGCCCAGGGCTTGCGGGCAATTGACTTGATGGTCTGCACCGCGATCTGGCGTTCGGCGCACAGCGCCGTGAGCCGGAAAAAGCAGGCGGCATACTCGACGTTCTTCGAAAGCAGGTAATTCCAGGGCAGGAGCACTGAGTCGAAGGGGAATCGCTCCAGGCTCTTCAAGTGCATCCTTGGAGCGATCAATCCATGGCCGGTAACGCCGATAAATCGCACCAGCCCCTGCTCTCGCGCTTCCATGCAGGCCTTGAGCGCCCCATTCGGCCCCAGGGCGATCTCCCATTCAGTCTGATCAGTGAGGTTATGCAGTTGGATCAGGTCAAGATATTTCACCTGAAGTTTTTTAAGAGAAGTGCGGATGCTTTCCCAAGCCTCCCGATAGTTCCGATCGCCGGTCTTGGTGGCGAGGAAGAACTGGTCCCGGTGCCTTCCCATCCATGGGCCGATACGCGCCTCTGAATTGCCCTTCCCGTAACTGGCTGCAGTGTCGATATGATTGAGCCCGTATTCGACAAGCAACTCCAGGACCTTGTCGGCCTGCTCCTGGGTGAAGGCGGCTTTGATGGCCGCTCCGCCGAAAAGAGTCCTCGTGCTCTTGTGACCGGTTTTTCCAAAAGCAAGCTTTGCTATCATTATTCTTCTCCTTCACTCGAAAGAGACCTCAGGGCCTACTTGCCAAGTGAGTAGCTTAGCACTTCTTTATTTAACTCTTGCAATGATTTCTCTACATGCTTTTTCATAATCGTCAAACAGATCCTCCAAAACTAATACAAGCCTGTTAATACTCCGAACCTCCTTTACCTCGAGATGAGTCGCATGAAGTTTCTCTTTTTCTGATCGTCGAATGAGTGCTAATTGTGACCCTGGCAATATAGCATGTAATAAGCTGCATCGAAGATCCTCATATAAGTCGAATGGCTTCCCGCTCCCCTGATTGAATTTATGATAGGCTGTTGGAAAAAGATCGTAAATCGCTCTTCTGAAGCGTGGAGCGCCTAAGCCCTTAGCTGAAAAGGGATCTGAATCGAGGCAAGCTCCAAGAAATTCAATTCCCTGACAGATCAGGCTAAACGAAAGGTAATGATTTTCCTCGTTTTGTCGAATCTCTTTGAATTTATCTATCAAAACTTCTTGAATAAAATCCGAAATTTTCATGAGCTCTCCTCATGGTTGCTTAAGAATATTCTAATCGATTGCAAAATTGTACTCAACTCCAATCTTTATCAGAAAAAATTTTCCGCAATATTCTTGTCCGTACCCATGTGATGTGATAGCATAGAAGACACCCACCCAATTGAGAGTGGTGTAAATGCAACTGATTCTCAGGCTGAATGATGCATCGACAAATGAAGCTCCCCGCTGCAAGCAGCGGAGTATCTCAGTCGGAATTGCGCCGAAGCAGAACCCGCCTTCGCATCTGCATGCTTCGGCGCGGCTCGCCTCGCCATTCATCCCTGCAGTAAATGCAGGTTATTCTGGCGAAGGCGAATAAAAAGATGGAGGAAGAGGTATGGTTGCGAAACAGAGAAAATTAGTTAAAAAAAGGAAGGCTCCTGCGACGCGTCGCATCAACCTTACGGTCAACGGACAGCTTTACGAACTGGAAGAGGGAAGCGGGCCTGATCAGGTTGATCCAACTCATACGTTAGCTTATACGCTCAGGGAGACGCTCGGCCTGACAGGTACCAAGGTATCATGCGACAACGGTGCATGTGGATGCTGCACCGTGCTGATGGATGAAAGGGCAGTGCTTTCTTGCATGATGCTGACGATTGAGTGCGATGGAAAGAGAATAACAACGATCGAAGGTTTGGCCGATCCAAAGACAAGAAAGCTCGATCCTCTTCAGCAGGCATTCATCGATTATACAGCCTTTCAATGCGGGTTTTGCACTCCAGGCATCATCATGAGCGCAAAAGGTCTCCTTCATGAGAACCCCTCGCCCACAGAAGAAGAGGTGAAGGAAGGTCTTTCGGGCAACTTCTGCCGGTGTATCAGCCACTACCAGATTGTGAAGGCTGTTATGGCGACATCAGCAAGGGAGAGGTAACAAGATGGCAAACACATACAGGTTCATAGGCAAGGCAACACCCAGAAAGGACGGCATGGATATTGTCACGGGCGGAGCGAAATTCCTTAACGATATTAAGGCGCCGAATATGCTCTATGGAAAGGTGTTGAGAAGCCCTCATCCCCATGCCCTGATCAAGAGGGTTGATAAAAGCAAAGCAGAGCAGCTTAAAGGAGTTGAAGCAGTACTTACCTGGGAAGACGTCCCTGATTGGAGAGGAGGCACGCCACGCTCTACCCGTGTCCTCGACCGCAAGGTTCGGTACGTAGGTGACGCCGCGGCACTCGTTGCCGCAACAAGCGAAGAGATAGCAAGACATGCACTCGGGCTGATCAATGTGGAATACGAGGTTTTACCCGCTGTCTTTGAGATGGAAGAAGCCTTGAAGCCAGGCGCTCCCCAATTGTATGACGAGTTCCCCGGAAACGTCGTAACCCCTGGCTCTCCCTTTTTCGGACCCCGCAACCTGAAGCAAGTTGTTATGGGAGATGTGGAAAAGGGCTTTGAAGAGGCTGATGTCATAACAGAAGGAACCTTCAGCTACGAGAATATACCGAATCCTCTGCCCCCTGAAGCTCCAGGGGCAATAGCCCTGTGGGAGGAACCGAACAGGGTGACTCTCTGGGTATCAAATCAGGCTTCATACATGGACAAGATTACCCTCTTCTATGTGATGGGGAGGAAAGTCGAAGTAAGAACCATTGGTGGCCCCTGTGGTGGCAGTTTCGGATCAAAGTTTATGTCCTGGCAGGTCCAGTGCTATGCAGCACTCTTGAGCAGGGCAACGGGCAAACCGGTGAAGGTCTCCATGACCAAGGAGGAGCACCTCGCATCATTCACATTGCGGCCAGCATCGCGTATGAGGGCCAAGGTGGGCATGAAGAGGGACGGGGCTGTAACAGCAGTTTCAGGCACGTGGCTTGTCGGCACGGGTTACTATTCCATGACAACCCAGTCACAGGTTGCTGTAGGTTGTGGTGAGGTGCAGATCGCGGTCCGGTGCCCCAATTGGGACTTAAAGCCAATGATTGTTTGTACAAACCGGAACGCCTCAGGTATCGTGAGGGGTTTTGGCGGTCAGGAACTGAAGTGTACACTGATACCGCTTTTAAGCTTAGCCATGGAAAAACTGGACATCGACCCGTTTCAGTTTCTCAAAAAAAATTTCGTCAAACCCGGTGATGGGTACTTCTGGCGGGACGGCATCTGGTATACCTACAGGGGCGTGGACTATACAAAGGCCATGGAGAAGGGTGCGGAGCTATTTGGCTGGAAGGAGAAGTGGAAGGGATGGTTGAAACCCACTGCTGTGGACGGAACAAAAAGGAGAGGCATAGGTGTCGGTGTACATGGAAATGCCGATATCGGTGAGGACGCATCAGAGGCATATGTGCGGCTTCACCCGGACGGGACAGCCATGCTCTTCTCATGCGTAACAGAGCACGGCACAGGGCAGAGGAGCAACTTCGTCAAGATGGTTGCGGAGGTGCTGCAACTGCCCATGGAGCGGGTCTCTGTGACGCCCCCCGATTCACTGATCAACCCCTACGAGTTCGGCCCTGCAGGCTCCAGGGGAACCTACGCCATCGGCAGTGCTGTGATTGCAGCGGCCGAGGACGCCAAAAGAAAGCTCTTTGAGCTCATTGCACCCATGCTCGAGGCAGAGCCTTCTGAGCTGGATACTGCGGATGGAGTAATTTTCGTCAAGAATAATCCGGAAAAACAGATACCCTGGAGGGCAATGGGGGTCGATCGCACCTGCATGGGCTTCGGACGATTTGAGCCTGATTATACACTGACAAACTGTATGATGACCTTCGTAGAGGTCGAGGTTGATACTGAAACCGGGAAAGTGACCTTGGTCCGTGTTGTCAACACGACAGACGTTGGCCAGGTGATAGATCCTCCTGGCCTCGAAGGGCAGCTCAACGGGTGCCTTGGATCTGGAGGCATTGACAGCGCCCTCTTCGAGGAAACGATCCTTGATCGTTCCACGGGACATATCTTGAACGCCAACATGATCGACTACAAGTGGCGGACCTTTCCTGATCTGCCGACGATTGAGAATGTTGTCCTCGAAACACCTTTTCCCAGTCACCGTTTCCATGCAGTAGGGGTGGGCGAGATAGCCACATCACCAGGCCCGGTAGCCGTGCTCATGGCTGTTTCCAATGCCATTGGCGTCTGGCTGCACGAGTATCCGGCAACACCGGAGAGAGTGCTCAAGGCGCTTGGCAGGGTGATGCTAAGCACCCGGAAGGGGGGTGTGGCATGAGGTCATTCAAACACGTCAATGCACGGACGGTCGATGAAGCCTGCGCACTTCTCGGGGAGTATAAGGGTAAAGCCATGCTCAATGCAGGCGGGACAGAGTTGCTCTCAATTCTCAAGGGAGAGTATCTTTCAGATTATCCTGAAGCCGTTATCAATATCAAGACAATTTCCGGTCTCGATTACATCAAGGAGGAGAACGGAGCATTTAAGATAGGCGCTCTGACAAAGCTCTCCGACATAGCGAATTCCCCCCTTCTGAAGAGGAGTTGCAAGGCACTGGTTGAGGCTACCCGTTCCGTGGCCACACCCCAGATCCGCAATACGGCTACCATTGGTGGTAATCTCTGTCAGGATGTGCGCTGCTGGTATTACCGGTATCCACGCCAAATAGGAGGACCGATACGTTGCTTGCGGAAGGGGAGCGGTCCCTGTCTCGCTGTTTCAGGTGACAACCGGTATCACGCCATCCTGGGGGGAAAAAGATGCTATGCTGTTTGTCCTTCAGATACTGCTGTAGCATTAGCTGCCCTGGATGCACAGATTACGATTGCAGGCCCAAAGGGTGAAAGAAGGAGGATGGCGGTGACGGGCTTTTTCGGCACCCTCGGGAATGCCCTCAAGGGGGATGAGATGATAACGGAAATCGAGGTTCCAATGGTTACAGGCCTGTCGAAGCAAACCTTCCTGAAATTCACCTTAAGGAATCCCATCGATTTTGCTATTGTGAGCGTCGCATCGGTCATCACTGTCGAAAGAGGGTTGTGTGTGGATGCGCGCATTGTCCTTGGGGCCGTTGCTCCAACCCCTGTAAGGTCAACGAAAGCCGAGGAAGTCATCAAAGGCAGACCCATCGACCAGAATGCGGCCGCGGAGGCAGCCGAGCAGGCTGTCTTAGGCGCAATGCCGCTCAGCATGAACGCATACAAGGTTGAGATCGCCAAAACCCTTGTCAAAAGGGCGATCTTGGGCTGAGCTTAGGTTGAATACCTCGGAAGGAGTAAACCCCGTTAGAAAGTCTTCCACTTTCTAACGGGAAGGCTCACACGGGGCATTAAACCCTGTGTTCGCTGAAAAAGGAATAGCCTTTATCCCCGCTGCGAGCAGCGGGGCTTTCTAACGGGGTAAAAAATATTGAATTCGGCAACACCCTTCTTGAAGGTTGAAAATATCTCTAAATCATTTGGGGGATTGACGGTCATTCAGCAACTATCATTCTCCGTCGAAGAGGAAGAGATATTAGGAGTCATAGGACCAAACGGATCTGGAAAAACGACCCTGTTTAACTTAATCACGGGCTTTTTAAAAACGGACGCGGGAAAAATCGAATATTTGGAGAACGATATTACAAACCAGAGACCTTCTACGATATGTAAGTTTGGAATCGCAAGGACTTTCCAGATAGCCAAACCATTTATTCGATTAACTTCTTTAGAAAACGTAACGGCAGGCCGAGCTTATGGGAGGGAGCCTGCAAAAGACATGAAACAGGCGAAAAAAGAAGCGATGGAAATACTTGATTTGACAAATTTGAGCAGGAAGCAAGATGTCGCCGCCGCAAAACTCAGCTTAATCGATCGCAAGAGGCTTGAAATTGCAAGGGCCTTAGCGACAAGACCTAAGTTATTATTACTCGATGAGGTTTTTGCAGGCTTAAACCCTTCAGAAATAGAAGAAGGCCTTCGCCTGATCATGAAAATAAAAGAGCTTGGAATCACTCTCATGATTGAAAAAGATGTTACATTTACGTTTGGAGCTAATAAAATACCTTTCAAAAGACCTTTTAGCGCTTTGTCCTTAACCTACTGTGATAAAATAGGCCTGGTATCTGACTGGAGTAAAGAAGAGTTGTAGATGGAATTTGAAGGGGATGATATATATATCGTTTGAGAAGTTTTGACCTGAGGAATCGTTTTTTATATTGTTTTGTTTTGCACTCTGCGAGATATTGAGGAGGAAAGGAGGTGAAATTGAATCGGGTATGGGTCAGAGAGGAAGCATTATTTTACATAATTCCGAATAGGAGGTGAATCCATATGAGACATAAAGGAATCTTCATCTGTTTGGTCTTAATCGCTGCATTGGTGCCTTCGATCGTTTGGGGAGCAATAGAGTTGAAATTCTGTAATTACTTTCCCATTCCATCCCAACAATCTAAAATCGGCGAGGAATTCATTAAGGATTTCGAGGCTCGCTCTAAGGGCCAATTGAAGATTACTTATTTCCCCGCGGGTACCCTGCTGACTGCTCCGAAAATCTATGACGGAGTATTTGAAGGAATTGCAGACATAGGCTTTTCTCACATTGGCTATAATTTCGGTCGCTTTCGGATGACAGAGGCTTTTAACCTCCCTCTTGGCTTTCCCAATGCATGGGTAGCAAATCATGTGGCCAACGACTTCTATAGGCAATTCAAGCCAAAAGAATGGGATAAGGTCCACGTGCTTTCCATGCATGCAGCTCCCGCTCAGGTTGTTCTTTCAGTCACAAAGCCTGTTTACAAGATGGAAGATCTAAAAGGGATGACGCTGAGAGGCCTGGGGTTTGTTGGTGAGACTGTGAGCGCATTGGGTGCAACACCGCGTCCCATTCCTATGCCAGAAGCCTATGAGGCCCTACAAAAGAGAGTGATTGACGGACTGATGATTCCCATGGAAACATTAAGGGCCTTTCGATTGGCTGAAGTCACAAAGTATGTGACCGAATGCTGGGCCATCGGCCAAGTTGATGCTTTTTATCTGGTGATGAACAAAGACTCCTGGAATAAACTTCCACCAGATATTCAGAAGATCTTTAACGAATATCCTTTTGAAGAAAAATTTGCCGCCATGTGGAATGAAATAGATATTGATGGGAAAAATTATGGCAAGGAGAGAGGGTTACAATTTATTGAACTGCCGACTGCAGAGATCACGAAGTGGAAGAAAGCGGTTGAGCCTGTCGTAGACAAATATGTAAAATCGATGGTGGCATCAGGTTATCAGGAAAAAGAGACCCGGGAATTGATTAATTATGTCCGGATGCGAATTGAGTACTGGACGAAAAAACAGAAAGAATCAGGAGTCAAATCGTCCACTGGTCCGTCAGAGGTTCGGATGAAGTAATCGTTGTTATTTTCGCAACATTCCTCCCCCGCGAGGGGGAGGAATGTGAACGAGGGGAAAAAATGTGGATGAAAGTTGAGAAGTGGCTAAATCCATTGGATAAGTTTACGAGTTCATTCAGTGGTTTCCTCGAGTGGGTTGGAGTCATCGGTTTGCTGTTGATGTTTCTTGCCAATTTCGTTGATGTGGTGGGTGCGAAGCTTTTTCTGTGGCCCCTTCCGGGAGTCACTGAAGTCATTAGCTTTTCCCAGATTGTAGCCATCGCTCCTGCCATCGCCTTTACCCTCATCCTTGGCCGGCATATTCGGGTAGAGTTTATTATTGAGAGATTTCCAAAGCGTATCCGGGCGGCGATCAGCAGTATCAGTTCTTTTTTGTCATTGATTCTCTTCGTTCTGATTCTCTGGCAGAGTTATGTTTACGGTCAATCTTTGCAGAAAGCAGGAGAGATCGGCTCAACTTCCTATTTGCCTTTTTACCCTTTTGCTTACCTCATCGCCTTCTGTTGTATTCCGGTTTGTCTAGTCTTCCTGATAGAAGTCCTCAAATCCCTAAACGAGGTATTCAATCATGGATCCCGTTAATACAGGTATCATTGGAATCGTCTTGCTTGTCTTTCTCTTTCTCCTCAGAATGCCAGTTGCCTTTGCCATGGCTTTTGTCGGGTTCCTTGGCTTTTCCTATCTGAGTTCCTTTCATGCAGGCATCAAAATTTTGGCCCGGGACTTTTTCGAACAATTCTCCAACTTCCCTATAAGCGCGATCCCGATGTTTATCCTGATGGGTTCATTTGCCTTTGCATCGGGGATTGGGAAAAGGCTTTATGATGCCGCTTATACGATTTTGGGGAATCTCCGTGGGGGGTTGACGATGGCCACGGTCGTCGCCTGCGGTTTTTTTGCTGCCATCTGTGGATCGACAGCGGCTACGGCAGCCACCATAGGGAAGATAGCCCTTCCGGAGATGAAGAAGTATCATTACGATGACGCCTTCGCCACGGGGTGTGTTGCCAGTGCCGGTACCCTTGGCATTCTCATTCCTCCAAGTACGATCTTTCTTGTCTATGGGATTATTACCGAACAGTCCATCGGCAAGCTCTTCATAGCTGGAATTATTCCTGGGATCATTCTCACTTTTCTATTCCTTATAGTGGTTGGTCTTATGTGCTGGCGTAATCCTGCCTGTGCTCCGGCCGGGGCCTCCACGAATTTCAAAGCGAAGGGAAAGGCCCTGGTAGGGATTTTTGAGGCCTTGATTCTATTTGGCCTGGTGATCGGAGGGTTATTCCTTGGTTGGTTTACTCCGACTCAGGCAGGAGGGATCGGCGCAGCGGGTGCTCTGGTGATTGGTTTGGTAAGGCGGGAACTTAATTGGCGGGTGTTTATTGAGTCCACCAGGGATGGATTACGGACCTCTTGCATGGTTCTCTGCGTCATTACCGGTGCTACGGTATTTGGTCATTTCATGGCTGTTTCTACGATCCCTTTTATTCTGGCGGATTGGGTCGAGAGACTTCCTTTGCCGCCCATGGCTATTATGGGAGTGATTATATTCATCTATTTGATAGGGGGCTGCTTCATGGATTCCATGGCTTTGGTGGTGCTGACTGTCCCCGTTCTCTACCCGGTGGTGGTTCGTCTCGGATTTGATCCAATATGGTTCGGTGTCATCATTGTTTTGGTAGCTGAAATGGGAGTGATTACTCCCCCTGTAGGAGTCAACGTGTATGTCATCAAGGGGATAGCTCCGGAAGTCCCTCTCGAAAAGATTTTTAAGGGCATATTTCCCTTCTTAGTAGCCATAATAATTAATGCATTGATATTGATGGCCTTCCCCAAACTTGCTCTAATATTGCCTGGGCTCATAAAATGATTCAACTAATATCTAGACCAAACCCGGTCGTCATCAAGGCCTATCTAGGAAAGGAAGTATAGATCTGTTGCTTGAGATTTAAAATCTCGTCACTCATTGGGGGGGGGAAAATCACCTTATGAAACTGCTTCACAATCTTGCACCCCCCTTAGAAAAAGAGGATTAAGGGGATTTGAATGTTATTCCCCAAGTAATCTTTGAGATAATGGAGTTTTTATGAAGCTGTTGAAAGGATTCACTCCTTATAAGAAAGAGGATGCCGAGAAATATAATCGGTTGAGATGGTGGGCTGGGCTGACCCTCGGAGACCTACTGGATAAGGCTGCAGATATTTATCCTAACAAAGAGGCCCTGGTGGATGACAAAAGTCGGCTTACCTACTCCCAAGTCAGGGAGATGGTCAATAGGCTAGCCATCAGCCTCATGGATCTTGGGGTCAAAACAATGGATCGGGTATTGGTCCAGTTGCCGAACTGGAGTGAGTTCGTTTATTCCTATTTCGCCCTTCAGAAGATTGGGGCCATTCCGGTTCTATTAATCGACAGGTATCGGCCATATGAAATTAACCATCTTTTTCGCCTCACCGCAGCAACCTCTTGGATCGTCCCGGAGAAATACAGAAAGACAGATTACCTACCCATCATAAGAGACGTATTGAAAAATAGCCCCAAGATTAAACAGGTTATCCTTGCGAGAGGTGGGAGACACAGGCGCCTGCTCAATCTTGAGACAATGATTGAACAAACAAAGCTCAAGGAAAGAGACCTTGGCAGGTTGGCCAAGAGGAGGCCTGACCCGATGCAAGTAGCGCATATGGGTCCTACGGGTGGGACGACCGGTCTACCTAAAGTCGTCCCCCGCACTCACAATAGCTTGATCTGCGGTATAGAATGCGCGGCCAGAACCTGGGAGATGGACATCCATGACACCTGTTTGCTTGCAGGCCCCATAGGGCATGACCTGACATTCACCAAGGGTCTCTGCGGGAGCCTTTTCACTTTTGGGAAAACGGTCTTTCTGGATTCCATGGATCCAAAGGACATATGCCAAACGATTCAGCAGGAGAAAGTGACTGCGATCGTATGGGTGCCTACCCTGGCCAAGAGGTTAATCGATTTCGAGGGTTTAAAGAATTATGACCTGAGCTCATTGAAAAAGATGCATTGTGGGGGTGGTGTGAGCCAACCGGAGATTATCAAGGGGGTGTGGGAGAAGCTCGGCTCCACCTTTTTCAACGGCTATGGGGGCACCGAAGGTCAGACGACGATTACCCGTTCAGAGGATCACCCCCAGACCGTCCTCCACACCGTCGGTAGGCCAACCTGCCCTTATGACACTTATAAGGTCGTCGACAGAAATGGGAAAGAACTCCCTCCGAATACTCCCGGAGAGCTGATTATCAAAGGACCCGGTGTCTTCACAGGCTACTATAAGTCACCCGAAGAGAATAAAATGGCATTGGATAAAGATGGTTTTTTTAGAACTGGGGATGTCGTCAAGATCGATGAAGCAGGAAACGTTACGATCACAGGCCGTCTCAAGGAGATGATTAATCGGGGAGGAGAAAGTATTAGTGCCACGGAAATCGAAAGTCTGATTATTGGTCACCCCGGGGTGGCGATCGTCGCAGTCATTCCCATGCCCGACCCGGTGATGGGTGAGAGGGTCTGCGCCTACATTCAGCCCAAGCCTGGGACCAACCTAAACTTCGACAAAATCACTGCTTACCTGAAAGAGAGAAAGGCCTCTGTCCTTCAATTTCCGGAAAGGATCGAATTCATTGACGACATGCCGCTCACAAAAGCGGAGAAGGTTGACAAGAAGACATTGATCGAAGATATTAATAAGAAGATTTCCTGTTCTTCTTAATCCTTCCATACGTTAAAGCCCTAAGACCTTACGGGCCGCTTCACCAAGAATCATCTCCTTCTCTTCCTGGGTAAACGGAATGTTCGTATCCGGTTCGTTGAATACCTTTACCCATTCCTTTAACGGGCACATGAGGTTGGGGTAAGGGGCATCGGTTGCAAAAAGAATCTTTTCAGCCCCCACATGGTCAATGAGATTGCGCAACCATTGATAGAAACGGTCCTTGGGCATTTTTTTGTAGGGTTTTTGCCAGAGGGACAGATCCACATAAACATTCTTTAGCCAGCTGGTAGCCTGCATCGCTTCTTGCCACCAGCCCACATCTAATCGTAATTGACAAAGGCAATAAGGAATATTCCTTTATATCTGCCGTAGATTATGGGGGGAACTACAAGTTAATTAATCGAAATTCAAGAGTTTGTTCAATAACAGAGAAAACCTTCTGTCGCTATGTCCATGGGTGGTGTTGGGATTGTTACAGGATTTTGCAAATGACCATACCTACGTTTAACAGGTGATTCCTTGTGTTATGCTCGCTTTCAATCGCAAATCATAAACTATTAGTATCACCCTGTCCTAACTCTTTGTAGGTAAAGTGCGAAAACCCCTTTCCCGAGCTTTACTTCCTGAAGTCCTCAAGGCGAGAACCCATGTCGCTATACCAGATTTCCAGTGATAATCCTCAAAAAGATAATTTTCACAAGACTATTTCGAGATTGACAATTTCAACATTTCTTGTATAGTTAATTTAACTGGCCCGATCTCGATTCAAATAAATTTTATCCCAAGTTAATGAATATACCGTCCCACCAGTGATCCCCATAGGGCCCTGGCTGGCCAAGTAAATCGCTACGCCTTTTATACAATCTGGGTTATCCCGAACAAGAAGCTTCTTTTCAGGGGGGGCATTACGATGCTGCCCTTTCGTGTTGATGGGCCCTGGCGATAGAGCATTCACATTGATATTGAACTTGTTCACCTGGGCGGCCAAGGTCCGAATATCCGGATCAGACATGGCTGTCAGCCAGCCCTTATCCAAAATTTTATACCAGTTCTCACTCGCATGTAATTTCACTTCGATTTCCTCATTATTTTTTCATAAATGTAACTCGCAAGGGCCATGTATTCGAATCCCTTACCACCCGATTTAAACACGGTAATTTCTGTAGGTATTTCGCGGCCCGGCTTTTTTCCTGCAACGACATCCGGTAGTTCAGCAAAGATATCTTTTTCTCCGAAACCAGAAAGACAGAATTCCCCAGATTCTTGTACAGAATCCATCAAATCAACAATCACCTTATGGCCACGAAGGGCACCTTCATCAAGTTCTCTTATCTTGGGATAGTGTGCCCCAATGGCATTGATATGCATTCCCTCTTGAAGCCACCTCCCATCAAAAACCGGGACCTTCGAGGTCGTAGCCGTGACAACGATATCCCCATCTCTGATAGCTTCTTGGGGGCTATTCGCGGGAATAACATCGATACCCAATTTCCCCGTCATTCTGTTGCAGAATTCCTTCCGAGAGTTCTCCGTTCGGGAATAAACCTTTACTCTCTTAATCTGTCGAACCTTGCACAGGCCTTCCAACTGGGTGACCGCCTGTTTCCCTGCGCCAAAGAGACACACCGTTTTAGCGTTCTCCCGTGAAAGATACTTCGCAGCAATAGCACTCACAGCACCTGTCTTAAGCCAGCTCATATGTTCGGATTCAATAATGGCTCTAAGATCTCCTTGAGTAAAGTCGAACAGAATGAAACATTTTTGCCATCCTCTTTGATGCCGGTATCCCCCACTGTAGATATACCCACCGAGAGCGTTTTCAGCAGGAGTAGCTGCCGCCATCAGCTTTAAAGACTTTTTCGGTTGATTCTCCACCTCGACCCAGAGGCTCTGTCTTTGAAAATTCACACTCTTCTTCTCACCGTAATTTGCATAGGCTCGCTCAACGACTTCAATATAGCTCTCCATATCGGAAACACTGATGACTTCTTCATTTGAAATAAACACAGCCCTTTTATTGAGAGTTACTGGCATACCGTCCTCCTTCTTCCGCGCAAAAAACCATTCAAGTGCTTATCTCCTGCGCCATATGGATTTTTTCAGGTTTTTTTGGAAAAACCTTGATTTAGTGAGAGTTGAAAATATGAAAAACGGAGTTGATTGTCAAGAAAAAAACTCTTGACAAAAAAAAGTTTTGTGTTATCTTTCACAAAGCTTTAAAATCACCATATCTTCAGTCCAATCCAGCTAATGTAATTGTTCAATAGGGAGGACTTTAAATGAATCTATCATTAAGGATGAGTGACCTCTCTTATTTTCTTATAAGGAAAGGGGGTGAATTCAACTCTCGTCTCAAAAACTTCAAGAAAGGAAGGTGAAAAATGTCTATGAAAATTACCCGAAGAACCTTTTTAAAGATCTCGGGCGCCACAGCCGCAGGAACTGTGATGAGTGGCTTGGGATTCGATTTATCGCCAGCTGAGGTTTATGCCCAAGAACTTAGAATTAAGGGAGCTAAGGAAACGACCACAATCTGCTGCTATTGTTCAGTGGGCTGTGGAATTATTGTCCACACCGATGCAAAAGGAAGGGTTATCAATACAGAAGGTGATCCCGATCATCCAACCAGTGAGGGCAGCCTCTGTGCGAAAGGGATGTCACTCTATCAACTGGTAACCAACAAAGATCGCTTAACTAAGATTCTGTACCGGGCTCCCAATAGCACAAAATGGGAAGCAAAGTCATGGGATTGGGCACTGGCTGAAATCGCAAAACGGATTAAGAAGAGCCGTGATGCCAGTTTTATTCAGAAAAACGATAAAGGCCAGGTGGTCAATCGGACCAATGGTATCGCTGGAGTAGGAAGTTGCCATATCCAGAATGATGAGGGCTTTCTCTATGTCAAATTCCTGCGAAGTCTCGGAGTCATCTATATGGATCATGAGGCCCGTCTCTGACACAGCTCCACTGTAGCGGCTCTGGGAGAGTCGTTCGGACGCGGCGCAATGACCAATAGTTGGACGGATATTGGTGTCAGCGATTGCATCCTGATCATGGGGAGCAATGCAGCTGAAAACCATCCCATTGCAATGAAATGGGTTTTAAGAGCACAGGAGAAGGGGGCAACGATCATCCATGTAGACCCAAGGTTTACTCGTACCTCTGCCAAGGCAGATATCTATGCCCCCATGCGCCCAGGGGCAGATATTCCATTTTTAGGTGGAATGATCAAATATTTGATCGAAAAAGATCTCATCTTCAAAGATTACGTCCTCAATTATACCAACGCCTCATTTATTGTAAGTGAAAAGTTCGATTTCAAAGATGGCCTTTTTTCAGGATACAATCCTGAAAAGAGAGCCTATGATAAAGCAACATGGGCCTTTGAGAGGGACGAAAAGGGAATCCCAAAAAGAGATAATACCCTTCAAAATCCCAGATGTGTTTATCAACTGATGAAGAAACATTATGCTCGATATGATCTGGATATTGTCTCCAGTATCACTGGAACACCAAAAGCAGACCTGATTAAAGTTTATGAGACTTTTGGATCTACTGGAAAGCCAGATCGAGCAGGGACAATGCTCTATGCAATGGGCTGGACCCAACATTCAGTCGGAACCCAGAATATCCGGGCCGCCTCGATGATCCAATTGCTTTTGGGCAACGTAGGTATGGCTGGAGGAGGAGTAAATGCCCTCCGAGGCGAGTCGAATGTTCAGGGGATAACAGATATGTTTCTCTACCATATCCTCCCAGGTTACCTTCCCCATCCCAATGCTGCCCTTGAAAATCTTGAGAAATATAATGCCACCACTCCCAAAACATCTGACCCGATGAGCGTTAACTGGTGGAGTAACAGACCCAAATATATCGCCAGTCTGCTCAAAGCTTTCTATGGAGAAAATGCAACCAAAGAGAATGATTTCGGATATGGATGGCTTCCGAAGTTGGATGTGGGACAAAATGCTTCCTGGCTCTTCATGTTCGATGAGATGTTCAATGGGAAGCTCTCAGGTTTTATCTGCTTGGGGATGAATCCTGCTTGCTCAAGCCCGAATTCTGAAAAAACTCGAAAAGCTCTGGCCAAACTCGATTGGATGGTCGATATCGACCTCTTCGAGAATGAAACCAGCTCCTTTTGGAAGGGCCCGGGAATGGATCCCAAAAAGATCAAAACTGAGGTCTTCCTCCTTCCAGCAGCCTCTTCAGTTGAAAAGGAAGGAAGTATTACGGACAGCGGGCGAACAGCTCAATGGCGTTACAAGGCCTGCGACCCTCTGGGTGAGTCCAAAGCGGATGGACAGATTATCCATGAACTTTATGTAAAAGTGAAAGAGCTTTATGCCAAAGAGGGAGGCGCCTTCGCTGATCCGATTCTGAAGTTGAAATGGGATTATGCCAAAGATGGGAAGGTCGATCCTCATGCAGTGACTAAAGAGATCAATGGTTACGATCTTACTACTGGCAAATTAGTTGCTAATTTTGTTGCCCTGAAAGATGACGGGACCACCTCTTGTGGAAATTGGCTCTACTCTGGATGTTACACTGAGGCGGGAAATATGATTGCGCGGCGGGATAAAACCCCTATACCAACAGCTAACATCTTTCCAAAATGGGGTTATTCATGGCCACTCAATAGAAGGATCATATACAATCGTGCATCCGTTGATCTTAATGGAAATCCTTGGGATCCAAAACGGGCAGTGATTCAATGGGATGGCTCCAAATGGGTTGGCGATGTGCCGGATAATGCTGTACCACCTATGAACCTCCCTAATGGTAAATATCCTTTCATCATGAAACCTGATGGAGTGGCTTCACTCTTCGGACCAGGGCTGGCTGATGGGCCATTCCCGGAACACTACGAACCTCTGGAATGCCCCATTGAGAAGAACCCCTTCTCCTCACAGAGAATCAATCCTGCTGCCCCTCTCTTCAAAGGTGAACTCGATAAGTTCGCCACCTGCGATCCCAAGTTCCCATTTGTGGGTACGACTTATCGTTTGACCGAACACTGGCAGACAGGTCTCATGACCAGATATCAACCCTGGCTCGTTGAGGCCGAGCCACAGATGTTCTGCGAATTGAGTGTGGAACTGGCCAAATTGAGAGGGATCAAGAATGGGGATCGGGTGACGGTCAGCACCCCTCGAGGGAAAATGTGGGCCATAGCCATGGTGACACACCGTATCAAGCCCTTTAATGTTACCGGCCAAATCGTCCACCTTGTTGGGTTACCCTGGCACTATGGATGGTTGGTTCCCAAGGATGGAGGTGATAGCTCCAACATCCTCACCCCAACCATTGGAGATGCCAATACAGACATCCCAGAATTTAAGGCATTTATGGTTAATGTGGCTAAAGCAGAAAGACCAAAAGTAGAAAAGAAACCTGCACTTAAGGTTGAAGCGAAACCGGAATCCAAAACCGAAAAGAAGCCTGAACCACAGGTTGCACCAAAGAAATAAAGGAGGAGGTGACGTAAATGGCAGACAAATCATTTTTCATCGATACAACAAAGTGTACCGCTTGCAGAGGATGTCAGATCGCCTGTAAGCAGTGGAATCAGAGAGCAGCAGAAAAGACGGTCAACCGGGGAAGTCATCAGAACCCTCCAGATCTCTCTTTCAACACGTGGAAATTGGTCCGATTCAGCGAGATAGCTGAGCCAAAGGTAAATTATTACTTCTTCCCGGATCAATGCCGTCACTGCCTCACCCCTCCCTGTAAGGATGTGGCAGATGGAAAGGCCAAGGGAGCCATTTTACAGGATGAGAAGACTGGGGCGGTTATTTTCAATCCTAAAGTAAAAATAAAATTGGAGGATTTTAAAGAAATCCGCGAAGCCTGCCCTTACAATATCCCGAGGATTTCTAACACGGGAATCATGGGAAAATGCACCATGTGTATCGACCGGATCAAAGAAGGAATGCTTCCCGCCTGTGTGAAGGCCTGTCCGACCGGAACGATGAATTTTGGTGACCGAAAAGAGATCCTCGAAAAAGCCAATAAGAGGCTGGCAGAGGTAAAAGGAAAATACAAAGATGCTATGTTGGCAAATCCGGATGATATTCGAGTGATCTTTCTTTTGGTCGACGATCCCAAGAAGTACCATAAGTTTGCTGTGGCAGCAAATACGATCGGAATCACAAGGAAGATGGCGCTCAAACGCCTATTCCAACCTTTGAAAAGTTTGACGATTGGATAAAAGTCTACTCCCTCCCCTCATCCTCTCCCCATAGGGGAGAGGGCTTCGTCGTGAGCTCAGCCGAACGGGAAGGGTGAGGGGAACACGGAAAAATTCAAAGGGGAGTGTCAAACGGGCTTGTTTCGGATATGGGAATTCCGAAACAAGCCTGTTTTTTTCATTTCCTTTTTGTCATTCCTGCCCCTGCCTTCGCAGGGGTAAACTTTTCCCCACGGAAGTGGGGGGCAGGAATCCATATCATTAACATCATTCACTTACTGGATTCCCATTTTCATGGGAATGACAGATAGAGGGGATTATTTTGGAAAAATTAAAAAAAAGAATTCAGCAACTCAAAAAGAAGCGATCTGGCTACGGAAAAATTCTAAACTTCTATCAGAAAGTCAAGGAAGAACAAGAAAAGATAAAACCTTCCTTAAAAATTGAACCCATCCTTCTCAAGAAAGAATGGAAAGATCTTCTTTCCAGCGAGGGCTTTCCACTACTCGAGAAAAAAGATTTTCTAATCGATCTTGAAACCTCAATCAAGCTCTTCCGTTCCCTTTGCCAGATTGGGAAAGACGCAAACCCTCATATGGCCAAAGAGGTTACAAAGATTGAGGAGATTCTCGATCAGAAAAGAATAGACCTAAAGGAGTTATTGGTTGGAGGAGTTAAAGAAGGAAAGATCGAAGAGATCACCAATGAATTCGGATTGGATAAAAAAGTATTCTCTTTTTTTATTCAAGAGAGTACCAGGCCTTTCATCGAAGCGGCAGTGGAAAACCTTCGTAGTGAATTAAAGTCAGAAAACTGCCTAAAAGGCTACTGCCCAATTTGTGGATCCACACCTCGTCTAAGTCTCTTAAAGGAAGAAGAAGGAAAGAGATTCTTGATCTGTACTTTTTGCGGATTTGAGTGGCGCATCGAGAGACTGTTTTGCCCTTTTTGCAATAATAAAGAACAGGGATCTCTTCACTACTTTTATGCAGAGGGAGAAGAAACCTACCGGATTGACCTCTGTGATAAATGTCACCAATACATCAAAACGATTGATCTGAGAAAAATAGAAGAGCCGGATCCTGTCTTAGAAGACCTCGCCACCATCCATCTCGATATTTTGGCTTCCCAAAAAGGCTATAAGCGACCAGTCCCCAACCCTTGGATCACCTAAACAAATCGTCCCCAAGAACCTCCTCTCCCCTTGGTGGCTGTGTCGTAATTAAATTGGTAGCCGTAGGCTTTAGCCTGCGTTGCAGAATTCCCTAAGAATATCGCAGCCTGAAAGGCTGCGGCTACCTAAATTTTTCCTCATTTCCCTCATTACGACACAGTCTCTTGGTGGGAGAGGATTGAGGTGAGGGGGAAACAATCCATCTTGTCTACCCCACACCTCAACCCTGCCTACCGCAGGCAGGCGCAGGCAGGCCTAAACTTTCTCAGCCGGCCTCTCTTCCTCATGGTCCTTAATCTCGTCACGGAAAAAAAGGCTAACTTTTGTCATATTTTACTTGACAAATATAAATATTTAGGATAGAAACATTTCGTATTCGCATGTTTTTGACATAAAACATAATGATCGGACTCACTCGCAACAAAGCCGTTTCAGAAACAATGCTGTCCCTGCGTCGTATTATTAAGTTGCTTCAAGATTATTCTCAAACGGTATACAGCCATTTTGGAATTACGGGTCCTCAACTTTGGGTGCTAAAAACCGTTTACCAAAATGACAGCCTCTCTCTCGGTGAACTAAGTAGAAGGATGTTTATCAATCCCAGCACGATAACAGGGGTTGTAGATCGACTAGAGAGAAAAAAGTATGTTTTGAGGGTCCGAAATGAAAAGGATCGAAGGGTCATTAAAGTCCAATTGACTCCTGAAGGGAATAGGTTGGCGAGAAGATCGCCTAATCCAATTCAAGGGAAAATGATTTATGGCTTGAGAAAGTTAAAAAAGGATGAACTCCTTTCAATCTATCATTCAGTTGGAAAATTGGTAGAAATCATGGAAGCCCAAGACATGAAGGTCACTTTCCTTTTTGATCAAGAGGAATAAAAAACCTTTATCGTTTTAAGAAATTCTATGGGTGAAGGGAACGATCAGGAGGATTCAAGTAAGTGCCTAAATTCAAATTCCAAATAAGAGGGGGGTCAATATGGTTAGAAAAAGTCTAAGCATCATTATTCTTATTCTTTGTTTTGGACTCATCCTGATGGGCTGTCCGAAAAAAACAGTTGTAAAAGAGGAACCTTCTGTTAAAAGAGCAGAAGAATTGGCAGCCGGGAAGGAGAAAACGGCAAAACTTGAAGCCGAAAAGACGGCGAAGGAGAAGGAATCAAGAGAAAAGGAACTGACGAGAACCAAAGAGGAAGCGGCGAAGAAGGCAAAAGAGAAGGAGTTTGAAAAGAGCTTAGTCGCTAAAAAGGAACCCGGGATTGAAGGAGTGGTTCTTGAGAGCAAACTGCTCAAAGACATTTACTTCGATTTCGATAAATATGACATTCGCCCTGGGGATGCTGAGATTTTAAAAGCAAATGCAGCCCTCTTGATGAGACAACCCACGGTCAAGATACAGATCGAAGGTCATTGTGATGAGAGGGGAACCACCGAGTACAATCTGGCATTGGGAGAGAGAAGGGCCAATAGTGCGAAGAAATACCTTATCTCTCTGGGTATGTCACCCGATCGGATATCCACAATCAGTTATGGAAAAGAGAAACCTTTGGACCCAGGCCATCATGAAGAGGCTTGGGCAAAAAATCGAAGAGGTCACTGCATCATCTTATCGAAATAGAAGTTGTTGGGGACACTTCCCTATTTTTATCAATGCGATTCTGGCTCTCGCCTGCCTGCCGGTAGGCAGGTAAGGTCAAAATAGGGAAGTGTCCCTACGTAACCCAACCGAACACGCCGACGAAGTTTATAAGAAATTTCTCTTCCATAACTTCTAAATTCTTCAGATGATTAGCGACCTCCCATTGCCGCCATCCAAAAATGAAGCTCCCCGCAGCAAGATGCGGGGTATCTTGAGCGCAATTGCGCCGAAGCCCTACCCGCCTTCGCTCTTACGAGCTACGGCGCGGTCGTCTCGCCATTCCTCTCTGCAGCAAGCTGCAGAGTATCCTGGCGAAGGCGAATCAAAATTGATAATCCTCTTCACAAAAGGGAAGATTTGAAACCTATTTTCTCAAAAAGAGTGGCTATTGCCTCTTGTTTTCAAGGGGGTAATAGGGTATAAATGTTAAAAAATAATTACGAAAGGATGGAAGTTGTGAAAAGGTTATGGTTTTTTATTATATTTTTGACTCTTGGGCTTCTTTGGGTGAACCATAGCAATCCTTGCTATGCCCAAAAACCGCTCAACAACCTCACTTTCCTTTTCAGCAATAACATTAATGCTGAAATCGAACCCTGTCCGACCTGAGACCAAAAAAATAGTTTTGGCGGTCTGGCCAGAAGGGGAACATGGGTAAAGGAGGCTCGAGAAAGTGGGAAGGGAGTGCTCATTGTGGATGCGGGCGATCTTCTTTTCAAAAAATTTTCAAACCCCATTCCAGAGAATGAGCTGAAGATGATCACCGAGAAAGCTTACCTCGTTATTGAGAGCTTTAATTTGCTGGGTTACGATGCCTTGGGTATTGGGGATGACGATTTGAGCCTTGGGAAAGAGTCCTTGATGGGAATTTCAAAGAAAGCCAATTTTCCATTCGTCTCTTCAAATCTAACGGATGAGGGATCTGGGAAACTTCTCTTTCCCCCTTATATCTTAAAGAGGATCAATGGCCTCAGAGTGGGTATCTTTAGCCTTCTCTCTCCAGATTCCTTTTTAGGCCAAGGAGATCCAAGAAGAAAGGGGTTGACCTTTAGATCTCCGGTTGAAACAGCTCAGAGCATGGTCAAAGAACTTCAACCCAAAACCGATTTGATCATCCTTTTGAGTCATCTGGGTTACCAAAAAGACATAGAGTTAGCTCAGACTGTTTCAGGAATTCATTTCATCATGGGCAGTCACACGGGAATTAATCTCCCCTATCCCCCTATTACTAATAATAAAACAATCATCCTTCAGACCGTTCCAAAAGGAATGTATGCGGGAAGACTCGATCTCACCCTTTATAACCATGAAACCACATTTTATAATACAATGGTCAGGCAGACCATGGAACAAAACCTCAGGAGCCTAAATTTCCGATTAAATGAGGGAAAGGCTTCAGAAGCTGATAAAGCTCAATGGCGAAGGCTAAAGGAGGAGATTGAACGGGCTCTTAAACAACTCCAAGGAAAGAATGAATTTACCAATTCGATCTTCCCGCTCGGCGAAGAGATGAAAGACGACCCCGATATTGGAAAGATGGTCGAGGCTTTTCGGTCAAGATTCCCAGAACCAGGAAAATCCCAATCCCCACAATAGTGAAAATGGCATCTATTGACTTAATCCTTCTCCATCCTCCAACCCTTTATGACTTCAGGAAGCTTCCTGGAATCCATGGCCCGATCAGTGATGTTGTCCCTTCCACTCCCATCTTTGAAATGTATCCTATTGGATTTACCAGCCTCTCGGAATATTTGGAACGCCACGGCCTCAGGGTAAGGATTATTAATGTCGCTCTGAAAATGCTGAAGGATGAAAGTTTTGATGTCGAGCGACTCATTCTAAAAAATAAACCCGTGGCCTATGGTATCGACCTTCACTGGATGGCTCATGTTCAGGGCACATTGGCCATAGCCGAGATCATCAAACGCCATCACCCTGAGATTCCAGTGATCTTAGGCGGCCTTTCTGCCACCTATTATCACGAGGAGATCCTCCGCCAATATCCTTTTATCGATTTTGTGGTTAGGGGAGATTCAACGGAGAAGCCCCTGCTTCAACTCATCCAAGCGATCAAAGGAAGGGGGGATTTTCAAAATATTCCCAATCTCACCTATCGGGATGAAGGGAACGGCATTCGGGCCAATCCTCTCACCTATGTCCCAGAAAACCTGAACGATATTACGATCGACTACCGCCACATCATGAAAAAGGTGGTAAGGTATGTTGATCCTACGGGTTATCAGCCCTTTATCGATTGGTATACCTACCCAGTGACAGCAGTCTTCACCTGCCGCGGATGCATTTACCATTGTAATACCTGCGGAGGTTCGTCTCAGACTTTTCGACTAATGGCCAATCGTAAGAAACCGGCCTACCGAGACCCAAAGCTTCTTGCCCAGGATATCTTCAATATTTCAGATCATCTTCATGCACCCGTCATGATTATTGGTGATATTTTTCAACCTGGAGAAGAATACGGTTTCACCTTTCTTAAGGAGATGAAGAAGAGGCCAATTAAAAACCACATCGCTTTCGAATTTTTTGTTCCACCTTCCAAATCCCAATTAGAGAAGATTGCCGAATCTATCCTTAATTTCAATATCGAAATTTCTCCAGAGTCTCACGATGAAGAGGTTCGAAAAGCCTTCGGAAGGCCCTACAACAACGAATCACTGGAGAGGATGATCAGCGATGCCATCGATCTCGGTTCCAAACGGATCGATCTCTTCTTCATGATCGGCCTCCCAAAGCAGACCTATCCGTCGGTTTTGGGGACCGTTGATTACTGCCGTTCCCTCTTAGAGCGATTCCATGATTATCACAAACTCATGCCTTTCATCTCTCCCCTTGCCCCTTTCTTAGATCCCGGAAGTGCTGCATTCGAAGCACCAGAAAAATATGGATATCGCCTTCTCCATCGAACGGTAGAGGAACACCGTCAAGCCTTGATGGCGCCGAGTTGGAAATACATCCTCAACTATGAGACCGAATGGATGACCCGGGATGAGATCGTTTCGAGTACCTATGAGGCAGGAAAGAAATTAAACCGTCTGAAGGCCGAATTTGGTCTGATCGGTCAAAAAACAGCAGAATCTGTTGAGAAGCGGATTGAAGGGGCAGTTCAAGTGATGAAGGCGATCGACCGGATCATGGCCCTTCCCGATGCCAAAGAGAGAAAATTTGCATTGGATCCCATTTTAAACGGAAACCTTTCCCTCCGCGCCTACAGCATGTCCACAGTCTGTGAGAAAAAAGAGTTGGAGTGGCCCACTCGATTCATTCGAATGAACTTCTTCAAAATTATCAAAACACTCCTGACAAGGAGGAAGCCCAATGTCTCCACCCCTTCGCGAGCAGGTTCTCCGTAAGATACCGAGTGTGGATGAAATCCTTTTAAGGTCGGAAATTGCCGATCTCTTAAAGACCTATCCCCGAACCGTTGTGGTCGAGGCCATTCGAAAGGGATTGGCGAGACTCCGGTCGGAAATCCTCAATAAGGAGAAACTTTCTGATTTAGAGGATACCCTCTTTTCCTTTGACCACCTCTATCCTCTTTTCCAGAGGGAGATAAAACTGCAAATTCAACCTCAACTCCGTCGAGTCATCAATGCGACCGGAGTCGTCCTCCATACCAATCTGGGAAGATCCCCCCTCCATCCTTCTGCCCTTCAACACATGATCGATGTTGCAAGAAACTATTCCAACTTAGAATACGACCTCGATCTGGGTGAAAGGGGAAGCCGCACCACCCATGTGGAGGGGATTCTCTGCCGACTCTCGGATGCAGAGTCTGCCATGGCGGTGAACAATAATGCAGGGGCTGTCTTGCTGGCTCTTAATACTCTCGCAGAGGGAAAAGAGGTGATTGTTTCGAGAGGAGAACTGGTCGAGATTGGAGGGGCATTCCGGATCCCTGATGTGATGAAACGAAGCGGAGCATTGCTCAGGGAGGTCGGAACCACGAATCGGACCTACATCAGCGATTATCAAAAGGCAATCAGCCCCCAAACGGCCTTGCTCTTGAAAGTCCATACCAGCAACTTCAGGGTGATGGGTTTTACCTCTGATACATCACTCCAAGAACTGGTCCAATTAGGGAGGGAACATCACATTCCTGTCATGGATGATTTAGGAAGTGGCTGCTTTGTAGACCTCACCCAACATGGATTGGAAAAAGAACCTACCGTTCAAGAGGCGATCAAAGCCGGTGTTGATCTGGTCACCTTTAGCGGCGATAAACTTCTGGGTGGTCCCCAAGCAGGAATCATTTTAGGGAAAAAAGACCTTTTAGACCTAATCAAGATCAATCCCTTGACCCGAGCCCTTCGCATCGACAAGCTCACCTTAGCCGCTCTTGAATCTACCCTTCTCCTCTATCTCGATGAGGAGAGGGCGTTGGAAGAGATTCCGACGCTCCGAATGTTGAAAGTTGATCAGAGCATCTTAAAGAAGAGGGGAAGACGTCTATTAAAAAGATTATCCGAGACGATCAAAAAAAGGACCGAAATCGCCTTGAGAGAAGATATTTCTCAGGTGGGTGGAGGAGCCCTTCCCCTTCAGGAACTTCCAACGATCGTCCTTGCCATTAAACCTATCGACTTCTCTGTGAACCGCCTTGAAGAAAATTTAAGGAAGGTCGATCCTCCCATTATCTCTCGAATCAGTAAAGACGAATTGATCCTCGACATGAGAACTGTCTTCGATGAAGAAATTCCTTTATTGGCCACTGGAATTGAAAAGGCCCTAACCTAACAGGGCAGAGAGCAAAGGGCATGGGGCAAAGTGAAGAAAGAGTCAGATAGTCAGATCGTCAATTAGTCGTATAGTCAACAGACTACAAGACTATGAGACTACAAGACTATGAGACTTTTGAATCTTAAACGCTATGCGCTATGCCATTCGGTCGTTAGGATTTCGATGGAAAAGAATCGATTCGAGGAGATCGAGAGAGCAAAACAATTCGTCATCCAGATCTCAGAAAGAGATCAGGGAAGACGGCTCGATCAATTCCTCTCAGAAGCCAACCTTAACCTCTCCCGATCTCAAGCCAAGAAACTGATCGAAGCAGGGAATATCCTTCTAAGTCAGAGGCCGACCAAACCCAGTGTCCATCTGAAAGCGGGTGACGTGGTTTCAGGAATCCTTCCTCAACCCAAACCCCTTTCTCTTATACCAGAATCCCTTCCCCTCAGCATTCTCTATGAAGACTCCTCTATCATTGTTATCGATAAGTCTCCAGGAATGGTCGTTCATCCTGCTTATGGAAATCCTTCAGGCACATTGATGAATGCCCTCCTCTATCATTGTAAAGATCTTGGTGGGATTAATGGAGTCTTGAGGCCAGGGATGGTGCACCGTTTGGATAAGGATACCTCTGGTGTCATGGTCGTTGCCAAAGATGATGAGGCTTATCATCAATTGGCCAAACAGTTTCAAAATCGCACAGTGGAAAAGGTCTACCTGGCTATTGCTTATGGAAGATTTGCCAAAGACGAAGGCCTCATCGATTCTGCCATTGGAAGGCATCCAAGTCAGAGAAAACGAATGTCCATCCGAACCAAAAAAGGAAGACCTGCGATAACACGTTGGAGGGTCATTGAAAGGCTCAATGGATTCACCCTCCTTGAGATCTTTCCACAGACAGGTCGAACCCACCAGATTCGAGTCCATCTCTCTTCCATGGGCCATTCCCTCTTAGGTGATCTTGTGTATGGGAGGAAAGGGAGACCTGGATCGATCCATGACCCTGTGTTAAGAGAATGTGTAAAGAGAATGGATCGCCAAGCCCTCCACGCTTATCGATTGGGATTCAACCATCCTCGAACAGGAGAAAGAATCCAATTTGTCTCGCCGATCCCTCAGGATATGAGAGAAGTGTTGGAGTGGTTAAGGTCAAAGGCCAAACGTGCAATTTTGTAGGGGCGGCCCTCCCTGCCTACCGGTAGGCAGGCGTGGCCGCCTAATCTGGAGCCCCTGCCTGCCACAGGCAGGCACAGAGGGGCTCCACTGCATTTTTGATTAAAGATGAATATTCTCAACCGATCCCATCTGAAAACAAAAAACGTTCTCCCCTTTTTTGAAATCCATGAGATGTCAAAAATTGGATGGGTCCGGCATGCTTTCCTCACTCGAAAAGGAGGGGTGAGTCTTCCTCCTTATGATACACTCAATCTCAGTAAGGAAAATGGCGACCGAGAAGAAGATGTTAATCAGAATAGGAATCGAATTGCTGAAACTTTTTGTTTTGACCCAAGGCATTTGGTTCTGCTCAATCAAAATCATCAAGATAGAATCCTTCTTTTGAGAGAACCTTTCACCACCCTTCCCTCCTTATTAGAATATGATGCTATGATCACCAATGCTCCGGATATATTCCTTGGAATTCAAACCGCTGACTGTATTCCCATTTTTGTGGTCGATCAAAAAAGAAAAGTGATCGCCGCGGTTCATGCCGGTAGGCAGGGAACAGCCCTCCATATCACAAAAAAGGTTTTTAAAAAAATGGAGGAAGAATTTGGTTCCCCATTAGAAGATTTAATCATCGCTCTTGGCCCATCCATAGGGCCCTGTTGTTATGAAATCGATGAGAAGGTCTTTATACCAGAATGGGAATCTTTTTCTACTTCAAGAAGGGCAAGAAGATGGATGGTCGATCTTGCTAAGATCAATATTGCCCAGATGAAAAATGAAGGAATCAAGGGAGAACAGATCTTCTGGATCGATCTATGCACCAGTTGTCATCATGACCTCTTCTTCTCCTACCGAAAAGAAGGCCAAACCGGAAGACAACTGTCCTTTATTGGAATAATGGAATGATGGAATATTGGGTTTGTATCCATTCTTCCATTCTTCCATCATTCCATCGTTCCATGTGGTTGGCACAAAAATCCAAGCTGACGTAGATCGAGTCGGTCGTAGAAATGGGAAGCATTCTCTTGAAGGTCTATCTCCAGCCTAAATCCTCTAAAAACGAAATCGTCGGTTCCTTCCGAGATGGGATCAAGATAAACCCCGTTAGAAAGGATGGGGCTTTAAACCCCACCTTTTCTAAGATGAGTATTATTTATTTTTATCATTCCCGCCATAAATGGCGGGGCTTTCTAACGGGGTAAAGGTAACCGCTTCACCTGTTGAGGGAAAGGCAAACGAAGCCCTCATCCGATTCTTGGCCAAAGAATTAAGAATTTCCATATCCAGAATCGAAATTCTCAAAGGCCATCGTTCCCGAGAAAAGACAGTAAGGATTTCAGAAATTTTAGATCAAGGGTTGATGAAGAAATTAAAAATGAGTTAGAGTTTCAAGGAAGTCATCACCCTATAAATTCTTATTGACCCCTTTATCTCAATTTATTAAATTCCTAATGGTACTCAGACTCTCAACCAAGATCTTTTAACTTTTGGAGAAGTGTCTGTTTTTTGAGACAAGGATTAAAGACAGGTCTAAAAAATGGGAAAGGCTTCACGGGGGAAAAAGAAATATTCCTCCAGATTAGAATTCAAAAACGAAAGCCAAAGGGGAGAATTATCAACAGCTCTGAAGAGAAGCCGATTCAATAAACCCATCTTTCATTACTTTTTGATCATCGGAATCGGACTCCTTATATACTCCAACTCACTCTATAGTCCCTTCCAGTGGGATGAAAATGATTTCATTGTTCAAAATCCGATCGTTAAAAACCTCGACTATTTTCTGAACCCTTCAAAGGCAAAGGGAATTGATCCAGACTTCTATATCTTCTTTAAGACGAGAGTCATCAGCTACCTTACTTTTGCACTTAATTATAGGGTCCATGGGTTTGATGTCCTTGGCTATCATCTTGTCAATTTGTCGATTCATCTCTTGAACGCTGTCCTTGTTTATATCTTTACCTTGCTGACCTTCAGAACTCCTCTCTTAAGTAAATCATCACTGAAAAAGAATTCAAGGTTGATCGTCCTGTTTTCTGCTCTCCTCTTTATTTCCCATCCAATCCAGACAGAGGCAGTCACTTATATATTTCAGAGACATGCATCCTTCGTAACCTTTTTTTATCTTCTCTCGATGGTCTTTTATATTCAATGGAGGTTAAAAAGGGAAGAACAAGGAGCTTCCCATCTTCATTCAATCCTATTCTATGCTTTATCCTTTATCTCTGCCATCTTTGCGATGAAGACCAAGGAGAATGCCTTCACCCTTCCACTCAGCATCATGATCTACGAATTTTTCTTCTTTACAGGGTCAATAAAAATTAGGATGTTCCGTCTTATACCATTCCTTCTGACCTCGGCTATTATCCCTCTCACACTGTTCGGAATTGATAAACCCATCGGTCAAATAATAAGCCAAGTATCCGATCCATCGCTATTATTAATAAAGGAAGTGTCAAAGGAGGTATATCTATTTACACAGTTGAGAGTCATCTTAACATATATCAGGTTGCTTTTTTTCCCAATCTATCAGAACCTTGATTACAATTATCCGATTTACTCTTCTTTTTTTATATGGCCGGTATTTTTGCCTTTCCTTTTTTATCTCATCCTATTGGGCCTTGCCGTTTATTTCTTTTACCGATCAAAACAGGCTGTTCCTGAATTGCGGTTAATTTCCTTCGGAATCCTCTGGTTTTTTATCACTCTTTCTGTTGAGTCGAGCATCATCCCCTTACAGATGATCATTTGTGAATATCGGGTTTATCTCCCCTCTGTTGGAGTCTTTATGGCAGGTGCGACCTCTATCTTTATCATTACAGGAAAATTCAGTACTAAATTCCAGAATTTAGAGAAAACAGTGATGATGTTTTTTGTTTTCATCATTATTCTCCTTTCGGTCTTGACTTATGCAAGGAATGTTGTATGGATGGATGAAGTCCGTATGTGGGAGGATGTGACAAAAAAAAGTTCCGAAAATGCAAGGGGACACTACAACCTTGGTCTTGCTTATGGGAAAAAAGACAGATTGGAAGATGCCCAAAAGGAATTTGAAACAACCTTGAAACTCAATCCCCATCACACCAAAGCCCGTAACAATCTCGGAATCATTTATAATCAACAGGGCCGACCAGACGATGCCATAAGAGAATTTCAGACGGCTCTTCAACTCAATCCCAACGATACGAATGCCCACTATAATCTCGGATTAGTTTTTGTTCGGTTGGATAGATTGGACAATGCTATAAGAGAATTTCAGACGGTTCTTCAACTCAACCCTAACGATGCGGATGGACACAATAATCTTGGAGTGCTTTTTGCCAAACAAGGTCGATGGGATGATGCGATCAGGGAGTTTCAGGCTGCCTTAAAAATAAACCCTAATCATGTGAATGCCCAAAATAATCTCAGAAAGGCTCAAATTAAATTATGGTAACGATACACAAAGATGAGAGGGCTCTCCATCTAAAAAATAGATCTATGAGAGGAAGGAGAGAGAAGCATGACAGTGCTGACCGGGGCTAAATTCATATTGATTTCCATGCGGCCCAGACAATGGGTTAAAAACACCTTCCTGTTTTCAGGTCTTGTTTTTTCAAAGAATCTTTTCCAGGCTGAGCTCTTAATGAAAGTCAGTATGGGCTTCATTCTATTCTGCTTAGCAGCCAGTAGTATTTATATTTTTAATGATATTCAGGATAGACAGAATGACAGTAAACACTCGGAGAAAGGTCGAAGACCCATAGCCCTGGGAAACCTCCCGGTGACGCAAGCCTATTTCGTTTCCGTCCTTCTGGGAGGTATCGCCTTGGTTTTTGCCTCCGTATTAGACCTGACTTTTTTTGCCCTCCTGGTGACGTACATCCTTTTAAACCTATCCTATTCCCTTAAACTCAAACAAGTGGTTATTTTAGATATTATGTGTATCGCCTTCGGTTTTGTTTTAAGAATCCTTGCCGGGACAACTCTTGCAGGGATTATACCTTCCGATTGGTTGATCGTATGTACAATGACTATTTCACTATTTTTGGGATTTAGTAAGAGGCGCAATGAGTTGGTGTTCATGGTGAATCATACAGATAATCAAAGGAAAGTTCTTGCAGATTACAGCATTCCCTTTCTCGATCAGATGATTGCAATGGTGACTGCTTGTACAGTGATGTCCTATATTCTTTATACTGTCTCGAGTGAAACAGTCGCCCGATTTGGGACAAGAAATCTGATATTCACTATCCCTTTTGTTTTATTTGGGATTTTTCGTTATCTTTATTTAATTTATCATAAAAGAATAATTGAGGAACCAACCGATTTGATTCTGATGGATTTCTCCTCCCTTTTTAACATTCTTCTCTGGTTGGGGACGATTATTCTCATTATCTATTAAGAAGAGAATAACCCCAACTACCTTGACCCTTCGACT
>Ga0315288_10001439_pt1 | contig 30856 bp, 34 predicted proteins | sample YL17G11_20_MG_FD_203454 | JGI IMG/M metagenome (GOLD analysis project Ga0315288, IMG submission 203454) | Sediment microbial communities from Yellowstone Lake, YNP, Wyoming, USA - YL17G11_20 | ecosystem: Environmental > Aquatic > Freshwater > Lake > Sediment | place: USA: Wyoming | collected...
CATCGTAATATTCCGGCCAGGCATGAAGGACATCGGCCATTAAACCCAGGGGTCTTGATCTCGCATCGGTGGTATAGGCAAAGCCATCAATCTCTCGGGTCGGAATACCAATCGTTCTTGAAAGAGCGACAAAAAGGTCAGTAAACTCCATACAAATGGCCTGGTTGGGATGAGCCAGGGATTGAGCGGCCCCCATCCTTTCAGCTTGGTTGCTGACCCGGGTAAAATCATAATTAAGTGTCTTGACGACAAAATCATAAACTTCCTTAGGTGTTTTTAGGTTTTGAGCAGCCTTGATAATTTCAGGGTTGTCAATCTCCCAAAAAGGAGCTGGTTTTAAATTTTTAGCCAAATTTTGCTCATTTGGCTGGGGAAAATTTGTTTGTGGCTGGGCAAAAATTTTAACTTTACCGGTGACGGTGATTTTGACTTTTTCGCGGGGCTTAAGATAATATTTAGCCAGCCAATTACCATCCTCATCGACAGAAATATTTGAAGGCTGAGGTTCGATTTTTTGGTAAGTTAGTTGTTGAAAAGCGGTATCTGGTGGCAGGGCAATTTCTGTTTCCCCGGTGGTTAAATTAGGATTTTTTAAATTATAAAAGAGGGTAAAGTCAAAGATTTGAAAAGGGCCGAAAACAGCATTAACGCCTGATTCTGAAAGTTGGCTTTTAACAAAACGATAAACATTAAAATCTCCCTCGGTTGAAGTTTCAACCGGTTCAGGGCGAATAAAGGCCGGTTTATCAAAACTTAAAGGCACAACCAAGGAAATGGTGTAATTATCAATATTGCTTTCATTGGCAATTTTAGGAATATTAATTTCCCAAACTTCCCCATTTTTACGGGCGATATCCAAACTTTCATAATTAAGGTTAAAATCAAGGGTTTTATTGGCCCCGACCACCGGTTCATTAAAATTAATCACAATCGTCGTTGTTTTATCATTTTGGCTGATTTCTGTCTGACAAGGGCCAACCTTATCAGAAGCCTTCACGTTTTGAATTTTAGTTGAAGGTAAGATTAATGAATATTTAGTGGCATAAACGGCAGAAAGGTTGTTGGTTAAGATAATATCTTGGTTGACATGAACTAGACCGTCAGGCTTGACCTCATAACGGAGATTATAGTCAGTGGTGAACTCATCAGCGGCTTTAATGAAATGAGGGAAGAAAAATAAAAAAAATAAAAAAGATAAAAGGAAAATGATTTGAAAAAATCTTTTCACCTTTTCATTTTAGGTTAAAATTTACCTCTTGACAAGGATTTGAAGTTTCGGGTATTCTTAGGGAGATGCCAATTATTCTTTATAAACGTCAGCGACAAATCTTAGACTTCATCAGCCAATTTATTCAAAAGAACGGTTTTGCCCCAAGTTTGACGGAAATTGCTTCAGCCTTAGGGGTTTCTTCACTGGCAACTGTTCATGAACATTTAGCCGCCATGGCCAAAAAAGGCGTGATTAAGCGTTTCCAGGGTTCGGTGAGAGGGATTGAAATTGTTAGTCCGGAAGCCAGTAAACTGACAGGCGGTGTCGAACTACCGGTTTTAGGCTTTATTGCCGCCGGGGCGCCAATTGAACCTTACACCGATCCCCATGCTTCGATGTCAGTTCCCCCAGGGATGCTTTCCGGCAAAAAAAGATCATTTGTTCTTCAAGTCAAAGGCAACTCCATGATTGAAGAAGGAATTTTAGACGGTGATTATGTGGTTATTGAACAAAAAGAGATCGCCAATAATGGCGATATTGTGGTGGCCATTTTAGAAAATGGTTTTGCCACCTTAAAACGTTTTTTTAAAGAAGCCACTAGGGTTCGCCTGGAGCCAGCCAACAGCCAAATGTCACCGATCTTTGCGAAAAATGTAAGGATTCAGGGCAAGGTTGTCGGTGTTGTCCGTCGGTATTGATTCTTCTTTAAATCTGCTAATATTAATTTAGTAGATGTCTAAACTTTACAAGTTCTTGAAAAATAAATTCTCACGCTTGGGGCCTGGCTTTATTACTGGGGCGGCTGATGATGATCCTTCAGGGGTCGCCACTTACTCTATTGCCGGGGCTCAATATGGCTATCGTTTAAATTGGCTTTCTTTGTTTTTAACACCGATGATGGTGGTTATTCAGGAAATGTGCGGCCGGATTGGTATGTGTTCTGGTATGGGTTTAGCGGGGGTCATCAAAAAATTTTATTCCAAAAAATTACTCTTCTTTGCGGTTTTTCTTCTTTTAGTGGCCAATATCGTCAATATCGGAGCGGATTTGGGGATTATGGCTGCCAGTTTAAAAATGATTTTAGGCATGCCTTTTTTGTTTTGGCTGATTGTGATCACTGTCTTAAGTATTTCCCTTGAGATTTTTGTTTCCTATAAAAAATATTCTTTTTACCTGCGTTTTATGGGTTTAACTCTTTTGGTTTATATCTTAACCGCCTTTATCGTGAAACAAGATTGGCTGGCAATCACGAAATACACGCTTATCCCTCATTTAAGTTTTAATTTAACCTATTTAATGACCTTAGTAGGGTTCATCGGAACTTCGATTTCCCCTTATTTATTTTTCTGGCAGGCTTCAGAAGAAGTTGAAGAAGAAATCGAAGACGGTAAAATTAAAGATTTCAATCATAAACCCTTGGTGGCTAAAAAACAAATTCGTTATTTAAAAAGAGACACCATTACCGGTATGATTTTTTCAAATTTAATCGCCATGTTTATTGTTTTAACCACCGCAGCAACCTTGCATCTAAGTGGTATCACTAATCTTGAGACACCTCAGCAAGTTGCCTTAGCCTTAAAACCCTTGGCTGGAAATTTTGCCTTTTTGCTTTTTACCATTGGCATTATCGGCATTGGGCTTCAGGCTGTGCCCATTTTAGCCGGAGGTATCACCTATTCTCTTTCTGAGGTTTTTGGCTTTAAAGAAGGATTGAGTAAAAGACTTAATCAGGCGAAGGCTTTTTACCTTATTTTGGCTTTGGCAACTTTGTTTGGCGCCCTCCTCAATTTTTTCGGCATCAGCCCGATTAAGGCTCTTTATTACACGGCCATCATTAATGGGGTCATTTCCGTGCCTTTAATTGCCATAATTATTAAAATGGCTGATGATCAAAGAGTTATTGGAAATTATAAAACGACTAAGCTTAACCGGACCATTGCCTGGTTGACTTTTATCTTTGTGGGAACAGCTTCGGTTTTAATGATTTTCAATCTCTTCAACTCAGGTTTCAAAGTCGGAATTTAAGAAGATTTTTCTTTTTGAAATTTAGACATTAAACCTTGAATAATCATGGGGGCAATAGAAATCAAAACAATGGCGATAATCACCGTGGAAAAATTATCCTTGACCACTGGGATATTACCGAAGAAAAAACCAGACAACGTTACCAAAAGCACCCAACCTATACCACCAATAATGTTAAAAGAGATAAACTTGCCGTAATGCATTTTCCCGATACCGGCCACAAAAGGAGCAAATGTTCGGACAATCGGCACAAAGCGGGCCAGAATAATGGTTTTCCCTCCATGTTTGTCAAAAAACTTCTGCGTTCTTACAATATGTTCTTTTTTAATCGGTATCTTAGGATTAGCGACTAACTTTTCCCCAAAAAAATGGCCGATCCAATAATTGGCAGTATCCCCAAAAATCGCTGCCACCGTTAAGAGAACCAAAAGCATAAAAATATTTAAGGAACCTAAGGCGGCAAAAGCTCCGACAGCAAACAAAAGTGAATCACCGGGTAAAAAAGGCGTGATAACCAGTCCTGTTTCCACAAAAATAATGAGAAATAAAAGAGCATAGGTTAAACTGCCGTAGGCAGAAATAATCTGCCCCAAATGAACATCAAGATGAAGAATAAAATCGATTAAAAATTTCAAAGCAGTCATTCAAGATCTTTTTTATTAACTTTTAAGGCAGAATCAGGACAAGTGACTTCACAAATGCCACAAGCGGTGCATTTCTCCATATCAATTTCCACCGTTGGTGTGCTATAAACACCTAAATCTTTTTCAGAAAACTTAATTGCTTTAAAAGGACATTTTTCTAGACAGAAGCCACAGCCTTTACAAAGACCATGGAAAATCACCACCGCTTTTTTCTCGTCTTTAAATTCTTTTGGTTTAAAATCTTTCACTGGTTTAAGGCTTTCAAATCTAATTCTTTTAATTCTGGTTTTTTCTCAAATTGTTTGGCAAAACGGTTTTCAAGAGTTTTAATTAAATTCTCTGGTAAAACAACTCTGCCAATTTTATTAATTTTACCTAAAACAACGATATTCCAGACTTTAGAGGGGAAGTTGGATTTTTCTCCTCCTTCGAAGGCCGGGCCTTTAATGACTTTTGTTTGCTCGCCAAGATAATCTTTGACTCTTTCCCATGAGCGATCAGCTAAAACGGCCAGAATATCAGCTTTGGCAAACTTGGGGTAGACCACTGGTTTATCATCTATTACCACAAAAGCTAATGACACTCCCCCACGTTGTTCTACTCCGAAGTTAGGAATGTAGGAGGCTTTTTTACCTTCTAAAAAAGCGGATCTGGCTAGGATTTCGGCCATGACTTGGACTCCCTGCCCGCCTTCACCGGCAATTAAAATTTTAATCATTAAAATTCCCCCACTTTAAATATTTTTTCTAAATCTTGAAGTCGTTCAATGGTTTTTTGGGCATCAGTTTTCCAATTGGTTGGGCAAAAAGACAAAGCCTCCACAAAAGCATAATTATTTTTAATTTGGGTCTCTAAGGCTTTTTTAAGATATTGTTTTAAAACCAATGGTTTGTCGGTGCTTCCTCTGGCCAAATAAGCCTGTGAGTTGGCAATTGGTCTTAATAATTCCGGTCCCTTAAGGGTGGTAAATTCAGTTTTGCCGCCGGGTGTCGTTGTTGTAATTTCGTTATCAACGGTCGTTGGGGCCAGTTGTCCTCCAGTCATCCCATATAAAGTATTGTTAACCACAATCGTGGTAAGAGGATTATTTCTCAAACAAGCCGTTAAAGTATGTTGTAAACCAATGGCATAAGCGCCGCCATCGCCCATATAGGCAATAACGATTTTTCCAGGGTCAGCCATTTTGAAACCAATGGCAGTCGGCACAGTTCGGCCATGATGGGTTTGAGTGGTTGGTAGGTCAAAATAATCCCAAGCCAAAAGGGAACACCCAATATCAACCATAAAAACCACCTTGTCTGCAATCCCCATTTCGTCAATCACCTGCCCTAACATTTTCAAAACAATCGGATGACCACAGCCAGCACAAAATTTATGAGGTTTTGAGTCAACTTTATAGCAATTAGGAAATCGAGGATTATCCATATGATTGAATTGTTTTGACAATCTCCTCAGGCGTAAAGCCTAAAGCCGGTTTGTTAACTTCAATTAAAGTGTTGTTTAAACCAAAAAGTTCAGCTTTGAATAATTCTGACAATTGGCCAATGGCTGATTCGATGACGATAATTTTTTCAGCTTTACTCATAATTTCCTTGGCGGCTTGAGCCGGAAATGGCCTTAAGGTTATTGGGCGAAACAAACCAACTGACAGGCCTTTTTTTCTTAACTCATCAACCGCCATTTTGGTCGCGGCGCCAACTATCCCATGAGCCAATAAAATAATCTTGGCATCTTTTGTTTGATAATCTTCGTATTCTTCAATTTCTTGACGGACTTTTTGATATTCATCTGAATGATTAGTAATTATTTCACCGATTTCTTCTTCCAGGTTATAGCAATTTCTAAAATTAACACCTTTGGTTAAGATTGGTTTAACATTCTCCATTTTAATGTTCTTTTCTCCAACCTTAACTTCCCCCATCATTTTCCCCTGATAGCCATCAGCCAAAACAAAAGTCGGCCAACGATATTTCCAAGCCACCTGAAAAGCTTTTAAAGTATAATCATAAAGTTCTTGAAGATTAGAAGTTGAATAAACAATTCGAAAACCTTCGGAATTGCCACCAAAGCAGGTTAATCTGACTTCTTCTTGGGAATAAATCACCGTTGAAGTTGACATACCACCTCTTTGCATAATCATTGTCACCATCGGCACTCTTAAGGCTTCAGCCATGACAATCGCATCCTGCATTAAAATATTGCCAGGACCTCCGGTAGCGGTAAAAGCTGGTATACCGGCCAAACAGGCACCAATGACACCGAAACCAGCCGCCATTTCGTCTTCAGTTTGTAAAATAGACAAGGATTTATCTTTCAAACAGAATTTTGCCCAAGTTTCTAAAATTTCGGTGGAAGGAGTAATGGGATAGCCAAACATGATTTTGGCCCCGGCATCTTTAGCCGCTTGCGCTAAAATCTGGTTACCCATTAAAAATTGTTTCATGTACTAATTTTACCATAAAAAAATCCCTTTTCCAGATTTTTGTTAAAACCTAGCTTGGTTTTTATAGTGGTCTTTTTCTTTTTAAAATTTTACCTTCTTTAATTTTCTGAAAAGTTATTTCTTTTTTGTTGAACATCAACGCTTTATCACAATTTTTCTTTTGGTAAATAGAATCAATAGGTGTTTTAATAAAAAGTTCATATTTTTCCCTTTTTCCTGGTTCTTTTTCTTTATCCATAAATTAAAAAACCCTTTCGGGCAGTTTGAATAAATTATTATACAACTTTTTAAATCTGATGTTTATCCTTAGGAAGACTTGGAATTTTAATCGAGATCAATTCTGTATCTTCATCGGCTTCAAGATCTTCAATAACTGAGTAAGGATAAATAATATAAAATTGTCCACAGGATATTTTATAAAGTTTCTCATTTATTTTAACTTTTACCCATCCTTGTGTAATTAAATTTATTTCCAGTATTTTTTTATGATAATGCTTATTTCTTTCCCAAGCTTTGTAATCAGTATCCCACTTAACTTCAATTTTTGTGGATTGTAAATCAGTGAAGCCTTTTTCTTTCATAAAACTGCCGATAATGTAACTCTTAGTCGATTTAAAATCTTTTATTTTGCCGATATAAAACTTGCCTTTTCCCTTTAACATATTTTAAAGATGATTATATCATTTGACTTTTAATATTTTAAGTTTTAGTATAGCCTTAACAAACTGCCGTTAGGCGGTTTTTTTAAATAAGTCGCAAATGAGTTTTCTCAAAAGGCTGAACAAAACTCAAGTTCTTTAAATATTTTAAAATTTAACTAAATAAGATTAAGAAAGAGGGGAAGAGATGTTTAATTACGCTTTAATTATCGGTGGCAGTAGCCCTATAGTTTATATCCAACAGCTTAATAAGTTACATACAGGAAATGAAATTGAAGTTAAAAGAAGCGCAATCAATTATTGGCGAAAAGAACTCAAAGAGATTAACGTTCTTTTCTCTAAAAAAGGCAAAAGCGAAAAACCCGGAGACAGAGATGTCAATAATTACACTATTAAACTTAAAATTGGAGCCGAATCAGGAGGAAGATGTCTTGAGAATGGCAATACCACTTATGAAGGCTTCAGCGCTTATCTTATTTAAAAAAACCTATTGCCCAATCTTATAAAAGGCGAGTCATCTTTTTTAAAGGTCCTCGCCTTTTCCTTGGCTTAATTTAGGCCGACTTGATATAATTACTACGTTATGAATACTAAGCTTTATTTAGTTTCTACCCCTATTGGCAATTTAAAAGATATTACCTTAAGAGTGATTGAGGTTTTGTCCACAGTTAATATTATTGCTTGTGAGGATACCAGAAAAACCGGTTTGCTTTTAGAAAAGTTAGAAATAAAAAACAAACCTCAGCTTCTTTCTTATTATGAAGAAAATGAGCAAGGCAGAATCCCTCAAATAATTAATTTTTTAAAAGAAGGTAAAAGTGTGGCTTTAGTTTCCAATGCCGGGACGCCAACCATTTCCGACCCTGGTTATAAACTAGTCAGGGAATGTATCAATGAAAACATTCCAGTGGAATCAATTCCTGGACCATCCTCTGTTTTAACTGCCTTGACTTCTTCTGGTTTACCAACTGATAAGTTTTTGTTTTTTGGTTTCTTGCCGAAAAAAGAGGGTAAGAGAAAACAAATTTTAGAATCTTTACCCAAAAAAACCACGATTATCTTTTTCGAGTCCCCCTTTCGTTTATTAAAGACTTTAAAAGAATTAAAAGAACTTTTGGGTGATATTAATGTTGTTATCTGCCGGGAATTAACTAAAGTTTTTGAAGAGGTAAGAAGAGAAAAAATCCAAGCTTCAATCAATCATTTCCTTGAGGTGAAACCAAAAGGAGAGTTTGTCATTCTTTTTAATCTCTCATAAAAAGCGAAGACCCCTCAAAGAGTTTGATTAATTAATCAAGAATGAGGGTTCTGGTAAATAAGCAAAAGTTATTTCTTAGAATATTTTTTTATTAAATATTCTCCTTGTTTATCTGCTGTTAGCGGATTATTTTCTTTTTTAATTTTTTCCCTGGCTTCTTCAAAAAATGGTTTGGCAAACTTCATGGTATAGGTCCTCTGCTCAAAGGTTTTTTTGTTAAGTGTTTCCAAAAATCCTTTAAATTGGTCAAAATATGAACCATAAATATGGTAGCTGTTTGCACAATCAACATAGCGGCCTATTTTTACTGGTTTGCCGATTTTTTGGGATACTTTTTTAGCAATTACTTTCATCAAATCAGTCAAGGCAAAAATGTTCATGAAAGCCGCTTTGTAGGCATCTCTTGATCGCCAATCGGTATCCATATTTAGAACTAAACCTTTTTCTGGATCATCTAAAATACGGCACCAAATTCTTTGTAGACAAGGTGGTTCATCATCATAAGTATCAATTTCTGGATCCCAAGTAATTGCTTGAGCTCTTCGTGTATAGGGACATTTAGCAAGATTTTCGATAACTGCCTCAATTTGATTCTCAAACATCAGCATTGGCATCGCCTTGGCAAGACCAAGCGGATAGTGAAAAAGGCGATCATGATAACTGTAAGACCACCCCTTTTTACCTATCCAGTGATTATGAATCCCTAAGACCACCTCCTGACGATAAATTTCTAGCTCATCTAAACCTGTGGGTAAAGCTCGGTGAATTCTTGGCTCGGCAAATGGTTCATGAATAACCATAATCATCTTTACATCACGGCTTGGAGGATCAATGAATTCGCCTTTGGCATTTTTTCTATCATATTGTGTCCTTATAGAAACGCCTTTTTCCCAGGTTTCAGTTAAAGATTTTTCCCAAACCTCAGGTAAATTTTTGCCTTCAACCACAATTACTGGAATATCACCACCACTACTACTAAAAAAATCTTTTTTCTCTTCTTCCATTTCTTATCACTCCTTTTTATTGCTTTTGCTTTTTATTTTGAGCAAAGCGAAAAACAAGCTTTGCTTATTTTTTAAAGAACATAAAATTTTAAACGAGAGTTAATTAGCTTTTTTAATTCTCTCGGAATTATAAAATTTCGGATGTTGAGATACATGTTCAAAAACAACTGGATATATTTCTTCAATTGTTTTTTCACCAGGTAATGATTTTATCATTGAGGGGTATCTTTTGGATAAACTGCGATATGTAGCCCCAACCTTTTTAAGGGTGCTTAATCTTTCAAATAATTCAAGTTTTTTATCTTGTTCAGATTTATTTGCGAATTTTTCTAATTTTTCTAAGCGCTTTTTGATTCTTTCGATACAAATATCCGCCGGTGTATCAAAAAGAAAAATAATATCAGGAGTAATAAATTCAATGTTTTGCCTTATTAATTGATCAGTATTACCTTTTAGTGAGCCATAGGCAATTGTTGATAGAAAACAGCGATCAGAAAATAAGGTTTTACCAGTTTCTAATGTTGGAATGACCAATTTTTCTTCATGATCATGTCTGTTGGCTATATACATTTGTTGAAAGTCTAAGGGATGTATTCTAAGCTTCCTTTTTAAAATAAACCTTATGGCGTCGCCGAGGTAGTATTTTTCATTTGGCTCTTCAGTTATGGCAAAATCGATATTTTTCTCCTCAAAAGTTTTACAAACTATTTCCATCTGAGTAGTATGGCCAGAACCATCATTACCTTCAAAGGCGATATAAAAGCCTGGATAAGAATTTTTTTTAAACTCAGGATTGAATCTTGGTTCGTCTTCTTTTTTACCCATAGAAGTTTTTGGGAGCAGGTCTTTCTATTATTCTCTGGAGTTCTTTGTTTGTCAAGAGATTGAAGTTTAATCTTTAATATTCTTCTAATGTTGAAGTATCACCAATGGGTAATCCTAGCTCTTTGGCCTTGAGAAATCTTCGCATAATCTTGCCTGAGCGTGTTTTCGGTAATTTATCAATAAATTCAATCTCCCTTGGATAGGCATGGCCAGCCAGGTGAGTTTTAACGTATTCCTGTAGCTTCAATTTCAAGGCCTCAGAAGGCCTCAATTCGGGCTTTAAAACCACAAAAGCCTTAATTATCTCGCCCCGCAAAGGGTCGGGTTTGCCGATCACCCCAGCTTCAATTACGCCTGGATATTCTATTAGGCTCGATTCGACTTCAAAAGGTCCTACCCGTTCTCCTGAAGTCTTGATAATATCATCGGCTCTTCCAACAAACCAAAAGTAACCATCCTTATCCTTATAGGCCAAATCACCACTCATATACCAACCTTTTTTAAAATAGCTTTGATATTTTTTCGGTCTTCGCCAAATTGTCTTCATCATTGAGGGCCAGGGTGGTTTAATGGCTAAATTTCCAATTTTCCCAGCTGGTAATTTTTCCCCGCGATCACTAATAATATTGGCAGTAATACCGGGGATTGGTTTCCCCATTGAACCTGGCTTAATATCCATACTGGGATAATTAGCAATCAAAATTCCGCCTGTTTCTGTTTGCCACCAATTATCATGGAAGGGTAAACCAAAAGCCTTTAATCCCCACCAGACCGCTTCAGGGTTGAGTGGTTCTCCCACCGAGGCTAAATGACGAAGTGAACTAAAATCGAATTTTTTAACCAAGTTTGAATTGGTAGCGGCGAGCATCCGAATGGCTGTCGGCGCTGTATACCAAATGTTAACTTGATAGTTTTCGATTAATTGGTACCATTTTTGAGGTTCAAACCGGCCTTCGTAAACTAAGGTTGAAGCTCCATTTGACCAAGAGCCTAAGATTTCATAAGCAATACCCGTGACCCAACCAGGGTCAGCCGTGCACCAATAAACATCACCTTCTTTTAAATCTAAAACCCACTTGGCGGTCATATGTTCCAGTAAAATTGCCTGATGAGTATGAATTACCCCTTTTGGTTTACCGGTGGTACCAGAGGTATAAAGCATAAAGGCGGCCTCGTCTGGATCCATCGGTAGGGAACGTCGCTTGATCGAAAAACGGCTTAAGATTCTTGTTAAATTTTCTACCAAAATAATTTTTTTTAAATCTGGTAAATTTTTTTCAATTTTTTCCACTCGGGCGTATAAATTTTTGTTGGTGACCAAAATTTTAGCTGAAGAATTGTGGAGTCGATCCTCCAAAGCTTGAGGGCCAAAGGCGGAAAACAAGGTCCCGGCCACCGCCCCAATTTTTAATGTCCCTAAAAACCCCCAATAGAGTTCGGGGATTCGAGGTAAAAAGAAAAAAACCCGCTCTCCCTTTTTAACCCCTAAACTTTTTAAGAAATTAGCAAATTGGTTGGCAAGAAAATAAAGCTCAAGAAAGGTAAACTTTTTTTTCTCACCTTTTTCACTTTCCCAATACAAAGCAACCTTGTTTTTTCTCGGCCCCAAGGCGTTACGATCAAGAGCATTATAGGCAGCATTTATTTTTTTTCCTGGAAACCAAAAAATTTCTTTCTCGGCCCCTTTCCAAGTGTATTCTCGATAAGTTTTTTGATAATCAACTAAGTTAGGTGGTGTTGATAATTTCTTTTCTTTTCTGATAATTTTTTTCTTGCTCATAAATTTTAAAAATTAAATAAATTGTGGCCAACCATTAAGTCAGGTTTGTCGATTTTCATCATTGCCAAAATAGTTGGCGCCACATCAGCCAAAATACCTTGAGGAAGTAAATTCACCTGACGAAATTGATTGCCAACGACAATAAAAGGTACGGGATTACTGGAATGTTCAGTTTCGACATCACCGGTGATGGGGTCAATCATTTCTTCAACATTACCGTGATCAGCCGTAATAATTGTTACTCCGCCTAAATTATTAACCGTTTCGACAATTTTTCCTAAACATTCATCAACCGTCTCGCAGGCTTTAATCCCAGCAGAAAGAACACCGGTGTGCCCCACCATATCCGGATTGGCAAAATTAACAATGGCAAAGTCATAAAATCTGGTCTTTAAACGTCGATTTAACTCTTCAGTGACTTCATGGGCAGACATTTCCGGCTTTTTATCATAAGTGGCCACTTTGGGTGAAGGGATTTCGACTCGGTCTTCACCAGAGAATGGATCTTCCCTTTGACCATTAAAATAATAAGTGACAAACCTTTCTTTCTCGGTTTCAGCAATATGGAACTGGCGCAGATTATTTTCCGATAAAATCCTCCCTAAAGGGAGCTTAACAACTTCCGGTGGAAAAGCTATTTGAACTTGAAGATGATTTTTTTCATATTCCGTCATCGTCACAAAGAAAAGGTCTTTTAAAACCTTTTTTCTTTTAAAAGTTGTCGTTGTCTCTGGCTTTTGATACTGATGCCAGCCATATTTCTCGGCGTATGGGTCAAAAGGGATTTTAGTTACTTCAACTTTCTCAAAATCAGGCAAAACAAGAGCCTCTGTCAATTGCCTGGGCCGATCAATGCGAAAGTTAAAGAAAATGACGCCGTCGTGGTCTTTAATTAAACCATCCTTATCAATCACCATTGGTTCGATAAATTCATCAGTAATTCCTTTTTCATAGGATTTTTTAATCGCCTCTTTGATGGAAGTAATTTTTTCTCCCGTGCCTTGGGTAATTAAATCATAAGCTTTTTCGGTTCTTTCCCAGCGATGGTCGCGGTCCATGGCAAAATAGCGGCCACATAAAGTGGCAATTTTGCCGACGCCCAACTTTTCCATGATGGCCTGAATTTTATTAATGTAGATTAAGGAAGAAGTTGGTGGCGAATCACGGCCGTCGGTAAATAAATGAAGATAAACATTGGTTAGGCCTTCATTTTTTGCCAATTGCAGTAAAGCAGAAATATGCTCCAAGCTTGAATGAACGCCACCGGAACCAATAAGGCCTAAAAGCTGTAGGGCTCCCTGTTTTTGACGGACATGTTCCACAACTTGTTTAAAAGCCGGAATTTGATAAAAACTACCATCGGCAATGGCCATGTTAATCCGGGGCAGGTCTTGAAAAACAATTTGCCCAGCCCCTAAGTTAAGGTGACCGACCTCGGAATTACCATCTTCACCTCTGGGCAGGCCAACAGCTTCTCCTGAAGCTAAAAGTTGGGTGTGGGGATAAGCAGCCCAAAATTTATTAAAGTTGGGTGTTTTGGCTAAGGAGACGGCATTGCCAGGACCTGGCGGAGCCAAACCCCATCCATCTAAAATCATAAGAACAACTGGTTTGATCATTTTGGAATTGGTTGACTGAGTTGTGATTCAATATCCAAAAGCCGGTTGTATTTGGCCACCCGCTCACCTCTGGCTGGAGCCCCAAATTTAACATAGTCGGCACCAACCCCCACGGCAAAATCAGCAATAAAATCGTCTTCGGTTTCACCACTTCTATGGGAGACAATAATTTTCCAATTGGCCTTGCGGGCAATTTTAATGACTTCAATGGTTTCGGCAATCGTCCCAATTTGATTAGGTTTAACTAAAATGGCGGAGCAGGCCTGAAGTTTAATCGCCTCTTCCACTCTTCTTTTATTAGTCGCCAAAAGATCGTCCCCCACAATCAAAACTCCTGGTAAAGCCTTCATCACTTTTTGCCAACCCCGCCAATCATCTTCAAAGATGGGGTCCTCTAAAGAAAGCAAGGGATATTGATTAATTAAATCTTTGTAAAATTCAATAAGTTCATTGGCATCCATGGGCGTACTGCGGTCTCTAATTTGATAGCGGCCATCTTTATAAAAAGAGCCGGCCGCCGCATCTAAACCTAGGGCAACATCTTTTCTTAACTCATAACCAGACTCCGTCACCGCCTGGGCTAAAACTTCCAGGGCATCAGAATTGGTAAAAAGATCAGGGGCAAAACCGCCTTCATCACCAACAGAATGAATAGCGCCGTTGCGAACCAAGACTTTTTTCACCCCCTGATAAATTTCTTCTCCCACTTTTAAACCATCAGAATAAGTTTTTTGTGGCGAGGGAATGAGATGAAATTCTTGAAAATCTAAATTACCGGCACCGTGTTTGCCGCCATTGATCAGGTTAAAAATCGGAATCGGCATGAGCCACTTTTCTTTTTTTAAACCATAAAGATGAGAAACATGCTCGAAGTTGGGAACTTTTTCGCTGGCCGCCGCGGCTTCACAAACTCCTTGCGAAACAGATAATAAACTATTGGCACCGAGTTTGGTTTTATTGGCGGTGCCATCCAAAGAAAGAAGCGTTCGGTCAACTTCAAGCTGATGATCAGCCTGAAGTCCAATTAATTTTGGGGCAATAATATTATTAACATTGTTAACGGCTTTTAAAACTCCCAAACCGTTGTAGCGATGAGGGTCTTCATCACGTAGCTCCAAAGCTTCATATTTTCCGACCGAAGCCCCCGAAGGAACAGAAGCGACACCAACTGAGCCGTCTTCCAGCTCGATTCTGGTTTCCAAAGTTGGGTTGCCTCTGGAATCAAGAATTTCTCTGGCTTTAATTAATTTGATTTTATTATTCATCATTTTTCTTTCTTAACTAATTTTTCTTCCATTTCATAAATTAATTCTCGAGTATGATCAATGGTATCAGGGTTAACCGAAACACTGGTAATCCCCCATTCAATTAATTTTTCCACCAAGTCTGGATAAAAAGAAGGCGCCTGTCCGCAAATCGAACAAGTGACTTTATATTTATGGCAGGTTTTAATGGTTTTTTCAATGGCCCATAAAACAGCCGGATCTTGTTCGTTAAAAGTCTTGGCCAGTTCAGAGTTGTCTCGGTCAACTCCCAAAATCAGCATGGTTAAATCATTGGAGCCAATAGAAACGCCATCAATGCCAACTTCCAAAAATTCATCAAGAAGAATAACATTGGAGGGAATTTCCACCATTAGCCAAAGCTTGAAAAAAGAACTTCTGCTCAGACCATTGGCGACGACAATTTTTTTCACTTCATGAAGTTCATGAGGAGTCCGGCAAAAAGGAATCATCAACCAAAGGTTATTAAAATTTTTTCTGACTTTTTTAATCGCCTCCAACTCTAATTCAAAAACCTGGCTATCATTAATGTAGCGAAAAGCCCCCCGAAAGCCCAAAAGAGGATTTTCTTCTTCCGGCTCAAAAGCCTTACCGCCAACTAAATTGCGATATTCATTGGTTTTAAAATCTGAAGCCCGATAAACCACCGGTCTTGGGGAAAAAGCCTCACAAAAAGTCGTTAAATGAGAAGCAAGTTTATCAACAAAAATTTTTTTCTTTTTATCGCGGATCATTTTTTTAGGATGAATGCCGATTTCTGCCATCATAAACTCTGCTCTTAGCAAACCAACGCCGTCAACATTTTGCTGAGCCACTTCTTGGGCTAATTGCGGTTCCGCCAAATTAACGTAGACCTTAGTGGCGGTGTTGTTTAATTTTTGCAGACTAACCTTGGTAGTTGGTGATAAAGCAGGAGCAAATTGTTGATGGTTGGAGGTAATAGCCATACCTCCTTTATAAATTTCTCCTTTAGCCCCATTAACGGTAATTATCTGCCCGTTTTTTAAAATCTCGGTGGCTTTTTCCGTGCCCACCACACAGGGGATGCCTAACTCCCGGCTGACGATGGCGGCATGAGAAGTCTGTCCGCCCTTATCAGTCACAATCGCCACCACTTTTTTCATGGCCGGGACAAAATCAGGACTGGTCATGGTTGTCACTAAAATCTCACCTTTTTCAACCTTCTCAATTTCTTTGACTGATTTAATGATTTGAACCGGACCAGCCGCAAAGCCTGGGCTGGCTGGTGTTCCGGTTAAAAGTGGTTTTCTTTTATCTTTTTGATCTTGGCCTTCGTTTTTTTCTTTTAAAGTGGTCACTGGCCTTGATTGGACAATATAAAATTTCTTTTTATACCAAACCCATTCAATATCCTGTGGATAAAAATAATGATTATGGATTCTTTTGCCAATTTGAGCCAATTGTTTAATCTGAACATCAGTTAATTTTCTTTTTAATCTTAACTTTCTGGGCACGGCCGTTTTTTTAGTTAAGCTGCCAACTTTAATTAATTGAATTGTTTGTTTTTCAATTTTTTTAGAGAGAATGTCCAAGCTGTTTTTTTCAATAACATAAATGTCAGGAGTCAGCGTTCCCTGGACAATATATTCCCCCAAACCATAAATCGCCTCGATGATAATTCTGTTTTTTTCATGATTAACCGGGTCAACCGTAAACATCACTCCGGAAATTTCCGCTGGAACCATTTCTTGCACCGGGATGGCAATTCCGACTTTGAAATGATCAAAGCCTTTTTCTTCACGATAAAAAATGGCTCGAGGCTCAAACAATGAAGCCCAACATTCTTGGACTTTTTTGACGACATTGGCTTCACCTTTAATATTTAAGAAAGTCACTTGTTGTCCGGCAAAAGAGGCCGTTGGTAAATCTTCGGCGGTAGCAGAAGAACGAATGGCGACTAAAGCATGTGAGATAAGCCCACCTAACTTAAGATAATTTCTGATAATTTCTTTGGCTAAGAGAGGATTGAGGCGGCCATTGAGAATTAATGATTTGATGTGTTGAGAAGTTTCATTAATCGTGACCGGATCGTCAATATCAATTTTTCTTAATTCACGGTCAATTTTACTTTTAAGTTTATTTTCTTCTAAGAAGTCAAAATAGGCCTTGCTGGTGACGATAAAACCGCGGGGAACCGGAAAGTTGGCGGTCGCCATTTCCCCCAAATTAGCGCCCTTGCCACCAACTAAAGCCACATCTTCTTTTCCAACTTCTTCAAACCATAAAATATTTTTTTCTTTTTTGGTCATGGGCAGTTAAGGGTTCTATTTTTGCCAACCACGATTGGGTTGTTTTCTCAACTCATCTGTCTCATCCGGCCTTTGATAATCGTCTTGTAATCTGACTGTCGTTCCTTCCTCTTTAGTCGAAACCTCCATAATGTCACAATCGGTAATTCCCTGGAAACGGTGTTTTTCAAGCGGTTTGATAAAATAACCTTTCTGGAACTCCATTTCACCTTCCTCGTCATTAACCACAATTTTAGCTCGGCCGTTTATAAGAGTCATTGTCTCATCCTTTTTTTCGTGGTATTGATAACTCAATCTGCCCCCTTCTTTAATATGGAGGATTTTACCGACAACCGGAGAATCGGGCGGGGTTAATATCAGTTCAAAACCCCAAGGCTTATCAACTTTTTCGACAAAAGGTTTTTTGGTCATTAATTCTATTCTAAAGTGAAGCCACCAAAAGGTCAAGCTGATAAGATAAAGAAAAAGGGGTTCGTCCGGTTTTTTGCAAAACTTCCATTTTTAAAAGCTGGCGATAAATTTTCATTAATTTAATCAGGGTAAATTTTTGAGCTTGACGAATTAGCTTTTCCGCTCGCCAATTATCCATCTGCTTTAACCATTTTTGTCCTAAGTCAGAGGCTAAAATTAATTGTTTTATCTGCCTGACCAGCATAAAGAAAATTATTTCCGGTGGCTCTTGCTCTAAACATTGGTGAAGCAGAGTTAAAGAGTTTTTGGTATTGCCTGGAAAGAAGGAATCCAGGAAATGAAAAATCAAAGGGGTTAAATCAAATCTTAAAACGCCGGTTTTCAAGAAAGACAGCATCCTTCCGTCAACTTTTTTCCCCTCCCAAATGACAAGGTTTTGAGGCAAGGTTTTTTTAAGATAATCAATGATTTTCTGCTTTTCTTTACTGACTCTTCCAGAAAAAAGATTTTCAATAATAATTAAAGAGCTTCCTCCTAATAAAGAAGAAGGTCCTAGGGCTTGTCTTAAATCCATTAATTTTATATTCTGGCCATCAAATTTTAAAACCTCACCTTGGCTTTTATTTTTGAAATTTTCCATTTCATTGAACAACCGCTGTCGGCTTAAAAGATTATTTTCACCATGAAGAATAATCATCTTTTTCTCATCCTTCCATGAGGGAGTAAACTCCCGGAAAAATTACTGGGAATATGACGCAATTCATGGATCAAAATTTCTTCCTGCTGTTGAGGATGAAGTTTTTCAAATCTTTCGGAGATAACTTCCAAACAATAATGAGGTTCAACTTTTAAAGCCTGCTGCCAAATTCTCGGTAAACTCCAAATTCTGGCTCTGGCTCTGGTTTTGGAGCCAAAACTGCGAAAAACAACGACCCTTTTGGGGTCAATATGAAAGTAATTTAAGGCAGACACTAACTTTCCTACCTTTTTTTGGAGATCTGGAGCTAATTCCCAAATCATTTTACCCTACCTTATAAACTTCATCACCGTCTTTGACGGGCTGATCCATTTTCATGCCAACATCATTACCTTTTTTGGCGGCTTGAATGTTTTGATGTTCTACTTGCATGGAGGTAATTTCTTGCTCAAATTCTTTATCATGACCGGAAATTTTAATACGGTCGCCAACTTTGAGTGGAGACAATACATTAATCACAGCCACCCCAATTTTGTCATAGAAATGAGTGACGGTGCCCACTTTAGTATCTGTCATCTTTTATTTCTCACCTCCCTTCCAAGAGTCCTAAAGCCGATTATACTGCGCCTACCAACCTGTATCAAGAGATAATCTTACTTAGCCCCCATTTCAAGCCAGTGGCAAATGGCGACACCCAAAGCATCGGCGGCATGGGTCGGACGGGGAATTTTTCTTAATCTTAGAATTTTTCTAACCTTAGATTGGACTTCACTTTTCTCGGCCCGGCCATTACCCACTAATTTCATTTTTATTTTTAAGGGCGGGTATTCAAAAACTTTCAATTTTCTTTGGGCGGCGGCTAATTTAATCACCCCAATTGCCTGGCCAACGGCTGAGGCTGATTTGGCGTTGTTACTGAAAAACAAACTCTCAACGGCTAAAATTTCTGGTTTATGTTTTACCATTAAAGTTATGACTTCTTCGTAAATCAAACTTAGGCGGTGAGAAGAATCATCGTGATTAGAAGTTTTAATACTCCCCTTTTCAATGAGTTTCATTTCTCCCTTAAGACAGCTGATAAGACCATAGCCCGTCATAGCTGTTCCAGGATCAATTCCTAAGATAATCATTAAATGAGTATAGCATAGAATTTACCTTAATAAATCAGGTTTTTGGTTAAAAAGATAATTTTCTATCCTATAGCTTGATTTGGACTCACTTTTGTGATATAAAGACTCTAAGCTTTATTGGCAAAGCTTTAAAATATTGATCTTTAAAATTTAAATAGGAGGTTGTCTTCATGGAAAATGGATTAGAAAAAGATATTATTAGAGTTTTAAAAGCTCTTAGTGGTTTGATTAAAAGGTCAAACTACAGAACAGAATTTCGGAAAACTATCAATGACACTGAGTTTTTATTAGAATCTTTATTAGAGTCTTTTAAGAAAGAGTTAAAAATAAGCAAAGAGGAAGCAGCAACTCTCAAGCCAAATCTCAATAAGTTCAAAACTGGTGTTTTTGGAGGCAATGAAGAAGTTATTAATTCTATCGATGAAATAATAAAACAAATATAAGCAAGGGGAAAAGAAATGGAAATTAAATTAAAAGTGGGTCAAAAGAAAATTACTAGGGCAAGCTTGATTGACGAGATTAGGAATGTGGTTCAAAAGCTGCCAGAAGGTGACGAAAAGGATTTCATCAACAGAAATTTAGGAGAACTAAAATTAGCCTGGATTATTGATTTAATTAATACTCTTCACGACTGGTGTTGGAACGGAAAATATAGCCATGAGGGAAAAATAAGGTCTTATCTTTTTGATATTCACAACAGTCTTAAGCAACTAGAAAAAATTATAAAAAGTGAAGAGTTTATTGAAGAGTTATTAAAGTTAGCCCAACAACTTCCTAATAGTGATGAAAGAGACACCATTATTACCTCTTTTAAAGAAGGAGAGATTAATGAAGAAAGTCTCAAATCATCCTCTGATTATCTTGAAGATTGGCTAGACAATGAAATGGTCGGAGAATTTGAAGAAGAAGAGCAGGATACTCTTTTAAGAATTGAAAAGATCATTGAGGAGCTTTCAACAATTCTTGAAGAGAACTAATCTTTATTGTTTTAATTTTAGTAAAAATGTACCCAGGTGTTTACCCTACAATTGCCAATACACCTGGGCTTTTTTTATGTAGAAAAGAGCTTCTTTTTATGTTAAAATATTTTAATAAGGGCCCGTAGCTCAGCGGTAGAGCAGTTGCCTTTTAAGCAATTGGCCGAAGGTTCGATTCCTTCCGGGCTCACACATCTTACTATATTTATTTGGCCCCGTCGTCTAGCGGCCTAGGACATCTGGTTTTCATCCAGAAGATCGAGGGTTCAAATCCCTCCGGGGTCACACAGTAAGAAAAAAGCCCTTTAATTAGGGCTATTTTTAGACATTATAAAAGCGTTATAGTTTTGATAGAAATTAAGGTCGTGATTGCGACTCGTGCTTTTAATTGAATCGCAATCACTTTACCTTTTTCTATTTTATTTATAACGCTTTTAACGTTTTGATTGACTTAACTTTCTTTATTTAATATTTCTTCTCTCAATGTTGCTTTAATAATTGTCTTTTCTGAAAAAGAGGTTTTAACTTCTTTATTATTAACCTCGTTGCTTCATTAAGAAATACCTCATTAAGGATATTAATATCTAAATCAAATAGATAAAAGATATTAATGACTTTATCGACACCAGGGCTGTTAATGGTCCCATTTTCAAGTCTCCTAAGAAACTCTGTTGAAACTTCAACCATAAGAGCTGTTTCAGCATATGATAATCTATCTTTTTTTCTAGCTTCCTTAATAATTTTGCCAAGCACAAGACTTGGTTTTTCTTCTGAAGAAATATTATCTTTTTTACTCTTCCCCTTAGTTTTCATTTTCCCCTCCCAATTTTATTTAAATGTTCTATGGCTATTGAATAAAGCTAATCATAGCATAAATGTGGGTAAAATTCAAGTTATAGGACTTTTGAGGAAAATTATGTTTTTTGATATTTTAAGGTTATTTCTTTAAATTTTTTAGCTCGTTCTTCTTTTGGAAAAGACAAAGCCCAACTCCAAGCCTTTTTATAGGCTGAATTAAGAATACACTCTCTATCCTTACTAGCCATAGCGAAATTTTCTCCAAATAAATCGGCCCAAATATCATATAAAACCAGATAGATAGCCTTATGGAGGTCTTCTTTAAAGTTTGCTCCTCCCGGAATTTTAATATTATTATCTACTAAAATTCTATGAACTAATTCGTGAACAAGCACGGACTTTTTATTATCAGCATTATAGCTACTTCTTAATTTTAATGGGTTTGAACGACTGGCACCCTCAAAAATAATTGCCCTTACAATACCTTCCTTAAAACTAAGACCACATTTTTTTTGAATGGCTTCAATAATTTTTATCCCTTCTTTATCCCAAATATTTTGGTATTCTTTGGTGGCCTCGAAATGTTCTTCTTTATCGCCTTCTGGATAAAAATTTATTTGAATCATTAACTATAAGTATAACTCAAAGAGTATTCTTGGAAAACACCCTGCCATTCAGTCAACCTCTTGACCAATTTCCCTATCACAGAGTTCGAAAGAACGGAACGGTAGTTCACTGCAATAAAAAAGCTCTTTAATTAGGACTTATTTTATTTATTGATTTTTTAGAAGTTTAACAAATTCTTTATATGTTTTTAAATAAATATTGGAGTAATCCAAGTTATCTACTAGCTTAATTAAGTCTTCTTTATCAAAAAACTGTAATTTTTTTCCTTCGCCTAATTTCATATTTTCCGAATTGCCTACTTTTGCAAAAAAAACACTAATTTCTTTATTATTGAATGGTATTTTCTTGATAAATCTTAAGCTTTTTATATCCAAATTTGACTCTTCTTTAACTTCTCTTTTTATGGTTTGCTCAATATCTTCTCCCTTTTCAATATTCCCACCTATCATACACCATTGACTTTTTAACACTGGGGCATTTTCATCTCTTAAGTGAAGTAAAAATTGACCTTTTTCGTTTTGGATAATAATACCTGTGCCTCTTTTTTCAATCATTGTTTATTTTTTTACCATAAATTGCTTATTAGTTCAAGCTCCTAATGGTAATATCTCTAGGCTTGTCTAAGGAATAATTGAGGATAATTGTTTTAATTCAGCTACATATTGGTTCCAATTAAAATTCATGTAGTTCACAAACATTTTTTAGGCAAAAAATTACCGACAAGGTGTAAATGCTGTTGCACTTAAACCTTGCCGGTTTTATTTTTTATAAAGTTTTTCAAATTTTAATCATCAACGGATTAGTATACTTGGGTTTTAATTTTTCAGCTTTAAAAGATCAATACGTATTTTACCGGATGAAAAAACCGTCACCGTCCCCACTGGCTTGTTTGTTTCTTTATGGATGAGAGAAAAAAAATTTACTGCCGAGATGATGTTCGTATGGACCTTCTAGACGACACTCCATTAATATCTTCTTAACTTTCAACCAGTTTTCATTAAGAATTTCCCTTGCTTCAGCATCTGTAAGGCTATTTTTTTCTTTTTCTTTTTACTCACTCTTCCTCCCATTCTTAAAAATTTTATTTAATTTAGCAAAATAAAATCTTCAATTGATCTTTAAAAGATTTTTATAATCCCATTCCTATAAACAAAGGCCTTTAAAGGTTTCGAAACTCCATTCTTATCTTTAAGATAAAATTTTATACGGTGTCTGATTAAAGAAATTGCACCATCATAAGAAATCATCCAGTCTTTTGGAATTTTTTTCTTTTGTTTAGGGGTTAAATTATTGCTATTGCTAATGTAATTGATTAGCATTTCAAAAGCCTTAGCACTGTTAAATTTTGGCTCAATCTTACCCATTTTTTTTGACCTCCGTCTTAAATTTTTATGATTAAAATTTATTTAATCTCTTTGCTATAAAAGAGCTAATGAAAAACTGATAGGCGCAATATAACATAAAAATGTTTTAAATTCAACCTTATGGGATAACAGTTATTTTAATGATTTCGGGTATGTTAAAATACAAAAGCATGAGAAAGATCCTTCTTACCGCTTTTTTAACCTTATTTTTTCTTCCGTTTTTCCAGCCGCTTAAAACTCAAGCCTTTGATTTAAATTATCCCAATAATAAATTTGGCATTCATTTGGCTATTCCGGCCTTCGAAGATTTGGGAAAAGCCGCCGAGCTGGTAAATGCTAATGGTGATTGGGGTTATGTAACCTTAGTGATGGAAGAAAAAGATTTAAATAAAGACAAATGGGAGGGAATTTTTAACCAGCTAAGAAAACTTCATTTAATTCCCATTATCCGCTTGGCCACCTTACTGGAAAACGGTCATTGGCGGGCACCACAGAAGGAAGACGCTCAAAAATGGGTTGATTTTTTGAATTCTCTAAACTGGGTGGTTAAAAATCGTTTTGTGGTTTTATTTAATGAACCTAACCGGGCTGATGAATGGGGTGGTAAAGTTGATATCCAAAATTTTGCCGACGTGACCTACAATTTTGCCAAAACTTTAAAGGAGAGAAATCCTGATTTCTTTGTCATGATGGCCGGATTGGATAGCGCCGCTCCTTCTCAACCAAATCAATATGAAGATGAAGCTATCTTTTTAAAAAAAGTTTTAAATTATCAAAAAGACCTCTTTAATTATCTGGACGGTTGGGCTTCTCATGCTTATCCTAAAAGTTACCTTAATTATGGACGAAATTCTCAGTTTAACTACCAGTGGGAACTTTCCTTATTATCTTCTTTAGGAGTAAAGAAAAATCTACCAATTTTTATTACGGAAACTGGCTGGTGCCATTGTGAGGGTAAAAGTTTGAATAAAAGTTTTCCAACCGAAGAAAAAACAGCCCAATTAACTGTCAACTACTTTAATAATGTTTTAAAAGATAATCAAGTTGTTGCCGTCACTCCTTTTATTTTGAATTATCAAGATGAACCTTTTGATCATTATTCTTGGCAAAAAATAAATTCCAACGAATTTTATGAACCATATTCAGCAGTACAAAAAATGAGCAAAATAAAAGGTCAACCTTATCAAGAAGAAAAATTAACACTGGTAAGTAAACTCCCGGAAAAGCTCATTAAAAATTCCACCTATCAGATTAGTTTAACCATTAAAAACGAGGGTCAGGGTTTTTGGGATGAAAAAGACGGCTATAGCTTAATGATTGAAGGACTTTCTTCTGATGCTCGTTATCTTTTTTCTGATTTTCCCTCACTTTTGCCTTTTGAGGAAAGAAAGCTCTGGCTCTATTTAAAAACCGGCGAAAAGACCGAGAAATTAAGACTTAAAATATCCTTAACAAAAGAAGGCAAAGCTGTCAATCAAATTGATTGGAATTTAGAAATTGTGCCGGAAATAAACATCAAGCTGATTACAAAATTACTTTTTAAAAGCAAAACAACGGCGAGTGATTTTAAATTCTTAATCTATAATCAAAATGAGGAAGTTATCTTTAGTCTCAATGATTTACCAGTGAAGAACGGAGAATCAGAAATCAAAGGTCTTAAGAATTTAATTATTGGTGAAACATACCGACTAGTTCTTATAAAGCCTTTTTATCTCCCCAGACAATTGCTTTTGGTGATTAATGAAAACAACAATATTGCTACTTTTAAATCTCTTTTGCCTTTTGATTTTAACCAGGATGGCCGACTTTCTTTAAGTGATCTTCTGACTTTACTTAAAAAACCCAAATTAATCACCCTCTGGTGGTTAAATTAAAGTCCTTCCCTAATTAGTAATTTGATTATTATTTTACTCTTTGCTAACATAACCCATATGGTTGAATCAGGCCATGATGTTAAATTTTTTGTTGAACAACATCCGGAGTCACTTCATAAACCACGCCCAGAAGTTTTAAAAGAACTTTTAAATGATGAAGTTTGTGATTTTTTGCAAACCCGTAAATGGGGTATCTCTTTGGCAACTATTCATCTTGATAAACCAACAGCTAAAGTTATCCAGGGAATAAATAAAAACTTTAACCAATTACCCATTGTCATGTGGCTTGTTTTGCCAGACGAAAAAGGATACTGGACAAACGAATCAAATATTCAAGAGACAAAAGACTTAACTAAGAATTTGGAAAATTGGATTACTCAATACAAACTACAGATCTCTGGTTTTGGTTTTGATCTTGAACCGCCAATCGATTTTAGCAAAGAAACTAATAAAGGAATTTCCCATTTAGCCATCGCAGCGATGAAAAGAAAATTTAATCTGGCGACAAAAAATCGATTTCAAAAAGAAAATTTCCGACAAGAATTGGACGATTTGATCAGTGATGTCCGTCATAAAAATATTTCTACCGAATCTTATGTTTATCCTCCTTGGCCTTCGGCTAAACTTTTTAACGTCGCTTCCTCAACCAATGCCGACTACGACTTTGTTATGGTTTATAGTTCCATTTGGCCAGACTTTATAGGACAAGCCATTCTTAGTAAATACTTTATTGGCAAATCTCAATATCCTGCTTTGGGTATTTTTTCTGACAAAACTGATCAGCACGACGGTCGGAGAATGACTCCAAATGATGAAAAGTATGTTGCCACCCCAAAAGAACTTCAAAGAGACATTATTAAATTAGCCGAAAGAGGCCAAAAAACAGGAAGAGATTATTTGAAACATTTTAGAGTCTTTGCTTTAACCGGCAAGCCTATTTTAGAAGCTACTGATGATGCTTTGAAAAAGATTAAAGCTGCTGCTAGAAGCTAAAATTTCTCTTTTCCTCGCCAATGGTGGTTTCTTCTCCATGCCCTGGATAAACAATTGTTTCATCCGGTAGTTTAAATAATTTATTTTTAATTGAAGATAACAAATCAAATTGAAAACAATAGGAGTATTGAGTTGTACCAATCCCTTGTTTGAATAAAGTATCGCCGCTAAAAACAACTCCCCTGTTTTCAAAAACTACCCCGCCAGGGGAGTGGCCTGGGGAATCAATCACTTTTAATTTCCCTTTTTTACCAAAAGAAATCCTGTCATTTTCCTTAATAAATTTATCGACGATTGGTTTTAAAGCTTCCTTCTCGCCCGTAAAAAATTTAGCCGACGAAACGGCTCTTTTTAAAAGAAACAAGTCTTTTTCATTAATCAGAAAAGGAATTTTTAAAGCTGTTTTTAATTCTAAAACTGCCAAAACATGATCAAAGTGTCCATGAGTGGCTAAAATAAAAAGGGGTTTAATTTCTAGGTCTCTGACTCGATTAAGAATGTATTCGGCGTCATCGCCGGGGTCAATAATCACTCCCTCACGTGTTTCTTTCTCCCAAACCATATAACAATTCGTCTGAAGTTGACCAACCACCAAACATTCAACTTTTATTTGGTTGTCTTTATTTTTGGCCTGTTTTAGCTCGAGATTTCTTTTGGGGTTTCTTTGATTTTTCTGCCTCATGGACAAATTTAAGTTTACCAGGAGTGTTTCTTAAGTAATAAAGTTTGGCCCGGCGAACCTTACCTTGTTTTAAAACCTTAATACTTTCAATCCAGGGAGAATTTAAAGGCCAGATTCTTTCCACGCCAATACTCCCAGCGGCAATTTTACGGACAGTGAACATTTTATTTTCCCCTTCACCTTTAATAGAGATGACCACTCCTTCAAAAGGCTGAAGACGAATTTTGTCGCCTTCCTGAATTTTTTGAAGAACTTTTATTTTATCTCCAACTGAAAAAACAGTGTCGTTGATTTTAACTTGATTAGCCATAGAAGCTATTCTACCAAAATTAAAACTATTCCTCAAGAATCTCTTTTATTTTCTCTTTGACCTCATTATCATAGGTGACACCGAAAGGCAAAATCATTCTTCTTTGACGCCCTTGGTTGTCAACAAAGACCAGGGCTAAACGATCCTTACCCTGATTCTGTTTTAAAACTTTATTTAGCTCAACCAGCTTTCTGGGTGACATTTTTGAAGATAAAGTGACTTCAAAATCCCAGTTAATTTCTGCTTTTTCTCCTCCGCTTGATTTTTCCGGTGGCAGATTTTTATCATCCAGCAACCAGGCTTCATCAACTACTAAATTTGGGGTGTCTTCTCTTATCTGAACTCTCCCTTTAACTAAAACCAGTCTGTCTTTAGCCCAACACTGCTTGGTGCGAGAATAAACTTTGGGGAAAACCACGGCTTCCATCGAACCACTTTCATCTTCAATTTTGACAAAAGCCATTTCCTGAGCTTGAGCTTTAGTTAAAACCACTCTTAGACTAACCACCACTCCACCAACCTTAACTGGAGCATCTTTTTTCTCCAAATGTTCCAAATCTTCAAGACGATGCGATCTTCTTGATTCTAAAAGAGGTAAAACCGGGGTTAAAGGATGTTCGGTTAAATAAAAGCCTAACAATTCTTTTTCCAAAGATAAAAGTTCTTGATGAGAGAACTCTTCCATATCAGGCAACTTGTCGGCAAATTGTGGTTCTTCTGAATTCTCTAAATCAAAAAAACCGGTTTGGCCATTAGCTTTTTGCTTTTGGCTATTAACGCCTTTACTGCGAATATTTTCCAAAGAAGAAAGCATGGCGGCTCTTTTGCCAAATTTATCCATCGCTCCCACTCGAATTAAACTCTCCAAAACCTTTTTATTGGCTTTTTGCTGGTCAACTTTTTGGCAAATGTCAGCCAATGATTTGAAATTACCGCCAACTTCTCTGGCGTCCAAAATGGCCTTAATGGCCGCTTCACCAACATTTTTAATGGCCGACAAACCAAAACGAATAGCTTTGCCCTCCAAAGAATCTTGGTCTTCTTCAATAGTAAAACCAATTTTAGATAAATCAATGTCAGGAGGAAGAACCTTAATGTGCATCCTTTGACATTCACTGATCGCCAGAGATAATTTTTCTTCTTTGGCCGGACCGGAATTGCCACTTGATTCAGCCGTCAGCAGTGCGGCCATAAATTCCACCGGCCAATGAGCTTTCATATAGGCCGTCTGATAGGCAATCATCGCATAAGAAGTCGAATGGGCTTTATTGAAACCATATCCGGCAAATCTTTCAATTAAACCAAAGATATTTTCAACAATTTCTTTTTTATAACCCTTTTCCATGGCTTTTTTAATAAATTTATTTTTTTCTCTGGTCATCATGCCCTTTTTCTTTTTACCAATAGCTCGGCGAAAAATTTCTGCCTCTCCCAAAGTGTACCCCGCAATAACATTGGCTATTTGGAGACATTGTTCTTGATAAACGGCAATCCCGTAGGTTTCTTCAAGAATTGGCTTTAAATCCGGATGAAGATAACGAATCTTTTGAAAATTTTCTTTGCCAGAAATAAACTCATCGATAAACTGCATTGGCCCCGGACGGTACAAAGCAACCATGGCGGAAATATCAGAAAACTTGTTTGGTTTTAATTTTCTGGCCAACCTTCTCATTCCGGCGCTTTCCAACTGAAAGATACCAGTGGTTTCACCAGAAGCAATGACTTTTAAGGCTGGTTTATCATCAAGGGGAATTTCTGAAAGGTCAATATATTCACCTTTGATATGACGGACATATTCCAAGGCTTTTTCTAAAGTAGTTAAATTGCGCAAACCTAAAAGGTCCATCTTAAGAAGACCGATGGCTTTCTCAGAAACATTTAAATCCAAGGAATACATGTCATATTGGGTTATTATCCGTTCGCCTTTGGTTTCCTTTTGGAGAGGGGTGTATTCGATCAATTCTTTATCGGCAATAACCACTCCAGCGGCATGGGTCGAGGCATGCCTGGCCACTCCTTCAACTTTTTGGGCTAAATCTAAAAGTTTTTTAAATTCGGGCTGTCGGTAATAAACAGCCAGCTCGGGGATAGATTTTAAAGAATCGGCAATTGATAAATTAGGCGGAATTAATTTAGAGATTTTATCCGGTTCTGAATAAGGCATGCCCAAAACCCGGCCGATATCACGGACGGATTCTTTGGCTTTCATAATATTAAAGGTGATTATTTGGGCCACTTTATCCTTACCATATTTTTGCGTAATATATTCAATGACTTCATCCCGACGATCATCGGCAAAATCTAAGTCGATGTCGGGAGGACTTATTCGCTCAGGATTAAGAAATCTTTCAAAAGGCAGATTATGAATCAAGGGGTTAATGGAAGTGATTCTTAAAATATAAGAAACTAAAGAGCCGGCCGCTGAACCTCGGCCAGGACCAACTCTGATTTTCTGTTGTTTGGCCCAGTTAACAAAGTCCTGAACAATTAAAAAATAAGTGGCAAAGCCTTTATTACAAATAACCTTCAGCTCATAATCAAGCCTTCCTAAAACTTCTTTGTCTGGCTTTTCATAACGATCTTTTAATCTTTCATAGGTCAAATCTTTTAAATGCTCCTCGGCAGTTTTGTCTTCAGGTAAAGGGTAGTTGGGTAAAATCCACTTGCCAATAGGGATTTCTAAATTACAATCATTGGTAATTTTTCTGGTATTTTTCAAAGCTTCCGGATAATCACGAAAAGCCTCAGCCATTTCTTCCTGAGACTTCAGATAAAAGTCAGGTGATTTAAGCATTGAAAGACGTTTTTCGTCCTTGATCATTTTTTGGGTCTGAACGGCCAGTAAAGCATCTTGAGCTTCAGCATCATCCGGCTCAACATAATGGACATCATTTGTGGCAATCAGGGGGATACCTATCTTTTGAGATAATTTGATTAAGCCTTGGTTTGTCTTTTTATATTCTTCAATTTTAGGATGGTATTGAAGTTCTAAATAAAAGTCTTTGCCAAAAATTTCTAAAAATTCCCTGGCCTTTTCTTCGGCCTTTTTTTCTTGGTTTTGCAATAAAAGCTGGGGGATTTCCCCTTCAAGGCAAGCCGTCGAAACAATCAGACCCTCAGAATATTTTCTGAGAATTTCCATATCAATTCTGGGTTTGTAATAAAAACCCTCAAGGTTAGATAAGGTTGTTAATTTCATTAAATTGACATAACCTATCTCATTTTTAGCCAGAAGAAGTAAGTGATAACGGTCGGAATCAATATTGGCTTGTTTATCAAAGCGTGAACGAGCCGCCACGTAAGCTTCCATACCAATGATGGGTTTCATTTCAAATTCTTTAGCGGTTAAGAAAAATTTAACTGCTCCATACATGACTCCATGATCAGTTAAGGCCAAAGAGTCCATCCCCATTTCCAAGGCCTTGGCAAAAAGCTTGTCAATTTTCGCTAAACCATCAAGAAGGGAGTATTCAGAATGAACATGAAGGTGGGTAAACTTGGCCATAGATTTTTAATGATTAATACCCCTTTTCTTTATTTTTGAGAGATGATGGCATTCCTGCTGCCCAAAGAACAACTCTATTTTTAGCTTTACCATTGATGGCTACATGTTTTTCCGTACCCTTAGCAATAGCACAAGCAACATTTGCCATATCAAAAATTTCTTCAGGCGATTCACTGCCATCCGAAGAAGAGGCAAGACCAAAAGAGGCTGTAATACCTATTTTTTTAATATCTTCTCTTACTTTTTCCGCAATCTTAAAGCCGTTTTCAGGATTACAATCTGGAAGGATTACACAAAATTCTTCCCCACCAAATCTAGCCACAATATCAGTCGCTCTTTGAACATTATCTTTAAGAGTAGCTCCAACTTCTTTTAAAATCTGATCTCCCCATTGATATCCGCTTTTGGTGTTTGCATCTTTGAAATTATCAACATCTAATAAAATTAGAGAAAAAGGCTGAGGATTTC